>ENA-UAKW01000014-UAKW01000014.1-human-gut-metagenome-genome-assembly--contig:-NODE-14-length-145127-cov-12.602728_pt1 | contig 145127 bp, 145 predicted proteins | sample MGYA00243691_ERZ654450 | MGnify/ENA primary metagenome ERZ654450 (study PRJEB26926, sample SAMN06164673) | human gut metagenome | biome: ENVO:00009003; feature: ENVO:2100002; material: ENVO:00002003... | reverse complement strand
GTCGTCGGCAGCGTCAGATGTGTATAAGAGACAGGAATTATTATCTAAAATAACCTGTTCGAAAGTCCTATAACAGGTTATTTATTCTATGACGCAAATTGCCGGGAGAGGGCGGACAGCGCTCCTCTCCCGGCAATAATATATACAAATTAAAAACTCAATTTCACTCCGGCAAAGTAAGAACGCGGCATACCCGGTCCATAAATATAACCGGAGTCACGTTTTGCCCCCCGGTCAAAGTCACTTTGATACGCATTAAAGATATTATGTACTCCAGCATTGACCTGCATGGTTATGCCTTTATACAAATTGAAATCATAACCGGCTTTCAGATTCAATTCAAAGAAATCAGGTGTATTCACAGCAATGTCCTTATCAATAAAACCTGCTTTATGTTCTACCATCATACTACCGGTATAAGTACCGGATAATGCAATAGTCATCGGTACGAAAGGGTTGTATGACAAAGTGAAATATCCATAAGTATTCGGAGTACGGAACATTTTTTTCTCCATCGGAACCGTTTCATCATCACTCCATGCACGTGCCTGCTTGTATTCGGCCTTCTGCATGGTAACGCCGGCCTGCAATTGAAGTAAGGAACGGTAAGCAATCTTTCCTTCCAAAGTCAAACCATATACCTTAGCTCCTTTCTCGTTATACCGTTCATTGATAATAATACCGTCACGCTCTCCTTTCTGACGTAAGGCAAATACGTCTGAAAGCGAAGTATAAAAACCTTCTATAAGCAAGTTTCCCTGAAAATCTCCCCAACGATGATACAAATCTCCCGATATACTCAGACTTTGTGATTTTTCTTCTGTCAAGTCTTTTGCCAGTTCAATCATAGACACAGTCCCACCTACATTTTCTATATGCAAATCTTCATCAAAGGCCTGAGGTGCACGGAATCCGAAAGAATAGCTGGCACGCAGGTTCATATTTTCGGTCGGATTGTAACGAAGATTAGCACGCGGACTGAAGATTACATGATCCACCATATTATGTTTATCCAAACGCCCTCCAAGTAAAAAGCTCCACTGCTTGTTCTTCCATTCATTCTGGAAAAATGCACTGGCTATACGGACTTCTTGTTTGGTATAACGGTTATACCCCCACATATCATCCGTCAAGTTATCCTGATTATATTCCAGTCCTCCGGTAAAATCGGCAGGCATAAAGAAACATTTATCAAAACTATAGATATACTGCGATCCTGTGACCCAGGTAAAATCCGTGGTCGCGCCATACGCATTCACATCTTGTCCTCCACCATAATAACTGTCGCGTCCTGTATGCTGTGCAGAAGCATATACACTCAGCCGCTGTTTCTCATCCGGAGAGAAATAATCAAATTTCGCTCCCCCGCTATTGATAGTATGCTGCAATTGTTCGGCTATATCCGCTTCATGGGGAGGTCGGTTCAGTTTATTCCCGCCACGACGGAACTCACTGAGATGATGATATTCAAAAGTCAGTTTTGAATATGTACTTGTTTTGATAAAAGAACGAAAACCGACTGTCTGATTTTTCAGTTTTGGCAATTCGGTGTAGCCATCGCCATCATTGTCATAACCGCTTCTTTCTCTGTTCTGTCCAAAAATATACAATCCTGCCTTATGATTATCAGTCACTAACGAAGCATTCAGTGTCGTATTATTATCCCAAGAAGAAGTACCGCCTATGCCTGTCAGAGTATGTGTCAACTGCCCTGAGTTCCGTACAGGCTCCTTGGTGATTATATTAATGGTTCCCGCAATGGCTGAAGAACCGAACAAAGCCGAACCTCCTCCGCGCATCACCTCTACACGCTCAATCATATTGGCAGGTATCTGTTCCAATCCATATACACCGGCCAAGGCACTGAATATAGGACGCGAGTCAATCAATATCTGCGTATAAGGGCCATCCAACCCATTGATACGTACTTGCTGGAAACCACAGTTCTGACAATTATTCTCGACCCGCACTCCGGGCTGAAAATTCAGTCCTTGCGACAATGTGGAGGAATTAGTGTTCTCAAACACTTTCACATCCATCACATTAACCAACGTAGGTGCCATGCGGCGGGTGGTCTCACTACGATTGGCAGACACCACCACTCCGTCCAATGCTATCAAATCCTCTTCTATCTCGAAGTTCTCCTCCAAAGTTTTCCCTTTTCTTAAAGTTACTTTCCGGCTGACCGTCTTGTAACCGACAGCACTTACCTCCATGGTAAATTCTCCTTCAGGCAGATTTTTAAGAAAATAGTGTCCACTGGCGTCAGTCATAGTCCCTATGGTAGTTCCTTTCAGCGATACGCTGATAAAAGAAAGATGCTCTTCCGTATTCTTATCCAATACATGACCTATGATATTGGCATCGGACTTATTCAATTCATTGGCGTGCACAGCCGATGATGAGAGTAGAAAACACACTGCTCCCATCAAGAAAAATATATATTTCTTCATGTGTTGTTATTCTGTTTATTAATAAATAAAAGGATAGCAGTCAGAAGAATGAATCCGCGAACAGATAATGTAACGGAAAATCACTCCACCAACATAAAAATATACTATTTAACAAACAGCGGGAGGCGCGCGCAAATAAATGCCACAACCGGTTCGTATCAGTTTGATGCGTTCTACAGCCGGCACAGCCAGCAAACACAGCAATACCCAAAAGACCGTTGTGGAAGACGGAGTGAACAAACTACCGGAAGCAGCAAAAGAAGAAAGGAAAAAGATAGTTTCCAATTCCACTTCTGTATGTTGATGCTCCCCTTTAAACGGATGCGAGTGTACGATAATCACCCCATTTACCACATGCGAGTGAGTAAAAAGGGTAATACCTCCCAAATAGGCAATAAATATCAGTGGAAGGAAAAGCTTTAGAATATGAATCAAATGCTTCTTCATCGTAACGGGGGCAAAGATAGAACTATTTCCAATAGCAGTCAATACCTATTAATAGTAGTTATGGATTTAAAACCGAAAACAAGCCTCTTATCATGCCAAAGAAAATGCCCATTCGTCCTTAGTTGTCCCTTCCTTATATATTAAGAAGCCTATAAATCAGTATCAAACATCACAAAATGTTTCTTTTATTTTCAGAATCCCAAAAGATTTTAAAATAAAACCCTACCTTTGCATCAGATTTGGTGATGTAAGTACTTTCCGTATTTGCATAAAAGGGAATTCGGTCATAGAATCCGAAGCAGTGCCCGCTACTGTGAAACCCGTCAATGAAAAGCAACTCTCGCCATGCCACTGTTTCCTTTGTAAGAAATGGGAAGGCGCTTTTCAGGGTGAAGCCAGGAAACCTGCCAGGTCTGAACATAGATAATTCACGCTTTCCCGGGGCCAGGAAAGCTAATTATTAATTCTTAAATTATTTCGATGAAAAAGAAATGTTTACTGACAGCCTTATTCGGCTGCATGGTGGTGTGTGCATCCGCCCAGATATCGTTAAGTGGAAAAGTAGTGGATGCCCGTACAGGAAAGCCGGTGGAAGGCGCTAACGTACGTTTGGAACAAACTACAATAGGATGTGCTACCAATCCTAAAGGAGAATTTTTGTTGAAAGACATCAAAGAGGGAACGTATACCCTGCGTACCAGTTGCCTGAATTATGCTCCTGTCACTCAGAAAGTCAGTCAAAGTCAAAAAGAAATGGTGATAAGGCTGAAAAGTACCACTTTCAACATGGATCAGGTAGTGGTAACCGGAACCGGAACTCACCACAAGCTGAAAGACAGTCCTGTACCCGTAGAGGTCATTTCCCAACGTGATCTGCAAAATGCCAATCCATCCAGTTTCCAGGATGCCTTGGTGAAACTGGTTCCCTCTATCTCGGTGCAAACCACCGCTATGGGAACAACCCTATACGTAAACGGACTGCCTGATAAATACCTCCTCGTATTAATTAACGGTAAAAAAGTAGCCGGAGATATTTCGGGATCTATAGATTACGACCGGATCAATATGGATGCCGTAAAACGTATTGAAGTATTAAAAGGAGCATCTTCCGCCCTTTATGGCAGTGACGCCATCGCAGGAGTAATCAATATCATTACCGATGATCCTAAATCTGCATTGAATGTATCTTCCAATACCCGTGTAAGTTCTCACGGACGAATTTCAGAATCAGTCAACGCAGACGCCAATGATGGAAAATTATCCGCACACTTGAACTATAATTACCGCACTTCGGATGGATGGCAACTGAATCCGTATGAGGAAAGCAAGGGAGAACTGGTGGAAACCACAAAGAAACCGGTCTATAAGAATCATTCGCATAATGTGAGCCAAACCTTGAGCTACGCAGCCACAGAGCGTTTAAGCCTTCATTTGAACGGTAATCTTTTTATCAGCGAGAACGACCGTACCGGAGCCTACGATTACAACAACCGGCATCAGTCCTATACAGTGGGTGGAACAGCCAAATATCTGTTGGCTAAGCGGGCTTCATATATAGAAGGGAATATAAGCACCACCAATTTCCGTTCTTTTTATGACTATATAAATGATGCAAAAACGCATAAAACCGGTGACGAAGTCCTCAGTAAAGACCAGACTTACACCAATGCCAATCTAAAAGGTGTATTCAAAACCCACAAGAACAATACACTTTTTACCGGACTGGACTATGTATTCGAAGGCTTGGAGCCGACTGAAACCAGCAAGATGCTGAATAATGAATACCAAAGTGTTTATACACTGGCAGCATACGTACAGGACGAAGTAAAACTACTGGATGCAATCAGCGTAGTGGCAGGTATACGGTATGCCTATAATGAAAAGTTTAAAAGCCAGTTCACGCCCAAACTATCCTTGATGTACCAATATTCAGAACTGAATGTACGTGCATCCTACGCTGCCGGATTCCGTTCACCTACCTTGCAACAAATGTATGCCGTTTCTGAAAGCCGTGGACAAATCACGGTCGGAGACCCTGGCCTGGACCCGGAAAAGAGCAATTTCTATAATTTGAATATAGAATACAATCATCGTTTGTTCTCCATTGCCGCGTCCATTTATCAGAATGACCTGAAAGACAAGATTGAAGCGGAAGATATAGGAACAACGCCCGAAGATATTGAAAACGGCATCACTCGCAGACGCCAGTACCGCAATATAGAAAAGGCACGTGTGAAAGGCTTTGACATAGGTTTTTCAGTCCGTCCCTTCACAGGCTTCATGTTCGGAGCAAACTATATTTACACGGACGGGCGCAACCGTACGGAAGACATCCGTTTGGAAAGAACAGTACGTCACTCGGGTAATTTCAATGCCAGCTGGCGAAAAACATGGAACGATTATACATTCAATATTGCAATCAACGGACGCTATCAAGGTACACGCTGGTCTAAAACTTACGGCAACGCCCCCGCCCACCAGCTTTGGGATATCAACACACGCCATTCATTCAATTTAAAATCTGTTGCTCTGGAACCCGCCGTCGGAGTTGAAAACATTTTCAATTACACAGATGACCGTCCTTATAACAGTAATTATGCAACTCTGACACCGGGACGCTCGTTCTATGTCAGTCTGCTGGTTCGTTTCAAGCAATAAAACTATTTTTAGCATGACCTCTAAAACCAGACTTGTCTATCTGCTCATAACAACTTTCTGCCTGGCAGGTTGCGGCTATAAAAGCCGCAACCCGGTGAGTAAAAACGGGCTACCTTCCGCAGATACCATACAAACAGCCCTGGCCCCCCGTTATGCCAAAGGCTTCAAGATAACTGTTCGTCCGGATGGAGTAAAGCTTCTGTCCATCTCGGAGCCGAACAATAACCATGCAATACCCGAACTTTTCGCCTTAGTTCCTAAAGGAACAAAAGCCGAGATACCCGATGGCTATACCGTTATTCCGACTCCGACAGACAGAGTGATCTGCATGACCACGCCGCAACTGGCAGGTTTTACCGGTCTGAACGCTTATGACAAAGTGGTAGCGACAAGTACCACCCGCCGGATGCAGAATAAGGAATGGCTTGCCCGATTAAAAGACGGACGGGTGAAAAAGATAGGAATGGAAGGAAACTTTGATACGGAAATCATCATTGCATCCCAACCCGATATCATTTTCGTATCTCCCAACCGCCGGGGAGGGTATGAAGTGATGAAAGAGCTGAACATCCCTTTGGTCCCCTATTGGGCTTTCAAGGAAACATCACCATTGGGGCTGTCCGAATGGATCAAGGTAGCAGGTATGTTTATCGGTAAAGAGGAAGAGGCATGCCAATTATTTGCACAAATGGAACAACGCTATAACCTGTTGAAAGCCAAAGTTTCCAATGTAAAACAGCGTCCCAGTGTATTCAGTGGAGAAATGAGAAGAGATACCTGGTATGTACCCGGAGGACAAAGTTTCTATGCCCGCTTGTTTGCCGACGCAGGGGCCGATTACTTTATGAAGGATAATCCTGAAACAGGAGGTGTACTCATGGATTTTGAAACCGTATACGCCCAAGGATATAATGCCGGCTACTGGAGAGTGATGAATGGTTATAAAGGAGAATTCTCTTATGAAGCATTAAAGGCTTCCAATCCACAATATGCTGATTTCCGGGCTTTTAAAGAAAAGAAGGTTATTTATTGCAATCTGGAATGGATACCTTTGTATGAGAATCTTCCCCTCTCACCCGATGTTCTTCTGAGTGACATGATAAAAGCTTTTCACCCGGAACTACTTCCCGATTATCATCCTGTGTTTTATTCGCTTCTGGAAAAAGAATAAGTATTCCAGTTCTCATGCTTATGGTAACAAACAGTTTTAATCCGGCTTATCTATTTCACTATTACAAAAATGGCTGAAGTCTCGGACTTCAGCCATTCCGTAAAAGGTTATTCCAATATACCGGCAATATCCTCCGCCATCTGCTTGTCAGTCAACCGGTTGGTTTTCATCAGCTCATCCAGATTATAGCGGTCTGCAAATTCTTTACGAAGTCCGTAATTCAGCACCCGCATTTCAGAATTACCATAATAACGCGCTATCTTCTCGCCGAATCCTCCATCCAGCACCCCGTCTTCCAACGTTACGACAATACGATGCCCCACTTTCAACTCTTCCAGCATCGGTTCGTCAAGCCCTGTTATGTAACGGGGATTAATCAAAGTAGCCTCAACACCCGACTCTTCCCGAAGCTTATTCTTCAAAGCCTGTCCTAAATCATAGAAAGAACCCAATGCAAGAATAGCGACAGTTTCTCCCCTGGCTGTCATTTTGTAGCGGTTTAACTCGCTATAATCCGTGTCAAACTCTTCCTTACGATGCACCACTGCCACTCCCGGCACACGGATGGCAACGGGATATTCCGTCTGGCGGACAGCCCATTCCAACATAGCAAAATACTCTTCGGAACACGTAGGAGCCAGATAAACCATATTCGGGATATTGCTGATAAGCGGAATATCGAAGAAACCCAGATGAGTCACATCGTTCATTCCGGCTACTGTCCCCATAAACACAGTGATCACCGCCGGATTTCCATTGATACACAAATCCTGAGACAACTGGTCATAGCAACGCTGGATAAAAGTACTGTAAACCCCGTACACCGGACGTCCGCCACCGGCAGCGATACCCGATGCCAATGCCACGGCATGTTCCTCGGCAATACCTACATCCACAAACTGACGCCCTGCCTGTTTCCGGCGTTCAGGAGTAAAACCTATCACAGTAGGAGTACCCGAACTGATGGCAACAACCGTGTGGTCCTCCTTCATCTTCTCCAACAAAAACTTCCCGGTCAGGCTATGGTAATCCTCCATACCGCTGCAATCCACCTTCGGCTTACCCGTTTCCAGATCGAAAGGCATCTCCCAATGAAATTCCTCCCGGTCGGCTTCTGCCGGAGCGTATCCCTTTCCTTTCTGTGTGTGAATATGAACCACTGTGGGACGTGATGTATCTTTCACCTTGGCAAAAGCCGCAACCAAAGACGAAATATCATTCCCCTCTCCCACATAAAGATAATCCAACCCCAGAGAACGGAAGAAATTACAGGACGACCGTCCCTCCGTGTCGCGCAGTTCTTTCAGGTTCTGATAGAGCCCGCCGTGGTTTTCGGCAATGGACATTTCATTATCATTAACCACTATAATAAGGTTGGTTCCCATTTCTCCCGCATTGCTCAGACCTTCATAAGCTTCTCCGCCGCTGAGCGAGCCATCCCCTATCACGGCTATGAGATTCTCGTGTCCGCCTTTCAGATCTCTGGCTTTGGCAAGACCGCAAGCCAGACTGACAGAGGTGGAAGTATGGCCGATAGTGAAAAAATCGTGCCCGCTTTCCCGGGGATTGGTGTATCCGGACACCACATCATAATCCTCCGGATTCAGGAAAGCATCCTTACGCCCGGTCAGCATCTTATGTGTATAACTTTGATGGGATACATCATATACCATCTTATCCGTCGGTGAATTGAATACATAGTGCAATGCTATTGTAGCCTCCACCATTCCCAGATTAGGTCCCACATGTCCTCCGTGAGCACTTAACTTGGTCAATAATGCATTGCGGACTTCACCTGCCAACTGTCTTAACTGTTCCGCAGAAAACTGTTTTATGTCTTGCGGAGAATTTACTTGTTCAATATACATCGTTCTACCTGTTTAAATGATTTCATCTGTTGTCTTGCTTCATTCCGATGCGGACAAAGCCGCTTTCATTTCACAATGCAAAGATAAGCCAGGCCCCATTCATTCTTTGTAGATAAATTACAGATAGAATTACCATTTTTACAGAAGGGAACTGTATCACAAAAACATGGTACTGCAACCCGGTTATCAATTCTGCGAGAGCCGGTAATCACTGGGGGCGACACCTGTTATTTTCTTGAAAAGCACACTGAAGCACTGCACATTAGGATAGCCTAACTTCCGTGCCACAGCAGCAGGCGTATGACCGTCCTGCAACAACATGTGCCTGGCTATATCCAGCCGCTTCAGTTGCAAATATTCCTCCAAAGTCTTGCCGGTTTCAAACTTCAGCAGATCATCGAAGTAAGCGACAGACAAATCAAGCTCTCCCGCCATATAGCCGGATGTGGGCAACTTGCCGCCTTGCAACCTTCCGGATGCGATATATTCCACAAACAAACGTTCCATGTTTTCCAAAAGAGCCTTGTTCTTATTCTCACGGGTAATAAACTGACGTTCGTAATACCGGGTGCAATAATCCAACAGAAGTTCTATATGCCGGGAAAGAATAATACTGCTATGAGTATCAATGGGATGATGCAACTCATCCTCTATATTCGAGAGGCAACACGTCACTTTCTCTGTTTCACGCCGCGAAAGATGCAGCGCTTCTTCCTTGCGATAATGGAAAAAGGTATAATTTTTAATATGATTCTTCAGTGAGGTGCGGAACAACAGGTCAGGATGAAATGCCAAAAGATATCCTTTATCCGGCAACGTATTCTCCTTACTCATACGAAAGATCTCGCCGGGAGTGAGAAACACCATGGTAGCATTGGAGTAATCATAGTATTTCCGTCCGCAGCAGCAACAACCGCCCGGACAATCCTCAATCAGCAAGACAGCATAGAATTCAAACTTCACCGCATCCTCTTCCAATGAAGGATTCTCCAGATTGATGATGCCCACCTGCGGATGCAATGTCTTGCAACCCAGACAGCGGTTACATTCATATACAGTCCTCAAGTCCAACATAGTCTCTTGCATTGCTTGTTACAACAGAATACTATAAAAGAAGGTTTTGTGCCCGATATTCATTCGGTGTACAGCCCACACGCTTCTTGAACAACCGGCAGAAATGCTGCGGATATTGAAATCCCAGTGAATAGGCTACCCTGCTGACGGTTTCTCTCCTGTCGGACATCCGTTCCTTTGCCAGTTCTATCACTTTTTCCTGAATATATTCCTGTGGAGTCTTGCCGGTTTCCTTCTTGAACATATCCCCGAAGTAGTTGGATGAAAGGCACAGTTTATCAGCAAAGTATTTCACGGTAGGCAATCCGTCACGCTCGGCAAGTTCGCCCTCAAAATAATCGTCAAGCAACCCTTCAAAGCGTGTCAACACATCACGGTTCGAATGACTGCGGGTGGCGAACTGACGTTCATAAAAACGCATACAGTAATTAAGAAGCAGTTCTATATAGTTTACCAGCAAGGTCTTACTGTGCTTGTCCACTCCCCGTTCCAGTTCCATACGGATAATCTTCAGGCAATCTGTCATAATATTGCGCTCATCTTCCGAAAGGTGCAGCGCCTCGCTCACTTCATACGAAAAGAAGGTATATTTCTTTATTGTTTTTCCAAGCGTGGTCCCCCGTAACAAATCCGGATGAAAAAGAATGCCAAGCACATTCAACTGCACACGGTCGGTGGTCAATGTGGTTTCCGTTGTTTGTCCCGGAGCAAAACATACCACGGTTCCCTCCTGATAGTCATAACTCCGACGCCCGTATTTGATATCACAAGCTTTCTCCAATTTCAGATAAAGTGCATAAACACCATAGTTCCAGTGCACATAGTCCATCTGCCGGGTAGCCTTGTTCAAATCAATGACACTGACCAACGGATTCAGTGTTTCAAGTCCGTATAGACTGTTATATTGGTCCACACTGTCTAAATTTAATATCTTATCCATCATTCTAACTTGTTTAATGTCTGCTAAAATACAGCTTTTTCAGTTATTTGAAATATTCCGGTCACAAAAATAAGAAGTTATCCGGACAAGGTTATAACCTCAATTACGGATTATCTTACCTTAGTTACCGAATCTTATCCCATCCGGGAATAAAAAGAAGAGCCGGAATGTTCCTGCCGGGCTACCCACTCCATATATATGGCAGAATCTGTAATTAAGGTCAGGATACCCGTAATTTATCTACAAAGAACCCAAGCAAATATACCTAAATTTGCAACATCATAAAATATTAAAACGTATATTTGAACCAAATAACATAAATCGTATGAAAAGACTCGGATTATTTATGACGGTAATCATGATACTGTGTATTACCGTAAACGCACAGAAACAGAGCAACAGAACATTAGTAGCTTACTTCTCGGCGACAGGTACAACAGAGAAAGCCGCCAAACAGATAGCGGAGGTGACAGGCGGAGCCCTCTACGAAATACAACCTGCAAAGAAATATACCTCCGCCGACCTGGACTGGCACGACAAATCCTCGCGCAGCAGTGTGGAAATGGCAGATGCCTCGTCACGTCCCGCATTGCGTTCCCAGCCCCAAAACTTGGCAGCCTATGATACCATCTATATCGGTTTCCCCATTTGGTGGAACCTGGCTCCAAGAATCATCAACAGTTTTATAGAAAAAGGTGATTTCACAGGCAAGATCCTCATTCCATTCGCTACCTCGGGTGGAAGCCGCATTTCTAACGCCGAACAAGAATTAAAGAAAGCCTACCCCAGCCTGAACTGGCAGAAAGGCAGGCTGATGAACGGTGCTACCAAAGAAGAGATTAAACAATGGACTAAAAAATAAATAGTATGAGAAAGAATTTAGGAGCAAAACCTTTTACCTATCCGCAACCGGTATTTATCATCGCCGCATACGATGAAAACGGTCTTCCCAATGCCATGAATGCGGCTTGGGGCGGTATCAGTGAAATGAATGAAATCAGTATTTGTATCAGCGAAGGTCACAAGACAACGGCCAACATCCTGAAACGCAAAGCATTCACAGTGAGCATGGCAGAAGCCGGGCAAATCATCGCTTGCGATTATGTAGGCATTGTTTCGGGCAACAAGGTTCCGGACAAATTCGCCCGTGCGGGATTCCATGCCACCCGGTCGGAATTTGTGGATGCCCCGCTGATTGATGAATTATCCGTAGCTGTGGAATGCAAGCTGAAGGATTACAATCCCGAAACCTGTATCCTGCGCGGCGAAATAGTCAATGTAAGTGTAGATGAACGTGTACTGGATCAGAATGGAAAAGTGGATGCCTCCAAAGTTATTCCTGTCATCTTCGACCCGTTCAATAATGATTATCTGAAAGTAGGAGAAAAAGTGGGTAATGCTTTCTCGGATGGCAAGGCCTTAAAATAACGGAATCCGATATGATACAAACAGCGGAGGCAGCTTCTTCCATACAGAACAAACTCCGGCAAGCCGATTCCTAAGCTCTCACATCCTTGTGACTAAGCCTTTTTGAACGAATGATTTCTATCTCCCAAGCTTGCGGAGTTAAATCCATAGCCTTTGGAGTTATCTCCATAAGCTTGGGAGTTAACTCCAAAGGCTATGGAGATAGAAATCATCCGTTTAAAAAGGGTTAAGTGCAGGAATAAAAAGGCTTAACCATCCCCATAGTGCCCCCCAATGATTCCGCCAACATTTTTTCTTCAAACTTATCTATCAGCAAATCTCTATAATTCTTAGTTCCTTTTTTAATTCTCACCGGCAATATCCTCTGCTTTGCCGACTTCCCGACTACGGCACATTCTGAATGATGCCTTATTCATTGTTAAGCCTGATAAAAAAAAGATTTCCATAATTTATAGAAAGAAAAGACTTGTTTCTCCCGCTCAAATAAGTAACTTTGTACGGTTAAGTTTGGCTCCTCATGCCAGCCACCACTTTCAGTCCGTCGATGTAAAAGCCTGAAAGCAAGATGAAGGAACTACTGTCAGGACAGCGCATTGTCATTCAGAGGATTATATTGGCTGAAAGCACTGAAGGAAACTTTTAAATCAGATTCCGGAAAGGAATAATTATATAATAAAAAATGAAAAAGGCCCAATTAATCGTAGCCGGCATTGGTCCCGGCTCACCCGAAGATATAACCCCCGCTGTAATACAAGCAGTCAAGAACAGCGATGTAGTAATCGGCTATAAATACTATTTCCAGTTTATCGAACCCTATCTGGAACCGGGCACCGAATGTATAGACACCGGAATGAAACGTGAAAAAGCACGTGCCGAACAGGCTTTCGAGCTGGCGGAACAGGGAAAGACTGTATGCGTTATCAGCTCGGGAGATGCCGGAATTTATGGCATGGCTCCGCTGGTTTACGAAATGAAACGCGAGCGTGGCAGCCGGGTGGAAATAGAAGTATTGCCGGGTATCAGTGCTTTTCAGAAAGCGGCTTCCCTGTTGGGAGCACCCATCGGTCACGATTTCTGCGTGATTTCCCTCTCCGACCTCATGACACCATGGGACCGGATTGAAAAACGCATCCATGCAGCCGCAACGGCAGATTTTGTAACGGCGGTCTATAATCCCAAAAGCGAAGGGCGGTATTGGCAACTCTACAGATTAAAAGAAATTTTTCTGAAAGAGCGTGACCCCGAAACCCCGGTAGGCTTTGTGCGTCAGGCCGGACGTAAGGAAGAAACCGTGACAATCACCACCTTGCAAGAGTTCGATCCCGAACAGGTGGATATGTTTACAGTGGTATTGATTGGCAACTCCCAGTCTTATCATCAGGAAGGGAAATTAATCACTCCACGTGGTTATTACCGGGAAAAGACCACCGATGCGACAGGAATCGGTCAGGAGATTATGATAAACAGTTTCCGTACTATTGAGAAAGAATTGAAAAATAAAAATATTCCTTCGGATCACAAATGGGCATTACTGCATGCCATCCATACCACAGCCGATTTCGAGATGGAAAACATATTGCATATAGATCCTCTTGCCGTAGAATGTCTGTATAAAATATTGAATGAAGGAAAAGTACGTACAATTATTACGGATGTGACGATGGCTGCCGCGGGCATCCGTAAAGGTGCTTTGGAACGGATGGGCATCGGGGTGAAATGCTATCTGGGTGACGAACGCGCGGCAGCATTGGCAAAAGAAAAAGGAATCACCCGTACACAGGCCGGTATACGTATGGCAGCAGAGGAACATCCGGAAGCTTTATATGTATTCGGTAATGCCCCTACAGCATTGATGGAACTGTGTGACCTGATACGGAAAGAAAAAGCGCATCCATGCGGCATCATCGCTGCTCCGGTGGGCTTTGTGCACGTTTGCGAAAGCAAACACATGGTGAAACCTTTCAGCCACATCCCCAAACTGATAGTAGAAGGACGCAAAGGGGGAAGCAATCTGGCAGCGACTCTGGTAAATGCCATCCTTACTTTTGATGATGCGGAACAACTGAAACCGGGAAGAGATGTATAAGTCCATGCAAACATTCTATATAATAGGTATAAGCGATAACCGGAATCAATTTCTTTCTCCTGAAATCCGGAACTTGGTTTCTCAAGGGAAAGTCTTCTCGGGAGGAAAACGTCATCACGAACTGGTACACGCTTATTTGCCGGAAGATGCCGTATGGATAGACATCACCGTCCCGCTGGATGCGGTATTCTCCCGTTACGAGGAACATCCCGAAATAATCGTTTTCGCTTCGGGCGACCCGTTGTTTTTCGGCTTCGCCAATACCGTCATGAGAAAACTCCCGTCGGCAAAGATTATCTTATTCCCCACCTTCAACTCGCTGCAAATGCTGGCACACCGTATATTGCTCCCCTATCAGGAGATGCAGACCTTGTCGCTGACCGGACGTCCTTGGGATGCATTCGACTCTGCTTTAATCAGAGGAGATAAACTGATAGGCGTGTTGACCGACCGGGAAAAGACACCTGCCACCATTGCCGCCCGGATGCTGGAGTATGGATATGACAACTACCGCATGACCGTGGGGGAAGCATTAGGCAATGGCGAGGAAGAATCTGTACGTACATTCTCTTTAGAGGAAGCCTCCCAATCTGCTTTCCGCTTTCCCAATTGCCTGATACTGCAAAGAAACAAGGTGCATCCCCGTCCGTTCGGAATTCCCGAAAGTGAGTTTCATCTGTTGAACGGACGCAACAGAATGATTACCAAAATGCCTGTCCGCTTGCTTACTCTCAGTATGCTGACATTAAGGGAAAAGAAATCATTCTGGGACATCGGTTTCTGCACCGGCTCTGTTTCCATAGAAGCCAAGCTCCAATTTCCGGAACTGAAAGTGACAGCATTCGAACAGCGTCCGGAAGGTAAAGAGTTAATGGCACGCAACAGTCGTAAATTCGGCACGCCCGGCATTACAACCGTCATGGGTGATTTTCTGGAAACGGAACTCGGCGGGCTTCCCGCCCCCGATGCCGTATTTATAGGTGGTCATGGAGGAAAAATGATAGAGATTCTACAAAAAATCAAAGAAGTGCTGTTGCCTGACGGAGTCATTGTATTCAATTCGGTTTCGGAAGAGAGCAAGGCCCTGTTCACAAAAGGTATAACGCAAATCAACAAGAAGGTAACACAGTGTACCCGTATTGCTGTGGATGCCTTTAATCCGATAGAGATAATGAGAGCGGAATAAATGATTTAAAACAGATAACAAATGAAAGCAATCATACTGATATCAGAAGCCAGCCTGCCGTTGGCAAAAACACTACAAAGAGAGTTGCCGGATACCCTTATTTATACCAAAAACGAATGCGAAGGCTGTATTTCCATCACATCCTGCCATCGGTTCATAGAGGAGCATTTCAATGACTTCGACAGCATCATCTTTATCGGTGCCATGGGAATCTGTGTACGCAGCATTGCAGGATGCATAAAAAACAAATATAAAGATCCGGCAGTGGTCTGTGTGGACAGTACGGGGCGCTTTGTCATTTCAGTACTTTCCGGGCATGTGGGGGGAGCCAATGAACTGACCCGCCATATTGCCGCCATTACAGGAGGAGAAGCTGTGATTACCACCCAAAGTGACAATGCCGGGTTATGGGCGCTGGACACGCTGGCTGGAAAATATGGCTGGAAAATAACTGTTCCTCATGCAGAAATGAACAGACTGGTCACACTTTTTGTCAACCGGGAACCAACGGCGCTGCTGCTCGATATAAAGGATAAAGGTACGGAGTATCTGGAACGCACGCTTCCCGCACACGTAAAAGTGTTCTATCATTTCGAAGACATGCCCCAATCGGAATTCAAGTTGATTATTGCTGTTACACCTTATATATATAGTGCGGAGATTCCCATGCTCTGTTTCCATCCCGCCGTCCTCCACTTGGGAATAGGTTGCCGGAAACAATGCGATCCTTCGGGCATTGCGGAATACATAGAAGCCGTGATGCACAGACATGGTTTGTGTCCGTTCTCTCTCGCCTCCCTCAATACCATCGAACTGAAAAAAGACGAGCCTCTGCTGGAAATCCTCCACCGGCGATGGGCCGATACGGAAACCCATATTTATCCTGCGGAAGAACTGAAAGATATCACAGTTCCCCATCCGTCTGAAAAGGCATTCGAAGTGACAGGCGTCTATGGAGTGGCCGAAAGCACAGCCTTGAAAAGCAGCGGTGAAGGAACACTTGTATTGGAAAAGCAAAAGGGCATGCTGACAGAAGGAAACCACTTCACTTTTGCCATAGCCGTCAGTGCGACAGCCATGCGTGGCGGACATATAGAGATAGTGGGTGCAGGTCCCGGTGATCCCGAACTGATTTCGGTACGCGGAAAACGAATGTTGGAGAAAGCGGATCTTGTTCTGTATGCCGGAAGTCTTGTTCCCCGCGAACTGACCTTTTATGCTAAAGAAGGAGCGACCGTACGCAGTTCCGCCGGTATGGATTTGGAGGAACAGTTCGCCTTGATGAAAGAGTTTTATGATAAAGGATTGTTTATTGTACGCTTGCACACGGGAGACCCTTGCATTTATGGAGCCATCCAGGAACAAATGGCTTTCTTCGACCGCTACAAGATGAGTTATCATATCACTCCGGGGATCTCCTCGTTCCAGGCGGCTGCGGCAGCATTGAGGTCACAGTTCACCATCCCCGAAAAAGTACAAAGCATAATCCTCACCCGTGGGGAAGGCCGTACTCCGATGCCCGAAAAAGAACAATTACATAAATTGGCGCAATCGCAAAGTACAATGTGCATTTATTTAAGTGCGGGCATTGTGGAACAGGTACAGGAAGAGCTGATGCAGGCATATCCTCCCGAAACTCCGGTTGCCGCCTGTTATAAGCTGACTTGGAAAGAAGAAAAGATTTATCGCGGAGAGTTGAAGGATTTGGCTAAGATAGTACGTGACAATAACCTGACGCTGACTACCTTATTGGTAGTAGGCGAAGCGATAGACAACCGGAAAGGTCTGTCCCGGCTCTATGCGCACGAGTTCAAACACTTGTTCAGAAAGTAAAAAAAGAATCATTCACATCCAGCCTATGATACTGATTTTAGGAGGAACCACCGAAGGACGCACCGCCGTGAAAGTTGCCGATGAAGCCGGAAAGCCCTACTTCTACTCTACCAAAGGAGAATGGCAGGAGATACAATGCAAGCACGGCATCCGTATCACCGGAGGAATGGACACGGAGAAAATGGAAAGTTTCTGCCGCCAAAACAACATCCGTTTGTTGGTGGATGCTGCCCACCCTTTTGCCTCCCAACTCCACCGGACTGTGGATGAAACAAGCCGGACGCTACATCTTCCTGTCATACGTTTTGAAAGGAAGTATCCTCCACGCACCGAAAACATCATCTGGTGTGAAGACTATGCAGATGCCATTTACCGGTTAGAGAAAGCAGGAACCGATCACCTGCTGGCACTGACCGGAGTACAGACCATCGGGAAGTTACGCCCTTATTGGGAGAAACATACCTGTTGGTTCCGCGTACTGGAACGGGAAACTTCCATCACATTAGCCCAAGAACAAGGCTTCCCGAAAGGAAATCTGGTATTCTATCATGCCGGAGAATCCGAAGCTCTTTTATTAGAGACACTACATCCACAGGCCATTCTGACCAAGGAAAGCGGAGAATCCGGAGGATTTTCGGAGAAAGTGAAAGCGGCACAGGCTGCAAAAATCCCGGTCTTTGCTATAAAACGCCCTCCCCTTCCCAGGCATTTCATGATCGTTACCGGTGAATATGGATTGAGAAAACAGATAGAAAAGAACATCCCTGCTTTTTACCCGTTGAGAAGCGGCTACACCACAGGGGCCTGCGCTACTGCAGCTGCAAAAGCAGCATTGACGGCTCTGATTTTAGGGGAAGAACAGAAAATGATATCCTTCCGCCTTCCCGATGACGAGGAAATGACCTTACCGGTAGCCCATACAGAAATAGAAAAGAACAGTGCCACCTGCACCGTTGTTAAAGATGCGGGAGATGATCCGGATGTCACTCACGGCGCATCCATTGTGGTAACGGTAAGTTTTAGCAATCACCCGGACATCCGTTTCCTGCAAGGTGAAGGAGTGGGACGAGTCACCCTTCCGGGGCTGGGATTGGAAATCGGGGAACCCGCCATCAATCGCATCCCCCGACAAATGATAATGAAAGAATTATCGGCGCTTTATGACAAAGGGCTGGATGTTACCATTTCCGTTCCCGGAGGAAAAGAGTTGGCACAACGTACTTTCAATCCTAAACTAGGAATTGTGGACGGCATTTCCATCATTGGAACTTCGGGCATAGTCCGTCCTTTTTCTTCAGAAGCTTTTGTCGAGGCTATCCGCAGGGAAGTGGAGGTTTGTGTGGCTGTGGGCTCATCCAGACTCATCATTAATTCGGGAGCAAAAAGCGAACGTTTTGTGAAGAAGGAGTATCCGGGATTACCTGCTCAGGCTTTTGTACATTATGGAAATTTTATAGGGGAGACACTCAAGATAGCTGCCAAGCTTAAGGTTCCATTGGTTACTTTAGGCATTATGATAGGCAAGGCGGTGAAACTGGCCGAAGGAAATCTGGACACACACAGTAAGAAAGTGGTGATGAATAAAGAATTCCTAAGGCAGGTGGCAATGGAAGCCGGATGCTCTCCGGATGTTGAAAGCATGATAGAAAGGTTGACATTAGCCCGTGAATTATGGACCTTGCTGTCTGAAGAAGACGGCGGAAAGTTCTTTCCGTGTTTGTTGGAACATTGTTTTGCGCATTGCGTCCCCTTATTGCCCGAAGGAAAATTGACAATCCTCTTGATTGATGAAGAAGGAAATATTCCTTTCAGGATACAATAACTGATTATTTAGACGCTGCTGCTAAACGGAAGCCAATATAGCAGTGACCTGTTCTAACAATTCCTCTATGGTATCTACCTTTATCGTCCTCCCGGCTACCGGGTGGATAATATATCCACTGGTAGTCATATCTCCCGTTTCAATATAAAAATCGGACTCAACACGCCGGCTTGCCAGAATACCATTCCGCTGCAAGGCTTTCCGTACCATCGCATACTTATTCCCATGTCCCACCAGACGGACTTCTTTTTCAAACTCATTGTCAATGCGGAACAGTCCGGTTTCCATATCAAAAACAATTCCCTTACGGGAGAAAAAATTACTCAGGCATCCGTCTATGGAAAGATCTTCAGGAGTTCCTATAGTCACTCCATTGGCTTTATCCATCAGCCAAATCTTATCAGCAATCTGCAAAGCTAACTCTAAATCATGGGTGGAAAGAAAAATCGTCTTGTTGGTAGAACGTGACAAATGATGAAGCAGTTGCATAATCTCCACTTTACTGGGGAAATCAAGAAAAGCAGTCGGCTCATCCAGAAAAATCACCGGGGTTTCCTGTGCCAACGCCTTTGCGATCATTACTTTCTGACGCTCACCGTCACTCAAAGTATGTACCATCCGGTATTTCAAATCCTCAATCCTTACCAACGCAATGGCATCGTTTACTGTATTCTTGTCCTCCTTGCTTAAATTTCCCCAGAAACCGGTATAAGGACTGCGCCCCATACCCACCAGTTCTTCCACGGTCATGTTCCGCAGGCTGCATTTTTCGGTCAATACCACTCCGATAACTGTCGCCAACTGTTTATCGGTGTAATCCGTCAGTTTCTTTCCCATTATTTCTATCTCTCCTCCTACAGGCGGCTGAAAGGCAGACAAAGTACGCAATAAAGTAGATTTCCCTACTCCATTCGCCCCCAAAAGACAAGTCAGTTCCCCACTGCGGATAGTAGCATCAATGTCCTTCGCTACAATCTTGGTCCCCCCCTTACCGGGATAACCGGTAGTCAGTTTCCGAATATGTATAGTTTCTTGATTCATCATTACTCATTCATTTCATTGCGACGTTTATTGAATAAAACCGACATCACTACCGGAGCACCTACCAAAGCCGTCACCGAATTTACCGGCAATGCACCTTCGAAACCGGGCATACGGGCAATCAGATTACATACCAATGCCAATGACGCACCTGCCAGTAAAGAAGCAGGCATCAGAATACGATGATCGGATGTGCGGAACATTCCCCTGCAAAGATGCGGAACGGCCAGCCCCAGAAAAATAATCGGGCCGCAATATGCGGTAACAATAGCTACCAATACTCCCGAACAAGTAATGACAAGCAGACGGGCACGTTTTATATTCAATCCGAGATTCCGTGCGTATGCATCTCCCAGCAGCAAAAGATTCAATGTTTTGACAAGCAGGAAGGAAAGTGGCAACAATACCACCATGATACATATAAATAAAGTCATCTGATCTCCCGATACACGGGCAAAACTTCCCAACCCCCAAATGACATATGCACGAATATCCTCCTCCACACTGAAAAATTTCAGCACACCGATCACCGCATTGGCTATGTAACCAATCATCACACCGATAATCAGCAAAGTAACATTGCCCCTTACTTTTTGGGAAACGAAAACAATAAGTGCCATAATGGAAAGTGAACCTGCAATAGCTGCTATGGTAAGGGCTATTTCCCCCATAAAGCCTAGCTTGCTCAAAGCAACACCACCCAAACTGCCCGAAAGAAGCACCACAAAAGCAACTCCCATACTGGCTCCCGAACTGATGCCCAGTACCGACGGACCGGCCAAAGGATTGCGGAAAACAGTTTGCATCTGTAAACCGCTGACAGAGAGCCCCGCCCCCGCCACCAATGCGGTAAGCGCCTGTGGTACCCGTGATTTCCAAATAATATTTTGCCAGATAACAGACTCATTCCCTGTTCCCCAAAGGATATTCCACACAGCACGAAGCGGTATGGAAACAGAACCTAATACCAGATTCAGGAAGAAAAACAGAAAAATAGAAGCCATAATTAGCAGCATATAAAATGCAACAGGTCGTTTCATATACTATTTTCCTATTTAAGCAATTCATAATATCCCGGTTGGTGACCGGACAAAAGCTGCGGATGAAAGATTTGAATCAAATCTGCCAGAACAACTTCCGGTTCTGTAGGCATACTCTCATAAAAAGGTTTTTCACGCATGTTACAATAAATCACCCCTTTCTCTTTGTATGCTTTGAAATCAACATAACGGGCATCTTCCTCTTTCAACGTGTTATAAGAAAATTCTCCTTGATAGCTATTCACAATACGCCAATAATCGGCACCTGCCGCTTGGCTGTAAACTGTTTCAAAATCGAGGGTGACTCCTCCAGACTGTTCATCGTCTTTCAAAAAATAATCGGCACCGGCATCTTTAAACAATTGTGCGAGAAAACTCCTCCCTCCTACAGCATACCAATTGCCGCCCCGCAATTCTCCACTGAATACCACCGGGCGTTTTGTCACCCGACCGGTCAGTTCCTTCAGCTCGTTATATCTTTTCTTAATAGCGGCAAACTGCTCATTAGCTTTTTCTTCTTTTCCCAATAACAAGCCCACAAACTTTATCCATTCAGCCTGTCCCAAAGGAGTCATTTCCTTATATCCCAAATGCGGCATCAAAGGAATGCCTACCTCTTTCAAAGCATCGTACCCCCCTCGTTTAAAAGGAGAGATCAAAATCAAATCCGGGTTTACACTCATAATCACCTCATTATCGAAATTCCCTTCAATACCTATCTTATGAATGCTTCCATCTTTCAAACGATCATTTATTTTCTTGTTAAACAAATGACGTGTACTGGTGATACCCACCACTGCATCCAGCTCTTCCAACTTGATAAAATTGGAAAGTTGCAGGGAAGTCATGCAGATAACGCTTCGTATGGGAGTTTCAATAACCGTATAATCCGCAGGTATGTTTTCCGCTTCCACACCTCTTGGCACCAAAGCATAATGAAAAGACTGACTTTCTTTATTCTGAGGGTCCTGAATGTCAAGCAGACAAGCCTGATCCGTATAGGTTATTTTAAACCCTTGGGCATATTCCGGAATAATCTTCACAATAGAAGAATCTGTCAATGTCTTATGTTCCAGATTCCCGGAGCCCTGTTTGTGCTTATTTTGGCAGGCTGTAACAGTCAATAATAACAAAAGGCCCGAAGCCCATATTAGTTTTTTCATGTTCTTTTCTGTTTTTCAGCCAACAAAGGTAATCAATTCTCTTGCTTTATACGGAATTTTTCAGCACTTTTGCGTGCTTAAAAACTGTAAATACCTACAAAAGATGAGTCGTCCGATCTATTTTGTTTCTTTAGGACCCGGTGATGCCGAACTGATTACATTGAAATCATTGCATGCTTTACAGCAAGCAGACATAATATATTGTCCATCAACGGTTCGGGAGCCAGACAAAATCTTGTCACGTGCCGCCACCCTGTTACATAAGCTAGGCATCAAAGGAGATATACACCTATTCTCGCTCCCGATGAGCAAAGACAGAACAAAAGCAATCAAAGTCTATCGGCAACTTTTCGAAGAAATGAGGCTGGAACAAAAAGCAGGAAAACGGTTGGCGGTAGCAGTAGAAGGCGATGCGGGAATTTACGCCTCCGTTCACTATGTACTGGATCTCCTCGAAGAAAATGGAATCCCCGTAGAGCAACTTCCCGGTATTCCTTCATTCATCGCTGCGGAAGCGGCCGCAAAACTACATCTCATCAGCCAAAAAGAAAGACTGGTCATTATTCCGGGCAATATTACTTCGGACGAACTGGACATGTATCTGAGCCATCATCATGTGCCAGTTATCATGAAATTATCTCAATGTGCAGACATAGTACAGGATTACATGGAGTCCCACCCCCAATACAGTTATCATTATTTTGAAAATATATCGACAGCCGAAGAATATCATTCTTCCCATCAGGCGGAACTGAAAAGAAGAGTATTTCCTTATTTTTCCTTAATGATCATCTTTAACGAACAGACACGGAAGGATGATAGTGCAAAATAGCGTTCAGAATACCTTCAATATTTACATCATCTTTCTTGATAACTAAAAAATTGTGGTACATTCCTTCTTTCCGGTAACGGATCACAATCGACTTGAGTTTACCAGACTTTGTGTACTCCTTTTCTATCTCTGTGATGTTTTGCAAAGGAAAAACATGCCGAGGCTTCATCCCTCTTATAGCTAAGGTAAAAGAATCAGGAGTAATAGTATAAACAGACAATAACCTTACCCCCGTTATCAACAGAGGAGGAGTCAAGACCAGCAAAGATGCATATCTTCCATGCGCTATAAAAAGGCATGTACACGCCACCAACATAATAGCAATAACTGCCCAAATCCATAAAGGATAACCGGGTCTGAATTCTTGTTTTTCCATATGCCACATCTATCTTGTATAGATACAAAAATAGGGAGACTCAGTTTTATAACCAAATCTCCCTCAAGGAATTTATAAACTATTTCTAACAATTAATCTGATTAGAGAATACCCTTTACTGTTTCCAGCATACCCTTTTCTTGAATAGAGTCAAGATCAGCTTTTACTGCGGCGGTCAAACCCGGAATGTTGTTCAAGTTCTCACCCCAAATAGATTCTGCTGCCAACACGCCTTCCGCCACTTTCTGAGTGCAGCCTGTAGCCCAAAGTTCTTTCAGCAGATTCATGATTTCAGGAGCATCGTTCGGAACAATCTCAGCACCGTCAGCACGAACACCACCTTTATAATAAGTGATGATAGCCGCCAGTCCCAATACCAAGCCTTTAGGCAACTCACCCTTACGCTCCAGATAAACTTTCAAGCCCGGGAGGTCGCGAGTTTCATATTTAGGGAATGAATTCAGCATGATAGAAGTCACCTGGTGATCAACAAACGGATTGTTGAAACGCTCCAAAACATCTTCCGCAAACTTCTTCAATTCTTCTTTCGGCAGGTTCAGGGTTTCCATCAACTCATCGAACATAACTTTATGAATGTATTTACCTACCACTTCATGCTCGCAAGCCTCGCGCACAATGTTGATTCCAGACAGATAAGCTACCGGAGACAGCACTGTGTGAGGACCGTTCAGCAAAGTAACTTTTCTTTCGTGATAAGGAGCTTCAGACGGAACGAACAATACATTCAAACCGGCTTTGTCGGCAGGGAATTCCTTGGCGACTTCCTGCGGAGCTTCAATTACCCACAAATGGAAGATTTCTGCCTGTACCACCAGATTGTCATCATACTGCAATTTTTCTTTAATAGCAGCGATATCTTTGCGGGGGAATCCCGGCACAATACGGTCTACCAAAGTAGCATAGACACCACAAGCTTCCTCAAACCATTGCTTGAAGTCTTCACCCAAGTTCCACAAATCAATATATTGATAGATGGTTTCTTTCAGTTTATGGCCGTTCAGGAAAATCAATTCGCAAGGGAAAATTATCAAACCTTTGCTCTTGTCACCATTGAACGTTTTATAACGGTGATACAGCAACTGGGTCAGTTTGCCCGGATAAGATGAAGCAGGGGCATCATCCAGCTTGCAGGCAGGATCAAAAGCGATACCGGCCTCTGTCGTATTAGAGATAACGAAACGCATTTCCGGCTGTTCCGCCAATTTCATAAATTCATCATTCTGAGAATAAGGATTCAAGGCACGACTGATCACATCAATTTTTGTCAGGCTGTTTACCACCTGTCCTTTATCCAAACCCTGCAAGTTTACATGATACAGACAATCTTGTGCGTTCAACATGTCAACCATACCTTTTTCAATAGGTTGAACCACCACCACACTGCTGTTGAAATCAGTTTTTTCGTTCATGTTGTAGATAATCCAATCCACAAACGCACGCAGGAAGTTACCCTCACCAAATTGAATGATTCTTTCGGGACGTTGAGTCTTTGCTGCTGTCTCCTTGTTTAATGCTTTCATATTTTTAATTATATTATGTGTTTATCCATACCTGTACTTATTGAAGACGAATCAGATTTTATTGTGTACTCATAGTATTCATGCTTTCTTTTAAATGGTAATATATATTTAAGTTTTTATATATCATCATTGAACCAAGCATTTAAAATCTTTAAATCTTCGCCGCAAAGATACAAATAATTTTGTTATTCCAAATAAAATTTCTACTTTCGTGTTCGATAACGGTTAATAAATCTAAAGAGATGCTCTTTGACATCTTTTTTAGAATGAGTTTTTACTGAAAGTCAAAATAAACAACAATTATATAGATATAAAAAGACTACTTATGAAAAACTTTATGGATGAAAACTTCCTGCTTCAGACAGAAACTGCGCAGAAGTTGTATCATGAACATGCGGCTAAAATGCCTATTATCGATTACCACTGCCACCTGATTCCCCAGATGGTTGCTGATGACTATCAGTTTAAGTCACTGACAGAAATCTGGTTGGGTGGAGACCACTATAAATGGCGTGCCATGCGTACCAACGGTGTGGACGAACGTTATTGTACCGGTAAAGACACCACGGACTGGGAAAAATTTGAAAAATGGGCGGAAACAGTTCCTTATACCTTCCGCAACCCATTATACCATTGGACTCATTTGGAATTGAAAACCGCATTTGGAATCAATAAAGTATTGAATCCGAAAACTGCCCGCGAGATTTTTGATGAATGTAATGAAAAGCTTGCCAAACCGGAATACTCCGCACGAGGCATGATGCGTCGTTATCATGTGGAAACCGTTTGTACAACCGATGATCCGGTAGATTCATTGGAATATCACATCAAAACCCGTGAAAGCGGATTCGAAATTAAAATGCTTCCCACTTGGCGTCCGGACAAGGCGATGGCAGTAGAAGTTCCCGCTGATTTCCGTGCTTATATGGAAAAATTGTCTGCTGTAAGCGGTGTCACGATATCTTCTTTCGATGACATGGTGGCTGCTTTGCGGAAACGTCATGACTTCTTTGCTGAACAAGGTTGTAAATTGTCTGACCACGGAATTGAAGAGTTTTATGCTGAAGACTATACTGATGCTGAAATCAATGCTATATTTAATAAGGTATATGGTGGTACAGAACTGACCAAGGAAGAAATTCTGAAATTCAAATCAGCCATGCTGATCGTATTTGGGGAAATGGATTGGGAAAAAGGCTGGACCCAGCAGTTCCACTATGGAGCAATCCGCAACAACAACACCAAGATGTTCAAACTTCTGGGACCTGATACCGGTTTCGATTCAATCGGTGAGTTTACCACCGCCAAAGCGATGGCTAAATTCCTTGACCGCCTGAATACAGAAGGAAAACTGACCAAAACTATCCTTTACAACTTGAATCCTTGCGCCAATGAAGTAATTGCCACCATGTTAGGCAACTTCCAGGATGGTACAATTCCAGGCAAGATTCAATTCGGTTCCGGATGGTGGTTCCTCGATCAGAAAGACGGTATGGAAAAGCAGATGAATGCACTGTCATTGTTAGGCTTGTTGAGCCGCTTCGTAGGTATGCTGACAGACTCTCGTTCATTCCTGTCTTATCCGCGTCACGAATATTTCCGCCGTACTTTGTGCAACTTGCTGGGTAATGATGTGGAAAACGGCGAAATCCCTGCTTGCGAAATAGAACGCGTCAATCAGATGGTGGAAGATATCTGCTATAATAATGCCAAGAAGTTCTTCCAATTCTGACAACCGTCAGAATGCTGAATATAAATAAATGAGGATGGAACAAATGTGTCTGCAAAAGTTTTCACTTTTTGTTCCATCCTCATTCCAGTCATAGCAATTCTTCTATAGCCTCCGTTATTTCCTTGTCGGTTTTTCCCATGCCATATCCTCGGATGACTTTCCGTATAATCCGTTCTTTATCCAAAATAAAAAAGTACGGAGCCGCCCCACCCGTCCGGTAATCTTCTATCACTTTATCATCTCCATCCAAAAACATATAATTCAATTCCTTTCTCTTTGCATAATTCTGAAGTGAATGCATCCGGCTCCAACTTTCAATGGCTACCAATTCAAAATCTTCTTCTTGGTACTTTCTTTTCAGTTCTTTCAGAAAAGGGATAGAAGCCTGGCAAGCTCCACAGCCTATTCCTGTTATATTTACCAAGATGACCTTACTTTTCAAATCACTCAATGACACGGGACGCTCCTTTATATCATTCAATGTCCATTCCGGTGCTTTCTTACCCGTCAGATTAGCGGTCATATTCCTGGAAGGAGCGCCATAATCATATTTTTTTGTTTCATAACCTTGCGGAACATAATCGAAAACATCAAACCTGTCAATTGTTTCTTTGTTTATTTCCACATTACAGCAAGTTTCCACCGATATATTATGGGACATCGCTCTCCGTTTCTTATAAGGCAAACCATTCGACTTGTGAATCCACAGTTCATAAATAGAGGTCGGCTCTACATAAAAAGGAGGTGGAAGCATGTGATAAGCTTTACCAAAGAACTCCACTTGTGTATCTTCGTTTATGACAAGTTTAAAATGAAAATAATCCCCACAATCTTCCAATGTGGTAACTATGCTGTCTTCTGTTTCCAAAGCATACCTGACAATATTCTTGCAATAATTAAAGAAAGGTGGGGTCAACGGTCTGAAAGGTAACGGTCTGGTGGTAAAATTATCGATTTTTATTTCCTTGACAGCATGATTCACCAACACACGTACTTCACCATTATAACCGAATTGGAACTCTTTACCATCATCTGTTCCCAAATTCACAAAACTTGCCCCTATCGTAGAATCAGCCGGATCATCGAACTCTTTCACTATATATTTTCTAATACTGGAAGGAATTGTATCACCAGGATTCCAGACTTCGCTCTCTACTTTATACGTTGCTGACTTAATCTGCTCTAAATTATCCAACACCTTTTTCAAATACTCTCTCTTGTCATCTTGGCCATTCACCACATACACCGGCAATAACAAGAGAAAAAATAAAACAGCTTTTGTTCTCATACGTTTCTTGCTTTTATTGATTCGCAAAATATTTTGCTGACGCAAAGAAGAAGAAAAGCCTGTATCTCTGCAAAATATTTATCTGAACTCTTTCTGTATTTTCTCCTTTTTCAGAAAAAGATCAGATAAAACACCTGTTTTTTCCTTAACGTTATTTACTTTTGCATTCAAAATTCATACGATGAAAAGGGCAAAAACACACATTATCTTATTTATGGCAGTCACCATCACCGTTCTATATACTGTTTATATCGCTTTTCATAATAGTGCCGAACGAGTGAATACCCAAATAGACCACGCTTTCAAATCCGCCATTACGGAAGATTACAATGAAAGACTTGCCTACATCAGCTATTATCATCCCGAACCTACAAACTGGGATATAAAAATGTATACTATCGCTCCCAGCCTACACCAAAAAGTAAAAAGCTACACCATAAGAACCAGACAAGGAAAAACAATCTATACCTTTAAAGACAGTCTGAACGAGCAGACCGCCAAACGTATGCTGAACCAATACATTCTATCCCAACTAAAACCCATAAAGCCCGATGAGTTAAATGCAACCTTTAGAAAAATATTATCCGATCATGGCATAACCGGCAGGACCGGAACTATTTATTATAACAAATCCATTTCCCAACACAGCGACCAAAGTTCTGCAATTCCCCGAACGGCATACAATACTCCCCGATACATAGTAGATATCACCCAGAACATCAAGGTACAAGCATGGGTAAACTATGACTTCAAAACTATTTTACGACACATAGACAACACACTCTTTTGGCTCATCGGACAATTGATGATTCTTATTTTCATACTCATTTTTCTTAAAAAGGAAAAGGATACTCAAACACTCCTTACCTGTATGAACATAGACATGGAGAAACAAGAGTTGTATATAGGAAACAAAAAGTGCAACATTCAGAAATTAGACCTCACTTTACTAAATATGCTTTATGAAAGAGCAGGAACTTGCGTAAGCCGTGAAGAAATAAAAAAGAGTTTCTGGCCTACGGATGATAATGCCAATGAAAAAATAGATGCACACATCAAATCAATCCGGAAAGTTTTAAAAGAATTCCAAGAATATAAATTAATAACAGTCAGAGGAAAGGGTTATTATCTACGTATTCCATAATCCAGATTCCAGGCATTCTTTTAAAACAATATCCGCTAAATCATCTTTCCGAAAAAGCCTGTTTCTATTTTATTTCCTCCTTTTTTTATGTATATTTGCGGCTCTTTTAACACAAAAAACGTGGGGATTCACTAGAATTGGGAGGCAACAAAATGAAAATCAAATTTATAAGTCTCGCAAGCGGAAGTAGCGGCAACTGCTATTTTCTCGGAACAGACAGATATGGCATATTGGTGGATGCAGGCATTGGCATCCGTACAATAAAAAAAACATTAAAAGAACTTGGAATCGGACTGGATATTATCCGGGCAGTATTCATAACACACGATCATGCCGACCACATCAAAGCAGTAGGGCATTTAGGAGAGAAATTTGGAATTCCTGTTTACTCCACTCCGGAAGTACATGCAGGAATCAACAAAAGTTATTGCATGACCGAGAAATTATCGACCTGCGTACACTATCTGCACAAAGGTGAGACAATGGAATTGGAAGATTTCACGATTACAGCTTTTGAAGTGCCTCACGACGGAACTGACAATGTAGGTTATTGCATGAATATAGACGGTAAAATATTTTCTTTCCTTACTGACTTGGGGCACATCACCCCCACTGCCGCCGAATATATATGTAAAGCAAACTATTTGGTATTGGAAGCGAATTACGATGAAGAGATGTTGAAAATGGGACCTTATCCCCAATATTTAAAAGAACGTATTGCCGGGCCTAATGGACATATGAGTAACCGCGAAACCGCCGATTTTTTGGCAGAAAATATCAATGAAAGTCTTAAATACATTTGGCTTTGTCATCTTAGCAAAGACAACAACCACCCCGAACTGGCATACAAGACAGTAGAACTCTCACTACGAAACAAAGGGATTATCGTCGGCAAAGATGTGCAAGTCATTGCTTTAAAGCGGAATACACCTTCAGATGTTTATGAGTTTGAATAAATTTCGATGAAAAGGTAAAAAAATGGTGCAAAATGTTGGATGTTTAAAAGAAAACACCTACCTTTGCAACCGCAAATCAGAAATGAATGCACTCTTAGCTCAGTTGGTAGAGCAACTGACTCTTAATCAGTGGGTCCAGGGTTCGAATCCCTGAGGGTGTACAAGACAAATGCGAGGGTGGGTTCATCTAACGGTTAGGATACATGCCTCTCACGCATGGTATACGAGTTCGATTCTCGTACCCACTACAACAAGAAAGCGGTTGACTGATGAAACGGTTAACCGCTTTTTGTTTTTCATTTTTCTGTTGTAATCCGAAAATAGTTTCTATATTTGCACCCGCTATGGCGAAATGTATATTCTATATCTTGTTAGGGTTGTTCCTCATATCGAAGTTCACTTCCGTTTCTGATGATATGGAGGGATGTAAGACACTCCCTACTGCGGATGTGCATTATTTCTCCGGAGCCCAGCACAGCTTGTCGGGGGCAGATGGCAGACAATGCCAGGAAAAAGGGGAGGACGCGAATTATAATTGCCTGGCAGATGCCGGTTGCATAGGAAATACCTTCTCATTACGGCATGCCTCTTGCTCGAAATTGTTGAGGCTTAATCCGGACTTCATTGCCGCCAAGGTTGCGAGAACCCTGAAAACTCTGCTCCCGGAAGAAAAGACAACTTCTTTCCCCTTTACTTTCCATCCCCATAAGATTTCATATAGATATTATGTATATACGCTGAGGCGTATTCTTATTTAGTACTTTCCCCTCCTCTCTTTCGGGAGCCGGAGAGATTGCCCGTCTCCCCATGCCGAGTTTTTCTCTATTTTTTAAGTACTGATAATCAATATATAATGGATTTTCTATTGGATTTTATTCTCCATATCGATCAGTATATGATTGATATAGTGCAGGAATATCATATGTGGGCGTATGCCATATTGTTTCTGATTATTTTCTGCGAAACGGGGCTGGTGGTCACACCTTTCCTGCCGGGCGATTCCCTGCTTTTTGTGGCGGGAGCTATTGCCGCACTGCCCGACATGCCTCTCGAGGTCAATGTGCTGGCTTTGATATTGTTTGTTGCCGCGGTATTGGGCGACTCTTGCAACTACATGATAGGGCATTTCTTCGGGCGAAGGCTCTTCAATAATCCCGATTCCAGAATATTCAAGCAAAACCATCTCGACAAGACCCATGAGTTCTATAAGAAGTATGGAGGCAAGACAATTATCATAGCTCGTTTTGTGCCTATCGTCCGTACGTTTGCGCCATTCGTGGCGGGGATGGGTAAGATGCATTACTATTACTTCATGCTGTACAACCTGATTGGGGGCGCCTGCTGGATTGCCATTTTCTGTTATGCGGGTTATTTCTTCGGTGACCTTCCGTTTGTACAAGAGAACCTCAAACTGCTGATTGTGGCCATTATTGTGGTTTCCATACTGCCGGCCGTGGTAGAAGTGCTGCGTGCAAGACTGAAACAACGAAAACAAAAATAAATTAATATACTTAGTACATTTATCCATTATGAAGAATTCTTTTTTTAGCCGGTTCACACCGAAAGAACCGAAATTCTTTCCTTTGCTGAAGCAATTGTCTGAGATTTTATTGTCCTCGTCGGCTCTGTTGATAGAAATATTGGGCCATGACTCGCCTGAGAAGAGGGCGGAAGATTATAAACGAATCAAAGATTTGGAGCGCGAGGGCGATAAGCTGACCAATCTGATTCTGGATGAACTGGGCACTACTTTCATTACTCCTTTTGACCGGGAGGATATCCATGACCTGGCTTCGGGCATGGATGATGTGATTGATGGAATAAACAGCTGTGCCAAGCGTATCACTATCTATAATCCGCATCCTATTTCGGACAAGGGGAAAGAGCTGGGACATATGGTTCAACAAGAAGCGGCCCTCATCGGCCAGGCCATGGATGAACTGGAGGCATTCCGCAAGAGTCCGGATAAGCTGCGCGCATATTGCAACCAGCTGCATGACATAGAAAACCGGGCAGATGATATTTATGAATTTTTCATCACCAGGCTTTTTGAAGAAGAGAAGGACTGCATTGAACTCATCAAAATCAAGGAGATTATGTATGAGTTGGAAAAAACGACGGACGCAGCCGAACACGTGGGCAAGATTTTGAGGAGCCTGATTGTGAAATACGCATAAACGAACGGACGCATGGAACTATTAGTGATTATCATTGTACTGGCTCTGATATTCGATTATATCAACGGTTTTCATGATGCGGCCAATTCTATTGCCACCATTGTGTCTACCAAAGTGCTTACACCGTTTCAGGCGGTGATATGGGCGGCTTTCTTCAATTTTGTGGCCTTTTTCATCGCCAAGTGTGTCATCGGCGGTTTCGGCATTGCCAACACCGTATCGAAAACGGTGATGGAGCCTTACATTACTTTGCCTATCATTCTGGCCGGCGTGATTGCGGCTATTGCCTGGAATCTGTTCACTTGGTGGAAGGGAATCCCTTCCTCTTCTTCGCACACGCTTATCGGAGGTTTTGCCGGAGCTGCCATCATGGCACACGGTTTTGAGGCCATCCAGTTGAGTATCATTCTGAAGATTGCGGCATTCATTTTTCTGGCTCCCTTGATTGGTATGGTGGTGGCATTTGGTTTTACGTTGTTGGTCTTGTACATTTGCCGCAGGGCGCATCCCCATACGGCCGAGGTGTGGTTCAAGAAACTGCAGCTGGTGTCTTCGGCTTTGTTCAGCATCGGGCACGGTCTGAATGATTCACAGAAGGTAATGGGTATCATTGCTGCGGCTATGATAGCCGGACATTCGGAAGGACTGGGAATGGGGATAAACAGTATTGATGACCTGCCGGACTGGGTGGCATTCTCTTGTTTTACGGCCATTTCACTCGGTACCATGTCCGGCGGGTGGAAGATTGTGAAGACCATGGGGACTAAGATTACGAAGGTGACGCCACTGGAAGGGGTGATTGCGGAAACTGCCGGTGCGTTTACGCTTTATCTGACGGAGTATCTGAAGATTCCGGTAAGTACGACACACACCATTACGGGAGCTATTATCGGAGTAGGGGCCACGAAGCGGCTTTCGGCTGTGCGTTGGGGAGTTACGAAGAGTCTGATGACCGCTTGGGTGCTGACTATCCCCGTCAGTGCTTTGCTGGCAGCAGGGATTTATTGTATCGTATCCCTTTTTTAGAAGTGCTGCCGCATAAAAAATAGACGGGTTCGTTTTATTTTGCATGAGGTTTGCACTATCTTTGCAGCCTGAAACTGTAAAATAGAATGCACATTGGACTGGCTATATAGTTTATTCGTCGAGCACTCCGCCTTGCAGGCGGTTGTGGTACTCTCACTGATTTCTGCTATCGGATTGGGATTGGGGAAGATACATGTTTGCGGCATTTCATTGGGAGTGACGTTTGTATTCTTTGCCGGCATCATTGCCGGGCATTTCGGGTTGTCCATAGACCCGCAGATGCTGAATTATGCGGAAAGCTTCGGGCTGGTGATATTTGTGTATGCTTTGGGTTTGCAGGTGGGACCGGGTTTTTTCAGCTCTTTCCGTAAAGGAGGGGTACAACTGAATATGCTCGCCACGGGTGTAGTGCTTATCGGCACCCTGCTGACTGTACTGGGCAGCTATGGGTTGGGGGTATCCCTGCCGGATATGGTGGGCATACTTTGCGGTGCCACGACAAACACACCGGCACTCGGTGCGGCACAGCAGACATTGAAACAGATGGGATTGGAGTCCAGTACCCCTGCTTTGGGGTGTGCGGTGGCATATCCGCTGGGGGTGGTAGGGGTCATTCTGGCCGTACTGTTCATCCGTAAGACGCTGGCGCATAAGGAAGACCTGGAATTGAAAGAGAAGGATGACGTGAACAAGCCTTACATTGTTGCGTTCCAGGTGCACAATCCTGCCATCTTCAACAAGAGTATCAAGGAAATAGGCGGGCTGAACAGCTATCCGAAGTTCGTGATTTCCCGCTTGTGGCGGGATGGGAATGTGAGTATTCCTACCTCGGAAAAGATTATAAAGGAAGGTGACCGCCTGCTGGTGATTACCTCGGAGAAAAATACGCCGGCTCTGACCGTGCTTTTCGGCGAGCAGGAGCATACTGATTGGAACAAGGAAGATATAGACTGGAATGCCATAGACAGCCAGTTGATTTCGCAACGTATCGTGGTGACGCGCCCGGAGTTGAACGGCAAGAAGCTGGGTTCTCTCCATCTGCGTAATCATTACGGTATCAATATCAGCCGGGTTTATCGTAGCGGCGTGCAGCTGCTGGCCACAGCGGAACTGACCTTGCAATTGGGTGACCGCCTGACCGTAGTGGGCGAAGCCGCTGCTATACAAAATGTGGAGAAGGTGCTGGGCAATGCTGTGAAAAGCCTGAAGGAACCGAACTTGGTGGCGGTATTTATCGGCATTGTCATCGGTCTGGCTTTGGGAGCAATTCCTATTTCCATTCCCGGCATCAGCGCTCCCGTGCGGCTCGGATTGGCAGGAGGCCCTATCATCGTAGGTATTCTTATCGGGACATTCGGTCCGAGGATGCACATGGTGACTTATACTACGCGCAGTGCGAACCTGATGCTCCGTGCATTGGGATTGTCTCTTTACCTGGCTTGCCTGGGACTGGATGCAGGTGCCCATTTCTTCGATACGGTATTCCGGCCGGAAGGGCTGTTATGGATTGCTACGGGTTTTGCGTTGACTGTGGTTCCGGTATTGATTATGGGTATCGTTACCTTCAAGTGGCTGAAGATAGATTTCGGAACAATGGCGGGTATGCTGTGCGGAAGCATGGCAAACCCCATGGCGCTGAACTACGCCAACGACACCATTCCGGGAGACAATCCGTCTGTAGCTTATGCTACGGTTTATCCGCTGTGCATGTTTCTACGGGTAATTATAGCCCAAGTGCTGCTCATGTTCTTCATTAATGGATAATGAAGAATGAGGGATATTATCAACTGTCAATTATCAACTATCAATTAAATAACTATGGGAAATATAACTCCGGAAAGTATTGTCAATGACTTGCGTTATTTGCAATTATTATCACGCAGTTTTCCTACCATTGCTGATGCCAGTACAGAAATCATCAATCTGGAGGCCATTCTGAATCTGCCGAAAGGTACAGAGCATTTTCTGACGGATATTCATGGCGAGTATGAGGCTTTTCAGCATGTGCTGAAGAATGCATCGGGGGCAGTGAAACGTAAGGTGAACGAAATATTCGGGCATACACTGCGCGAAAGTGAGAAGAAGGAAATCTGTACGTTAATTTATTATCCGGAAGAGAAGCTGCAACTTATCAAGGAGCAGGAAACGGACCTGGATGACTGGTATTTGATAACACTGAACCAGTTGGTAAAAGTATGCCAGAACGTTTCGTCCAAATATACCCGTTCGAAAGTACGCAAGGCACTTCCAGCAGAGTTCTCGTATATCATTCAAGAGCTGTTGCACGAATCGAGCATCGAACCTAACAAGCATGCCTATATCAATGTCATAATCAGTACCATTATCTCTACGAAGCGTGCGGATGATTTTATTGTGGCGATGTGCAACCTTATCCAGCGCTTGACCATCGACTCGCTGCATATCGTGGGCGATATATACGACCGCGGACCGGGTGCGCATATTATCATGGATACTCTCTGTGATTATCATAATTTCGACATCCAATGGGGTAACCACGATATTCTGTGGATGGGTGCCGCATCAGGTAATGATGCTTGTATAGCCAACGTAATCCGTATGTCGATGCGCTATGCCAATTTAGCAACGCTGGAGGATGGTTATGGCATCAATCTGTTGCCGCTTGCAACGTTTGCCATGGATACCTATGCGGATGACCCTTGCACCATCTTTGCGCCGAAAATGAACTTTGCCGATGCGGAATACAATGAGAAGACCTTGCGGCTGATTACACAGATGCACAAGGCGATTACGGTTATCCAGTTGAAACTGGAGGCGGAAATCATCAGCCGCCGTCCTGAGTTCGGTATGGAGAACCGGAAACTGCTGCATCTGGTGGATTTCGAGCGTGGTGTGTTTGTATACGAAGGCAAGGAATATCCGTTGCGCGATGTGAATTTCCCCACCGTAGACCCGGCGGACCCGTATCGTCTGTCGGACGAAGAGCGCGAACTGATGCACCGGATTCATTCTTCTTTCATGAACAGCGAGAAGATGAAGAAGCACATGCGCTGCTTGTTTACGTATGGCGGCATGTATCTGGTGTGCAACAGTAACCTGCTTTATCATGCTTCCGTGCCTCTGAATGCGGACGGCAGTTTTAAACATGTTCGCATCGGCCAAAAGGAATACTGGGGACGTAAGTTGCTGAAAAAGACCGACCAGCTGATACGTACCGCTTACTTTGACGAGGACGGTTCGGACGAGAAACAGTTTGCACTGGATTATGTCTGGTACATGTGGTGCGGACCGGATGCCCCTTCCTTCGATAAAGACAAGATGGCTACCTTTGAACGCTATTTTGTGGCCGACAAAACATTGCATAAGGAGACGAAAGGGCATTACTATGCTTTGCGCAACGAGGCTGAGGTGTGTGACCGCATTCTTGAAGAGTTCGGCGTGAAGCCGGGGCCACATTCGCATATCATCAACGGACATGTACCGGTAAAGACCATTAAAGGTGAGAAACCCATCAAAGCGGATGGTAAGCTGCTGGTGATTGACGGTGGTTTTTCAAAAGCCTATCAGCCGGAAACGGGAATTGCGGGATATACGCTGGTATATCATTCCCACGGCTTGCAGTTGGTGCAGCATGAGCCGTTCCAGAGCCGTCAGAAAGCCATTGAAGAAGGACAAGACATCAAGTCTACAACCCTGGTTGTCGAATTCAATTCGCAGCGTATGATGGTGAAGGATACGGATAAAGGAAGTGAACTCGTTACGCAGATTCAGGATTTGATGAAACTGCTGGTGGCGTATAGGACGGGGCTGATTAAGGAGAAACAATAATTTATAATTTCAGTATCGTCACCCCGCCCTCTACAATGATGCCTTTGTCATAGGTTTTCCCTTGGGTGTAGTAGCGGCTGCCGCCATAACCGCCGGTGAGGAATATGCCAAAGCGCTCGGTCAGGTGGTATTCCAGATTGACACGTGCCTGGAGGGCATAGAGACGTGCCGGAATGCCGTAGTCCTTGTTCTTGAAGGTTTCTATATGTTGGTATCCCAGATCTCCGCTGATGAACAGCTGTTTGTAGAGCGGTAATTCAAGACCGGCACGGTAGAAGAGGGCAGCGGAAAACTTATCGCCAAAATCCAGATAATGGGTACCGCCACCGAGGATGGTATAGAAGAGCCGGTTCTTGAAACGGGCACCTACATTCAGCTTGGTGGCATTACCACCGAAAAACATCAGTTGAACTTTTGTTTGGGGATTGGCATTGACTAATCCCAACTGGAAACCATCTAATTTTTCTTTGTAGTAGTTGAATAGACCTATTTGAAGCCCTTTGGCACGTATGGCCATATTGGCAGCGCCTATTTGTAATCCTCGGGCTGTACCACCCACCACATTGCCCAGGCCGGAAACCTGAACACCGGTCATATCTCCGGCGGTGATGTTGGTAAGGGCGGACATCTGCATGCCATTCAAGTCTTCACCGATTACACTTAGCAGGCCGGCCCCTGAAAATCCTTTGAAATTTCCACCGGAAATATTGGCGAGTCCGGCAAAGTGTATGCCGGAAGCACCTTCTCCGCTGATATTCAACAGGCCGCCTATGGAGGCGCCACGATTATAGTCCCCACTGATGTTTGCCAGACCGGAAATGATGACGCCTTGCGCATGGTTTCCGGTGATACCTACCAGTCCCGAAACGGATACTCCGATAAGGTTGTTGCCATTGATGTTGGTAATTCCTGCTATCTGCATGCCTCGCATGCTTCCCCCCACCATATTTGACAGACCTGCCATCTGTACACCGTTCACATCCCTGCCGGTTACACTGCCAAGAATATTCATGCCGAGGCCATTCAGACGGTTCATGGAGGAGAACACACCCAGATTGAAGCAGGTGCTTCCTATGGTATCAGTCCGCTGTGTGGAGATGTTTTTCCATAAGGAGATATTGATACCTACCGGGCCATGGTCTGTTCGTGGAGAGCGTTGTTTCCGGAAAGATTTTTCGGAGGATTTCTGAATCGTATCCGGCTGTACGCTGCCCGGATTATGTTCTTGGGCAAGAGCTGTCCCTGCAAGAAGCAGGGACACAAGGAGGAGGGAAAGGTTTCGTTTCATACTTTTTTTCTATATTTCGTCCGGCCAGGGAGCTGGTTGGCGGGTGGCACGCAACAGAGGGCGCTGCGCATCCACAGACCGGAGGTAATTACTTAATTTCCGTGACAACTCTTTGACAACTTCAGGCTTCTCTCGGGCCATATCATGTTTTTCACTGATGTCGGCGGGGATGTTGAAAAGTTCCCGTCTACCGTCACCGAAATAATACACCAGCTTCCACTCGCCCGAACGGATGGAGCAAGTGGCTCCGATGCCCGGGCCGGAAGGACCCCAGCTATTGGGATAATGCCAGTAGATATCACGGTCTTTCATTTTACCTTTTCCGGTGAGCAATGGCATGAAACTGATGCCGTCGCGTTGCTGTACGGTTGTATAGTTGTCTACGCCTGCCATCTCAAGGATGGTGGGGAAGAAGTCCTCTATCATCAGGTAATGGTCGCATTGGGTTTGGGGCGCTACGATGCCCGGCCAGCGGACAATCATCGGTTCACGTATGCCTCCTTCGTAGGCGGAACCTTTACCACTATTGAGCGGATAGTTCTGGACATGCAGTTGTCCGGCGCGGGTATGGGCCGCCAAACCGCCATTGTCGGACATGAAGATGAGGATAGTGTTTTCCGTCAGGTTGTTCTTGTCCAGATAGTCCATGATGTCTCCCAGACTTTTGTCCATACCCTCAATGAGAGTAGCATAGGCGGCTTCTACCGGAGGAAGGCCTTTGTCCAGGTACTTCTGGTAGAAACGCATGTCAGGTTGTATAGGGGTATGGATGGCATAGTGTGCCATGTATAGAAAGAATGGCTTGTCAGTCTGCTGTGCATCGTCCAGTGCCTTCATGGCCTCTATGGTAAGGGCTTCACTTAGGAAAGTGTCGGTTCCATGATATTTCTCCAGACCGGGTACGGCAGCCAGCGGGCTTTTACCGTCTGTTTTGTTGCCGAAATTCTCCTTGCCATAGTAGCTGGCAGGTGAACCGGCAGCATGTCCGGCTATGTTCACTTCAAACCCCATTTTCAACGGGTCGGCTCCGGGAGTGCCTTCAGCACCAAAGTGGGCTTTTCCGCAATGAATGGTGTGATAGCCATGGTCTTTGAGTACTTCGGCCAGGGAGGTGACTTGTGTGGTCCGTTCCACGCCAGGCTCTTGACAAATGCCGTTAACGTTCCATTCCGGATAAATCATGACCGAGTCGGGTTGTTCATGGGTAGTGTTCTTACGGAGGGTCCAACTGGTGACTCGATGCCTGGCAGCATTCATTCCCGTAAAAAGGCTGACACGCGTAGGTGAACTGATGCTGCATGCATAGGCCTGCGTAAACATTTTGCCTTGTGTAGCCATCCGTTCCATGTTGGGAGTATGGTACGTATCGTTGTACTTGGTACGCTGTGTCCAAAAGGGGAGGGACGTGTCTTGCCATCCCATGTCATCCACTAGGAACAGAATGATGTTTGGCTGCTCTTTTGGAGCAGGTACGGCATCCCCAGGCGGCATGCCATACGCTTCTCCCGCCATTCCGCATATCGGAAGCATGGCGGATAATAATAATTCGTTTCTCATTTAGATAATAATTTAGAAAGGGTTAGATAGGTTGTAGTTTAATTGTTTTTTACATTATCCTTTGGCCTCCTGATACAAGAAGCGTTTGATAGATTTCTTCGGCGTTTTTTCAAATTCTTCAGGATAGATTTTCATTTTGAATATCTGGCTGTATGCGGGCAGTTCTGCATTCAGTGCCACACGGTTTTCCTCCATGACGCGTTCGATGTCGTCATTGTTCAGCCCATGGGCAAAGGCATCATCGAAGTCGGGGTAAACCAGACCTACCAGTTTCTCATTCTGCTGCACGATGATGCTTTCGGCTACATACGGCATATTGTTCAGTTTGTCTTCTATCTCTTCCGGGTAGATATTCTGACCGCTCGGACCAAGGAGCATGTTCTTGCTGCGTCCCTTGATGCTTACGTTGCCTTCGGCATCCATCAGGGCAAGGTCTCCGGTGTGCAGCCAGCCGTCTTTGTCGAGTACCTGTACGGTGGCCTCGTCGTTCTTGTAGTAACCCAGCATGACATTGGGACCACGGCAGACAATCTCTCCCGGAATGTTTTCGGGATCGGATGATAGGATTTTCACCTCCATACGCGGTGCGGCTTTTCCGCAAGAACCGGGTTTGAAGCGGGTCCAATCCTCGTAACAGATGATGGGGCCGCATTCCGTCATTCCATAGCCTACCGTATAGGGGAAATCTATCATCTTTAAGAACTGCTCCACTTCCTGGTTGAAGGCAGCTCCTCCTACAATGACTTCTGCAAAGTTTCCGCCAAAGGCTTGAATCATTTGTTCGCGTACGGTTGCTTTTATCTTGTCGTTAATGATGGGTACTTTCAGCAACAGCTTCATGGCGGGAGTTTCCAGCTTGGGCAGTACGCTCTTCTTTATAATCTTTTCGATAATGAGCGGAACAGCCACAATCAGGTTAGGCTTCACTTCGGTGAAAGCTTGGAAAATGATTTTGGGGCTGGGCATGCGAGTGAGGAAGAATATGTGGCAACCTACGGCGAATTCATACAGAAACTCGAATGCAAGTCCGTACATATGTGCCATTGGCAGCATGGAGACAATCTTGTCACCGGCTTTCAGCGGCAATACTTCGAAAGCAAAAGTAGTGTTTGACCAAAGGCTGCGGTAGGGCAGCATCACTCCTTTGGAGTAACTGGTGGTGCCGGATGTATAGTTGATGACCGCCAGTTCGTCGGGCTGGTCCTTGTGATAACTGACATGTTCCTTGCGGAAGTTCTTGGGGTATTTCTTACCGAACATTTCGTTGAGATGTTCGCGGGCATAGTCCAACTTTTCGCTGCGGGAGACAAGAATGTAGAAGTCTGCCATCATCATGATGCCCTCCAGCAACGGCATAGCACTTTCGTTGAGGTTTTCCCAAACCTGGTCGCCTACGAAAAGCAGTTTGGCTTCGGAATGGTTCACGATGTTGTGTACATTGTCTGCCTTGAACTCGTGAAGGATGGGGACGATTACCGCACCGTAGGTCAATGTTGCGAGGAACGTTACGCCCCAGTGGGAACTGTTGCGGCCACAGACGGCAATCTTATCGCCTTTCTTGATGCCGCTTGCCTCGAAAATGATATGCAGCTTTTCTATTTTGCGGGCTACGTCCTTATATTGTAGGGTTGCTCCCTTGTAATCGGTCAGAGCGTCTAAATCCCAATTTTCCTTTATGCTATTCTCTATATAGGCGATAAAACTTTGTTCCATGATATTTAATTGCACATTTGGTTGAAAATTGTGCAAATATAAGGGTTTATATATAGAAAGCAAACTTTTATAAGGAAAATAGTTTTTATGGTGGCTATTTGTTAAAATTCGACAGTTATACCTAAAGTAGGCAGGATAGTGCCGCTTTCCTGCTTGAGGTATTTCATTTTATAGCGCTGTTCGGCAACAGGAGCAGACGGATTTTCGATGATGCCCGTACTCATTATCACATCCGGCTGCTTCAGTTTGTTGCCGGTGATATTCTGTATGTCCAGATAGATTCCTATCATGCAGTGATGGAAGTAGAAGGACTTGTCCACACGCAAGTCTAACTGGGCAAAGTTGGGAAGCCGCCCGGTATTATAGTACGCATAGTCGTAGTAGGGCTGTCCTTTGGCATCCCATGCTTCTACGAGTGATGATTTGTCTTCATCATAGGGAGTGTAGGGGCTGCCGCCTATATAGCTTAGCTTGCCTCCTATGCTCCAGCGCCGGGGCAGGTTGTATGTACCGCTCATGTTGAGTATGAAACGGTTGTCCCAGGCAGATGGAATGAAGTCTCCATTTGAACGGTTGCGGTATTCGCTGCGGTATAAGGTGAAGGAGGATACGAGATTGAACTTGCCGGATGCCTGCCAGCGGAACATGGTTTCCAGTCCGTAGGCCCTGCCGCTGGCTGTAGGGACGAGTGCTTCGTTGCCGGTGACACCGTAATCGTTTCCTTTGCATGCCAACGGAATGTTGTCTTGAAGGGAAAGTGGCATACGGCTGTAACGCTTGAAGAAACCTTCTGCAGAAACCATGAACCGGTCTTGCAGGTGCCAGTCCACACCGAGGCTGCTTTCAAAGACCTGCATGTACTTCAGGTTTTTGTTGAGATATTGCCCTTCATTGTCTTTATATCCCAAAGCGGTGTAGGGAGGCAATTGGTGGTAGAGGCCGGTACTTCCGCTCAGGGTCCATTGTTCCGAGAGTTTGTAGGATGCAGAGAGGCGTGGGGAGAACTGTTTCCATAGCTGCCGCATCTTTCGGTTGTAAGTGTTGCCATCCATACGGATACCGGCAGAAAGGGCCAGACGCTTGTCGGCGGTGGTATAGTTGGAAGAGAAGAAAGCCCCCCAGCCGAAGATGTTGAGTGAGGTTTCGTAGATGGAAAGCGTACTCGAATGACTGCCGTATAGTCTTTGCCTGCTGTGGTTTGTATAGATGGAGTTGTTCAGTTCTGCTCCTTCTTTTAGGGTCCATGCTCCCAAGCGCGTTTGGTTTTCGAAACGCAGGGTGGTCTTTTGTTCTGTGGAGCGTAGGCGCAGGGTCAGGTTGTCTTCGGAAGAGTCATCGTTGTTGCGGTATTTCAGATTGCGGTTGTTCAGGTAGTTATGGCTCAGTATAAGGGATTGTACGTGCCTTCCATTGTAGTGTCTGTAAGAGGCTCCGAAAGTGAATGTTTCCTGATGGATAGTGGGGAGATAGCTGAGCAGATATTCGGCATCTTCTCCTTTTTCATCGGTATTCAGTTTCATCTTGTCAATGCCTGCAAGACCAAGCAGGGTCAGCTCGCTGTGCTCGTTGAAACGGGTTTTTGTTTTGAATTGTCCGTCAATGAAATTGGGCAGGAAGGGCAGTCCCAAAGCCTTGAACAAAAGTTGCAGGTAGGACTGGCGTGCGGAGAACAGATAAGTGGTGCGCTGCCCCAGATGGCCTGCTCCGCTGAGCGAGACTTCCGATGCGCCGATGGTGGCTTTGAACGCCTGCTTGTCCGGATTTCCGTCCTTGAGGCGGAAGTCGAGGACGGAACTCAAGGCTCCGGAGCGGTTGGCGGGGAAGGCGCCCGTATAAAATGTAATCTCGCGTATCAGGTCGGCATTGACAATACTTACCGGTCCTCCGGATGCACCCTGAGTGGCAAAGTGGTTGATGTTGGGGATTTCGATGCCATCCATATAAAAGCGGTTTTCGGAAGGAGAACCGCCCCGAACAATCAAGTCGTTGCGATAGCCGATGGGAGAGAAAGAGACGCCGGGATAGGAGCGTACGATGCGCGAGACATCCCGGTTGGCTCCGGGACTTTTCTCTATTTCCTGCAAGCCGATGATACGCATGCTGACTGGGCTTTCGATACTTCGCCGGAAGGGGGAAGGCACCACCACTACTGTGTTCAGCAGATTGGCATCCTCTTCCATCTCTATCTCGATGAACGGGGTTGAGGCTGAAACAATATATTCGGGGGTGGAAACAGTCTGGTATCCTATGCAGGATGCCTCAAGGCTATAGATGCCCGGAGGTACCTGCTCTATCTTGAATGTGCCGAGTGAATCGGTGGACGCCCCTTTCCCGGGGATGCCGGCAACGAAAACGTTGGCGTAGGCCACGGGTTGTCTGGACTGTCTGTCGATGACTTTGCCGCGAACGGAATAGGTCACGGGAGCTATCATGGCATTCATGGTTGGGCTGATACCTGATAAAAGTATCAGCAATATAAACAATACAGTTTCCACATTGTACCGTATGGCATTCATGGCTAATCAGACGTCACTAATTACTTTCCCAAGTACCATCGGTACATGCGTTGCACACCTTCCTCGATATCAATCTTATGATGCCATCCCAATGCATGTAACTTACCGGGATCGGTCAGTTTGCGCATGGTGCCGTCGGGTTTGGAAGTGTCGAAGGTCAACCGGCCCTGATAGCCTACGGTGTTGACAATCAGCTCTGCCAACTGGCGGATAGTGATTTCCTTGCCCGTACCGATATTGATGTGACAGTTGCGGATTTCCTTGTCGCCCGGCTTGAAGGTATCTTTGAAGTCGACGTGTTCCATGACGAAGACGCTGGCATCTGCCATCTCCTCGCTCCAGAGGAATTCGCGCAAGGGGGTGCCGGTACCCCATAATCTCACTTCTTCTTCGCTGATGCCGTATTTCCGGAGGATATTCAGAATGTCCTCTTTGCTGCTGTCGCCGTTGATGCCTTCCACCGGACGCAGGTTCATGTCGTGGCGTACGGCATCCCAGTCGCCTTGTTTCAGGCAGTGGGCGAGGTGTATCTTGCGTATCATGGCAGGGAGCACGTGGCTGCGTTCCAGGTCGAAGTTGTCGTTGGGACCGTAAAGGTTGGTGGGCATCACGGCAATGTAGTTCGTACCGTATTGAAGATTGAAGCTTTCGCACATTTTCAGTCCGGCTATTTTGGCGATGGCATAGGGCTCGTTCGTGTATTCCAGCGGAGAAGTGAGGAGTGCGTCTTCTTTCATCGGCTGTTCGGCATCACGGGGATAGATGCAGGTGCTGCCCAGAAAGAGAAGTTTTTTCACTCCGTGGCGGAAGCTTTCGCCGATGACGTTCTGCTGTATCTGCAAGTTCTTGTAGATGAAGTCGGCACGGTAGATACTGTTGGCCATGATGCCACCCACAAAGGCGGCGGCAAGGAATACATATTCGGGCTGTTCCTCGTCGAAGAAGCGGCGTACGGCAACTCCGTCGAGCAGATCGAGTTCTGTGTGGGTCTTGCCGATGAGATTGGTGTATCCTTTCTCCTCAAGATTTTTCCAGATGGCAGAACCTACCAGTCCCCGGTGGCCTGCTACATATATTTTGGCATTTTTGTCTAACATTGTTGTCTGAAAGTTTAATAGTTCATTCAAAGCTCTTTGCTTCTTAAATACAGTTTCTTCACAAATTTCATGTCGTGCTCTGCCATGATGCGTACCAACTCTTCAAAACTGGTCTGCCTCGGATTCCATCCCAGCAGTGTTTTTGCTTTGGTGGGGTCGCCCAGCAATTGTTCCACTTCGGCAGGCCGGAAATATTTGGGGTCGACTTCCACGAGGACTTTTCCGGTCTGTGTGTCGATACCCTTCTCATCCACTCCCTGGCCTTCCCAGCACAGAGTGATGCCTACCTCTCGGAATGCCAGTGTCGCAAATTCGCGTACGGTATGCATTTCTCCGGTGGCAATGACGAAGTCTTCGGGGGTGTCGTGCTGCAGGATGAGCCACATGCACTCGATGTAGTCTTTGGCATATCCCCAGTCGCGCCGGGCATCCAGATTGCCCAGATACAGCTTGTCCTGGAAGCCTTGGGCGATGCGGGCAGCCGCCAGTGTGATTTTTCTTGTCACGAAGGTTTCACCTCGGCGTTCGCTCTCGTGGTTGAAGAGTATGCCGTTTACAGCAAACATGCCATAGCTTTCGCGGTAGTTCTTTGTAATCCAAAAGCCATACTGTTTGGCTACGCCATAGGGGCTGCGGGGATAGAACGGGGTCGTTTCGCTTTGCGGCACTTCCTGCACTTTTCCGAAGAGCTCGGAAGTGGAGGCCTGGTAGATGCGTGTCTTCTTTTCCATACCGAGAATGCGTACGGCTTCGAGCATGCGTAGGGTGCCTACGGCATCGGTTTCGGCGGTATATTCGGGCACGTCGAAGGATACTTTGACATGGCTTTGGGCGGCAAGGTTATATATTTCGTCCGGCTGCACACTCTGGATGATACGGATGAGAGAGCTGGAGTCTGTCATGTCTCCATAGTGCAGGTTAATGGTACGTTTCTGTTTCATGTCGCGTACCCACTCATCGAAGTAGAGGTGTTCGATGCGGCCGGTGTTGAAAGAGGAAGAGCGACGCAGGATACCGTGCACTTCATATCCTTTCTGCAGGAGGAATTCGGCAAGGAACGAGCCGTCCTGCCCGGTAATGCCGGAGATAAGGGCTTTCTTCATAATGTATGCTTCTTGTTATTATGTCTTTTCGGACTGCAATATTCGTTATTTTCCACGAGATGGCAAAATATAAACTATTTCTTTCCCATCACTTTGTCGATAATCAGTGCGATTGCCCCGTCGCCCGTCACATTGCAGGCAGTACCGAAGCTGTCCATCGCTATGTATAGTGCAATCATCAGCGCTTGTGCCGACTCGTCGAAGCCCAGCATGGATTGCAGGATGCCCAGTGATGCCATGATGGCGCCTCCCGGTACCCCGGGAGCGGCTACCATAGTGATGCCCAGCATGAAGATGAATCCTGCAAATAGAGGGAAATCATGGGGCATGCCTTGCATTATCATCAGTGCCAGGGCGCATGCCACAATCTTCAATGTGCTGCCCGACAGATGGATGGTGGCGCAAAGTGGGATGACGAATCCGGCAATATCGGCAGAGACGCCGTTCTTCCGACTTTGCTCCAATGTTACGGGGATAGTGGCGGCACTGGATTGAGTGCCTAGAGCCGTGAAGTAGGCAGGCATCATTCGTCCCAGTAGTTTGAGAGGGTTCTTGCGGACAAACAGTGCCGCAATGCTGTATTGGAATACCAGGAGAAAGATGTGAAGCAGGAAGATTACACCGATAATCTTAATAAAGACCATCAGGATGCCGAATACTTGTCCACTGTGCGTCATGTTGAGGAAAATGCCGAAAATATAGATGGGAAGCAGCGGCAATATCACTGCACTGATCATGCGGATGACAATCTCTTGAAAATCGCGTGCCGCATTTTTCAGTACCTCACTTTTCAGATGAGCCAGGCCCAGCCCCAGTGTGAAGGCAAGTACGAGTGCGGTCATAACATTCATCAATGGCGGGATACCCACGGAAAAATAGGGAAGAATACCTTGAGACTCACTGACTTCTTCTAACGGCACCCCGGTTTCTATGAGGGAAGGAAATACCGCCATACCGGTGAAGTAGGAGAGAAAGCCGGAGAATAAGGTAGCTCCGTAAGCAATGAGCGCTGTGACGACCAGCATCCGTCCGGCTCCTTTGCCGATGTCGGCAATGGCAATCGTGACCAGTCCCACAATGATGAGGGGGATGGAGAAGTTCAGGAATTCACTGAAAATGGCATTGAATGTTACGAACAGCCGTACCAGCGAAGCCGGTAGGAAATTTCCGAAAAGTATACCTAAGATAATGGCAATGATGATGCGTGGCAATAGTCCGATGTGGAAGTTCTTCATGAGCATTGGTTTTCTGTCTGGTTGAAAAATAGGCTTTCGCTGACAAAAGTACTATTTTATTTTCGTAATTCATACGAACAAATGCTGTTAGCATTTTGTTTCCATATAAAGACAAAATTTACATGAATATGAAGAATTTAAATAAAACAGACATTGGACTTATCGGTCTGGCAGTTATGGGCGAGAATTTGGCCCTCAATATGGCAGATAAGGGATGGAATGTTTCGGTATATAATCGTACGGTTCCGGGAGTGGAAGAAGGGGTGGTGGAACGTTTTGTGAACGGCCGCGCCAAAGGGAAAAAAATTGAAGGCTATACAGATATAGCCGAATTTGTAACTTCCATTGCCATACCCCGCAAAATAATGATGATGGTTCGTGCCGGCAGTGCGGTGGATGAACTGATGGAACAGCTGTTTCCCCATTTGTCCGAAGGGGATATCCTGATTGACGGTGGCAATTCCAATTATGAGGACACCAACCGGCGTGTGGCATTGGCCGAAAAGAAAGGCTTCCGTTTTGTGGGAGCTGGAGTTTCCGGTGGAGAGGAAGGAGCGCTGAACGGCGCGTCTATCATGCCCGGAGGATCTGAAAGTGCCTGGCCTGAGGTGAAGCCTATCCTGCAGAGTATTGCGGCAAAAGCATCTGACGGTACCCCGTGCTGCCAGTGGATTGGTCCTGCCGGTTCCGGTCATTTCGTCAAGATGATACATAACGGTATCGAATATGGAGATATGCAGCTTATTGCCGAAGCTTATTGGGTGATGAAGAATCTGCTTGGTCTGGACAATGGACAGATGGCGGAAATCTTTGCCGATTGGAATGAGGGCAAGTTGCGTAGCTATCTCATTGAAATTACCGCCAACATACTACGTCATAAGGACAAATCAGGAGGTTACCTGATAGATAAGATATTGGATACCGCCGGACAGAAAGGTACGGGCAAGTGGTCCGTTATCAATGCGATGGAGCTGGGCATGCCGTTGGGGCTGATTGCTACGGCTGTGTTCGAACGTAGTTTGTCGGCACAGAAGAGCTTGCGTGAAACGGCTTCCAAGCAATTTGTATGCCGACGCTCGCAGGCGGTGTACAACAAGTCGGAGATGGTGAAGGATATCTATTCCGCACTCTATGCTTCCAAATTAGTGTCATATGCTCAGGGATTCGCCGTGTTGCAGCGTGCATCCGACGCTTTTGCCTGGAACCTCGATTTGGCATCCATCGCACGCATGTGGCGGGGCGGCTGCATTATCCGTAGTATTTTCCTGAACGACATAGCTACGGCTTTCGAGGCAAAAGACAAGCCCAAACATCTGCTGTTGGCTCCTTATTTCAAAAATGAAATGCAGCTGTTGCTTTCCGGCTGGAAACATCTGGTGGCACAATCCATGAAAGAGGAACTTCCGGTGCCTGCATTCTCGTCCGCCTTGAATTATTTCTATTCGCTGGTGTCTGCCAAGTTGCCTGCCAATATGATTCAGGCGCAACGTGACTATTTTGGTGCGCATACCTTTGAAAGGACAGACGAGTTGCGTGGACAGTTTTTCCATGAAAATTGGACGGGACACGGAGGAGATACGAAATCGGGTACGTACAATGTGTGAGAAAGGGGGAGAAGATGATGAAGAAATTAGTGATTGTTATATTCGGCGCTTCGGGTGACTTGACGAAGCGCAAACTGATGCCGGCGCTCTATACTTTGTATAGTGGCGGGCGGTTGCCGGAAGGATTCTCCATTCTGGGGATAGGACGCACCGAGTATACGGATGCCCGTTACCAAGAATATATAATGAGTGAATTGAGTAAGTTCGTAGCTTCCAGAGAGCAGGTGGAAGATAAAATGAGGGATTTTTGCAGCCATCTGCATTACCAGACATTGGATCCCGCCGAGGTTGAAGGCTATCATCTGCTGGACGGACGTTTACAAGAGTTTACCGGTGAGCAGAAACCGGACAACCTGCTGTTCTATCTGGCTACTCCACCTTCCTTGTACGGTGTCATTCCCTTGCACTTGAAGGCGGCCGGTCTGAACCGTCCTGATACGCGTATCATCGTTGAAAAGCCGTTCGGTTACGATTTGGAGTCAGCCAGAAAGCTGAATAGCATTTATGCTTCCGTTTTCAAGGAGCATCAGATTTACCGCATCGACCATTTTCTGGGTAAGGAAACGGCGCAGAACATTCTCGCCTTCCGTTTTGCCAACGGAATCTTCGAACCGCTATGGAACCGTAATTATATAGACTATGTGGAGATTACAGCCGTAGAGAATCTGGGTATCGAAGGACGTGGCGGATTCTATGAAGGTGCCGGAGCCCTGCGCGATATGGTACAAAACCACCTCATACAGCTTGTGGCGCTCACAGCATTGGAACCGCCTGCCGTTTTCAATGCCGATAATTTCCGCAACGAGGTGGTGAAGGTCTATGAGTCATTGGCTCCCTTGACAGAGGAGGATTTGGAGGAACACATTGTCCGCGGACAATATACGGCTTCGGGCTCGAAAGCCGGGTATAGGGAAGAGAAGAACGTGGCACCTGATTCGCGTACCGAAACGTATATTGCCATGAAAATCGGTATTAACAACTGGCGGTGGAAGGGTGTTCCTTTCTATATCCGTACCGGCAAACAAATGCCGACAAAGGTGACTGAGATTGTTGTACATTTCCGTGAGACGCCCCATCAGATGTTCCGTTGCGAGGGTGGACATTGTCCCCGCGCGAATAAGCTGATTCTCCGCCTGCAACCCAATGAAGGTATTGTGCTGAAATTCGGCATGAAGACTCCCGGACCCGGATTTGACGTGAAGCAGGTGATGATGGACTTCAGTTATGACCAGTTGGGCGGGTTGCCTACCGGCGATGCCTATGCCCGTCTGATAGAGGACTGCATACAAGGTGACCCTACACTCTTTACCCGCAGCGACGCGGTAGAGGCTTCATGGCGCTTTTTCGATCCCGTGTTGCGTTATTGGAAAGAGCATACGGATGCTCCTTTATATGGGTATCCCGTAGGTACGTGGGGACCTTTGGAAAGTGAAGCGATGATGCACGAACATGGTGCTGAGTGGACTAATCCGTGTAAGAATTTGACTAATACAGATGAATATTGCGAGTTATGAAAAGTTATGTTTACCATTCGGCTACAGCTACGGCACATGCGTTGATTGAACATTTGATTGCGATGATGGAGCGTGAGCCGGAAAAGACCTTTTATTTTGCATTCAGTGGGGGAAGTACTCCTTCGCTGATGTTTGACATTTGGGCCAACGAGTACAAGGAGGTGACTCCTTGGATGCGGATGCGGATTTATTGGGTGGATGAACGGTGTGTGCCGGCAGAGGATTATGAGAGCAATTATGGTACCATGCGCCGTTTGCTGTTGGATGAAGTAGGCATGCCCGATGAATACGTTTATCCTATTTATGGAGTGAACCGCCCGGAGATTGAAGCAAAGAACTATTCGACGCTGGTTTGCCGCACGGTTCCGCTTTGGGGTGGCTTCCCGGCCTTCGATGTCGTTTTGCTCGGTGCTGGAGACGACGGGCATACCTCCTCTATCTTTCCGGGGCAGGAATATCTGCTTTCTTCCTTTCATCCTTATGAGGTGAGTGTCAATCCCTATAATGGGCAGAAACGCATAGCCATGACCGGCTGCCTTTTGTTTGCTGCGAAGAATCTTATTTTCTTTGTTACCGGCAAGAATAAGGCGGATGTGGTCCGCGATATTCTTGATTCCGGGGATACCGGTCCGGCAGCTTATGTGGCCCACCATGCCGAGCGTGTGGAATTGTTCCTCGATGCTCAGGCCAATGGCGGGAAAATGTCTACTTAGATGTACCGCTCTCCAGAATGCTTACGATGGAGAATAATGTAAAGCAGATGCCTCCCAAACCTGCCAGTACGCGTGCAGGGACAAAATAGGCATTGTGCAGGCTTGCCATCTCAAACAGAAAGGCGGAGAGAAACAGACAAGCCAGGGCCGTGAAGACCGGAATCAGCGGGATGCGGTTGGCCAGCTTGAAAGTGTTCCGCCAGATGGCGGCAAGTAGTATGACTTTGCTGGAAATGCTGTAGCATACCAGTCCCAGGCCTATCATAATATATCCTGTGGAGGAGAGTGCCGGATTGCTGTTGGCCAAGACCAGAAGTCCCCAGAGAATGCTGATGCTGCCCATTATCAAAACAAGGGCCGGCCATTGTTTCCGTTCAGACTTTGTATAGTTGTTGCGTATCTGGCGGACGATGGTTGCAACCAGCGCCACCAAGCTGGAACAGATACAAGCAAGTCCTGCCATGACATGGCCTGCTACATAATATGCATTGTGCTCGCTGCTTTTTGACAATAGCCAGAAGGCCCATATCCATGCCATTACTGCCATAAGGGTGGCAACTGCTATCAGGATATATCCCTGGGAGGAATTGAATGCATCGGCAGGTTGTAGCTGGTCGGTACGTTCCGAGTTGGCGGGAATGAGGGTGAAGCGGGTGGAGGCTGTGGCTGTGGTAGCTACACAAGCTGTGATGAAACCGACTCCGCAAATCACGTGTCCTGCCACGAAATTGCTTGCCGTGGCAGCTTCGTGCATATAATTCCAACCATAGATTACTGTGAGTACGGCTGCCAGGTAACCAATAACCGGAAGTGCGTATCTGGCTATCGGATTGTAGGTATGAATAATTTGTCTAATGATTGTTGCCGCTGTGGCGAACAAGGCAATGCAAATCATCCCTAAGGAAAATACTACCGGACCGGCCACAAATTTTGCCGAATCCAGTCCTTCGTGGAGCACAAAGGCTCCGTAGCCGAAACAGAAAAGGGCCATCAACAAGGGTATAGCCCTGAAAAGAATACTGATACCGTAATTCATAACTGTTGTTTTTAGAGTTTCCCCTTCAAACAGCGTTTCTGTGGCTTTGTTCCTCCTTTTAAGATTTATTTGTGATGAGAAGTGTTTCCCTGTCCGTATTTAGGGAGCCAGCCTCTCCTTTTTCCAGCTGCCATCCGCTTGTTGGGAATAGAGGAAACGGTCGTGTAGCCTGCTTTCCCGTCCTTGCCAGAATTCAAAACGGAAAGGGGTGACGGCAAAACCTCCCCAGTTGTCGGGACGTTTGATACTTTGCCCTATCCATGTTGCCGCTTCGCGGACGAACGCGCGCATTATCTCCATACGGCTGCCGATGACGTGACTTTGGGGTGAAATCCTCGCCCCGATTTTACTTTTGTAAGGCCTGCTTGCAAAATAGGCGTCAGAATCGGCAGGAGCGCATCTTTCAGCTTTTCCTTCAATGTGTATTTGCCTTTCCAGTTTGTGCCATACGAAAGATAAGGATATATACGGATTTGCAGTCAGTTGCCGGCCTTTTCTGCTTTCGTAGTTGGTGAAGAAGATGAACCGGCCATTTTCCACCCCTTTCAGCAACACTGTGCGTGTAGAGGGATGTCCGTCTGACGAGACTGTAGCTACCGTCATGGCGGTGGGCTCGTACTCATCACTATGGATAGCATCGTTCAGCCAATGGTCGAATTGCTCAAGGGGATTGTCGTTGAGGTTACCCGGTGTCAGCCTGCCTTTCTTATATTCTCTTCTGATGTCAAAGAGTTGTGATTTCATTATCGTGTGGTTTTATCAGGAGTGATATATTGTTTTTCTATGTAACAGTCTGAGAGGGCTGAATGTTTTTGTTTTTCTGCGGAAAGAAAAATATGGAAGAAGGAAATGGCTGTGTTGATACTTAAAAAAATGGGGGTGTGTCAAAATTCACCACAGATTACACGGATTAACACAGAATGAGCTTAATCTACTGATAGTCAAAGATACTTATCTGTGCAAATCTGTGTAATCTGTGGTGAATACCAGTTTCGACACACCCTCGGATATTGGAGATTACCTTATGAAGACAAGTGGAAAGTGGACACTGGCATGTCTGCTATTGTAATTTAAACATTACGGGAACTGTGAATTTACAACGGACCGGTTTGCCTCGTTGCTCACCGGGTTTCCATTTGGGCATGGTGGAAATCACACGGATAGCTTCTTTGTCCAGATAGGGATCTACGCCTCTTACTACTTTTACATCTACGATGCTGCCGTCTTTGTTGACAACGAATTGTACTATTACGCGCCCCTGGGTTCCGGTCTCTTGTGCAATAGTCGGGTATTTTATACTCTTACCCAGATATTGCATCAGACTCATGCCATTATAAGAAAACTCGGGATTCTTCTCTACAACTTCAAAAATCTCATCCTCTACCGGAATCTCTTCATCTACGGTTGGAGATATGGGTTTGATGATTACAGCTTCACCGATTTCTTCGGAAGAGGCAATGGCTGTTTCTTTCACATTGTCATTATCATCCACAATTGTCAATACCTCGGCAATTGCAGGAGCTTGAGGGGGTGGCGGAGCTACTAATTCGGGTTGCTCCGTGATAGGAATTTCAATTTCCTGCTCAAATACGTTCTCGGTAATAGCACCGCTCATGTCAATCCTAACATCACGCTTCGACCATTCAAATGCAACGAACATGAAGACCAGCACAATTACATAACCTACAAGTAGCCAACTTGACTTCTTGTTTTCCAGGCTTGCTTTGGATGTTTTCTTGATTTCCATAATTTACAAGATTATTACCGTATAATGGTTGTCGCGAAACTAACATTATACAGATGTGATTAGTAAAATCATAAAACATGCGTGCCCACTTGTTTCTGTATTAAAGATAAGAAAATGAATGTTATGTTGGTGTTTGATATGTAGTTATATATAGTTTTTTAAATTTGCTTTGATAATTTTTCTGCTTGTGGATTAAATAGTGTTGATATGTAAAAAGCACTTCCAACGTTCGCTTACGGAGGAAGTGCTTCACACAAAAACTAAACTAGACTTATTGTATTGAAAATATAGCTATAATCTGTGTATCACTTCTTTATAGGCTGGTTTAAATCTGATGTCGACAATAAATAGGAAAAATCAGCTCATGTTTTGTTGTATAACGTTACTTTTCTCAATGTTCTCTAGAACCTCGTCGATGAAAAGCGAACGATAGTGCGGACATTCCAGTACACCCTTTTCTTTCGCTTCCCGGTATACCTTGGAGAACAGTTTTGCTTTCTCCTTGTCGGTGGTCGGCAACTTATCTATGGGAGTGGCAAGGAACCGACACCCCCAGCCTTTGCAGGTAGGGGTGAGGGAACAATGGTTTGGAGTTTTCCACTGACATGAGCATTCGGTAATTATTTGATTCATATTTGCTATAATCGAATTGACATCAATCTTTGTGCTCATACATGTCTATTGTCTTGAAGAAATCATCCTCGTAATTATAGATGTCATCTAGGGTTTCAATAACATGTTTCACATCTTTCTTGTTTTCATCAATAGTGGCTACATACTTAGTGGCTGTATTGAAATACATACGACAAATAGGTTTGCGATTGTTGTCATCAAGCAGAATACTGAAATAAGTCTGTGCATCACGATATACTATGCGGGATATATCTACTTTCTTTCTACAGATAGCTTTTACAATTCTGTATGCATCTAACTCTTCTTCTGTAGTGACAATCTTGGATTCTGTATTTACTTCTTCTGTAGTCTCTTCTGATGTGTTTCCACTGTTTTTTGTTTGGCTTTCCTCTATTTTGGAATCACTAACTGTCAAAGCTCCTTTCAAACGGTCATTAATAATATCGTTGATATGTGAAGAGATAGCGCGTTTGACTAAAGGTGTGAATTGGTCTATTATATTTTGAAGCATTCTACCTTCATAAACTTTGGTAGCAAACATTTTCACAAAATCAGTGCTAGGCGAGGAGAATTCTTCTTGGATAATAGCCTTTAATTCTCCCATGTACTTTAATTCGCTGGCTGAGTTCAGAATATTGTCCACATCAAAGTATGATTTATGGAATTTTTTCAGTTCCTCGATTTGATTATCCCTTAAATCCGTAATATCCACTTCCAAAAAAGGCTTATCATCCATTATATTGGGTTCTTTCAAATCTGTATAGAAGCGGTAGATAATTCCATTGGTCAAAAGTCCGAACTTAGCTTTTGATACGTTGAAATAGCGTAGTAGTTGGTTATCATGTAGGTTTAAATCTTGCTTCCAATGCTTACATTCAATCAGCAATATAGGCTGGTCGTCCTTCATGATGGCATAATCAATCTTTTCTCCTTTCTTGGTCCCAATATCGCAAGTCATTTCTGGCAATACTTCCAAAGGATTGAACACATCATATCCCAGAGCATTAATAAAGGGCATGATGAAAGCATTTTTAGTAGCTTCTTCTGTCTGAATGTTATCTTTCAGCTTTTCAATTCTATCAGCAAGCTGTTTAATAGTGTCTTTAAAATCCATAGTATTTTACTTTTTAGATTGATATTATAGTCTCATATTGCGTTCAACAACCTTAATCACATTGTATATCTCCACCACATCGTCAAGGTTAACCGTATAGTCGTTAAATAACTCATTGAGCGAGTGGCAGGTGATATTACCTTTATCATCTTGGGCCGTGATTTGCTTGATGGATATTCCTTTCGTTCGGTGTATAATAACGAAGTACCAGTCGTTGATATGAAGTTTGGGCAGCCAAAGGTCACGTCTTACCTCCCTTGCTAAAACCTTGTCACCATCGCAGATGGCAAGCCTGCTGTTGTCATCCATACTGTCACCTTCTGCTTCAAATATGCGGTATTTTCCGTGATAGGTCTTATCTACGATTACCGGCATGGTAGGTAGAGTGTCTATGTATTCGGTATCTCCATATCCGGCGAGATAACCACATTGTGCTTTGATGTGTATAACGGGCACGTTCATGTAGCTTAAATCGTCAACTGGGCGGGCGTTGGAGTGGTACGTCTGTGATGGAGCATCGGTAAGCATATTTCCTTCACCAGTTAGTAGCCATTCTAAATTGTATGCAGGGAATGCACTAACTATCTTTTCACATGTTGCACGTGAAGGTGTACGATGCTCGTTAATAATGCGAGTGATAGTTACATTATTAGATATACCAATAGCTTTACTGAATGAATTCTTATTCAAGCCTTCTTTTTCAATAATAAATTCAACTCTTTTCCAAGCTTCCATATTTGAATACACTAACAGTTAGTTAAATGTTGTAAATAAACTAACTTTTAGATGGTAAAAGTTTGTATTTATACTAACTGTTAGTATCTTTGCAACATCAACGTCAACAACGACTACAAAATAATGAAAAATAGTTGAGTTGGCAAAATTAAAGTAATACCTAAAAAGGAGTAAGACAATGAAAAAGTACGATTTACACAAGATTATGAAAGCGGCTCACGAGATATACAGAAAGTATTTCAAGCTATACCAGCTTACTCACGGTGTACAGACTTTCGGTGATTGCTTGAAACTCGCTTGGGCTGACGAAAAGAAACGTGTTGCTGATGAAGAAGCGAGAAAGGCTGAGAAAGAAGTAATGAAAGCAGCTTTGGTACGACCGGAAAGAAGAAGTTCTTATGATTACTGCAACGCTCCAGCTTCAGCTTACTACAATCAGAACAGCAAAGGTGCCTTCGGTTCCCGTTACGTAGGCGATTAAGATAATTATTCGCAGAAAAGGCAGCTACATATACCATGCAGAACAGCTGTACGCTTAACATGAATACTTGCGCAAGTGGCGTGCAAAGCCTTGCATGGGCGAATTGAAAGATTCTCCGTCCGGTCATTGAGCCTACCCTTTGATGGGAGACGGAGAACGAGATGGAGTGATTGCCCTAAGTAATCCGTTCCAGAAAGCGATACTGGCGCTTACCCTCAATCCCAGCATAGAGGACGCGAGAGATACCCGGAGTAGCAAGAATTTGCGATGATGTCTGAATGGAAGTTCAGAACGAGCGAAAGATTTGCAACGGTGCGAAATTGGAAGCCGACATGCCCCGAACGGTCATGCAGCGAAGTACAGTAGCTGATAACTCCGGTGGGAAGAGCAGAGAGAGCTTATCGGGGCACGAATATTAATCGAAAATAGAGAGAATATGAATGAAATAATAGATTACATTAAGGATTCACCAATCGAGTATGCGATTGATGCCTTGTCTGTGAATTATGTGATACAGACTATTGTTCAAATGGTACTGTTCCCCTTTGTGCTATACTTTTGTTGGAGGGTTTTTAAAAAGATACTTCGTAACATGAAATAATTAACAGAAACTCCTTACAATAGTATATGTAACCAATACGATGATAAACAGCAGGAATGAGACATACGAACATCCTTCACAGAATACGAAGATTTTTCTTTTTGGTATGCTTTCATATACGTAAGCTTGACCGTGCGGTAATTCCCCGTTATGATATTTTCTTAGGTATTCCCGATAGGTGCGCACAGCTTGATTGCTCAACACTCTATTCTCGTATAAAGATATTCCAGAGAAAAGGATACAGAGTGCATTTACGCATATTGCAGTTACAAGGAGAAGCTTGTTGCAAAGACTGTCCTCTGAAGGACTGCTTAAAGAAATGATTACTGCAAAGGTGGTTGAAGCTACCATTAAAAGTGTTGTTTGTATTTTGAATACCCATTCTGTTCGTTCATCCAGAGAACGCATGTAGAGTCTGATTAGATTTCTTTCACTACTCATGCTTACTTAATTTTAAATGTGGCAATGCAAAGTTAAGTAAATCTCCCGAATAAAGCGTGATGCCGCCAATCGGATTGGCTCGGGAGAGCTCAAATACTAATCATTAAAATTTTATAGCGATGAAAAAGCGAATAATCACAGAAAACTACACTCCGGCTTTGAGAGATATGGAGGTAGGGGAAGTTCTAACTTTTCCGGTTAAGGCGTATAATTCCATAAAGGGGACAATTATCCCCCGATTGAGATTGGAGTTCTGCGTTGAGGATGCTGACTGGAAAGTAGGGGAGGTTGACAAGAGGAAAGGTATTTTTGATGTGGAAAGGGTCGCATGATGATTTCCCTTTCTCCTACGGAACTGCTTGTCGCGAATGAGTACTGCAAGGGGCTTGCCGACAAGGAGGTGGCGGGCAATCTGAATAAATCGGTTTGGACTGTCAAGACCCAGAAAAGAACGATATACCGGAAGTTGGGTATTTCCAAAGATACGGAACTGCTTCTGTATATGATTTGCGATAGGCTTAAGCGTGATTTTGATTTGAAGGAATTACGCAGACACGGGCTTGAATTCCTATTCTCCATTCTATTCTTATTGATGCAGGTCACTTGCAATGATATTGATTTACGGAGAATGAGAATACCATCACGGGTACGGACAGCTATGCGATATATAAGGACTGGCCGAAAGAATAATAACGACTTTATTTTTTAACGGTATGATATACGAAGTGAATGGTGATTTACGCAGTTTCATGTTGATTGACGGGACAGCGGAGGCGAGATTGGCAGACATCCTCACTATTATGGATTCTCGCACTTTTCCAAAGAGAGAATCTGAAAAAATAGTAGGAGGTCCGGGCAGGTTAAGAGTGTTGGTAAATACTCAAAGAGTGAGAGTTGAGTATAAATCTAATGGGAGAAGCTATTACAATGCTTCGGATGTGTTGAGCTTTGCAAAAGTAAGAAAGGGAAAGAACAATGAAAAGAAGAATCATTATAAACGTGCTACTGCTTAACGTATTGGCACTACCATGTTTATTGATGTTTAATGATGTAGACTCGGTAACGGGAGACTGGAATTATGGTATAAACCTTTTTGGCCTTGTGTATTCGTATTGGTTTTATCACAATGTCTTGAAAAAGGTGTTCAAGATATAGACCTCAGCGGAGGAAGTGTTTCACACATAATTAGATTGATTTAGAATTAGACATGGGAGTTGTCTCTACTCGTGAGAGCAGGGACAGACACGGGCAATTAGCTCAGCTTGGTAGAGCGGTACATGTAGTTAGTATTGGTAATTTGTCATGGTATTGTTTAAAGGTTTCATGTACAGGTCGCGGCGTTCAAATCCCGCATTGTCCACAAGCTTTTTATTGTTTAATCTATAATTCCGTTGTAAAGGACAACGTGAGGTGAGAGTCCTCATTTAAGTTTTTATTTTGCTTTTGTTTTAAGTGACTATCCCGGTGTGGCTTGACCGCCTATCCGGGAGCAACTTTGTTGACCTGCCTGCCCAGTCTGTGAAGATATGGTAGGCAAATATGGGCGTTCGGTGTAATGGCTAACACAACTCATTTGAGGAGATTGGCGGTTCGAGTCCGTCAACGTCCACAATCCAAGAGAGGGTTATTTAGTAGTTTTGTCGTGTTTTATTTTTTGTTTGTGTTTCAAGGTGAACGGTTTGTGAAAATAGTTCATCTATTCTGGGAACGTAGCTCAGTGGATAGAGCACTGTGTGTGGTGGAAGGTTGAGAGTTCGATTCTCTCAAGTAGATTCTTAGCTTAATGGGAGAGCACCACAAGCGGCGGTCGGTGGTTCGAATCCATCCGTTTCTACAAGCCTTTATGAGAGAAAATCCGCTTTTAGTCCGAGAGTAGGGCGAAGATAGCGCAGGGAATCATCCGCGCGGCATCGGTTAGCCGTTGACTCTATCTGAAAGGTAATGCGAAATCGGATAGGATTAGGAGTATTTGTCGTTTGCGCCCCGGAGAATACGCTTCGGGGCTTTCCTTTGGCTATTTTTTTATTAACCACTTTAATATTTTCTATTATGGGACTTATCAAAAGACCTAACGAGCTGACCGTTAAGACTACCTTGTCAGCACTGATTTACGGCCAACCTGGCATGGGAAAAGCCCAACCACTGTATTGCAATATTCTAACGCCAACTGGATTCAAGAAGTTGTCTGATTTATCCGTCGGCGATGAAGTTATGGGGCATGACGGAAAGGTGCAGAAAGTTCTTGGCATCTATCCGCAGGGGATAAGGCCGGTGTATCGGATTATGACTAATGATTCTGCAATAACCTATTGTGATGAAGAACATATATGGACAGTGAGGTCAAGTACAGGCAATAGCCGAAAGGCGGGATTCAAAAATGTGACTTTAAAGGAAATGATAGCGAAAGGTATCTCTTGTCCTTTGTCTCCTTCCAGACAATCAACAACAAGAAAGGCAATACCTCGTTATGAGATTCCCGTTGCAGAAGCTATGGATTATCCGGAAAAGGAGTATGAAGTAAACCCGTATATTTTGGGTGTTTTAATTGGTGACGGCTCTTTGACTGGCAACGTTGCTATGTTTTCCAATCCTGATATGGATAATCAAATATTGGAAGAAGTCAAGATGCTGTTACCTAGTGTATATTCTATTCGGAAGAATGAAGCTCCGCAGTGCCCACAATATAGTATTGTTCTTCGGGGTAATGGTGAAGGGTATATTCAGAAGATAAAACGTTTAGGATTGAACGTTCATTCCGGAGATAAGTTTATACCTTCTGAATACAAGCTCGGAAGTCGTGAGCAGAGATTGGCCTTGTTACGCGGGTTAATGGATACTGACGGGCATGCAAACAAGAATAGAGTCAGTTTCTCAACATCAAGCCGAATACTTGCGGATGATTTTGTTCATCTTGTCCTTTCCTTGGGGGGAATCGCTAAAGCAGTAGGTTATCCAAGAGAAGACAAGGGGATTGAATATAGAGTTACCGTTAACATGAGCGAATGCCCATTCACGTTAGAACGGAAGGCTGCGCAATGGAAACCTGTCACCCCGTCAAGATATATAATTGACGCAGAAAAGATAGAGGATTCTGAATGTGTTTGTATCAAAGTGTCGAATGAAGACGAACTGTATATAACAGATGACTTTATTGTAACACATAATACCACTCTTGCATTATCGGCTCCCAATCCGGTATTGTTCGATTATGACGGCGGTATTCACCGTGTCAATGCCGCCCATCGTGTACCGACCGTCCAGATTACAAGCTGGGACGAGACGAACCAGGTACTTTCGTCCGAAGAAATCAAGGAGTTTTCCACTATTGTGATTGATACTGCCGGAAAGATGCTTTCTTTTATGGATAAGGCGATTATGGCAGCGAATCCGAAGATGAAGAAAGCGGATGGTACCCTTTCCCTGCAGGGGTATGGAGTACGTAAGAACATGTTCATCAACTTCGTTAATCAAGTCACACTCATGGGCAAGTCTGTTATCTTCGTGGCTCATGAACGGGAGGAGAAAGTAGGCGACGAAAAACAGATACGTCCGGAGATTGGTGGCTCATCTGCCGGTGATTTGATTAAGGAGTTGGATTTGGTTGGTTACATGGAAGCTATCGGTAAAGATAGAACTATTTCTTTTGACCCGTGCGAGAAGTTCTACGGGAAGAATACTTGTAATCTTCCTTCACGTATCAAAATTCCCGTAATCATTGATGAGTCTGGTACCGTAACGGGTGAGAATGATTTCATGACGAAAATCATCAGTACTTATAAGGAGTATCAGACGAAGCAGACGGAACTATCTTCCGAATATGATGCGGTTCTTGATGCTATCCGTGACGCAGTGGAACAAGTGACTGATACACAATCTGCCAATTCTGTTCGGGAAGCTTTAGACACCATGACGCATATCTTTGACAGCAAGGTACGGGCAGGCATGATGCTCAATGAGAAGTGCAAGAGACTTGGCTTGAAGTTTAACAAACTCAGCAAAAGGTATGAACCAGCAGCCTAAATACAGATTCTACCCGTCACTGCTTGATAAATTCGAGCAGTATTTACGGGCTGATGAACAAGTAGAGAGCTTCTGGAATGTCGATAATGAAACGGGGGAATATAAGAAAAGTCCGGAAGTAATTGAAGCGGAGCTGAAGCAAAGCCTACTTGATGCGATAAACCGTGTCCCGTTTGAGAGTGAGGCAGCTGATAAAGGAACGGCCTTTAATGCTGTCATAGACTGCTATATCCACAAGAAAAAGCATATACCAAGCGAACGGGAGCCATACACCATTATCGGTGATGGAGAAACGAATACCATTCAGGTATATTTTCCTGCTACTGATATCGCGCCAGAGCGTAATTTCTTATTTGACCGTAGCTGGTGTATAGAGCAGTCGAAGTATTTTTCCGGTGCATTGTCCCAAGTCTTTGTGTCCGCAGTCATTCCCACTCGCTATGGTGATGTGGAGCTTTATGGGTATATAGATGAGCTCGTTCGTGATACTGTATATGATATCAAGACAACATCTAAGTATGATTTTGGCAAGTATGAACACGGCTGGCAGCGCCATGTATATCCTTACTGTCTGATTGCTTCCGGTCAGATGGAAAGCGTGAAAGCGTTTGAGTACACTGCCTATCAGATGAAGGGCGGTACCAGCCGGACGCCACTAATTAGCGGAACGCAATACCCGGAATACTACACTTATAACCATGAACAGACGATTAAGCTGCTTACGGCACACTGCGAGCATTTCATAGAGTTTTTGGAAGCAAACCGAGACATTATTGCTGATAAAAAAATCTTTGGATTAGAGTAATGGCACAAGAAGCAATTCTGGAAAAGGTCAACGGCGAGGTACACATAAGCAAGTCTTTTGACTTCATGTGTTCCCAGCTTCGTAATGGTCGGTATCGTGTAAAAATCGAAAGGTTCACAGAGCCAAGGACGCTGTCACAGAATGCGCTTATGTGGTTGTGGTTTACTTGTATTGAGCAGGAGACCGGGACGGACAAGCAGGATGTACACGATTACTATTGTAACCGCTTTCTCAGAAGGACTTCGTATTTCAGAGGAAAAGAAATGGTCATTGCCGGAAGCACATCGAAACTCAATACAGTACAGATGACTGACTTTCTAAATAAGGTTCAGGCCGATGCTGCTGCCGAACTGGGAATAACGCTCCCTCTTCCGGCTGACCGTTACTATAACGAATTTATCAACGAGTATAAAGACAGGAGGTAGAAATGAATATCACCAAAGCAAAAATCACGAAAGACAACACGCTTGTTGCCTCTTTCAAGAACGAGAATGAGGACAATGTAACCATTGAGGGAAAGAATCTTATCCATAAGGATTTGCGTGCAGCGTTTAACGAATTGATTCCTCACCTTGCTTTCCTCTGTGAGCAGAAAGAAGCTGATGGAAAGGACTCCATAGATGAACTGCCGGAAGAAATCTTCTCTACATTCGAGGTCACGGGCTACACAGTTAGCGGTTCGGATGACAATGAAGGTGTGGTATTGGTTGGAAAACGTTTTCTTAAAAGTAAGAAGGTGCTTAACCTTATAGCTCCGTTTACCATGTTCAACAATGAGAACGAGGAATATAAGCATGCATTCGAACTGCAGCAGGCAATTGAGGCATGTAATTATGAGGTGGAACAGTATCTTACCGCTAAGAAATGGGCGGTAGTCCAGCAGGAACTTCCGTTCGATGGGGATATTCCTACGGACATTGCAGCCGACCCGGTGGGAGATGCTGCATTTGAAGAGGAAGCGAATGAGTTCCTTAAACAAGTGGTGGAACAGAGTGGCACTACTCTGACGATTGACGGGAAGAAAGTGAAGCCGAGAAACAAAAGTAAAAAAGTGAAGATTAAAGAGCCGGCAGCTTGATATGGCAGCACCTTTTTGTATCACCAAATATCCGGACGGCTTCAAACTGAAATTCATGTATCATCCGATGTTGGTTAAATGCGTGAACAATATTCCATCAGTCAAGGCTAACGCAAAGAAAGCATATCTTTTCAATGAAAAGGCGTGGTGGGTTGACTTGGCTGATGAATGGTATGTTGATACAATGGCGAAATGGGCGGTACAGCAGGGATTCTGCGGTTCCGTACAACGGTCGGAGCAAAGAAAGGTCGATATGAGTTTTGACATTGCTCCGATGCCGCAGCTGACCGTTCCCCACGGATTGCTACTTGAACCGTACGATTACCAGAAGGAGGGCATAGCCTATGCTCTGGCCCATAAACGGTGTATCTTCGGTGACCAGCCGGGACTCGGTAAGACCTTGCAGGCAATAGGCACGGTGACGATTGCAAAATCCTATCCGTGCCTTGTTGTATGTCCGGCAGCACTTAAAATAAATTGGCAGCGTGAGTTCAAGAAATTTGCTGGAAAGCAAGCGCTAATCCTTGATGACAAGAACAAAAATACTTGGCAGCGCTTCATTGAAACCAAGTGTTGTGACATCTTCATCACTAACTACGAGAGCTTGAAAAAGTTCTTTGTATTGGATGTGAAGAATGATACGCGGTTTACGCTGAAATCAATCACCTTTGACCCACGTATAACCCTTTTCAAGTCTGTAATCATTGACGAGTCGCATAAGTGCAAGTCTACCAAGACCCAGCAGAGCAAGTTTGTTGAGGGCATTTGTAAAGGCAAGGATTTCATTCTTGAACTGACGGGAACACCGGTAGTAAACGATAATACTGACCTTATACAGCAACTCAAGATAATGGGACGGTTGGAGGATTTTGGAGGGTATAAGACATTCACCGAACGTTTCTGTAATGGGCCGAAGAAAGCCTCCAATCTGAAAGAACTGAACTGGCGCCTTTGGAATACCTGCTTCTTCCGGCGTGAAAAAGCCAAGGTATTGACCCAGCTTCCGGACAAGACGAGGCAGTATATTGAGATGGATATCACTACGCGGTTGGAGTATGAGAAAGCGGAAAGCGACCTCATACAATATCTGCGTGTCTACAAGAATGCGGATGATGAGAAGATAGCCAAGTCCATGAGGGGCGAGGTAATGGTTCGTATGGGCATTCTGAAAGCCATCTCTGCACGTGGGAAAATCAAGGCGGCTGCCGAATTCATCCATGACGTGATAGATGGAGGCGAGAAACTGATTGTCTTTGCCTACCTAAAAGAAGTAGTGTTGGAACTGAAGAAGATGTTTCCCAAAGCTGTAACGGTTACGGGTGAGGATAACGCTACGCAGAAACAGATGGCCGTCGATGCTTTCCAGAACAATCCGGATTGTACGTTGATTATCCTTAACTACAAATCGGGCGGTACCGGGCTCACCTTGACTGCTTCCAGCCGTGTAGCCTTCATCGAGTTCCCATGGACTTTTTCTGACTGTGAGCAGGCAGAAGATAGGGCACACCGTAATGGGCAGAAGAATAACGTCAACTGTTACTATTTCCTTGGCAGGAATACCATTGATGAATACATGTATGGTGTTATCCAACGGAAGAAAGGCATAGCTAACGGTGTCACCGGAACGGACGATGTGGTTAAGGAGAATGTGGTAGATATGGCTATGGACTTATTCAAAGGTAAATTATGAGAAAAAGACAGACTACACCGCAATCGGAAAGTCAGATACAGCATAGCTGTCTGACTTGGTTCCGGATTCAATACCCGTCTTTGAGTCTTATGTTGTTCGCCGTTCCCAACGGTGGAAAGCGTGATGCCAGGACTGGAGCACAAATGAAGTACGAGGGAAGTGTAAGGGGTGTTTCCGATTTGATACTGCTTGTACCTAAGAAAGGATTTTCCGCTCTTTGCATCGAAATGAAGAGACCGAAAGGGAAACAAAGCGAGGAGCAGATAAGATGGCAGAGAGAGGCTGAAAAATTCCGAAATAAATATGTGGTATGCCATTCTCTTACTGAGTTTATGAATGAAGTCAATTCTTACCTATTATGAACTATATTGAGCTAATAAAGAACTTCTGGTTGCAACATAACGCATATTCGCTAACTGTCACAGAAACCGCTTTGTATTTCTACCTGTTAGAAACTAACAACCTCTGTAGGTGGGCGAATACGTTTAACCGTAACAATGGTAAAGTTCTTGCAGACCTTAGCATAGCCTCTCTAAAGACTTTGTCAAATGCTCGGAATAGATTAAAACAAGTAGGATTGATTGACTTCAAAACGAAGAATGGAAGCCCGAATGTAGTGTACACCTTGGTAAAATTTACCGAGGTTGGTGCCGAGGTTGGTGCGCAGGTTGGTGCCGAGGTTGGTGCCGAGATAATAAAACATAAACATAAACAAAAACAGGTGGGTAATTCTGGCGAGTTATTCCCACCGGACCAACCTCCGAAAAAGAAACCTCCGAAACCCAAGGTAGAGTTCATTCCACCTACCGCCGAAGAGGTGAAAGAGTATTTCCGTGATAAACTTCCCGATTGGGAACTGCAAGCGGATATTTTCTACAATCACTTTTCCGGTCTCGGTTGGAAAACTGCTACCGGTGCCAAGGTGGAACGTTGGGATAGTCGGGCCAATCTTTGGATAATCGAGAAAAAACAACAGGACAATGGAAAAACAGAAAATCAAGCCCAAAGACAAAACAATCGGGATGCTGATAAGGCAGCAAAGGCAAGAAACCTCCTTGACGAATATGCAGCCATCGAGCAGGGAAGTAATGCTATCAGCCATCAAGGAGAAATACCCGACCTTTAGTAAGGCTTCTGCCGTATATTCGACATCACTCCAGTCTATGCTTCTTGCAGATATCGAGAAAGCGTACAGCGAGAAGTCTCCCACGCTGTCAGACCTTGAACGGATGTACGGATATGGTTCCTCGTCTCTGTGGGTAAAGACGCAGTTACTGACCATTGATTTTGCTTCCTCTACGAAAGAAGGCGCTGATGAAAATGCCTTAAATGAGTTTTCACGTCTGCTCGTTGCCCAGTACCACTACATCAAGCTGACGGAGTTCATTTTGTTTGTCGCACGGTTCAAGCTAGGAAGGTATGGTAAGTTCTATGGTTATTTCGATACGATAACTGTTGGTGAGGCGTTCCGGAAATTCCTTCGTGAAAGGGGGGAGGAGTTGGATATTATCATCCGCCGACATAATAACCGTGTGATGGAAAAGCAACAATCTCCGGTAGAGCGTAACCATCAACCGCCCGATGATTTACGGGCAAAACTGAATCTGAAATGAAGAATATAAAGTTGATAGCGACTATTCTGTCAATCCTGGCAGCGTATGCCGCTTTTTATTTTGTCTGTTATTGGATAGCGGACTACTGTTTAAGAACTTGTTTGTAACGCAATTATGGAAAACAAAACTTTCAAAGAAGCTATCAAGAGTCATCTTGATGAACGTGCCGAGACTGACGAACTGTTCGCCAAGTCCTACGCAAAAGAAAACAAGAATTTGGATGAGTGCTGTTCTTACATCATGGGAGAGGCACGGAAACGGGGCTCTGCCGTAGCCATGACAGACGAGGAGGTATTCGGGATGGCTATCCACTATTACGATGAGGATGACATCAAAGTGAGCAAGATGCCTGCTGGACTCCGTGCATCCATCTCCACGCTTCAACCCGTAGAACTGACGGAAGAGGAGAAGAAAGCGGCTCGTGAAGCGGCGATAAAACGTTTGACCGAAGAGCAATATGCATCGCTTAGGAAAAAAACGTCACGGACAAGGAAAGGAGCAACTGAAATACAACAGATGTCATTGTTCTAAAGTTATGAAACCGAGGACGAAATTAGAAAAGTATGTCGTGGAGCTGGCAGGCAAGCTGCCGCCATTGACGGATGCGCAACGGAGATATGCCATTTCTCTGTTCCCTCAAGTGGGTTACTACTTGAAGAAAGGTGAAGTGTGGTGCCAGTGTTGCGGCTATATCGACACGGTGAGCAAACCGATGCTGGCAGTGTCGTTGGAAATGGAATCTCACATTTGCCCGAACTGCGGGAAATCATTGAATTTGGAACACAGACATAGCAGGAAGGCCAATTCCGAAGAAAGACTCTATTCGGTAGTGCAATCCTTCCGTGGCATGATGGTAGTACGGACATTCGATGTGCTGCGTGATAATGTGTATGGTTGCGATACCCATATGTACATCCATGAGGTATTCCAGAATTGGATAACGGATGACGGCAAGGAAGTGATAACCGGGAAGAAATACACCCGTAGTCCGTTTCATTTCAGTTGGGATTACGATAGCAAGACAGATGTTAAGCAGCACAACGGAAGTGCTTCCGGGTATTACGAGATGAACGATGTCTTTGATGTGACGGGAAATTTTCTCTATCCGCGTGCATCAGTCACTCCCTTGCTCCGGCGCAACGGTTGGATGGGGCGATTATTGAAGATGGTACGGGTTTCTGTTGTGGATACTATTTGCCAGCTGCTTACCAACCCCTTAGCCGAGACTTTGGCAAAGACCGGGCAGTTGTCCGTCTTTGAATATATGTTACGTAAGGGCAACTACGAGATACCGTTCCGTCATGCGTTGAATATCTGCAACCGGAACCGTTACATCATCGAGGACGCTTCTTTATGGTTCGACTATCTGGAAGCGTTGTCCTATCTCGACCTTGATACCCATAATGCTAAATATGTTTGCCCTTCCAATCTTCAGGAAGAGCACGACAAGATGATGGAGCGCAAGCGCAGGGTAGAGGTGAAGCGTAATGCAGAGAAAAGACGTAAGGAGGCTGCTGAGTGGGAGAAGGTGTACAAGGAGGATAAAGGGAAGTTCTTCGGTGTGTGCTTCGGTGACGGTGAGATAATGGTGACGGTGATAAGCAGTGTTGCCGAGATAGCGGAAGAAGGTGTGGCAATGCACCATTGCGTATATGACAATGGTTATTACAAGAGGCCGGATTCTTTGATACTTTCTGCAAAGGACACCGAAGGAAAACGCATCGAGACTGTGGAACTGAATTTGAAAACTTTGAAAGTAGAGCAGTCAAGGGCGGTATGCAATGGTGTTTCGCCTTATCACAATCGTATCATTGGTCTTGTGGAAAAGAATATAAATCTAATTAAACAACGAATGACAGCATGAAAGAATATATAGAATTTCTGAAAGACAAGATGGCCATCAGCCATCAGACCGGGTTTGAAGTCAATCTGGATGAATTAACCCCGTCGTTATATCCTCATGTGAAAGATACAGTCCGCTGGGCGGTGTCCGGCGGTTGCCGTGCCATATTTTCCAGTTTCGGTATGCAGAAAACCGTTACTCAGTTGGAGATACTTCGGGTAGTCCTGAAACACAAAGGTGGCAAAGGACTGATAGTATGTCCCAAGCGTGTAGTCGTTGAGTTCCTTACACAAGCGGAACAACATCTGCACATGAAAGTGACCTATGTACGAACTATGGCTGATGTGATGGTATGCCCGACTGACATCATGGTTACGAACTACGAGCGTGTACGCGACGGTGAAGATGGTGTAAGAATAGAACCTTCCTACTTCACCGCAACATCATTGGATGAAGCGAGCGTATTACGTGGTTTCGGTACCAAGACCTATCAGGAGTTCCTTCCCTTGTTTGCGGATGTTCCCTACCGCTTTGTCGCCACCGCCACGCCATCGCCCAACAGATACAAGGAGCTGATACATTATGCCGGTTATCTCGGTGTGATGGATACCGGGCAGGCGCTTACCCGTTTCTTTCAGCGTGACAGCACGAAGGCGAATAACCTTACCCTTTATCCGCACAAGGAGAAGGAGTTCTGGTTGTGGATAAGTACATGGGCGTTGTTCCTCACCAAACCGTCCGACCTTGGTTATCCCGATACCGGATATGAATTGCCGGAACTGCGTGTACATGAAGAAGTGGTTAGTGTTGACAACTCCACAGCAGGAACCGACCGTGACGGACAAGTGAAGATGTTCCGTGAGGCTGCTCTCGGACTTTCCGACGCAGCGAAAGAACGCCGGGACAACATGCAGGAAAAGATTGCCCGTGTGGTAGAGATTATCAACCGCCCGGAAAACAAGAACGACCATTTCCTTTTATGGCATGACCTGGAGAATGAGAGGAAAGCTTTGTGTGACGCCATACCCGGCTGTAAGGCTGTATATGGCTCGCAGGATGATGAGGAAGCCGACGAAGTGATAGCGGACTTTAAGGACGGCCGTCTGAAGTATTTGGCTGCCAAACCGGAGATGCTCGGTGAAGGCCTAAACTTCCAGTACCACTGCCATAAGGCAATCATGTTCATCGACTACCGTTTTAACGACAAGTTCCAGGCGATAGCCCGTATCTACCGTTTCATGCAGCAGCATCCAGTTGACCTTTATCTGGTCTATGCGGAAAGTGAGGGAGAGATATACAAGAGCTTCATGCAGAAGTGGGCGCAACACCGCGAGATGGTAGCCAAGATGACCGATATAGTCCGTGAGAACGGTTTGTTCGGCTTGCAGGCAGAGGAAAAGATGATGCGGTGGATGTTTGCCAGCAGGGAAGAAAAGTCCGGTAAACTGTGGAGGGCAATCAATAATGACAATGTTCTTGAATGCCAGACTATGGAAAGTAATTCAGTAGACCTGATTGTAACCAGCATCCCGTTCTCTAACCACTATGAGTACACTCCGACCTATAACGACTTCGGGCATAATGAGGACAACGGCAAGTTCTTCGAGCAGATGGATTATCTTACCCCTGAACTGATGCGTATTCTTAAACCCGGTAGGTTAGCGTGCATCCATGTGAAAGACCGTGTTTTGTTCGGCAACGCTACTGGTGACGGTATGCCCACCATCGACCCGTTCAGTGAAATGACTGTATTCCACTACATGAAACATGGGTTCCGCTACATGGGGCGTATCACGGTCGATACGGATGTGGTAAGGGAGAATAACCAGACCTATAGGTTGGGCTATACCGAGATGTGCAAGGACGGCTCCAAGATGGGTATCGGTTGTCCTGAGTATGTCCTTCTTTTCCGCAAGCTTCCTTCCGACACATCACGGGCTTATGCTGATTTGCCGGTGACAAAGAACAAGAGTGAATACTCGCTTGCCCGTTGGCAGATAGATGCCCATGCAAGCTGGAAATCATCGGGTAACTCTCTATTGAGTTACGAGGATATGAAAGGGGCCGGAATAGACAAGATACGCCACCTATTCAGGAACTACGAGCGTGGGCACGTCTATGATTATGAGGAACACGTATCGTTTGCTGAGGAACTGGAGGCATACGGAAAACTGCCAAAGACATTCATGGCCGTTGACCCGGTAAGCAAGAAACCCTGGATATGGGATGATGTCACCCGGATGCGCACGCTCAATACGAAACAGTCGCAGAAGAAACGGCAGAATCACATCTGCCCCCTTCAGTTAGATATTGTCGAAAGGTTGATTGAACGGTATTCAAACAAGGGTGAACTGGTGTTTGACCCGTTCGGAGGTATTGGCACCGTTCCGTATTGCGCAATCAATTTGGGGAGGAAAGGTCTATCTACCGAACTCAATTACGACTACTGGAAAGATAGTCTTTCATATCTGTATGAGGCGGAGATGGAGGTCAGCGCACCCACATTGTTTGACTTAATGAATGATGCCGTATGAACATTCACCAGACAGTTCCCCGCTCGGATTGCACCTCCTTCGCCAAGTGCGGCAAGCACTCACTTGCATATTGCAGGAGGTACGGCGCGTCCGAATGCGGGCCATGTGAAATCGTGAGGAGGAAACCCCGTAACCGGGTGGTCGTTGACGGAGTGGAGCGTAAACTGTGCACCCGCTGTGGTAGAGCGCTTCCGTTATCCCGGTTTTTCGATAGGACAGCCCGTCGTAACGGTAAGGAATACCATCTGAAAGCGTCATGGTGCAAGATGTGTATGGCAGAGGTACAGAGCGAGCGGAATAGAAAGAGGAAAATGAATTGAGATTAACATGTGCAAAAAGAAGCCATTTCTGCACATGAAGTATTAATACGAGCGGAAACCGGTGGTTTTTGCTCATTAGAGATTAAAAAGGAGGAATAACTATGAATGATATAAAATTGTCATTTGGGCAAATAGAAAAGATGAAACATGCTATTGGGCTTGGTTACGAAAATATGAAAAAGAACAGATATTGTTCTTATCGAAACAGATACATAGTTTCTAAGCCTGATAATGATTGGGAAGAACTTGTGTCTTTTGGATATGCTACAAAAAGAGAATTTGAAATTGAGAAACAAATCACATACTATGTTTCCGATCTTGGCATGAAATACTTAGGAGCGTTGTTTGGATGTATAATAACAGAAATGGATTAACTAATAACAATACAAAAATGAAGATAATAGCAAAACAAGGTTCAGAGCTTGAGAAACTACTGAAACAAATGAATGAGCAGCTTCTACGTGAACAGGAAGAAGCAAAGGATATGGTACAAGAATACTGCGGTACAAGACCTGATGCTATCGGTTATGGCTGGGTGTTTGGAATAACTGCAGAGTGGAGCTACAATTTGATAGGCTTCAATGAGAAATCGTTTGTTCCAGAAAAACTCTCTCCTAATAATGAGTACAAGGATAATCCTCTTTGGAAACCGAATAAACGCAAAAAGGATGCTAAAGAGTTTATTGACAAGTGGCGTAAAAAATTTAGAGGTATTGATGGCGAACCGCTTTCTAAGTTTGGCATTCCTGTTATGGATGAAAAGACTGGAATTTATTGCGCTTGGCTTCCGCTCAAGAATGAAAACGGGTATTATGTATCAGTTGGATCATCTTTACTTGAACGAATGCCATCGGCTAAAAGTGAGCAGTTTGAAATTGAAGTTTAGAGTAAAACAAATAAAAAATGAATAGAATACAGAAATTAGAAGCTGAAATACAGAAGCTAAAGAAACAGGAAGCCGATAAAAAAAAGGCAAAATATCAATATCTCGTTGGAAAGTGTATTCACATGGCGCATACTTCTTACGAAAAAATCACATCGATAGCTAGGGTAAATACTGATGAAATTGGTGATGAAGTAGTATATGATTGCATCCATGTATATTTTGACAACAGAGAAGATGTAAGTAATAGTGATTCAAGCATCCAACTTGCATCTTACGCAGGTGAATACGTGGAACGAATTGAGAAAAATATCATAAGTCAAGAAGTTTTTGACAAGGCTATGGATGATTGTTTTGCGCATATTAAAAGAATGTCTATTAACGTATAACAAGATAAGAAAGAAATAAAAAGGAGACGGGGTGCAAATCCGTCTCCCTGTCTACTCTCAACCCTTTTCACTTATCCTTAAACGCTTGTAAAAACCAAGATTTAAGTAGGAGTAAGTTGTTGTTTTCGCTGTTACTGGGATGGGGTTCTGACAATTTCTGATACAATCTGATATTTTGTTTGATAACATCCCAGCTATAATTGATAGCAGGAATTCTTTCATAAAATGATTGTTTATTTTTAGTAACAGTATATACCCGGTAGGATTCGAACCTACATATCCATTTGTCGGATGGAGCTTATCCATTCGGCCACAAGTACAATAACGATACAAAAATAATAATTTAAAAATCAAAATTATAGTATATGGCAAAAATTTATGTAGCAAGTAGTTGGAGAAATGTATTTCAACAGGACGTTGTAGGTATTCTCCGTGATTTAGGACATGATGTTTACGATTTTAAGAATCCTCCTCATGGTAATGGTGGCTTCCAATGGTCTGATATAGACCCTAACTGGCAAAACTGGACAACAGAGCAATATCGTGAAGCTCTTAATCACCCGATTGCACAAAAAGGATTTGATTCAGATTTTAACGGTATGAAGTGGGCGGATGTCTGTGTTATGGTTCTTCCTTGTGGTCGGTCTGCTAACACAGAAGCAGGATGGATGAAAGGTGCAGGCAAAAGAGTAATGGTCTATTCCCCAAAGGAACAGGAACCGGAACTTATGTATAAGATATACGATTTTGTGAGCGATAGCATATTTCGTATCAATGATGAGATAATTGGAGCATAACAATTTAGAAAGGAATAAATTATGCAATACATATTAACAGAACAAGAATATAGAGCTTTAGCCCCTATTGCTGAAGTAAATAAGCTCAAAGAAGATGTACAGCTTCTGAATGATAAAGTTATGGAGCTTAGTGAACATCCATGTGGAAGTGATGCAGATTATAGAAGCGTAACTTTTTATTGTGATGATTGCCCGATTGGTACATTTGGTACTGGTACTTGTACAAAGAGACAACAATATTCTAAATAGTTATGAGACAGACAGTAGAAGAAACAGCTAAACAATATGTAGCAAATCATCCCAATTCAAATCCAAGTATAGAATTTCCAGAATGGGATGGAGTAGATGTATATGATGCTTTCAAAGCTGGTGCCGAATGGCAGGCAAAGCAATCCCCGTGGATAAGCGTTGAGGATGCAATACCTAACAAACAAGCAAAAGGCATGTGTCAAGTGAAATATGTTGATGGTAGTATTGATGAAATGGCAATGCGAGAAGTGAATAAATGGATATATCCCTACATCAAGACTGGATATGTTACTCATTGGATGCCCATCCCCTCATTCGATGAGATACTCGAAGCAAACAAGGATGTACTGGAACGGATTAAGGAGAAAGGAGACTAATATGGAAAGGTACAGAATCACACGAGGAGAAGGGTACAACGGTTGTATCCCCATAATAATATATTGGGTACAAGTCAGAAAAGACAAACGTATTTCATCCGAATGGGTGAATGTAAAGGGCTTTGATACCTATAAGAGAGCGAAAGAGTTGTTGGATGTTTTAAATGGTGATTGATATGAATATAGAAGAAGCAAAAATAAAGAAAGCGAAAGCAGAAATGGAGATAGCCCGGATTCTGGAAAATATCGAATTAGAAACCGGATTGAAAACCAATATAGTTTATGTATATCGGGAAAACACAGAATCAGAACCTTTATCTCAACCTAAAGAGTGTATAAGAATAGATATTATTTTGATGCTATGAGTAGGTTTGAGAAAGAGATTCTTCCTTTCATGGAAGAGGAGATTATGAAAAAGCTCCGTACATACAACGTGTACAGTATAAAGGAGTATGAGGACATACGGAAGGCAGTGAGGTATTCAATCAGATTTTGCAAGAAAAATAAAATTGTTAGATATGGGATTTAGGAATGGGACAAAACCGGGAGCAGCCAATAGAAAAGGGCATAGATGGATTAATTACCCTAACAATGCACATAGAAAGTGTACAAAATGCGGCTGCTTGGTTGACGTGACTTCTTCAAAGGGAGAAAATGTTTATGTGTATACAGACAATAAAGGTAACAAATCGGCAGAATGCCCTAATTGTATTTGATTATGGAAGTAAAGAACGGAATAATAATTGATGGGGTATTGCATAAGTTAGTACCAGTACGTGGCAATGACCCATGCAGTCATTGCAGTCTTCACGAAAAATGTAATTTAAATTTTGACGAAGAACCATCCTTATGTACAATAATTGCCGGACAGTTTAATCCAGAAGAACGTTTTGTCAATTGCGGCAAAGTAACGGATATTAAGACAGATAAGGAGGAATAACAATGAAAAAGTACAGAATATACAGATACGGACTTTTTGACCACATTTTTGACGTTCAAGTGAAAAAATGGTATGGCTGGGTACTTGTTAAGAGGTTTAAGGCAGATATAAGTTCTGATGACACAATGATAGATAATATTTATTATTGTGAAATGTTATCTAAAGAACTTTTGGATAAGCTGGAGGAGAAGTTATGAAATTAAAACATCCATTAGATTGGTATAACGAAAACACACCATCGGAAGATGGAGAATACGAAAAGGAATGTCTATCTATCGCCTTGATAGTAGCAATCATTTTCATTGCATTAACGGCTATAATTTTATCTTACGAATTATGAAATCAAAACAAGAAATAGGAGGAATAAACAATGGAAGCACATGTAATGAAACTTGAAAACAACTGTGTAATTGTTGACGAGGAATATTTTAACGAGATAAAGAAGCAGTCAGAATTCAACCAGGAAAGGATAAATGAGATTGCAGAGGAAAAGTTTTTAAGATATGTCAAAGAAAGCGGTATCAAGCTTTCCTATGAAGTAAATGGAATACCTTATATGTTTCATCGTAATTTGTTAAGTGAATTGAATTATGATGAAAGAGGATATCCGGAATCCGTATCAGAAGAGGTGAAGCATGCTATTGCAGACGACATAACCAATGTTTTGGAAGATAAGTTTAAAGGATTGAAAGACGAGGCTTTGAACTATGCGTTAAGCGAGTTTAATAAGCAGAAGCACAGTTTAGAGGTTACTGCAAAAATATGGAAACATTTTGCATTAATCTTTATCATTACGACTATTGTTCTAACAATTAGACTATTTATACAGCTATTACCGAAGAACTTGTAACATTAGAGACAGCGAAGCTGCTGAAAGAGAAAGGGTTTCTACAAAGGAAATATCTTATAGATGTTTCTACTTTGCATCATTGTTATAAATACCTATCTGTTCCACCTCAATCGGTAGTTCAAAGGTGGTTGCGCGAAAACAAGAACCTACATGTACTCTCTACTCCTAAAGTAGTAGAGAGTTATAATAAGATAGGAGAAGTCGTTAAAACCGAAGTAGAATTTTATTATTGGGATATATATGTCGTTGGCAGCAATAAACATAAACATATCATCCAAAATTGCTTCACCAATCAATTTAATACCTACGAGGAAGCACTTGAAGCAGGATTACAGGAAGCATTAAAACTTATATGATTATGGAAACCGTGGAACTGATAATTAAAATCTCCATCACTTTATTCAATGCCGTTGCATTAGGATTTGTCCTAATCATGGTAAGCAGATGGCATAGGCGCATGGAGGACAAGCTGAATGAGATAAGGGAATACACCCGTAGGGTTTCAGACCGTGATGATGTTATTTATATGAATCAGCTTCAATGGCTGAAAAGTAAGCTGATTGAAGAGGAACGGTACGAGGAAGCCGCTAAAATCAATAAATGTATTGAGGATGAGTATAACAAATTAAAGAATAGGAAAAGTGAGTATGAGGCGTGAAATAAAATTCAGAGGAAAGAGTACTGATACGGGGAAATGGGTATATGGATTTCTCTCTTTTTTCTATACTGCCGGAAGGGACGAAAACGGGCTTATCTTTACGGACAAGGCAAGGATATATTCTCCGGAAGACGGCTGCTGCTACGACGTATGGGCTGAAACCGTTGGGCAGTTCACCGGCTTGTGCGATAAGGACGGGAAAGAAATCTATGAAGGCGATATTATAAATTTCACTTTTTATTCCGACATGGCGGGACATGCTCATTTGGAAAATAGACCGGAAATAATTCGACCGCAAATAGTTGAGTTTTACGATTGTAGATTCGTCTTGCACGACTTTACGCTTGATAAAGAAAATGTAACGTATTTCAATTTTACTTTTTCGGATAAATTTAGGCATAGATATGAGATTGCAGGTAATATTTACGATAACCCCAATTTAATATAAGGAATAGATATGAAAACAGACCTCATTTTCTTTATTGCGATATTCATCATCGCAGTATTGTTTATCGGGCATTTCCGGTTGACATTTTCGCCGTTCAGCATATCACTCCCTTATTGGCATAGAGCTTTAGGGGTTGTCCTTATTGTTGCAGGCTGTTTGGTTTACAACATAGGTGAACATATGTCCGGCTATAAGAAAGGGTTGGATAACGGAATGGAAATAGTCTTGAAACAATTGAAGAAACGGTATGAACGACCAGGTGATTAATAAAGAAAAGATATTGCCAATGGTTACAAAAAAGGCTGTCTTCCCAGACAGCCAATCTTTTTTATTAACCTTAATCTAATACTATGAAAAACACATTGCAAATGTACGGATTTGTGGGAGTTGTGCAAATTATGAGCCTTTGTGCTGCTATCTTATAACATGGTTTAGCTGGTAAATGTATTTGTTAACCATTAACGGTGTAATTGTTAAATTGAAGATTTGGATTTATTTAAGGTATTGCTGTCTAAAACAAAATCTTCTGCCAAATCTTGTCAGTAACTTCTTTGATACCAGATAGTCCGTTCGTGGATTATTCGGTATCTTTATTTTCGTAACGTAAAATAGTGTGCCAATGGAGATAATTTATAGAAAAATAGAAGACCTTAAAAAACTGGGTAACAATCCCAGAACCATATCAGAGGAGCAGATGCGGATACTCAAAGAGTCTATTCATAGTAATCCGGACTACTTCGAAGCACGTCCCATCATACTCTCTGACCGGACTGGGGAACTGGTGATTATAGCCGGAAACCAACGGTATGAGGCCAGTGTAGAACTAGGACTTTCTGATGTGCCGACGGTTCTGCTTCATGGGTTGACAGAAGAACGAGAACGGGAGATTATTATCCGTGATAACGTGAATAATGGTACATGGGATGAAAAACTGTTGAAGGAGTGGGACGCAGAATCTTTGATGGGTTGGGGATTAAACTTTGATTTTGACTATGATAGTCTGGTAGATAGTGAAAGTGATGCCCGGAATAAATACACGAAAAAGATAGAAGCTCCGGTGTATGAGCCTAAAAGCCCTGTATGCCCGGAAATAAATTCTCTCTATGATAAAAGCAAATATGAAGAACTGATTTCGGAAATAGATAATTCAAACGTTCCGGAAAATGTGAAGTCTTTCCTTCGGATAGCTGCATTGAGACATATTGTATTCGATTACGGACGGATAGCAGAGTTCTACGCCCATCAGGAGAAAGAGATTCAGGAACTGATGGAAGCGTCTGCGCTGGTGATAATAGACTTTGATAAGGCGATAGAGAACGGTTATTCCAGATTCAAGGAAGATATTTATGAAATAATGCTGGAGGATACTGAAGATGAGGAGTGATTTTGCAGCATTCATACTGACGCATGGCCGTGCCGGTTCCGTCATTACAGATAAGACACTGCGGAAGTGTGGCTATACGGGACCGATTGTTTATGTGATAGACAATGAAGATAAAGTGGCCGCAGAGTATTACGCGAAATATAAAAACGTTGTAATGTTCGATAAACCAAAGATTGCAAAGACTTTTGATGAAGCGGATAATTTTGATGATCGCAGAGCTATTGTTTATGCGCGTAATGCTTGCTTTCAGATAGCAAGAAAACTTGGCTACAAATACTTCATAGAACTGGATGATGATTACGATGTGTTTTCTTTTACTTATGGTAGAGATGGTATAGTCAAACAGAGGGCGATAAAGCAATTGGACGTGGTATTTGAAGCTATGCTACGTTTTTATGAAAGTATTCCGGCTCTCACTTTGGCTATGGCTCAGAGAGGCGATTTTGTAGGAGGAAAGGAGAACGATATTTTGAAAGGCGAGAAGATGAAACGGAAAGCGATGAATTCTTTCATCTGTTCCGTAGATAGACCGTTCCAATTCGTTGGTCGCATTAATGAAGATGTGAACACCTATACCACACTTGGGAGCAGGGGATGTCTGCTTCTGCAGGTTCCACAAGTGGCGCTAAACCAGAAGCAGACACAGAAGAATAAAGGAGGTATGACGGATATATACATGAGTCAAGGGACGTATGTCAAGAGCTTTTATACGGTTATGATGATGCCATCCTCTGTGAAGGTGGGCGTGATGGGCCATAGCGAGGAAACGAAAAGATTGCACCACGTGATTAATTGGAATAACACTGTTCCTAAGATATTGGACGAACGATTCAAGAAAAAATAAGATGGCGGCACCAACTGGAAATAAATTTTGGATGTTAAGAAGTAAGCACGGAAGGGATAAGCTCTTTTCCACGCCAGAACTCTTATGGGAGGCGGCATGTGAGTATTTCCAATGGTGCGATGAAAACCCATGGTTATCTAAAAAGGCCATTCAAAAGACAGTTCCGGTAAGAAGGAAGAAAGGGAAGAAGGTGGAGACAGTCAATGAGCAACAAGTACAACAAGAAGTTTCCCCGACTTCTCGTCCGTATTCCCTAACCGGATTCTGTATTTATGTAGGCGCTTCATCCAAATGGTGGAGCACCTTTCGTACAGAATGTAGAAATAAGAATGATGAAGATTTTTTGGAGGTCATCGCACGCGTGGAGGAAACCATCGAGACGCAGCAGTTTGAAGGAGCGTGCGTTGGAGCTTTCAATGCGAATATCATTGCCCGAAAGTTAGGGCTTGCTGACAAGCAGGAAGTGGACCATACGAATGCAGGAAAAGAGTTCAAAGGATTTAATTTTCTACCATATACAGAAGATGCGGAGAAAGTCAAGTAATGGGATATAAGGTCAATATAAAGCAGAGGTTAGCCTATAACTACCTTCGTGACGATGTTACGAAATTTCTGTGTTATGGTGGAGCTGGTGGAGGTGGAAAGTCATGGCTTGGGTGTGAATGGCTTATGCAATGTGCTTACTATCTCCCGGGCACTCGATGGTTCGCTGGCCGAAATAATTTGAAAGATAGCCGTGAGTCTATCTCTGTCACTTTCGACAAGGTGGCAAAGTGGCATCGATTCACTGACTACAAGCAGACCAATGACGGTATACTTTTAGGGAATGGGTCGGAAATCATCTTTCTTGACTTGACATATTATCCCGTCAAAGACCCGATGTATGAGCGATTGGGCTCCAAGGAGTTTACTGGAGGGTGGATTGAAGAAGCCGGGCAGGTTCACTACCTCGCATTTGAGGTTTTGAAGACGCGTATAGGACGGCACTTGAATGATGTGTATGGAATATCCGGGAAGATACTTATCACTTGCAATCCAAAGAAGAACTGGCTTTATCGTGAGTTCTACAAACCGTGGAAAGAAGGCAAGCTGGAAGCCCCATACGCTTTTATTCAAGCATTGGTGCAGGATAATCCCTACGCTACCGAGGACTACATAGATACGCTCCGCAATACCAGGGACAAAGTGACAAAGGAGCGCTTGTACTATGGTAATTGGGAGTATGACAACGACCCGACAGCACTCTGTGATTATGATGCTATTTGTGACCTATTCGCAAATGAGCACGTAAAACCGATAGGATTATCGACGGGAGCAGCTGACCTTGCCATGAAAGGACGCGACCGTTTTGTCGGGGGGCACTGGGTGGGTAATGTGTGTTATATCCGGTTAGACCAGGAATATAGCACGGGTAAATCTATTGAGACGGACCTTAAAAACATGATGATACAGTGGAAGATTCCACGTAGCATGATGATAGTTGATAGTGATGGACTTGGAAGCTACCTTGAAAGTTATTTGAATGGTATCAAAGAATTTCATGGTGGTACCCGACCAATTAATCCAGAGTACGACAACCTGAAATCTGAATGTGCATTTAAGCTTGCAGAGCTAATAAATAATCGGCAGATAAGAATTATATGTACGGAAGCGCAAAGAGAGCGCATAATGGAAGAATTGTCCGTCTTGAAGCAAGACCATATAGATGCCGATACCCGGAAGAAAGGGATAATCAGCAAGGAGAATATGAAAGATATACTCGGGCATTCTCCGGATTACCTCGACATGTTGATAATGGCAATGCTTTTTCGTATAAAACCGATACCTAAAAGACCAAAAGCAAAATTAGGACAGATATGACAGTAAAAGAGTTTTTGATATTGAGTGACGTGGCGAGCAATGCTGCTGAATTGTTGGAGCAGATAGGAAAGTTGCCTAAACCGGACTTTGTCGCAGGTGTCAGAGTTCCGGAGACTCTGAACGACCTCACCATAGGTCAGTTGATGGAACTGCAATCCGTACGCAATGTAATAGACTGTATAATGGTTCCATGTCGTGTTGTCCTCGGTTTGCCTATTGATAAGATAGAGAAGTATGAAGCAGCGGATATTTTGGGATTCTCCACATGGGTAACTAGGGAAGTTGAACGTATTACCAAGCTCTTTGAAACTACAAGCGTGGCACCGACTCCGGAAGAAAGACGTGCCGGAGTGGATAAGCTTTCGTTCGGGTTGTTTGGCTTGGTAGATTACTATGCTACCCGTATGGGGATAACTGACCATGAGCAGGTAGAGAGTGTTCTATGGGTAAGAGTGTACAAGTGTCTTGATATGGACGCGGAGAAAATACGTTATGAACGTCGATTACGAGAAATATATCAGAATAAGCAATGAATATAAGTGTAGAAAGGAAAATCGCTTCTATCGCAGAGAAGCTGGAAGGAGTTACCTATTTATTTGATAACTGGGTGACCGCCAACGTTCGGCTGGATAAGATGCCATTGCCGGCCATTATAAATCTGCTTCCTGCATCTGGGAAGTTCGTCATATCAAGGACTCAGTTAAGAGATTGCCCAAATTGCATGATTGCTTTTGTAGACAAGACGGCGTTTGATTTTGACGGGGTGGAGAATGATGAGGTTATTGAGAGGTGCAAAGGGTATGCAGTTCAATTTATCCGTGAGTTGAATAGGAGCGGGCTGTTTGAGTGGGTAAGCGATGAGGTCCCTTATTCCGTTTTCTATGATAAGCTGGATGTAAATGTTACTGGAATAGTAATAGAATTGAAATTGAAAGAGGTTCAAGGAGCGCCCATGTGCTAGTTATGGAAGATAGGAGGAAAGAGGTAAAGGCGATATTGTGTGAGGAGTTGGATAATCTTCGGCAGCGCATCATAGAAAATCATATACGGGCTGGGCAGCGTGCAAGTGGCAAAACTATCAAGAGCCTGCACGTTGTCGTGGATGATAATCATGGTACTCTTTATGGTCGTCAAGCGTTCGGAGTTCTGGAGGTGGGACGTGCCTCGGGGAAAGTACCGAAAGGATTCTATAAGATTATTCAGCAATGGATGATAGACAAGGGTATCCAAGTGGAGAGACCAAGGTCATTTGCATACCTTGTGGCCCGGAAGATAGCAACAGAGGGCACATCACTTTATCGCTCTGGTACGTACGAGGATATATATACAACGGACGTGGAGCAAACAATACGGGACATTATGGACCGTGTGTTTGATATACTCGTTGATGATGTGACACATATAAATCTACATAGTAATGAGAACTCATAAGATAGGGGAAACAACCATAGAATATCCGGATGAAATATCTTTCTGTTTTAATCCGGTAGTGATAAACATTTACGGGCATGCTTGGGATTACGTGGAGGTGACGGTGACTGATATCGTTTCTGAAATTTCATACAAGGAGAAGAGGGCTCTGTTTAATAATGCATGCTTTTTTGATGTGTCGTTTTACATGCAGTCTACATTTGACACTGTAGAATTTGGGAAAATTGATTATTCACAGACGATTCCGAAAGATAGCGGGGTAGGACGTGTGTTCTCTGTAGATATTGACTTTTATTCGGACAGTTCAATGTCTGAAAGTTTTCAATTCAATACGTTCATCATTTGGGGGGCAATGAAGGTGGGTGAACGGTATAATGGAAATCGTATATTGACGTGGTTTAAAAACCTTCCGTTTACGGTAGGAATGTATACGGCCGGTAATGCTAATGTGAGTGTGACCGCTGACAGCATTTCTTTACCAGCTATTACATTGTCTGAAAGAAAGGTGTATAATATTACTTTGAATGGAATTGATGCAAACAATGAGGTCGTATTGAAATTGCCGGGAACGAGTGTGGGGGCAAACGTGTTCGACAATACATTTGATTTTACTTTTCATGCATTGACGAATATGGCTGTAAACGTGAGGCTTTTAGTTGATGAATGCACGGATGGAATTTATTTACGTTGGATAAATCGTCATGGCTTTTATTGCTATTGGTTGTTTAAACGTGGTGATGAGAGTAAACAAATTGCCAATGATGGTGAATTTATTCGTAATAATATGCAAGACTATAACTATGTTAATGGCTATCATGGAGGTTCAGGACGTAAGCAGAGAAAAACAGAAGAGAATACATTGTTGGTGTGTGCTCCTTTAGTGGACTCTGAAACGTTTGACTTCTTGTTTCAACTCGCGTTGTCACCCATCGTTGATATGTATGCAGGTAAAAATGTGAATGGAGTTGATAGCTGGAAGGCGGTGAATGTATCTGTTGGTAACTTCAATAAGACAAGAGCCGTATTGCAGGATTTCGTAGCAACAATCATATTACCAGAAACAAGAGTACAAAGCTTATGAGAAATGACATGCTATTTATTGATGGTAAGTTGGTAGACTTGGACGATAATACCAAGATTACACTTAATTTCAAGAGCAATATTTTTACAGACTTGAGTAAAATTGTGAGCAATAATAGTTATACAATCAAATTACCTAAGACAATAAGGAATCAACGTATCATATCGCATGCTGAGCTTCCATCTGCAGACTCCGGTTATCCTCGGAAATATCATGATGCAAGATATTTTCGTAATGGGGTAGAGGTTATTCCAACTGCTAAGGCTGTACTTATATCTATATCTGATAAGATTGAGATTGCCATGACGTGGGGAAATATAACAGCACTATCATCAATGCTTGAAAGTGGAAAAAGCCTGAGAGATATGGATGCTGGTGAATATGTGGGAGGTATATATTATCCGAAATATATTGAATGGAAAGATTGGGGAGAAAATGATCGTGTATATCCAAAGGTTGACTATGGTTTCAGAAATGGAGATTCAATGGTGTGGTATCATCCTGTTCAGTCTGTAAAACAAATCATGGAATACATAGAAGAGGATAACGGCATATCTTTTATTTTTCCAAAAGACAAAGAGGCTTTATTGGAAAACATGTTTGTTCCATTATTGGAAAAAAATCCAAGCGAAGAGTATGCAGAAATCGAAGCTATAACCATTGATTTAAAGGGCGTTGCAGAGGATAGGGCTGGCAAGACAAACATATACTTCAACGATATGGGAAATGTTGGTTCGTTTTATGGAAACCTTGCAGTAATAGGAAACGGAGTGAGTGGAGGATATTACAATGGCTATAGGTCTAAAGTCATAAATGCTGTACCTAAGATATCGGGTAATTTTAAAGTTAAAGTAAATACAAATGTGGCTCCATTATCTGCTACATTGGAAGTTTATAATTACAACTTCAATGAAGTCGGTAGCGAACTGGATACAAGTACTGTACTTACAATTCCATTACTGAATGTAAATTTTATAAGTGACGGTGTATATGAGGTCTTGTTTCAATTTGAGAATAGGCAAACAGAGATGCTTTCTACTCTACATTCTTCTATTCCTCATCTGAAATTTGCTTTGCAGAATATAGGCAAGCCATCTGATGTCGTTTCTATTAGCGGCACGTTGAAGATAACGAATATAGAGCAAGAAATATTATTGGGTGGTAGATATTGGATAATACCTAATCTGCCAGATATAAAGCAGTCTGATTTTATTAAAGCTATATCGGCAATCATAGGTACTTTCCCTTTGTTCACAGAAAGTAACGGCCTTGTGTTTGTATCATTTGATACAATTATGTCTAATAAGGCGAAAGCGTTGGATTGGACCCGTAGGCTGGTTGCTACATATAAAGATAATAAACCTAATGCGATTGCCTATTCTCTTGATGATTTTTCTCAAAAGAATTTTTATAGATGGAAGGAGGATGATACGGTAGTGGGGAAATATGATGGGTATTTGTTTGTAGAAAACGAAACGATAGAAAGTGAAAGAGATGTTGTTGAATTGCCGTTTGCTGCTAGTGACCAATTCTCGGATGTAGCCAAGATACCAATATATTCATATGATGAGGAAGGTAATTTGGAATACAATTCAGTTGAGCCAAGATTATTGGCTTATAATGGTGTGAAAGGGGTATTTACTGGTCTTGATTGGAATACACTCCTTTCTATGTATTACCAAACATACCAATCTATCATACGAAGGCCTATTGTTATTACAGAAAAGATAGAAATAAATGATATTGAGTTGAGAGACTTAGATATGACTGTTCCAATTTATTTGGCCCAATATGGTAGATATTATGCCATTATTTCCATTAAGGCAGAAGATACGGGAATATGTGAATGTAAATTGTTACAATTGGAGGTGTAGTTATGGGAAATGCGGAAGAGAAAATATTAGAGATTAAAGTGAGGTATGATAAAGCCATTACTAAGATAGCTGAATACAGTACTGAACTTGATAAATTAAAAGCAAGGGAAAAGCAGTTGAAGGAGGATGTGAGTAAAGGGCGGATAGAGAGGGAAAAATACAACTTAATGATGGCAGAAACAAAGATAGCCGCCAAAGAATACACCGAATCCATCCGTGTACTGAATAAACAAATTCAAAATGAACGTAAAGAGCAGACAGAGATGGAAGGAAGCCTTGTTAGGTTGCGGGCTGAGCTTTCCAATCTTACCGCTGCTTATGACAGATTAAGTCGTGTAGAGCGTGAGGGGGGCGAAGGCAAAGAGCTGCAAGATAAGATAAATGCCATTACCGATGAACTGAAAGGTGCGGAAGAAGAAACGCAGCGCTTTTATCGGAATGTGGGTAATTATAAAGATGCGATACTTCAGGCTACAGAAGCCCAAGTACCTTTTGTTTCCATATTGCGCAGTGGCGTTAGCGTCTTGCGAGGTACAAAGGAATTTGTTGGTGGTTTGAAGGATGAATTGGTTAAAATAACAGTCCAGTACAAAGCAGGAACGGTCACTGCGAATATGTTCTCTGGTGCTCAAAAAGCAGCGGCTATAACAAGTAATTTGTTATCTGCAGCTTTAAAAGTGTTGAAACTTGCACTAATTTCCACTGGTATTGGGACTATTGTTGTTTTGTTGGGCTCATTGGTCGCATGGTTGGCTAAAACGCAAAAAGGTACTGAATTTCTTTCTAATGTAATGTCCTCTTTTGGGGCAATTATTGATGTGATTATAGACCGGATTGCAAAGTTTGGTGGAGCTATTGCTAAATTCTTCTCTGGTGATTTTTCTGGCGCAGCAAAGGATATGAAGGATAGTTTTTCCGGTATTGGAAAAGAAATTTCAAATGATGCGAAACAAGCGTGGGCACTGAATGATGCATTGCAACAGTTAGAGAAATCGGAAACAATGCTTAATATGAAGCGTGCGGCAAGTCGCTCTGAGATTGAAAGATTGAAGCTCATTGCGGATGATACTACAAAAAGCCTGAAAGAGCGTACTGATGCGGCTACAAAAGCATACGATATGGAAAATAAACTTCAGCAGGAAAGTATTGATATTGGCCGAAAGAAATTGGCAAATCTTCTTGGGCAAATAGAACTTACTGGTGAAGCTAATAAATTGCTTGATGATATGGCACAAGGTGCAATAACGGCTGATGAGGTTATTAGCCGATTGGGTATATCAGAAAGTACAGTGAAAGATTTAAAGGAATTCTCTCAAGTTTTTTCGGACGTAGCTCAAAAGGAAATGGAGAGCTATACCCGTAATAAGGAAACCCAGAATAAAATAAATGCGATGCGGAAAGAATCAGTAGATAAGGCTAAAGTTGTAAAAGAAAAAGAACTTTCAGAAATTCGTAAGGCTGAGGATGAAATGCTTAAGCTGGTTAAGGACAGTAGAGAGAAACAATCCATTGAGATAGAACGTCAGTTTTCTCGTCAAATAGAAGATTTGCGTGTTCGCTTGATTGAGGAACAAGACCTTACAACGAAAGCACGTGGAGCTATAAATAATCAGATTATTGCACTTGAACAGCAAAAAAATGATGCATTACAGCAATTATCGGAAGAACAACTGATGAAGGAGGTGGAGAACCGGCAGAAACTAATCTCTCTGCAACTTGAATCCGTAAAAGCTGGAAGTGAGCAGGAATACCAACTCAAAATACAGCAACTTGTTGTCCAACGTGACGTAGAACTTCGTCAGAAAGAGCTTACTGAACAGATGAAGCTTGCTGTCACGGAGAAGTACAATAAAGAGATTGATGATTTGTCCGTTCAACATGAGAATGATACAGCAAAGAAACAAGCTGATGCACTCAAACTTCGATTGGATAATGAATTGGCAGAAGCTAAATTGAATGGAGATAGTGAACTTGAGCTTCTTCGTATGCAGGAACAGCAGAAGCTTGAACTGAAAGACAGCTTGAGACGGATGGGAGAGGAGAGTGATGCCGAATTCCGGGCCAGGCAGCTTGCTGCAGACCAAGAATACTTGAATGCAAAGCAGGCGGTCATTGACAAGGAAGTGGAGATGCAGCAAAATAAAGGTGAATCCCTTTCTGTCTTGGCAGGGAATCTTTCTGATTTGTTGGAACAAGCGGCAGGAGATAACGAGAATATGGCTCAGTTGGCGAAAATACTGGCTATTGCGGAGGTTTCTATTGCGCAAGGGGTAGCCATTGCCAAAGCCGTAGAAACAGCTACCCGCTCATCTGCAACATGGATTGACATGCTTGCTGCGATAGGTACTGTAGTGGCATCTGTAACTACTGTTATGGGAAAGGCTATGAAATCGGTGAAAAGTGCTAAATTTGCACAAGGAGGTAAAGTTGAAGGGCCAGGTTCCGGTACAAGCGATTCCATACCTGCTATGTTGTCCAACGGTGAAAGTGTAATGACGGCTGCTGCAACCTCGATGTTTGCTCCGTTATTGTCGGCTTTCAATCAGATAGGAGGAGGTATTCCCATTAATGTAACAGCTTCTTCCAATCAGGCGTTAGGAGAGGACATGCTGGCCAAAGCTGTTGCAAAAGGTATGATGATGGCGCCTGCTCCGGTGGTTTCTGTGGAAGAGTTTACCTCTGTTGCTAATAGGGTTAAGTACGTTGAAAATCTTGGTAGTATATGAAAGCATATGAACTATTGATATTGAATAAGAGTCTTCTTCAAATGATGGGGGATGCTTCGCTTGATGTCGGGGATGTGAAATATATTCCCGTGTATCAAGAATATGTCCGTCTGTCAAAGGAGGGACATAAAAAGACTTATATCATGCAATATTTATCCGATGAGTATAATATTGCGGAAAGGACAATTTATCGGATAATAGATAAGTTCTCAAGTAAGGTGGATGTTTAGGGGGGGCGGAATTATTCCGCTCTTTTTTTGTTTTGAAAAAGTTGCTGACAAAGCGTGTCAGTGGAATAGACTTCTTATTTTCTTCAAGCCGTATCATGTTTTCTACCTTTGTTACAAACAATTATGTGATATGGCTAAATTATACATTAACAAGGACATTGTAGCTGATAAGGATAAAATGGAAAATTGGTATTTGACCGGTGACGAGGGGCTTTCGTTTCCGGATATCCAATACTTCCTTTCATGGCTTGACCCGGCTGACCCTAAAATTGACATTGAAATCCATTCGTGCGGCGGTGATACGGTTGAGGGGTATGCTATTTATGATGCATTACGTGCGTCGGGCAAGGAAATATCTTGTACCGTTGTTGGACGATGTGCTTCTATGGCTACCATCATTTTGCTTTCTGCTCCACTTGAACGCAGAAAAGCTTATCCTCATGCAAAGTTTCTCATCCACAAACCATATTTGGCAAGATATGATGATTTATTGGACCTTGAAACTATAGAATCCATCAAATCAAGTCTGGAAGCGGAAAAGGATAAGATGATGGCTGTATATGTTGAACGGACAGGAGTTGAATCGACCATTTTGGAGGTCCAGATGAACAAGGAGGCATGGTTTGGCGGTGAGGTTGCAAAACAACTTGGATTTATATCTGATGTTCTTATACCGACTACAGCAAAAGGAACTGATTATAAACTTAATAGTGAGAAAATGAACAAAGAGAAACAAGTAACGGTAAAGCAATCTATCATTGACAGACTGCTTGCGAAATGTGGCTACCAGAAGATAGAAGACATTCCGGTAGTATCTATGGAACTGACAGATGCCGAAGGTAATACACTGACGGTGGAACGTGAAGAAGGAGAACCGCAGGTGGGAGATGCGGCATCCCCCGATGGCGAGCATGTTATGCCCGATGGTAAGACTATCATTGTAACAGACGGAGTGATTACAGAAATCAAAGACCCGGAAGAAGCAAACGGTGACGAGGAGATTGAAGCTTTAAAGGCGCGCATTGAAGAACTTGAAGAGGAAAATGCGGCATTGAAAACCAATGCCCGTACAGTTGAGGACAATAAGATACTGAATGCTGTAAAGATGGCAGGAGGTGAGAATTGGCTAGCAAAACATTGTTCAACCTATAGAGTCTCTTTGCGTACCCAATCCTTCAAGAATACTGTTGAGACACAAGCAAGTGCAGAGGAGACACCTATTCAAAGAAAGTTGAGAGAGGAAAGGGAGAAGAGAACTAAAAAGTAAAGAAAGGAGAATTGAGTATGCCTATTTTAGATTTTTCAAAATTGACGCCAGACAATCAGGCGGTGAAGGATTTGAAAGACTTGATTGAACTGACAGTCTTTCAAAATGAGGATATGGAGCGTTTTATGACGTTCATGCCTAAAGTGACCAATGGCAAGAAAGTTGGCTTCATCGGTGAGATGGAGGATGTAGGTATCGCAGGTGCCGGATGTGACCCTGAATATCAAAAAGTGGCTATCGCTGCCGCCCAGAAAGTATGGGAAATTGGCGACTGGCAAGTTCCGTTGGAAATGTGCTATGAGGATTTGGAGAATACTATTGCAAAGTACTGCTTGAAGACCGGTACCAATATTGCGGACCTTACTTCTACTGAATATATGGATGGGATTGTCCTTCCAAAACTGACGGAAGCAATGATGAAAATGTTATGGCGCTTCACTTGGTTTGGAGACAAGGATGCCGCTAATATTGACGGTTCCGGTCAAATTACGGATGGATTGAATGTAGAATTGTTCAAGACATGTGACGGTTTCTTTAAACGCCTGTTTGCCATATGTGCAGAGAATTCCGGTCAGCATACCGTTATATCAGCCAACTCTGAAGCATCTTATGCTTTGCAGAAGTCCAAGATGAAAGAATTGGGGGCTGCTACATCTGTGTTTGACACGATGCTTGAAGATGCGGATAGCCGTATTTTCCAGAAGTCCGGACATGCAATTTTTGCTACAAAATCATTATGTGATTCTTTGTCACGTGATGTGAGGGAGAAATATAAGGTTATTATGCCTTGGACGGTCATTTTTGACGGCCTTGAAGTAGGAGAGTATGACGGCGTTACGGTCGTAAAATGTTCTATTTGGGATAGATTTATTCAAGCGTATCAGAACGATAAAACGAAACTGAACCTTCCTCACCGTGCGGTTCTATGTTCTCCGGACAATTTAATGTACGGTTGTGAAGGCGATAACCCGATATCTGACCTTGATATCTGGTTTGAAAGAAAACCCCGTAAGAATTATATCTATTCTACTGGTAAACTCGGTTCTATGATTGGCGAGGACAACTTGGTGCAAGTAGCATATTGACAAAAGGAGGTATTCTATGGGAGTATGTGATGATATTTTAAAGAAAGATATTGTTCCGTCGTGTGATGATCCAGTAGTACAAGGATTGGAGCAGGAAGGGGTAATAATGAATCGTGCGGATGTGGACTTTGCAGCCACAGTATTCAATTCTACAAAAAAGAATGTGATTGAAACGCTGGCTATGAAAACCGGGAAGAAGGCTTATAAGGTTGTTGTTCCTGGTAAAAATCCATTTACGGGTACAAAGACCTCATTAGTGGCTGGCACATATCGTAGTTCGTTTACCAATACTGTCGCGATTGTGATATTGGCAAACGACCCGGATGTATGCGCTGATGTTATTGACGGATTGGCTAACGGTACCTATGTTGTGGTGTTGGAGAATAAATATAAGGGTTTACAGAAAGAAGGAAACCCTGGTGATGCCGCTTTTCAGGTGTATGGTTACTACCAAGGGCTTACAGCTACAGCTATCGACAACGATAAGTATAGCGAGGATACTGAAGGTGGATGGGCTGTTACCTTGGAAGAGCAGAAAACGCCTAAATCTGCATTATTCTTGTTCAAGACGAGTTATGAAGCAACTAAGACTGCTGTCAACACTTTGACGGCTGAACCGGCAGCATAGGAGGGAATATGCTTGTCTTGGAGATGGTTGATAAGTTGAAGAGATTGGGGGATAAGGTCTCCCTTTCTTCTTCTGATAAATCAGACATTGAACTGATGTTTCATGAAGTTCTTGGTAGGACATTTACCAAGACCTCATGTGGTGATTGCTATCGTGACGCTGTGATTGAAATGTATTCGTACTTAAAAAGATATGGAAAAATGAAAGAAAAATCAAGTTATGCATTGAAAAATGGTGTATTGCTCCAAGTAGGCTTTGGAAGTAGTGAAATGTACACCAACAACAATCTTACTGACGAAGCGGCAGAAAGGTATCTTGCGGAAAATCCTAAAGGGATAGTCTTTTTTGCTTCAACGCCTTCCGATTGGGAGAAAAGGGTTGAAAGACGGATGAGTCCTGCTTTACCATTGGATGAAACTTTGGTTTCAGAATTGGTGAAAGCCTTTGAAGTGGAAGGTGCTACTTCTGAGTTTGTGAGAGATGCGTTCAAGACTTATAAACTGAACGGGAAGAAAGTTACAGCTAAAGTATTGGATGCTCATATTAAAGAGGCTCAATCTGTAGTTGACTCTAAGCAGACTATAGAAGCCGTAGAAACGGTGAAATAAAGAACAACCTCACGGAACGATGAATGTAAATGAATTAAAGAAGAAGAGTAATAGGCGTGTTGACACGGGCTATTTACGTAATCTTGGCATCCAAAGCTACGGTGATGATAATTTATATCCCCAACATCTAAGAAATATCATCGCTGCGAGTTCAACGGGTAGTGAATGTGCAGAACGTTATGCCAATTTCATAGAGGGAAATGGGTTTCGTGAGGTTGCTTTTTCTGAATATGTGGTTAACCGCCGTGGAGATACGGCAGATGACATCCATGCTTTCGTCTGCAAGGATGTTGCTGATTACGATGGGATGGCGATACATGTTAATTATAATATGTTCGCAGATATAGTGGAAGTACAGCACATCCCCTTTGAAAATTGCCGTTTGTTGGAGGAGGATGAATCCGGATATATCGCAAAAATCGCAGTTCATCCGGATTGGACAGGAAAGAAAACCCGTCAGGGAAAAGCCATAAAGGTAATACCAGAAAATGTAGAGTTTATAGATGTATTTAATCCACGTAAAGAGGTGGTCTATGCGCAAATTCGGGCTGCCGGAGGGATTGAAAACTATAAGGGGCAGATACTATGGATTAGCAACACAGGGAAATTCGTGTATCCTATCGGAAGAGCTGACCGTGTGATTACGGAAATGAGTACGGATGAGGGATTAGCCAATGTGAAGTATCGTAATGTGCGTTGTAACTTCATGCCTTCCGGGATGATAATTACAAAGAAAGGTGCTTCTTCGGTACGTTTTGATGAAAACGGAAATCCTATAAAAGAGGATAGGACTAATGAAGATACTGGTTTTTCTGATACTATCGTGCAATTACAAGGAGACACCAATGCGACAAAGGTCTTAGAGGTAACCTTGGAATCTGATGAAGAAAAACCGGAGTTTGTGGATATTAGTCCTAAAAATTATGATAAGGAGTTTACCGTTACTGATGCCAGTGTGGTTGAACGTATTTATTCGGCTTTCGGGCAGGAGCCTTGGTATTGTATCCGGATTGGTAAGGTCGGTTTTTCTGGGGATATATTGGAAGATGCTTTTGAATACTATAACTCTATTGTGTCAAAGCAACAACGCATGATTGAACGGGCTTTTCAGAAAATTTTTGCGCATTGGTATGAACCTCTCAATCCTTCCAATGACTTTAGTGTACAACCTCTTAAATATATAAGAAATGCTGCGATGTCTAATAACAACAGATGAGGTCTATAAGTTGGCTCGTACGATGTCAATACACATCGATACGGAAAAGATAGAGGCATATATTCGGGAGTCGGAGAACATTGATTTGAAGTCAGCTTTGGGTGATGCTTTATTCTTAGATGTGAAAGAACATCCGGAAAATTATAGTGAGTTGCTTAATGGTAGTTCTTATACCATAGAATGTGGAGGAAAACGTTCCTTTGTAGGGCTGAAAACGACATTGGCATATTATACCTATGCTCGTATCGTGAAAAATGGAGATGGAAATGTCACCCGTTTTGGATTTGTCAATAAAGATAACGAATATTCATCGCGTTCTGATTTTAAGGAGAAACTTATGGCTTATAATGATGCTTTCTCTGTTGCTGATAGGTATATGAAAGAATGTGTTCGGTATTTGAATGATAACAAAAAAGACTTTCCGCTGTATAGGGGAAGTGGAGGGATTAATGCTAATCGTGTAACTTTTAGAGTACTTGGTGAATAATGCCTGATACACTTGACATATTAAGGAAACTTGCTCTACAGATAAGGAACGCCTCTTCTGAGGGAGAGAATACCGCAGAGAGGGTTGGACGCACGCTGGTCGGAATCTTGAATCTGTTATCCAAATACTCCCCTGAAGAATTGGAGAAGATTTTTCTGAGGAAAGATCGAGCTGACGGCACAAATTTTCTGTTGAAGTTCGGCGAGTTTATCGACTCGATGGTCGCGGGCAAGGGTGCCGGAATATTCCCTGACGGCCGTATGCAGCTGTCCCGCCTCGAGGTCCGCGACAGCCTTACCGTCCTTGAGCTTATCTTCAACCGTCTCTCCGCCATGGAGAGCGACTATTCCTTCTCCGAGTCTGGTACCATCGAAAGTGTATCGCAGCTTGAAGACGGCACATACAGCCTGAAGATGAAGAAACGGTGGGATAACGACTTTACTGCACTGGCAGAAAACGATGTTGTATATGGTGTTGTCAATGACCTTGCATCAGGTGGCGGCAAGTATTATACCTCCTGGCTACGTGTCTTGCATGTTGACATCTCAGCCAATACGATCAACGCTGTGATGTACCCTGATAGCGAGGTGCCGGGTGGCAAGAATTATCCTCCTGAGCCGTTGATGATATTATCACACCGTGGCAACCCGGTTGATACTGAACGGCAGGGTTATTGGTATCTGTCATCCCGTGAGCATTGTATCTGCATGCTTAACGGGGTCACAAAACCCGTCCTTGAGGAAAGCAACTATTCGGTGATCGTCGGCAGGCTGAAGCATCTGTCTCTGTTCGACAACCTGCCCATCAACTACCTGCACTCTTATATCTACGTCCGGGGATTGGTAGCGCAGGACATCCACCGCATCGACTTCCAAGGCGTATTGCCCCGCATCGCCAACGACCGCGGAGAGTGGAACATGGAGACCGCCACCGGAGCAGAACCCTACCAAGCCGACCGCGAGGCACAGACCGAGACCGTACGTGTGATGATGTACGATACCGTGTGGCACTACGGATGCAAGTGGATGTGTCTTGTTTCCGGCACTACCGACGAACCGAAGTACGGAGCAGCGGGCTGGGCAATGGTCGAGGGCAATCCGGATTTCAGCATCGATATAGAAAGCTCCAATGGCTGGTACTTCGATGCGGAGCGTTTTGCGACCACCCTCACCATTACCGGTGAGCTGTACAACCGTGACGTTACGGCGCATATCCTTGACAGTGATGTGGAGTGGACGCGCGATACGGGCAACGTCACCGAGGACAACGCCTGGGCGGTCGCACACGCGGAAACCGGCAAGTCACTGCCGCTGACGGTCAACGACCTCGGCCCCGACTATATGAACATGACCGGGTGCAAGTTCATCGCACGGGTATTGCTGCGTGACGGGCAGAACAATTATGAGACAATGAATTATATAACTTTCTAATTATGCAGACTATACAGAAGAAGATAGAGGTCAACTACCGCCCTCTCCAGACCAGCGGCGGGATAGAGGTTGTCGGCAGCGTGCCGGACGTGCAGGTGTACCAGGCTGACAAGGCCGAGTACACTCCGGACTACACGCTTACCCCCCTGACGCTGTTCCCCCGGTGCAATGCCACCGACCCGGATGCGGTGGTCAAGGTGGGTGCGGTCAACGCGTCATTGGTCAACATGAAGTGGTACGAGCGCTTGAACGGTGTGCGGACATTGATTACATCTGCCAACAAGAGCTATGTCATTACCGAGACCGGAGCCGAGAAGGGTAAGATACAAGTGAAAAAGAATACCGTTCCCGGCAGTCCGGTAACACTGGAGTTCTACGCCGAGTATGTCGATGTGAAGCGTACTGGACAGACGCACGTCTACCGTTTCAGCCGTCTTGTCCGCGCCGTTGACGGCAGCGAGGCGCAACCTAAGCTGATGGTCGACTCTCCGTCGGCACTTGACTGGAACCCGTGTCGGGACATTGCCAGGCAGGCCATCACCGCCAGACTGCTTGTCGGTGATGTAGATGTCACAGCAACCAACAAGTGCAAGTTCTTCTTCTATCGGAAGCTGAATACGGGCGCACTGGAGCAGATTACCGACGGTAACGGCGACAATGACTGGGAGTTCGTATCACTGACAAAGAACGTGCTTACCATAGACCGGGACTATATCGGCCACGAACAGACCTACGTCGTGAAAGCATCGTACTCGAAGGACGGTGCTCCTTCATCCAAGCCGGACAGTGACATAGACTATGTCTCCACCACCATCCGCAGGCGTATTCCCAGCATCGAGATTGACTGGGAGGGATTTCCGCAGCAGGTGGCCGACGGAACCAAGATGATATACCCGAAACCGGTCATCCGTGATACGGCAGGGATTGTCCCCAATCCCCAGGCCATCCTTGAGTGCGAATGGTACACGAAGGCGGCCGGCGCCTCCTCATACGTGCTGGCCGCTGCCGGGTACTCGCCCTCCATCCCATGCACCGACGGCATGATGCTACAGCTGAAGGTGATTGACAAGGGCCCGTATGCGGCGGTGGTGACATCTGACGGCAAGTACGTGACGGATGACAGCGGTAAGTTTATAGTGGCAAGGAAAAGGGATGTTTAACCATTAATCGATAGCAGTATGGCATTTTATATCAAAGTGACGAGAGAGGTTGCGGACAAGCTGGGAGTGGCAGGAATCCGCAACAGCACTGCCGACGGCAATGTGCTGTTATGGCAGGCCGATGTGGCAGGCTTTCCCGGCGATACGGTATTCGACCGGGCGGCAGTAGTCGGGGGCGTGTGCCTTTCCCCGCAGCAGGCCAAGGGTGAGATAGACGGCGTGGAAGATCCGGTGGAGGTCGCCACTCCGGAGGGTTTCATGGATAAAGACGGGGAGGAGGTGACCGATGAGCGTAGCGAGTAAGGTCGGGCAGGTAATCTTTTCGCAAAAGTCTGGCGTTTACATGCCAGCGATTATGTGCGACAAAGGCGACCTCTATCAAGAGTATGATGGTGAATCGGGTGCTCCGACAAACATAGCCCCCGACTTCACCACGATGAAGCCGACGCTCTCCTTCCTTCTCACCTCCTCACGGGTGGCTGAGGGGGGTGTGGTGCCCTCTTCCATCAGGTGGTATTTCAATGACGTGTTGATAAGCTTCACATCCAACGTTTCCACGAACACGTTCGGCGGCGAGACGGGGCATTTCAAGTACATCCCCTACAAGGCGGGCACTACGAACTATTACGGGCTTCAGATCGTGAAGAACCTGGTGAAGGCGTCGTCCGGTGCGAGCTGCAGCGTCAAGGCGGTGGCTACGGTGACCGTGGGCAACGTGTCGGATGAGGTGCAGTTCGTTTACAGCATCCCTATCACCAAGGGTGTGGGCAACCAGAACGTGGTGACCATCGTTTCCGGAGATGACAAATACTTTGCCATCCGTGAGAAGGGAGGCAGTGTCGTTCTCACGGCAATGGCGAGACGTGGAGCGTCAGAGATCACCTCCGGACTAACCTACAAGTGGTCCAGGATGGTTAACGGTGCCTGGCAGACACTCGTCGACCAGACCGGCAAGAGTCTGACCGTTACGGACAGCCTGGTTGACACTACGGGCATCTTTAAGGTGGAGGTGTCGCAGGGCGGCAATCTGATAGGCCTTGACACGCAGACGGTGATGGACTTGTCAGACCCCTACGACATCATAACTAATCCCAATCCCGAGGATGAGACGATTGTTTCCGGTTCCGGAGGTTCGGTGACTTATACGCCTATCCTTGTCAAGCGGGGACAGACCACGAAGGCAAAGAATATGCTGTTCTATTTTGTCTTTATGGATTCGGCAGGGGTCATTCTCAATCCGGCTACGGCGAATGTGGCTGCGGCAAGCGGTACCTGCACTGAAGCTATGTGCCAGCAGGCAGGCGGCAATGTTTCATGGACAATCTCAACGGCAGCATGATATGGCAAAGAAAGCGTTGGCAAGCAAGACGGGAGAAGTGAAGTATCTCCAGCAGGGACCGATCGGTCCGCTGGTCTATCCGGCTGGAGAATATTCCGCATCCACAGGCTACACCCGTACGGCTCTATCGACACCGATGGTACTGTGTGAAGGTCAATACTACGTGTTGGCTAAGGAGGGCACATTTAAGGGTGTCAACCCCAAGACAGACTATGCGGCAAACGGCAGTAAGGCGACATGGGTAGTGATGGACAAGATACAGTATGCCTTTATCGAGGTACTGATGGCGAATTTCGCCAAGCTGGCAAGTGCGGTGTTCTATGGGCAGTATATGTTTTCGCAATACGGAATAAAAGCCGATGGCTCTGCTGTAGAAACGGTAGGCGGATATAAAGATTTTAATTACAATGACCCGATGAATCCGGCAAACAAGTTTCGACCAAACTTACTCCTTGATTTTCTGACTGGGAGCTTCAAGGGACGTAATGTTGAAGTTGAGGGGACAATTATTGCCAATGCATCATTTGTTCGGATGCATGATTTCCGTGCAAACGAGGGGTATTTCTTTTTGAATCCGGCTTTTGGCTCTGAATTTCGGAATGGCCGTCCAAACCGAATTTCCCAGAGTATGTATATGCTTCCAGAGGCTGTCCAATATAATGGGATGAAAATCTCGTTGACAATATATAATGCAGCAATGGGAAGCACTTATGGTTATACTTCAGTTGTAACAACAGATGGATTTAATGAACTTACATTTGAAAATAATGAATATCATTATTGCAATAAGATCGCTATATCAAAAAGCGGAGTATATGAGTTCATGTCATTAGGTGCAATATGGATTCTAACTAAAGGAACGGACGTAGCCTATTCTTATGCGGAATTGGAAGAACGTACTTACGAAGACCCAATTAATTAGCAAAATATTAAACAAAACGAGAATAAAAACAAAATGTTAAACCGGTTGTCGTTTTTATCCGAAAATGACGACCCTCAAAAGTACAAGGGATATATGATAGAGAAGGTAAACATAAGCCAAGTAATGAACCAGTGTCAGATAGTGACTGATACAAACTATGTGTATGTGGAACTGGCAGATGGTAGTCAGGGGAAAATAAAGAAAAGTGATTTGGCAAATGTGATGAATACATTAATAGGAGGCTTATTTCCAAAGTTATTTTCCACTCCTTCAGCTGGAAATGTAAAAGGCTTTATAATTAGAACAGCAATAAGTACGGCACAATATCGTGCCATAAGGTTGCAATGCTCTATAGGTTTTAACCAAAACAATATGAGTAATGAGAATTTCTCTGTTAATATAAAGTATTGGGAGAACAAATTCGCAGACAGTCGTCTATCCAAAGAAAATTACAGTTCAACAATATGTAACTATATCGTATGCTACGTTGATAATGACAATACTTTCAGTTTTTATTTAAACAGTAAATACCCAAACCATTCTGGCGGCTATCTTATGTTGTATGCCATATCAAATGTTAATGGAAACAAGAACCAAATTCTCTCCATGGAAGCGGTAACATCGGAATATGTTATTGGCTCTCATTCCAAGGAAAATAAAATTACCATTTCATAAGTCTTTCCAATTTTCTGCCTATAATTAAAATCCGTCCTATCCTCACGGACAAGACGGAAAGTCTGTATTAACTAATTGATTAAGTATAAGTTCTATAAATTCCAACTCTTCGGACTTTACTTTATAGAACAAGAACTACTTACTATGCCTAAAAAGACATGCGGTAAAATTAATAAAAATCAATCAGAATGCCAAATAAAAGCCCGCTCAAACCATCGCGGTCTGAACGGGTAGAATACTTCTTGTCAATGCAGTTTGTTCATGGGGCAAACTGCATAAAACCTAAACACTTAACTGGAATAATTGGCGGCATTACCCACCAAAAGCATCCGATCTTCACAGACTGAGAATACTTTCATTATTCCAAAGAATAAAATAGTATTAGTTAAGTAGTATATCGGCTAACTATACAAAGTTACAGTATTTAGTCGGAAACAGCAACCATCTAAGTAAAAACATCCCGATACTTCACAGACCGGGATGCAATGCCAAACAAAGAGAGTTTCCGAATGAAAATCAATATGAACAAAATGTCTTTAAACCTTAATGCAACTAATACCTATTGTCTAACCATAACAACTACAAGTTACTGATAACTTTTAAGGCATAAACCATAGTACAAAATTGATGCCAGAATGATTGCGCAACAATATTGCATTCATTTTCATTAATATAAGGCAAAATCCTCTTTTAACAATACTGTGGAATATTGTGGAGTGCTCCACGGTATTGTGGAATAATTCCACAGTTTTAAGTAAGAGTTGGTGCTTTTCACTCTGACCGTCCTGCAAAGCCTATTACGTTGATATGTCTGTTAACGATATATATTTCCATGAAGACCACTCATCTTTCCCGTTGGCAGTGACACACTTTCTTACAAGGATAAAGTTTTTCCTTGCAGGAAAATCAATATGTATTGTATATTCATCTATATACAAGACCAAGAGCACACCATGCGCGCCATAGGAAGTCCCCGTACCAATTATGGGGTCCCCATGCTTATACACACCAGGTTTCTTGAGGTTATCTATAACTTCTTGACTGTTATATATAAAGGAGCCTCTTGCACATAATATGTCACTCAAAAAAGAATCCAACGGTTCTAAAATGCCCTCTCCCTGGGTGTTCAGCCCGCGTATCTGAGCAATTATTCCGTTAGGCAAACCTCTCTCCACTTCTGACAACTTAATCTTTTCCATCATACCTTTGTACTTTTGAGGGTCAAAGGATATGACGGAAATAAGCAATAAACAGCAATGAGCACAATAAAAGTAAAAGTTACTGAGCAATTTATATCGAGAACGAGTAAGGAAGGCAGGGGAATAACCCCTGCTAATAATTAGTTATCTGCATGACATTTATTCCCGTTTCTTTATTTCCGTTGTTCTTAACAAATACAGTGCCATTGACAGCCTTCTTATTCAAAATAATCTTGCCGACCTCTGTGAAGTCCGTGGAAATACTCGCACCATTATTCAACAATATATTGGCCGATACTCCGGCGCCGATCATTATCAAGGCTGTCGCCCCAGCATCAGCCCATCGAACCATGTACATTCCATAATAGGATGTCTTCAAATCGTATTCCTCCCCCGGTTGCAATGTCAGTCTCCAGGTAGGGAACATCTCATTCCTGATATTCTTTATATTGAGCTGCCTTGTGATGGCATTTATCACGCTTGTGTCTGTAATATCAATCTTCTCTATCATATCCCTTGTACTTTTGAGGGTCAAAGGATAGGGTAGGAAAATGGATACTCCAAAAGTCTCTTATGTTTTGGTATTATTTATTAACGTCCAATCTTTCAAAACCTCTCCATTGCTACGAATGGTTTTAATATATATTCTTGCAGAGTTGGTAATATATAAATGGGCTGTGTATTGAAACCCTCTTAGCGCTAATAAAATTCCAGTGCCCATATTATTTAAATTATCAGTAGATGAATATACACCGGCACTGATTTTACTATCGTATTCTTCATTTAATATATTCTTACCTTGTTCAAATCCATTAGCTTGCATAAGTCCCTTGTTTGCTTCTGTTGCAGCAGGCAGTTTTTCTCTGATTAACTCAACCACATTGGCATCTGTTATATTAACCTTTTCTATCATATCCCTTGTACTTTTGAGGGTCATTAGAATACCCTTTTTGGTTAGGCTGTTGAATAAGACTACCTTCACCGCAAAAATGGTTTACGCATATATTCGTGTGTCGACAGACAAACAGACTGTCGAGAACCAAAGGTTCGAAGTCCAGAAATTTGCAACGGAAAAAGGACTTGTAATAGATAAATGGGTGTCCGAGAAGGTTTCCGGTACCAAAATTGCTAACGATAGGAAATTAGGTCCGCTTCTCAAGAGGATGAAGAAAGGCGACACTCTAATCATAACAGAAATCAGCCGATTAGGAAGAAACCTGATGGGTATTATGTCAATGCTTCACCTCTGTATGATTAAGGAGACTTGCGTTCTTACTGTCAAGGAACGTTACGAATTAGGTAATAACATCAACAGTAAGGTATTGGCATTCGCTTTCGGTTTATCCGCTGAGATTGAACGTGATTTGATCAGTCAGCGAACCAAGGAGGCCCTTGCTTACAGAAAAGCTGCAGGAATACGACTTGGTCGGAAAAAGGGGGATAAAAACACGCATTACAAGCTTACAGGAAAGGAACCTCTCATTAGAACTATGCTCGAATATGGTTATTCAAAGGCAGCCATATGTCGTAAGCTTAAATGTAACCCTAAAACATTGGATGACCATTTAAAAAGGATGCAATAAGTAATCGGATTTCAAATATAAATTCCTATATTTGCTTGTAGAAATGTATATAAATACCAAGAGCTTAGTGGCAACTTACGTTGTCATCGAGCTCTTTTTTTATGTCCTTTTTCAAGGTTGTGGAAGCAATTACTTTTGCTGTCACGGAATGTCAGTGGAAAATTGTAATTCAACAACTTGTTTGATTTTGCCTGATGTACATTTGTGCGGTGTCGGACAAAAAATGGTTATTAGTAGATTATTAAATGAATTGGTGAAATGGATATGAATGATTGGGTTATGCTGGTGACCGCCCTCGGTGGCATCGAGGGCATCAAGCAGCTTGTTAAGTGGTGGATGTCGCGCAAGACCAATGCGCGTATTGAGGATGCCCATGCGGATGTTGAGGAGTTCAAGGCTTTACGGGAGTACAACGAGTTCCTGCAGAAGCAGCTTTCGGAGAAGGAACAGCGGTTTGTGGAGCAGACTGACCGGCTCCGTAAGGTGCAGGATGAATTGTTTACACTGAAGGAGACTAATTCTGACCTGAAACTGGAACTGGCGCTTAAACGGTGTGAGAGGAAGAAATGCGGTGACAGAGAACCGCAAAACGGCTACTGATTCGCGGAAAGGAAGGTGTTTCACAACGACTCCCTTTCCCTTAATACTACACAACTTAAAGTTTAAACAAAGGCGTTTGCAAATATATTGTATTTTTATGTAAAACCAAAAATCAAGGAGGAAAATAAGAATGGTGAATGTGTATAAATTAGCGCCGTGGATTCTCAAATGGGAAGGCGGTTTCGTGAATGACCCGGCAGACCTTGGAGGTGCTACGAATATGGGTGTGACTATCGGTACGTGGAAGTCATGCGGCTATGACAAGGACGGTGACGGTGATATAGACGTGGATGACTTGCATCTGCTTACCCGTGAGGATGTCGTTAACCGGGTGCTCAAGCCACATTATTGGGACAGATGGAAAGCTGACGAGATTAAATCGCAATCAGTTGCTAATATATTGGTTGATTGGGTGTGGGCATCCGGTGCACACGGAATAAAGATACCTCAACGCTTGCTTGGTGTTACTGTGGATGGAATAGTAGGTCCTAAGACACTCGCTGCGGTGAATGCCAGGAACCCGCGTGAGTTGTTCGACATGATTAAGATTGCACGGTTCGATTTCATCGAGGATATATGCCGCTCTCGTCCGGCGAACAATAAATTCAAACGGGGGTGGATGAATCGGATTAACGATTTAAGGTTTGAGGAATGAAAAAGTTACTGTGGATATTGGTTGTATTGCTGGCAATTGCTTGTGTGGCGGCTTGGTTTCGTCCGCACGAGCCTTTGTCGGCAGAAATACGTACCGAGACGAAGATAAAGACGGTTGTCAAGGTAGATACGATGCTTATCTCTGCACCGATGGCTGTGTTCTGGCGTTTCGTGCCGGATGATACGACACGGATAGGTGATACCTTGCTTCATCGTAAGCAAGTGGTATATAGAGACAGCTCGTATCAGGCTGTGGTGAGCGGATATGTAGACCCTCGGCTGGATAGTTTACAGATATTTCCTAAGACGGTGTATCAGACGGTGACGAATGATATATACCATCCAGTCGCCATCAAGTCGAAGAAGAAGCGGTGGGGCTTTGGTTTGCAGGCTGGGTATGGCTATCCGAGTGGAATGTATGTAGGTGTAGGGGTAAGCTGCAACTTATTCATGTGGTAATTGGAATGTGGGAAAAACAAAAACAGAATGTTCTGTTAAGATATTTTTTGGTGAATCTTTGTTTTCTGCACTAAAATACGTATTTTAGTGCCGCCAAATAAATATATCTTAAAAATGAATCCCTTTTCATTGTGTAATCCGTAAAATCGGATTAAGGTTGTAGATAAACCTTTTGGCACGCAGTGATAAGGGATTCGCCATTTCTAATAAGTATGAAAACAACAATAGAAGCTTACACTATTACTGTAAGAAGAAAAAGAGAAAAGGACCCTTTGTTATTTTCTGATTCTCCTGATATTTATGATTTAATGGCTCATGACAATGTTAGTTTCATTAAATATATAGATAAGAATATTACAGGAGATCTTCCTGCGGAAAAAATGACAGTAAGAATTCCTCCTAAAGACCATAGTCATAATGATAAAAAGAGATATCTATGTGGCATTATTGAGACTGGATACTATGGGAAAGAGTATGAGGCAGTAGACAAAGATGACCCAAAAGATGAAACGAAAAAGATTCTTTTAGGTAAAAGCAAAGCAATACTTAAGCCTTTTTTTTATTATATTCAGATTCCGCGAAAGGGCAATAAGGCTTTGTTAATATTGGAACGTGTAGATAATAATGGTATCTATCCTTTACTTCGAAGTATTTTAATTTCATTTTTTAATTATCATTTTCAGGTTGAAGATTTATATATAATTGATAGGAATGCTGTCGTATTGACATCGTATTTAAAAAAGTTGAAAGAGGGTAGGTATAACTCTTTATCCTTATCTGCCAATTCTATACATACAGACGCTGCTGAACGATATTTTGGAGGATTAAATTCTGAAGATTTTACGATAGAATTGACGATGAAGTTTAAGAATGGTATGGGGGAAATAAAAGAAAAAAAAGTTAAGGAAATGATTAATTCAGGAAAATTTCTTTTTGATTCTCCAGATTTAAATGCTATATTTGAAGACTCGACGAAGAAAGTTACTGCGAGTATTGCAGGTGGAAAAACTAGAACCTTGTATTTAGGTAATGAGAATAAGAATATCATTCATCCTTATTATGAAATCGAGGTAAAGGATAATGAAAAAGGTTTTTCAGATTATTCTTCAATCAAGAAAGCTACCAAATTGTTTATTACTAATAATACAGAATTTAAGGTGTTTGAATAAATGAGGTTTACTTTTATAAACATAAGAGATATCCTTCAAAAGCAAAATGAAATACTGAAGGTGGATTCTAATAATAAATGGATTTTCATAAGATTCCCTTTATTATTAGGTTTTCTCTGCAGTATACTATTCTATAGTGATACTAAAAGTATTTTAGGTATTCTTACTCTTTTCTTATCTATATTTATTCCTATATTTATTAGTTTGTTGGCAACATTAATTTCATTCGTAATGAATAAAATTAAAACTCGTCATAATAAGGAAAGAATACCATTAATAAAGGAAACCTTTTATAATATATGTTACCTTATCCCCATATCTTTATTCCTGTTGGTTCTATCATTATTGATGAGTTTAAGTATAGGAGATAGATGTGTGCTTTATCAGTACAATTTTATATCCCCCATATGTGGTACTGTCTTTTCTATAGAGATTACAGTTCATTTTATTTATTTGTTAATTTTCGGTGTATTATTCTATGGTGGAATTATTCATTTGATTATGAATATACTCATGGTGACTAAACGAATCTTTAAATTATTTGATAAAGAGATAGATTTATTGACTAATCCAGAAAACAATTTTGTGTCTGACAGTAAAGAAGATATTTCTTCAGAAAGTGAGGACGGAGAGGTTTCTGATATAATTGACGATTAATAAATTCACGAAGCTTTAATCGTATATATGCCCCGGCTTCCGTCGGGGCTTTTTATACAAGAAATGATTAGTTAAAAGTATTCCAGTGCCTACTTTCTTTTATATCTAAGTTGATACAAACTCAAATATGATTATCTGAAAGTAAGAACAAATAATAATAGTATTAGATATGAAACAAAGAAGAAATAGGTCTGAGTCCAACTATAAACGTGCAAAGATTAATTCGTGGTGCAGGCTTTTAGAAAAGGATTTTGATTGGGATTATACGTTTTTATTGGAAATAGAGCGCAAGAAAATAATAGAAATGTATGAATACTTTAAAAAGTGTACGCGTTCGGATAAAATGCCTATAGTGGCAAGAGACTTGCAACTTTGTATTGGCCTATTGGATATTGTGCTCGAAAAAGATAATTTGCAGTTGGAATTTTCAGGAATGAAGACTATGCGTAGAGATGACGGTATGTATGAAATGGTAGAAAGTCCGCATATAATAGCTTGTAGGAATCTATACATTAACACTAAAAATGCATCAAGGTTCTGCCTATTTAATTTCCCGACAGATGATTATGATATTGAAATTATTCATAAAGAGGAATTGAGAAGATATAAGGCGTGGTATCTATATAATAAAATCAGAACTTACAAGTTGTTTTCTTGGTGGGATTAGGTAATAGGCATCCATCATTCTTACATCGTAAGGTTTTGATAGGTAAAGCAGTCCAATAAGCGACCTTTTTTCTTTGGCTTCTCTCTGCTATGATTTATCTTTGCAACAAAAAAATATGGCATACAATTATGACGAAGAAAGCGTGAATGCCTTAATGAAATGGGCTGAGAACGCACTATTACCCAAAGAGGTGACATTAAGTGAGGCAGAACATATCTTTGACACCTCTCTGTATGTTAATGCGAATATCTGCGATATTAAGCAGCATTATCCGGATGCTTTCTATAATCTGGCCATTGATAGATTATATCGGTTGAAGGAATTTATTGAGTCAAACAATTAGCTATATAGAAATGACCTCTCCTATTTTAGATATAGAAAAAAGTAGCGTTGACAAATATTTGAGTAATATGGTTCAAGACTCAAATCATCGTTTTAAATCATGGGAATATTGCTATACGGTATTCGGTAATTCAGATTCAGTAGATTATTTATCTCTTCACCTTGCTTTTTATTTAGCGAGTTGGGGAATGTATAGAGGTAGTTGTGGAATACTTTGGAAAGATTATACGATTCATATGGATGCCGTAAACATAATAAGGAAATTTCATTCCCTAAGAAAAGAATGGTTTACAATGGATGATGTTTCTCAAATAATGGAGTTGTACAATGCGCTCAAGGATTACTACAGTAAAATCACATATTATAAACCGGAAAATAAGACTTCATCCTTAAACCTTGCTGCGACAGATACTCTGATTACTAAAATCATGTTAGGAACCATTGGCTGTGTTCCTGCATTGGATGACTTGTTTAAGCGGGCATTTCATTGTCAAGGCAAGCAGTTTGACGAAGAATTATTAAAGCGGATAATTGATTGTTCTCAGAGCAATAAAGATACAATACAGCAATGCCAAAGATATATTTCTGAAAGACTTCACTACCGCTATCCATCAATGAAAGTTGTAGATATGTGTTTTTGGCAAAAGGGATTCGATGATTTAAAAAACAGAGTAACCAAGAATGGCAAAATTAGATGAGGTTTTAAAATTAGTGAGATTATACGAAGAGAAGTATCGTCACCCAAGTCTTACACGTTTTTCAGTTAGTGACAAGTATGATTTGTTTCCTGGGAAAGAGAATATGGAAAACTGCTGGCTCCAATGCTACCATATGCCGATAGGCCTGGAGTCTATTTGATAATGGACGATAAGGATAATGTGTTATATATAGGTAAATCATCCGTTGCCATTGGCATTTGTTATGATGGTGAAGGGAAATGTCGGGTTAGAAACCCTTATTGGAGCACGTCACCTAAATATATTGTAGCTATTGCGGTTCCATTTGATTCGGCTTTTGAATGTGCTGCTTTAGAAGAATTCTTATTAGCCAACGTGCAGACGACTGATAATTCCATTTTTCAAAAATAAAAATGAATATGACTTTTGTTGAATAAAGCATGATTCTTTAATATTATGGCAGAACTCAAATATACGTATGCTCTTGATAAGAATGAAAATTGCATTGGTATTGAAAATGCTCAGAAAGGAATAGAATATCGATGTCCTCATTGCAAAGGAGAAATGGTTGTAAAAGAAGGTTCTATTAAAGTAAAGCATTATGCTCATAAGATAAGACCGCAAAACTGTAGCTATGAAACTTATCTTCATGCTCTTGCCAAGAAAAGATTTGAAGAGTGGTTTAATTCAGATGGTGCATTAAATATCTCTTTTAGAACAAAAGATAGATGCTCTAATTTTGAACATTGTCTATGGAATCATGATGACTATACTTCTTATTATTGTGAGAAAGAATCGAGCCGATCTTTTAACTTAAAGAATTATTACAATGTAATTACTCGAGAAAAAACATATAAAGGTTTCCGGGCTGATTTATTTCTTTCTGATTCTGAAAATAGACATGAGCCTATTTTTATTGAGATTTTAGTTTCACATCAATGTGAGAAGGAGAAGATAGAATCTGGGATGCGTATTATTGAAGTTGCTCTAAGCTCTGAATATGAATTAGACGATATTATAAGAAATGGAATGATTTCAGAAGATGAGACAACAATGTTTTATAATTTTAGGCGTAAAGATGGGATTACTAGAACATGTGGGATGCAACTCAATAAATTCGTATTATTAGAATCAATGAAAGGTTTATATAAGCGTATTAGTTGTAATGAATATACCCATCGATATTCATCTGCTATATTTGAGATTACATTCGATTATTATACTAATCGTACTATAGATCCTTTGACTTTTGGTTGGGTAATTGCCTATAAAAATTATGAAAATGTGAGAAATTGTTTCTTATGTAAATATTATAAAACGAATTATTATACGAGCGAGAGGATATGTTGTTTGTATAAGAAAAAAGGTATTGAAAGGCATTGCAAATCCAGTGAGGCTTTAAGATGTAATGAGTTCAGTATTGATAAAAATATTATAAATGAAAACTGTGATTATTTATCATATATTACATATAATATCTGGAAAAAAGGTATGGGGAATGAGGGAATAGATTATATAAAAGGAAAGGTAGCCCAATAAGCAGCCTTTATTTTTGCCTTCAGATTTCAGTAACAATTCATACCTTGTGTATGACATGTCGGGGCTTTTTCGTTTGCGTGCCCTTTCTTTTATAAAAATTCCCTCAAGTCACGTAGGGAATTTCAGAAAAGCAGTTGTCTTTATAGTAGAATCCGGTATATAGTGTTAGTATAGTCCTTCTTTCAGCCATTGCAGTTTCTTTATACTGGATTTGCAGAATGTTCCAACATTGTGTGCTCTAATTGATTGTATATATTGAAAGGAACATGCTGGACCTCAGCTTTTATGCGGCTGAGGTTTTGTCGGAGACAAGAGTGCGTTGTTGAACGTGCGATGGAAATATGTGTTTAACCAAATTATTAGTTATGAAAAAAGAGTTTTGTATGGTAATTGCATTTGCTATGGCTTTAGCCGGGTTATTTATGCTTATGTTTATGTCATTTGATTAGTGAATGTCTGTTTGTTGACTGTTTTATAGAAGGGGCAGCTTATTCAGCTGCCTTGTTCCATTTCCCAGGAATTAAGTAATCCATATTGTGTAATTATTCCCCATGTGTGGTACTCAGTTCCACATATTTCCACACATAATTATTCCTTCTTGTTTTTATAATATGCTGATGTATAATGTATTATGTACTGATGTACATCATGGCATATCGTTTGTTCTATAGTTAATACAAAAACTATATTTATTTACTTAAAACTTACGATTATGAAAAAAGTATTGGTAGCATTAGCAATGGTTATGGGATTAGGCAGTTCAGTAGCATTTGCTTACGTGGTTTCTGGAACACAGTCTGTAGAGCAAACTCAGCAAAATCCTCAGGATGAGTTCACAAAAGTGGAAGTAAAAGACTTGCCTCAGGCAGTTATGAATGTCTTGGCTAAGGACTATGAGGGGGCTGTAATAAAGGAGGCTTTCATTTCCGAGAAAGAAACCGGTAAGATTTATAAGGTTGTGTTGACCATCACCAAGGAAAATCAATCCACTGAAGAAGTGACGGTACTTCTGAATGAAAAAGGAGAAACTGTAGAATGAATGGAAACTCTGTAGTGGTTCGGCATCCATCTACAGAGATGATTTGAGATACTTTTATGTCTATCTCGTTAATGCGAAAGGGGCGGCTGAATAGTCGCTCTTTTTGTTTATATTGTAATAATAGTTCGTTTCTTTTTTGTCAGAAATTCCTATTATAGAGGGTTGTTTTATACAAAATAATGTTTATATTTGTATTCTAATCCCTATTGTATTATGAATGACAAACAACAACTTCTAATTGATTGTATTTCCCTTCTTCCCGTTATAGGCATTCTGGTTTTGATAACTGTTGCCAATGACCAGCTTGTTACTATGGTTGCTGCCTATGTGCTTTGCGGAGAACTCTTATGTGTATTGGTTAGCAGGATATTAAATTTGTACTATATTGATGTGGCTTTTGTTTGGTTGGGTGGGATTATGCTTTGGTTGTGGTATTGGTTCTGGTTGGAGTCAAGCCATGTAGTGATGGAGATTGTGGAAAAGGCAGTTGAATGAATCGCTTCTTTTTCAGTAAAAAATCCCCGTAGCTGCTCAACTACGGGGATGGTGTCAAATAACAGAGTATCAATATGAGATACTAAGTGAGCCTATTTTTTGAGATATGTCTTGTAGTGCATTGTTGAATGTCTGTAATTCTTCTTTGGTAAAGCGTGCCGGTTTCCCGTTTACCAGATTGCCATTTAACCTCTGATATAACCACGAACGGCTCTTGTTGAAATATTTTTTCGCAAGATAGCTTAGAGAAACTATTTCGGCAACTTCTTGTAATTGCAATTTGATTGCACTTTCTTCTATAACGTCCAGTTTCCTATCAATGTTCTGTAAGCGTTCTGATACGAAATCTGCAATAGCTTTTTTATCTTCTTCCGAATTGTACTTGGCGGCTATTTCTCTCATTTTGGTATAGAACTCTGGAGAGTCTGTACCAAGTAGCGGCTTTAATGCCAGTAATTCATCTTTCAGTGCCATATATTTGTTTTTTAGTGCCCTCTCCGGAGAGAGGGACTTTGTTTTACTTCTTTTTTTCTAACTCTTTCAATATTTTGTCGATTGTCAGTAATCGGTCTAATCTTTTATCAATCTCTTTTTCTTGGTTAGTTCCGGTAACTTCGGCAATAAACCTTAGCTGGTCTAATTCTTTTTTGAGGAATGCTCTTTGTATAAGCAGGTCCTTTTTAATTTGTTCGTTACTCATGTTGATTACTTTTGTTATTTGACATTACAAAGATAATAATCTTTTGGTTATTATACAACTATTGCATGAATTATTTTCGTTATTTCGCATATTTTTTCCATATTTGCAGTGCGTTACATACTTTTTGAATTGAGGAAGGAGTATTATTCCGACCGTAGAACTACTGGTGAAGTTTATCTCTGCCAGTAGTTTGTCATATACGGTTCCGACCCCCGTGTTGTCGCTATAATGGCTACACTGTATCCTTCCTCGAAAGATATGTAACGCAACGGGAAAGCGGAACCGTTCTTTTTTCCGCTCCTTAATCCGGTTGCGTTATGGGTAAAACTGAATCATCCTTCCCGAAGCTCACGAAGTCCTTTATTGGTTACGGTCACTATCGGCTGATAGTCACGTTTTCCGATTGTGTGAAAACCGCGCTGACGGGAAATATGGACTTAATAGACCGCTTGAACTCCGACATAGAAAAGGAGAGGGAAGAAGCTACTATCGAGGCAATAGCTTTCGTCCAAGAACAATCACTTTAGACTGTCGAAGATTTTTCTCATTGCATCATCCGCATGTTTTCGCATGACCCTAAAATAGTTGAATATTGGTCTATTGGTTTTCATCGACTGGCCGATGCAGTATTCAAGTATTTCTAAGGAGATACCTAATTCAAATCCGTGCTGGACGAATGATTTACGGGCTGAATAATATATCACATGTTTCTTTATGCCAGCTATCTTGGCAAGTTCTTCCATTTTACGTGATACCACGGAGTAGCATTGCCCGAATGTTTTGTACTTGCCAAACACAAGCTTTCCGTTTTTTTGCATGTATTTGTTTATGATTTCTCTGGCTTCCGGTTGGATTGAAAATGCGGTTTTGCTTTCACCGCTTTTCTTGTTCTTTGTTTTCCGTCGGTAATATTCTATCCAATCTTTACGGAAATCAATGTCAAGCATATCTATAAGGTTGATTCCACCGAGGTAATAACTTAGCATAAATATGTCGCGTACTACACCTATGTTGTATTTGGGAATTTCCATATCCCGGATAGCTTTTACTTCGTCAATAGTAAGGTCTAGTTCACGAATATTAGCGGATGGCATTCGGCAGAACTCAAAAGGGTCAATCTCATATTTTACCATATTGTGCTTCTTTGCATAGTTGATAATCACTTTGAGTAATGTCAGATATATTTTGATAGTGGTAGGGGATAACCTCTTATCCTCAAGGTCCATCTCGAAATGCTTTATATTCCGAGGTGTAATCATAGAAAGTAATAAGTCACCTTGTGACTTAATGAAGGACTGGCAGGATAGCCTATATAACTTCTCTGATTTACTTCTTTTCTCTTCTGCGAGTTCAGATAGATAAGAATTCATAGCTGAGGAGAATTTGGCATTGGTATGGTCTTTCTTCTTGATGATGATTTCCCGGAGTTCAGAACATGAATATACATCCACATCATAGATGTTGTCTATGACTTTTTGGTAATGGTTGAGCAGGTTCCGGAGCTTCATGTTCATAGATGCAGCTTCGGGGTGATTGATAACTTGACCATCTTTAAATTGGGACAAGTCATCGATGATACAGTTTGTAGGAATGTACCTGGTACCGGAGTTGTGTGCCAGAGATATTCTTACTTTGTGCTTTCCGTTGATAAGCACTTTAGCTGGTACGATACAAAGTTTAAGTGTTGCCATCTTTTTGTTTAATAAAGTTGCGACAATTTGGTTATTAAAAAATACTGTCCGACAATTGTCCGACAATCAAATTTTGCAACCTGCTGCGAAGTGATGGAAATCTGCTTTTTCCGTAAGTACCTGATACACCTAAAATAAAAGCACTTCCAACGTTCGCTTACGGAGGAAGTGCTTCACACAAAAACTAAACTAGACTTAACTAAACTATTCTATTGGGGGAGTTTCACAACTCCTATCTGTTCGGTGCAAAGATAAAAAAACATATTTTAATATGCAAAAGGATTCTATAATAAATCGACGTTTTTTCCGATTTTATCGACGGATTAGTCGATTTTTTTAGCTTCTTTGGTCTAAAAATTCTTGAAAAGCTTGTTTATAGCTGTCGCTTATCGGGATGTAGTTCTTTCCGAACACGATGCGACCACGGTCTATAATACGTATTTTATTCTTCTGAACAATGTAGGAACGGTGGACGCGCATGAAACGCGAGGCAGGCAGAAGTTCCTCCATTGCCTTCATGCTCATGAGAGACAGGATAGGCTTGGGAGAATCCTCCTCGTAGATTTTGAGATAGTCTTTCAGCCCCTCTATGTACAGAATTTTACTCAATTCGATTTGCACCAGCTTATACTCGCTTTTTACGAAGATGCTCTGAATCTCTTCCTTGGGCTGTTGCAGCAATTCAAACCATTGCACAGCCTTGTTGGCAGCCTGCAGAAAGTCGACGTAGGAGATGGGTTTCAGCAGGTAGTCCAGCGCATTGACTTTGTAGCCGTCTATGGCATACTGGTCGAAGGCGGTGGTAAAGACAATGCGGGTGCCGGAATCGACCATCTTCGAAAATTCCAGTCCGTTCAGTTCGGGCATCTGGATGTCGAGGAAAAGCAGGTCGATGTGCTTCTCGGGCAACTCCTTGATGGCTTGTACGGCACTGGAGTATTTACCGACCAACTCTAGAAACGGGGTCTTGTTGACGTAGCTTTCCAGCAACCCCAGGGCGAGGGGCTCGTCGTCTACAATGGCGCACTTCAGATTCATATCTTTATAATTAAAATAGATTTATACTCTTTCATGTCCTCACTCACTCCTTGCTGCCAGTCGTAATGACCGGGATAGGTCAGCTCCAGACGCTTGCGCACTTGTTCCAACCCGATGCCGCTTCCACTCTTGTCTGCCACGCTTTTGGGATGATAGCTGTTGGTTATTTCGCAATGTATCTCTCCGGGGCTTTCACTGAAGTGGATACGGATAAAGCTGGGTTCGGTGGGGGAGATGCCATGCTTGAAGGCATTCTCTATGAGGGAAATAAAGATGAGCGGAGCTATTTCAGTACGGCTGTCCGGTCGGACGTCTATCTTTGTTTCCACACGGACGTTGGCGGAGAGACGGATGCGCATCAGTTCGATGTAGTTGCGGATGAAGTCCATCTCCTTGTCCAGGGTGACGAAGTTCTGCTGATTGTCATACAGCACATGGCGCAGCAGTCGGCTCAGTTCCTGCACGGCAGTCTGTGCCTTGTCGGCATCGAAGGCGATGAGGGCGTAGATGTTATTCAGCGTATTGAGCAGGAAGTGCGGGTTGAGCTGGTTGCGCAGGTTCTTCAACTCGGCTTCCGTGCGGCTTTTCTCGGCTTCGCGGCGGGCGGCGTCCATCTGCGCCCAGCGGCGGCTCAGCTTGATGGCAGCGCTGAGGCCGGCGGTGAGAATCATGGTCGAGACGTCGCGCAAGATGAATATCCATTTGGGAGGCCCCATGTGCTGACCGTCATCATCGCCGCGCATATGGTTTTGGAATGTGTATTCTTGCCAAAGGTGGGCGCCGGTGGTAATGCAGATGATGAGCAGTGTGTTCAGCAGGAGATACTGCCGGATGCGTCCCTCGAACAAGTAGCGGGGAATGAGGAGGCAGTAGTTGATGTAGAATACAAGGAAGAATGAGAGGGTACTGCTGCTACCGTGGCGCAGATAGTCCGCAAGGCTGATATTGAAGCCGCTGCGTGTCATCATCAGAAAGGGGAAACCGATGACGATACCCCAGACAATGATGTGTATCAGGGTTTCGATGCCGCGGCGGCGTGGGTTAGGGAGCTGTTGTTTCATCATGATACAAAGATACGGATTTTAGGTGGATATTGGAAATATCCGCTGCCTGCGAAGCAAATCTCTGTTCGCAGGTTGCGGATAAGCGTTTCCAGGTTGCGGATATGTATCCCAAGCTTGCGGATGTCTATCCCAAGGCTTGGGATAGAGATTATTCTTAGTTTCGCATAACTTTTTTCCCTATTGCCGGAAACTTTTTTCCTAATACTTAAGAACTATTTGGCTAACTTCCGGCAAGGGAGAAAAGGTTATTCGTAGCGTATGGCCTCTATCGGGTCGAGGTCCGCAGCTTTCTTGGCGGGATACCAACCGAAGAACACTCCGGTGACGGTACATACGGCGAAGGAGAGGAATACACTCCACGGCTGGATGAAGATGGGCCAGTGGGCAACGCTCTTCACTATCCAGCTGGCTCCGCATCCGATGATGACGCCGATGATGCCTCCGGTGATGCTGATGAGGATAGCTTCGATGAGGAACTGGCTCAAGATGTCGACACCGCGGGCGCCTACACTCATGCGCAGGCCGATTTCGCGCGTGCGTTCCGTCACCGATACGTACATGATGTTCATAATGCCGATGCCGCCCACTACGAGCGAAATGCCGGCTATGCAGGCAAGCAGCGTGGTCATCAGGTCGGTGGTGGAATTCAGCATGGTGCTGAGTTCCTGCTGGCTGCGAATGGTGAAGTCGTCGTCGTCATTCTCCTTCAGCTTGTGGTTGCGGCGCAGTATCTCGGTGATTTCGTCGGTGGCATTGTCCGTCATGTCCTCGGTGAGGGCGGAGGCGAAGATGCCGCTAAGGTAGGTCTGTGCCAGCAGGCGTTTCATCACGGTGCTGTAAGGGGCAAGCACTACGTCGTCTTGGTCCATGCCCATGGAGTTGTAGCCTTTGGACTTCAGCACGCCCACCACGCGGAAGGGCACTTGGTTGAAGCGGATGATACGTCCCACGGGGTCCTCTCCTCCGGGAAAGAGGTTGTCTTGGATGGTCTTTCCGATGACGCACACCTTGGCAGAGGTCTGTATGTCGGCTTCGGTAAACATCTCGCCGTTCTCCACGCTGAGCTGCCGGATTTCGAGATAGTCCGTGCCCACGCCGCTCACGGAGGAGGGGTAGTTGTTGTTGCCCGCGATGAGCTGCCCGCTGGAGGAGACATTGGGGCTGACGGCAGCCAGGAAGTTGGTTTCGTTGCGCAGGGCTTCGTAGTCGGTCAGCTTCAAGGTCTGCATGGCGCTGGGGTCTTGGCGGACACCGCCGCGCATGTCGGCACCGGGGTGAATCATAATCATGTTGGAGCCCATCTCGGAGATTTGCGCCTGGATGCTTTTCTTCGAACCTTGTCCGATGGCAAGCATCGTGATGACGGACGCCACGCCGATGATGATGCCCAGCATGGTGAGGAATGCGCGCAGCTTGTTGTTGTTCAAGGCTCGCAAGGCTATTTTGAAAAGGTTTGTTCCGTTCATATCGTTTTAATGGAAAGTTTAAAATTAATCCCTAATCCTTAATCCCTTATCCCTCATTCCTCCTCCTGCTTAGGCAATGCTGCCAGGGCTTCGGCTGCATTCTGGATTTGGGTGTTGATGGTATCGTCCTTGATTTGTCCGTCGCGCAGCACGATGTTGCGGCTGCTGTACTGGGCTATTTCGGGGTTGTGGGTGACGAAGATGATGGTGCGTCCTTCGGCATGCAGCTTTTGGAACAGTACCAGAATCTCGAAAGAAGTACGGGTGTCCAGGTTACCCGTAGCTTCGTCTGCCAGGATAACGGCGGGATTGTTCACCAAGGCGCGGGCGATGGCTACGCGTTGCATCTGACCGCCGGACATCTGATTGGACTTATGTTCCAGTCGGTCGCCCAGCCCCACGGCTTGCAGGGCTTCGATGGCACGTCTCCGCCTTTCGGAAGCCGAGACGGAGGAGTTATACATCAGCGGTAGCTCCACATTTTCCACGGCAGTGGTTTTGGGCAGCAGGTTGTAACTCTGGAATACGAAGCCGATTTTACGGTTGCGTAGTACGGCGCGTTGAGGCTTGCTCATGGTGCGTACGGAGATACCGTCCAGCAGGTATTCGCCGCTGGTGGGCGTGTCCAGGCAGCCGAGGGTATTCAGCAAAGTAGACTTTCCGGAGCCCGATGTACCCATGATGGTGACAAACTCGCCTTCACGGATGGTGAACGAGACGCCGCGCAGGGCATGCACGGTTTCGTCCCCCACCTGGAAGTTGCGTTTGATATTTTGAAGTTCAATGACTGCTTTATTCATAATTCTTTTTTTGTATTATTTTCCGCTCTTCTTCTTACTTCCCGGAGGGCCAGGCATGAACGGACTCTTCTCACCTCCGGGAGCTTCCTGGCTCATGTCCGGAGCGCCGCTGCCGGGCATGCTGCCGATGGTGGCTTCGGTCACCACTACGGTACCTTCGTTAATGCCGCTGATAATTTCCGTGTTGACTCCGTTGGAGATACCTATCTTCACAGGATGGGCGGTAAAGGTGTTGCCTTCGCGGGTCCAGAGTTTATGTTCCCCTTCGCAATCCTTCACGATATCATTGTCGCCGATAAGCGGTTTTTCGGGGTTGAAGCGCAGGGCACGGGCAGGAGCGCACAGTACGTCTTTGCGGTCGAGGGTGAAGATGGTGACGTTGGCTGTCAGGCGTGGTTTCAGTTTCAGGTCCGGGTTGTGGGCGGAGATGACTACTTCGTAGGTCACAACCGTGCTGGTGCTGGTGCTCGACGTGCTGCTTGAGCTGGCATCTCCCAGACGAATTTGTGTGACCACTCCTTCGAACACGTCATTCGGGTAGGCGTCTACGGTAAACGTGGCGCGCTGTCCCTCTTCCACACCGCCTATGTCCGCTTCGTCCACGTCGGCCACAACCTGCATCTGCGTCAGGTCGGCAGCGATGGTGAACAGTGTCGGTGTCTCGAAGCCGGAAGCCACGGTCTGTCCTGCTTCCACGTCGCGGCTGATGACCACACCGTCGATGGGAGAGGTGATGGTGGCGTAGGAGAGGTTGCGTTCAGCCTTTGCCAGTGATGCCTGGCTGCTTTCGTAGTTGCTCTTGGCCTTCTCGTAGTTATAGACGGACTGCTCATAGTCCGTGGCGGCGATGAGCTGCTTTTCGTTCAGCGTCTTGTTGCGCTCGTAGAGTTTTTTCTGGTACTCGTATTCGGCCTTTGCACCGTTGTAGGCGGCGCGTTGCGAAGCGAGTTCGCTTTGCAGTGTCACGCGGTCCATCTCGGCAATGAGTTGGCCTTTGGTTACTACGGAATTGTAGTCTACATGAATCTTGTCGATGATACCGCTCACCTGGGTACCCACTTCCACTTCCGTCACCGGTTCGATGGTCCCCGTGGCGGTTACGGATTCGGAAATCTCGCCTTTATGGATGGTTGCTGTGGCGTAGGTCACCTTGTGCTTGGCCTTGGCACCACCGAAGAGCCATACGCCGCCGCCCACTATGATTACGGCAGCTACGGCAATGAGGATGATTCTTTTTTTGTTCATATATATAAGGTATTATAATTCGATTTTTTCTCCTTGATAAAACTTCAGTAGCTGCATATTCAGTATGGCCATGTATTTGGCTTGCAGTGTCTCCTGCTGTGCGCTGAGCAGATTGCTTTTCTCAGTCAGCAGTTCTACGGTATTCTTCATGCCCAGGTTGAACTGCTCTTGAATCAGTTCATAGCTGGTCTGCGTACTTTTCAGTTTCTCTGTGGCGGCGGCGTAGCGCTGCTGGGCGCTGTTGGCATCGAGCCAGAGGGTTTCGATGGTCTTGTACAGCGTTTTTTGGTCGTCCAGCAGGTCCAGTTCGCTGGTCTGCTTCTGAATCTTGGCTTTCTCTACGGCACTCTTGGTCTGCCGGTTGCTGAAGATGGGCACGCTTACGGTGAAGCCCAGCGAGTTGTTCCAGTTCTGTTTGACTTGCTCGCTGAAGGTGAAGTCATTGCCGTTGGCATGGCTGGTTCCGATGCCGGCGCTGAGGCTCAGCGTAGGCAGATAGCCAGCGCGGGCAATTTTGATGTCGAGGTCGGATGTCTGTATATTCAGTTTGCCGGCTTCTATTTCCGGACGGAGCACGAGGGCAGAACGGTAAACGTCCGTTTTGGTGGGCAGGGGTGCCAGTACGTTTTCCGTGCCGAGTGTAGGGATGTAGAGGTTCATCTCGGATTCGCCGTCCAGTTCCAGGAGTTGTTTCAGTTGTAGTTTGTAGTCTTGCAGGGTGGCTTGTGCGGTCACCAGTTGGTACTTGTCGGTGCTTACCTGCGCTTCCAGTTGTGCCAGGTCGCTTTTGGCTATGCTTCCTGCTTCGAGAAGCTGGCGGGCGCGTTCGCATTCGGCTTGGCTCACTTCCAGGGTCGATTCGTTCACTTTCACGGCTTCGGCGGCGTAGAGTATCTGTACGTAGGTTTGTGCGATACTTTCTTCGATGCTGTTCTCGCTCTGTGCTACGCTAAGTTCGGCAATGCGGTTGTTCAGTTGCTGTTGTTTGATGGTGTTGAGGCGCTTCCCGCCGTTGTAGAGGGTCCAGTTGGCATCGATGCCGTAGCTGCCGTTATAGGAAGTCTTGCTCTGGCTGCTGGTGATGTTGTCGCCGTCGATGGTGGTGTTTGTCTCGCTCTTCGGGCGATTCACGACACGCTGGCTCACACTGGCCGAAAGGCTGGGGAAGAGAGCGGCTCGGGCGGTCTTTACATCTACCTGGGCACTTTCCGCGTTGAGGCGGTTCTTGCGGATGGTGATGTTTTGCTGCAAGGCATAGTCGATGCACGCTTGCAAGTCCCATTGGGCGGGCAGGCTGTCGGCTGGCTGCTCGGAACTGCCGGGTATCTGCGTGGAAGTGCCGTTTTGGGCGGCCACTCCCATGCAGCTTGCCATACATAGCGCTATCACTGTCAATCTTTTTACGTTCGTCATATCTTCGTTATTCTATGGTTTTACATTTGCAAATGTAGTGGGGTGGAGAAAGGATTGCAAAAGTGATAGACGTTGAGTGAATTTTCCTCGCCTAAAATCTTTTTTGTACCGATGAATGGGAGAAGTCTTTTTTCTGTTCAACTTTTCACCTTTTTATTTGTTCTTTATATAAAAGTATTTTATATTTGTAATCATTATAATTTTATCGGCATGAAACAGACTGCGGTAAACATTTGGCGTTTTTATTTGGAAGGTTTTCGAAGTATGACGTTAGGGCGTACTTTGTGGCTTATCATTCTTGTGAAGTTGTTCATCATGTTTTTCATTCTCCGCCTTTTCTTCTTCCCACGGTTTCTGAATACCCCCGTGGTGGGCGATGACAAGGAAGGCTATGTCAGTAATGAGCTTATCCATCGGAGTCTGGGCGACTAAACACGGAGACACAGAGTTTATTTCCTTGCCCTTATAAATTCTCCGTGTCTCTCTGTTCTTACCCGATAACTTAAAAACTTAATAACTCATAACTTATAACTCATAACTTGATTCTTATGCTTGGACACATTGACACTTCCCTGATTGACTGGTCGAGAGCCCAATTTGCCTTGACCGCCATCTATCACTGGATTTTTGTGCCGCTGACACTTGGACTGGCGGTAATTATGGGCATCATGGAGACAGCGTACTACCGTACGGGTGACGAATTTTGGAAACGTACTGCCAAATTCTGGATGAAGATTTTCGGTATCAACTTTGCTATTGGTGTAGCAACCGGTATTATTCTGGAATTTGAATTCGGTACGAATTGGAGTAATTACAGTTGGTTTGTGGGCGACATCTTCGGTGCGCCGCTTGCCATCGAGGGTATTTTGGCTTTCTTTATGGAAGCAACGTTTATCGCCGTCATGTTCTTCGGCTGGGATAAGGTGAGCAAGCGTTTCCACCTGGCATCTACTTGGCTCACGGGGCTGGGCGCCACGATTTCTGCCTGGTGGATTCTGGTTGCCAATGCGTGGATGCAGAATCCCGTAGGTATGGAGTTCAATCCCGATACGGCACGCAACGAGATGGTGGACTTCTGGGCTGTGGCAACTTCGCCGATGGCTGTCAATAAGTTCTTCCATAGCGTGCTGTCCGGCTGGGTGCTGGCTGCCGTGTTTGTAGTAGGCGTAAGCTGCTGGTATCTGTGGAAGAAGCGCGAGAAGAAATTTGCGCTGGCAAGTGTAAAGATTGCCGCATGGGTAGGTCTGTGTGCCGCTGTGCTCTCTGCCTGGACGGGTGATGGCTCGGGCTATCAGGTGGCGCAAAAGCAGCCGATGAAGCTGGCTGCTATGGAAGGCTATTATGAAGGGCGGCAAGGTGCCGGATTGGTAGCGTTCGGGCTGCTGAATCCTGCCAAGCAGACACCGCAGGACGGAGTAGACCCATTCCTTTTCCGTGTGGAAATTCCGAAGATGCTGTCGCTGCTTGCCGAGCGCAAGATGGATGCTTTTGTTCCCGGCATCAATGACCTGCTGAAAGGTGGATATCCGTTGAGCGATGGTACCGTAGCGCTTTCGGCAGAGGAGAAAATAGAAAAAGGAAAAACGGCTATCGGTGCGTTTGCCGCCTATCGTGCAGCCAAGGCTGCGGGCAATGAGGCAGATGCAGAGGTGGCTGCCAAAGTGTTGAAAGATAATGTAGCCTATTTCGGTTATGGTTATATCAAGGACGTGAACGAGCTGGTGCCCAATGTGTCCCTTACGTTCTACATGTTCCGTGTGATGGTGATGTTGGGTGGATACTTCATCCTCTTCTTTATTGTGGTGCTGTTCCTGGCCTATAAGAAAGACTTGTCGCGGATGCCATGGATGCATTGGGTGGCTATGCTCACCATTCCGCTGGGCTATCTGGCTGGACAAGCCGGATGGGTGGTTGCCGAGTGTGGTCGTCAGCCGTGGGCCATCCAAGATATGCTGCCCACGAGTGCCGCCATCTCTAAGCTGGATGTAGGCTCCGTGCAGACCACGTTCTTTATTTTCCTGGTACTTTTCACTGTCATGCTGATTGCTGAGGTGGGAATTATGCTGAAGGCTATTCGCAAAGGTCCTGAAACCGAAACGCACACACCGTCACATAACTCATAACTTATAACTCATAACTCACAATGAATGCTTATATATTTCTTCAACACTATTGGTGGTTTGTAGTCTCCTTGCTGGGAGCACTACTGGTATTCCTGCTGTTCGTGCAGGGAGGTAATTCGCTTCTGTTCTGTCTGGGGAAGACGGAGGAGCAGAAGAAGATGATGATTAATTCTACGGGACGGAAGTGGGAGTTCACGTTTACAACGCTTGTCACGTTTGGAGGCGCGTTCTTTGCTTCGTTTCCGTTGTTCTATAGTACCAGTTTCGGAGGAGCTTATTGGTTGTGGATGATTATTCTGTTCAGCTTTGTGTTGCAGGCTGTCAGCTACGAGTTTCAGTCGAAGGCGGGAAATCTGCTGGGCAAGACAACGTATCGCACGTTCCTGGTGATAAACGGAGTGGTAGGTCCGGTATTGCTGGGTGGGGCAGTGGCCACGTTCTTCACGGGGTCTAACTTCTATATCAATAAAGGGAATATCGCAGATGCGGCAATGCCGGTTATCAGTCAATGGGCTAACGGCTGGCATGGGTTGGATGCGTTGCTTAATCCGTGGAATGTGGTGCTGGGGCTGGCTGTGTTCTTCCTGGCACGTATCTTGGGAGCGCTTTATTTTATTAATAATATCAATGAGGATGATTTGGTGAAACGCTGCCGCCGGGCACTTTGGGGAAATACGGCGTTGTTCCTGGTATTCTTCCTGGCCTTCGTCATCCGTACGCTGCTTGCCGACGGCTATGCTGTACGCCCGGAAACGGGAGAGGTGTTCATGGAACCTTACAAGTATCTGACGAACTTCCTGCAGATGCCGGTAGTGCTGCTTGTATTCCTGGTTGGTGTGGTGGCTGTGCTCTGGGGCATTATCCGCACGCTGTGGAAGCCGGCATTCGACAAGGGTATCTGGTTTGCCGGTGCAGGGACGGTGCTTACGGTATTGGCACTGCTGCTTGTGGCAGGCTATAACAATACGGCCTATTATCCTTCTACCCACGACCTGCAAAGCTCACTCACGTTGGCAAACAGTTGCTCGAGCCAGTTCACACTGAAGGTTATGGCTTATGTCTCTATCCTTGTTCCTTTCGTTCTTGCCTACATCTTCTACGCTTGGCGCAGTATCGACAATCGCAAGATTGATGCGAAGGAGATGGAAGAGGGAGGACACGCGTATTAATTAAAAATTAAGAATTAAAAATTAAAGGAGGATGTGTCATCTGTGTGCTATTAACTGTTTTGATACATCCTCTTCTTATTCTTTTGTCCGCTTCTCATTTAGCTGGAATTTGGGTACCAGTTTCATCAATCGTAGAATCTGTCCTTGCCTTTTCTTTATGTAAGGGGAGGGGTGTGCTGAGTCGAAGCGTATGGGGTTGGGCAATGTTGCCGCTATTAGTGCGCACTGTCCGGCAGAGAGCTTGGCTGCTGTAGTCTTGAACTTGTATTTGGCGGCAGCTTGTGCGCCATAGATGCCTTTTCCCATTTCGATGGAGTTGAGATAGACCTCCATGATACGTTCTTTGGACCAGAAGAACTCTATTAGTACGGTGAAGTAGACTTCCAGTCCTTTACGTACCCAGGAAGACTGGGGCCATAGGAATACATTCTTTGCCGTCTGCTGGCTGATGGTGCTTGCGCCCCGTTTCCGTTTTCTTGTTTCATTCTCCTTTATCGCTTTCTGTATCTCGATGAAATCGAATCCGTTGTGTGTGGCAAACCGGTTGTCTTCCGAGGCAATGACGGCCATAGGCAGGTGAGGGGATATCTTGTCGGAAGATACCCAAGTGTGGTGCCAGCATGGACTTTCACCCTTAAAGACCTGTTGCACGCTGCGAATAACCATCAGTGGCGTGATGTAGACGGGTACAAAACGATAAGCCACTACCGCTAGGATAGTGGAAATAAAGAAGAATAATATGATGTTGCGGAGGAACCGCAAAGGCTTCGGGAGTTTCATGGAGAGAGTGCCAATGTGATTAATGTGTTAATGTGCCAATATGCATATTGGCACATTAACACATTAATCACTTTACCATATTAATTAGCTGCCTCCGCATTCTTAATCATCTGTTCGCTGGCATACATATATACCTCTACGCGTCGGTTCTGGTCGGCAGACAGACTTTCGTCGTATTCGTTGTATCCCACGCCTTCCACTTTCTTGAACTGGGCCGGAGATACGCCGCAATCCTGCAAATAGTTCTCTACGGCATAGGCGCGGTTCTTGGAAACTTTCATGTTGGCTTCGTAAGTACCCACTTTGTCGGTATGGCCGATGATGGCGATATCGGTTGTCGGGTCTTCCTTCAGAATCTGTGCGAGTTCGCGCAGGGAAGCCTTTGCCTCGTTGCTCAGTGCTGCGGAGTTGAAGCCGAAAAGAATACCTGCCGCAAAGGATACTTTGACAGCCGGCAAGCCGTTTGCATCCGTCACCTGCTCCACTTGGGCGCCTTCAATCTTGGCAGCTTCGGCAGCCTTCTTGTCCATCTTGTGTCCGATGGCAACGCCGGCACCCGTACCTACTGCAGCACCTACCGCAGCTCCAATGGCTGCCCCCTTGCCTTTACCTATCAGTCCGCCGATAATGGCACCTGCTGCTGCACCGGAGCCACCGCCGATTATTCCACCTTTGGCCTTGTTGTTCATTGTGCCGCAACTGCCCAGCAGCAATGCGCCGCACAAAAGTAATACTGTAAATTTCATCTTCTTCATAACTCTTTTTCTTTAAAAGTTGACTTTATCTTTAATGTTGCAAATTTATGTATATAATAACCATATTCTTCTTTCTAAAGTTCGCCAGTTCTGTCCTTTTTTAGAGAATTTTCCTTTTGATGAGGACGAACCAGGCTGTCAGTATAAGACCTTTGGCAACGGTCGTTCCACTTACTGCCCACCAGATGGCATCCACTCCCATACCCATGTGCACCAGCAATAACGCCACCGGAATACGCATGTAATTGCATCCGATGCTGACAATGGCAGGCGGCACTGTCCGTCCCAGTCCGTAGAACACGCCCTGCATGGTAATTTCCATCATCATGAACATTTGCGAATAGCCGTCGATGCGGAGGAAATCTCCACCCACACGGTAGGCTTCGGCCTCGGGTACGAAGATAGAGAACACCTCGCTGCCGAAGAAGATGAACAGTAGTGAGCAGAGGCTTCCGAATACGCCCGTCATCCACATGGTGGTGCGCCATGCTTGCTTCACGCGCGACTTCTGCCCCGCGGCATAGTTCTGGGCGATGAACGTGCTCAGCCCCGTGGAGAATCCTTGCGAAGTATTCCAGGTGATGGCCTCGATTTGTCCACCGGTGGTGAATGCCATCAGTCCGATGTGTCCTCCCTGCTCCGAGGCGGTGCGCGAGAGGAACATATTGACGAAGGCAAATAGCGTGTTCAGCGTAGCCACGGGCAGCCCGAGCTTGAAGATGCGCCGGGTGTACTTCTTTTTCAGCGGAACGATAAAGGAGAAACCTCCGAGCACGGCGCTTTTCCCCCGGAGTTTGTAGACGAAGATGCCGAATACTGTAGCTTCGGAAAGCCATGTGGCAAGTGCCGCGCCCACTGTTCCCCAACCGAAGCCGAAGATGAACAGAGGGTCGAGGACGATGTTCATTATCAGTCCCGTCCCGCTGATGTAGAACGGAATCTTGCTTCGTCCTGCCGCGTTGTAGATGCCCGTAAAGGCAGCGGAGAGAAAGATGAAAGGCAGTCCCGTCGACACGATGCGCAGATAAGTCACGGCGGCGTCCGTGATATGCTGTTTCAGCTCGAAGATGTTCAGGATGGGGCGGGCGAAAAGAAAGAGCAGGCCTCCCCAGCAGACGGAGATGAGCAGGGCAATCGTAATGTTGTGCGAGGCAAAGCTGCGTGCGTCCTCTTCGCTGCGTGCACCGATGGACTGGCCTACGCTGACTTCGGCGCCCACTTTATTGAGCAAGGCGATGGAGCCGGACATCCACGTCAGTATGCCTACCGCACCTACTGCAGCCATGGACTCACTGCCCAGACGCCCTACCCATGCCATGTCCGTCAGGCTGTAGGCCATCTGGATGAACGAGGTGGCCATGATGGGCATTGCCAGCGTGAAAAGCTGGCGGTTGATGGGGCCTTGTGTCAGATTCTTTGTTCCTTGCACGTTGACGGGTTTTTAGGTAAACAATGTGTTGCTCATCCCCTTTTCCGCTTTCTGCGGAGACGGTGGTGGCGTTTCTGCTTGTACTTTCGTATCTTGGCATATACCAGCCAGATGAAGAGCAGACCGAAAACGGCGAAGATGAGCAGCACGATGCCTGTGTTGAGATTGTCACCTTTCACGCGGCTCCACATCTCGAGCACTAGTTCCGTGCGGTCGCCGAAGTCGCGTATCATGGCGCAGCGTTCCACTACTCGGCGGTCAGGATATTGTACCGGGTCTATCTGCAGGCTGTCGGCTCCGGGCAGGGGGCCGAAGAAGTAGCTGAGGTCGGAGTGCACGTCGAGCGTGGTATCGGTCTTGGCCTCCATGATTTCCGGTGTGGCTACGGCGCTGACGTAGCCGATGGCATCCATGTTGCGCAGTGCCACGGAAGGCTGGCAGAGGTAGTTGATGAAATAGCTTGCCGCCTTCACGTTGCGGGCGTAGCGGGGGATTACCCAGCCGTCGTACCAGATGTTGCTGCCTTCGCAGGGGACGGTGTAGTCCAGTTCCACACCCACGGCATCGGCCTCCTCGATGGCCCAGACGGCGTCGCCGCTCCAGGTGAAGTTAATCCACGCCTTGTTCTTGGTCATCATTTCCTTGCCGAAGTCGGCTTCCCAGCCGGCGATGTTGGGTTTCATCTCCTTGAGGCGTTGCTCGGCCAGGGCGATGGCCTGCGGGGAGTTGTCGTTCATCAGTTGCTCTACGGTGACGGTGCTGTCGGCCAGCTCCCGGGCGTGGGCGTAGATGATGGCGGTACCGTAGGCATCGCGGTAGCTGTCCTTCATCAGTATTTTGCCGCGGTTTTTGGAGTCCCAGAGGATGTCCCATGTGCCGGCCTCTTCGGCGGTAATAAACTTTTTGTTGAAGAGGATACCAGCGGTGCCCCACATGTAGGGCACGGCATAGTCCTCGGTCTGGCGTTCCGGTTGCGAGGTCTTGTTCAGCTCGTGGCGAATGTAGGGCGACACGTTGGGGATGTAGTCCGGCGTGTGGCCGAAGTTGCGATCGATGGGTAGCAGGAGGTCTTTGCGAAGCATGCGTTCGATGATGTACTCCGAGGGGCATACGACGTCGAAGTCCTCGTGCCCGCGCTCAATTTTGGTGAGCATGATTTCGTTGATATCGAACACCTGGTAGATGATACGGAGGTCTTCGCCCGTCTGCTGCTTGTACCAGTCGGGAAATTCGGCAAGCACATCTTCATCGATGTAGTCCGCCCAGTTGTATATCTTCAGTACACGGCTGCGCTCTTCTGTGGAGTTTCCACAAGAAGAGAGGGATGCGATACAGCACAGTAGAATCAGTATGTTTATTATCCTTTTCATCATCTTGTTCTTGACAATTGATAACTTATAACTCATCACTCACATCAATCGTTTTTCGTCCGTTCGGCCCGCTTGTTGATTACAATCAGCAGCACCAGCACCGTCACGAAGATGATGGTGGAGAGTGGCCGCAGTTCCGGCGTCAGTCCACCTTTGCGCGCATCGGCGTAGATGTAGGTGGAGAGCGTTTCCAGCCCCTGGTTGCCGATGGTGAAGATGGTCACGGCAAAGTCGTCGATGGAGAGCGTGAAAGCAAGGATGAATCCGCTTATCATACCCGGAAATATCTCCGGAAGAATAACCTTGCGCAGTGCTTGGAACGGTGTGGCGCCCAGGTCGAGTGCCGCCTCGTAGACATTCTGGTTCATCTTTTTGAGCCGGGGCATTACGCTGAGCACCACGTAGGGCGTGCAGAAAGTGATGTGTGCCAGTACCACTGTGGTGAATCCTTGCGATATGCCGAAGCTGACGAACAGCAGGAACAGCGACACACCGGTGATAATGTCTGCATTCATCATCGGGATGGCATTGGCGAAGTTCATTACCTGCCGTGTGCGCGAGCGCAGATTGAAGATGCCGATGGCTGCAATGCTGCCCAGCGCCGTACTGGCGGTGGCGGCAAGCAGGGCAATGGCGAATGTGTTCCAGATGGCATTTATCAGCGAGTGGTGCATCCCGCCCGTAAACAAGGAGCTGTACAGCTTGGTGGAGAATCCCGTCCAGTTGCCCAGCACCTTTGCCTCCGTGAAGGAGAATATCATAATAATTAAGATGGGCGAGTAGAGCAACGCCAGCAGCAGCCACAAGTAGCCGCGGGTTAAGATTCGTGTCATCATATCACACCTCCGCTTTCATTCGATGCCCCGTCCTCCTCGTTGGTAAAGAGGATGGTGATGCCTATCAGCAGCAGCATGATGAGCGAGAGGGCGGCACCGTAGTTCCACATTCCGTTGTAAATATTCTCTTGCACCGTGGTGCCGAACAGTTTGATGTTGTTCATTGTTAGCAACTCGGCAATGGCAAAGGTAGAAACCGTAGGCATAAACACCATCACTATGCCGCTCATCACTCCCGGCATGGAGAGCGGCAGAATCACCTTGCCGAATACGCGGGTAGGAGAGGCTCCCAAGTCCTGCGCAGCCTCAATCAGATTGTGGTCCATCTTCTGAAGAGTGTTGTAAATGGGGTATATCATGAACGGCAGGAAGTTGTAGACCATACCGAACACAAGGGCACCTTCGCCCAGCGGCAGGTTCAGGAAGTCGAACAGCGCCACTGTGGCAAGCGTACGTATCAAGATATTCACCCACATGGGGAGGATGAACAGCACCACCATGGTGCGTGAGGTGTTGAATTGCTTCTGGCTCAGGATATACGCTGCCGGATAGCCCAGCAGCAGGCAGACCAGCGTGGTGATAACGGCTATTCCGATGGAGTAGACAAACGTGTTCATCGCTTCGGGGTGCATCATGAACTTGCGGAAGTTGGCCAACGTAAACGCCCCTCCGTCGTCCGTAAAGGCATAGAGCACGATGAGCAGCAGCGGTACTATGACAAATACAAGCAGAAACAGCGCGTAGGGTACCGTCCAGTTGCGCCGGCGCATGAAGAAATGGGATAACTTATTGAGCACTTCCTTCCTTATTAAGAGATTGAACAATCCGTATATTTTGAGGGGCGATGGTGATACCTACGCGGTCGCCGTCGTCCCACACGTCGTTGGTGTCGACAAAGATGTCTTCGTCCCAGTCCGTAAACACGGTCAGGTGGTAATGGTTCCCTTTGTAGAGGATGAATTTCACTTCACCCGTCAGACGGCCGTCCTCTTCGTTGTCTTCGAGGATGACGTGCTGGAAGTCTACTTCCACTTGCACGGCGCTGCCCGGCTCGATGCCCTGCACGGGGAGGCACTCGAAGTTACAGCCCAGGAAGTCTACGTGCGTCTCGTCCACCAGCTTTCCCTCGAAGGTGTTGCAGGTGCGTTCCTTCTTCATCACGTGGATGTCGAAGGGTTTCACCAGCAGGCCGACTTCGCGTCCTGCCTCGAAGGCATGGTAGTCCTGCACCATCAGCTCGTAGCCTTCGCGCGTCTGCACCAGCATTTCGTAGTGTACGCCTTTAAAGATGCAGCTGGTTACGGTCCCCGTCAGCTGTGCGGCGTCGGATACATCGAAGATGTAGATGTCTTCGGGGCGAATCACTACGTCTACCTGCATCTGCTCGCCAAATCCCGTGTCCACGCATTCAAATTCGTGTCCGCAGAAGGTGACGGCTTTATCCTTTATCATAACTCCGTTCAAGATGTTGCTTTCACCAATGAAGTCTGCTACGAAGGAGTTGATGGGTTCGTTGTAGATGTCCGTCGGCACGCCTATTTGCTGGATGCGTCCTTCGCTCATCACGACGATGGTATCGCTCAAGGTCAGTGCCTCTTCCTGGTCGTGGGTCACATATACGAAGGTGATGCCCAGCTTCTGGTGCATCTCCTTTAGCTCCATCTGCATGTCCTTGCGCATTTTTAGGTCCAGGGCGGCAAGGGGTTCGTCCAGTAGCAGCACTTCGGGTTCGTTGACGATGGCTCGGGCAATGGCTACGCGCTGTTGCTGCCCGCCGGAGAGGGAGTCTACGTCGCGGTCCTCATAGTCCGTCATGCCCACCATGCGCAGGGCTTGCTTTACCTTCTTCTCGATGGTGGCACCGGGCAGCTTCTTCAGCTTCAGCCCGAAGGCAATGTTGTTGAACACGTTGAGGTGGGGGAAGAGGGCGTACTTCTGGAACACGGTGTTTACCGGACGCTTGTGCGGCGGTGTCTGTGTGATGTCCTTTCCGGCAATGGTTATCACTCCTTCCGAGGCTGTCTGAAAGCCTGCAATGAGGCGCAACAGAGTTGTCTTTCCGCAGCCGGACGGTCCCAGTATTGTTACAAACTCGCCCTTACGGACAGACAAATTCACATCATTCAGCACGGCCTTATCTCCGAAAAATTTCGATACGTGCTCCACACCGATGATGCAATCGGACTTTTGCATAAGCGTCTTTTACTTTATCCAAACGAATTAAACAAATCTCAGAAGAAAGCTGAAATAAAATCAAAACAGTTTCTCGGGCTTTCAAAAAGCGGGTGCAAAGTTACATAATTTATCGGGATTTTTCGCCTTACTCTAAAATTCATTATTCCTATGAAGTTAAAATAATAAGTAATACCTTTGTTGGCAGTATTGATATTAAAACTTAATAACATGATGGAAAAGAAGATTGTACTCATCACCGGAGCCTCCTCGGGAATAGGGGAAGGCTGCGCGCGTAAATTTGCCATGAACGGTTACCGGCTTATACTCAATGGCCGTAATGTGGAGAAACTGAATGCTGTAAAGAAAGAATTGTTGGAGAAATATGGAGCCGATGTGTATCTGCTTCCTTTCGATGTCCGCGACCGGCAGGCTGCCCATGCCGCCCTCGAATCCCTTCCGGAGGAATGGAAGGCGGTAGACATACTGGTGAACAATGCCGGACTCGTCATTGGGGTGGACAAGGAACATGAAGGTAACCTGGATGAATGGGACATTGTCATCGACACTAACGTGAAAGCCTTGCTTGCCATGACCCGCCTCGTGGTTCCCGGTATGGTGGAGCGAGGCCGTGGTCACGTTATCAATATGGGGTCCATTGCCGGAGATTACGCTTATCCGGGAGGCAGTGTGTACTGTGCCTGCAAGGCTGCCGTCAAGGCCCTTTCCGACGGACTCCGCATCGACCTGGTGGATACCCCGATACGCGTAACGAATATCAAGCCGGGGTTGGTGGAAACCAATTTCTCCGTCGTCCGTTTCCGTGGTAACCGGGAGGCGGCCGATAATGTATATAAAGGTATACGCCCGCTGACCGGCGACGATATAGCCGAAGTGGTCTATTTCGCCGCTGCCGTCCCCGAGCATATCCAGATTGCGGAAGTGCTGGTGATGCCTGCCAACCAAGCCACGGGGACAATTGTCAGCCGGAAATAGAATTTGTATAAGGATATGATAAAATGATACTATTTTATCTTCGGGGAAACGCCTACATTTGCGCACAGCTAAATGAATATAGAATCTAAACAAGAAAAGCATGAATTTCAAGAAACGAACAAATTTCCTCTTTGGAGTACTGCTGCTGACCGGCAGTTTGTTGGCTCAAAACGTATGTGTATCCACTCCGAAAACCTCTTTGGTGCTTTCGGCTCCTGAAGGCGGTACACTGAGACACTTGTATTATGGTAACAGACTTTCTGAAGCCGACTTGCAGAATATCTCTGCGGCAGAAGCGAACCATGCAGCCTATCCCGAATATGGATTGAATGCTCCCGTGGAGACGGCCCTCGCTGTGAAGCATGCCGACGGTAACATGACCCTCCAGCTCGAAGTATTGAACGTGACTACCGAAAAGGAAGGGAATGTCGTGACGACTGTCGTGGCACTGAAGGATAAGGTGTATCCCTTCTTCGTCAACGTCTGTTACCGTGCCTGGCAGGATGCCGACGTGATAGAATCCTGGACTGAAATCTCCCATCAGGAGAAGAAGTCGGTGGTGCTCAATCAGTTTGCTTCCGGCTATCTGCCCATCCGCCGTGGCGATGTATGGCTGTCCCATCTCTCCGGTTCCTGGGCCAATGAAGGGGTCTTGACGCAGGAACCTCTCACTCCGGGCATGAAGGTTATCAAGAATAAGGACGGTGTGCGCAATTCCCATACTGACCATGCCGAAGTGATGTTCTCCCTCGACGGTCGTCCGCAGGAGAACACGGGCAACGTGATTGGTGCAGCCCTCTGTTACAGCGGCAACTACAAGCTCCGCATTGAGACGCACGATGATGAATACCACCATTTCTTTGCCGGAATCAACGAAGAGAACTCTACTTATTCCTTGAAGAAGGACGAGCTTTTCCGCACTCCCGAACTTGCCCTGACTTATAGTAATGAAGGCTTGAGTGGCGGCAGCCGTAACTTCCATCGCTGGGCACGCCTGCACAAACTGGCGCACGGCACTACCCCCCGCAAGATTCTTTTGAATAGTTGGGAAGGCGTGTACTTTGACATCAACCAGCAAGGTATGGACCAAATGATGGCGGACATTGTCTCCATGGGTGGCGAGTTGTTCGTGATGGACGATGGCTGGTTTGGCGACAAGTATCCCCGTAAGAACGACAGCTCATCACTCGGCGACTGGGTGGTGGACAAGAACAAGCTTCCGAACGGCATTGAAGGCTTGCTGAGTGATGCCAAGAAACATGGCGTCAAGTTTGGCATCTGGATTGAGCCGGAGATGGCGAACACTACCAGCGAACTCTACGAGAAGCATCCCGACTGGGTACTTAAAGCTTCCGAACGTGACGTTGTGTTGGGACGCGGCGGCACGCAGGTAGTGCTTGACCTTGCCAATCCTGCCGTGCAGGACTTCGTTTTCGGTGTGGTAGACAACCTGATGACCTCTTATCCTGAAATAGATTACATCAAGTGGGACGCCAATATGTCTGTCCAGAACCACGGTTCGCAATATCTGACGAAGGATAATCAGAGCCACATGTACATCGAATTCCACCGCGGCTTCGAGAAAATCTGCCAGCGCATCCGTGCCAAATATCCCGACCTTACCATCCAGGCATGTGCCAGTGGCGGCGGTCGTGCCAACTACGGAGTGCTGCCTTACTTCGACGAGTTCTGGGTAAGCGACAATACCGATGCCCTGCAACGTGTCTATATGCAGTGGGGAACTTCCTATTTCTTCCCCGCCATCGCTATGGCATCGCATATCAGTGCTGCCCCCAATCATCAGACGTTCCGCACCATCCCTCTGAAATATCGGATAGACGTTGCCATGAGTGGTCGTTTGGGTATGGAAATCCAGCCCAAAAATATGACGGAAGAAGAAAAGGCTCTTTGCAAGAATGCCATTGCCGAGTACAAGACCATTCGTCCCGTAGTACAGTTGGGAGACATTTACCGCCTGCTCTCTCCTTATGACAAGCAAGGTGTGGCTTCTCTGATGTACGTGGCTCCGGAGAAGGACAAGGCAGTCTTCTATTGGTGGAAGACGGAACATTTCTGTAACCAGCACCTGCCGCGTGTGAAGATGGCAGGGCTCTGTGCCGACAAGCAATACCGGGTGCATGAACTGAACCGTATAGATAATGTTCCCTTGAACTACGAAGGAAAGAGTTTCAGTGGTGCCTACCTCATGGCAAACGGGCTGGAGATTCCCTACAACCATAAGGTGGACTATCACAAGCAGAACGACTATTCGAGCCGTGTGCTTTATCTGGAAGAGGTGAAGTGACATAAGCAAAGGTGAGGTTGGGCCGTGTAAAGGTGAACTTGAGCGGCGTAAAGGTGAGGTTTATGGGTACAGTTGGTACAGTGGGTACAGCGTCTCTTCTATCTCACACACGCATGTATATAAATAATGTACGCGTTATGAAGTAATGTACATAAGCGCATGTGTGTGAAGCAGAAGAGGCGCTGTACCCACTGTACCAATTGTACCACTGTTTGGATGTCCAACTTTTCTTTTCGTACCCTTTTGGGACTTTCAGGTAAGATGGAAACATAAAAAAAGTCCCACAATACATTGATATTGTAGGACTTTTTTCTTTTTGTCGCCTTCTGGCTTTGTTTCTATGTGAACCGCTTGGGGCTCGAACCCAAGACCCCAACATTAAAAGTGTTGTGCTCTACCTGCTGAGCTAGCGAATCAGACCTTATTGCTGTTAAGCGGGTGCAAAGATAGCTACTTTTGTTTAAAAAACAAATGGATTAAGGGAAAAAGTTTTGAGAACGACTTCTGCTTTTACTCTTCTTGTTGATTATCAGTCTGTTCAAACTTGTGAATTTTTTCTCTGTTTATGATGAAACGTTGATAGTAGGAGAGCATAAGGGTGGTAAGCGGAAGTGCTATAATCATACCCAGCATCCCCATCAATGACCCCCAAATCGATAAAGACAGTAGGATGATGGCAGGGTTCAGGCCCGTAATTTTCCCCATGACACGCGGTACGATGAATCCGTCTTGAATGGCTTGTACTATGATGAATACCGCAAGGGCCGATGCAATGATAATCCAGAAGTTTCCTCCCGTATCCGCTGCTTTCAGTATGGCCAGCACGATGGTAGGTATAAAGCCGATAATCTGTAAATAGGGCACTAGGTTTAAAGCACCGATGAACAAGCCGAGCCCAATGGCCAGTGGGAAATCAATAATCAGAAAACCTATACTGAACAGAATACCTACACACAATGCCACGAATGCTTGTCCGCGGAAGTATCTGTTCATGCCGTCTTTTACATCGTTCATCACACTGACTACGAAAGGCCGGTATTTTTGCGGTACCAGGTGGGTCCATCCTTCGGCAATGCTTTCGTAATCCAGCAATATGAAAACTATATAGAGAAGAATGAGGAAGAAAGTGAAGAAGCTGAACAGCAGATTGACGGATTCTGACAACAAGGACCAGAGCCGGGGAACGGTTTCCTTGATGGCGTTCAGCATATTCTCTTCCTTGAACAATTGGGTGACGAACTGGGTGTCTATGTTCTCACGGAGGAATTCAGAGAGTGTTTTGGGCACATTGCCGTCGTGGGTTCCGTTGGAAAAGTAGTCTATTACCAAATCTTTTACCCTGACGAATTCGTCCATCATGGGAGGCACAAGCAGATAGAAGGCGGTTCCTCCTACAATCAGAATACTGAACAAGGCGCAGAAAATGGATATGACCCGGTTCTTGAGCCTTAATCTGTACTGGAAGAAGGTGACCAGGGGGTAAATCAGATAGGCTATGAGCCATGCGATGAAGAATGGCAGCAATACGCCGCTCAAACGCTTGAAGAGCATAAGGATGCCGATAATGATGACACCGAGTATGACACCGCGGATAAAACTGTCGAATGTAATCTTTTTGCGTTCCATAATGCTCTGTTTTTTGTATTTGTTAATGACCGCTTTCCTTTTGGTCGGCTTGGATGGCTTGCTGATAGCACTCTCGGCATAGCGGTTCATACTCTTCGGTTTCCCCCAGCAGTACTTGTTTGTCGTTCTTGACGGTACGGTGGGAGAACGAGGCGAGTTGGCCGCATTTCACACAGATGGCATGTACTTTGGAAACTTCGTCTGCAATGGCACACAGTCCCGGCATAGGACCGAATGGAATACCCCGGAAGTCCATGTCCAGTCCGGCAACAATGACGCGTATACCATTGTTGGCAAGCTGGTTGCATACATCAATCAGGCCACTGTCAAAGAACTGGGCTTCGTCAATGCCCACTACATCTATCTCTGAAGTGAAGAGCAGAATGCTGGCAGACGAGTCGATGGGAGTGGAGGCTATGGAATGACTGTCATGCGATACGACATCGGCTTCGGAATAACGGGTGTCTATGGCAGGCTTGAATATCTCTACGCGTTGTTTGGCAAATTTTGCCCGTTTCAGTCTCCTTATCAGCTCTTCGGTTTTGCCGGAGAACATGGAACCGCAAATGACCTCAATTCTTCCCCTGCGTTTGGTTTCCTGTATATGATCTTCTGAAAATAATACCATGTTTTCAAGTGTTATATTTAAGCGCAAAAGTAACACTTTTGTTTGCTTTCCGATATTTTTTCATTATTTATTTCTACATTTGTAGCGTTAACACGGACTGTGTAAAGGATATGCAAACCCTATTAAACGACATAGAATTAGATATTCAGGAATTGAAATGTTTGATGCAGGCCATTTCAAGTGATGCCAATCCGACATTGAAGATTGTGGCAAAACGGAATATCCAGCAGATGAAGGCACGCTTGGAGGCGTTGCAAGAACTGCTTGAGGAGGCGCCAACGGCTGTTGTGTCGCCCCTGGAGGAACCCCCTGCTGTTACTACTCCTTTGACCGAACCGGTTTCTCCGGTCGAATCGGTTATTCCTGATACAGTGAAGATGGTATGTGAGGAACCGGAAACAGTTCCTATTTTGGCAGAACGCATCAAGCCTGCCAAGGATTTGAAACATGCCATCAGTCTGAACGATTCATTCCGTTTTGTCCGCGAACTGTTCGCAGGCGATGCTGCACGGATGAATGAAGTGGTACGACGTTTGGGTGAGGCTCCTTCTTTGGACAAGGCTATGGATATTTTTGCTTCGGAAGTGCACCCGGATGAAGAAAATGAAGCCGCCGTCGATTTTATGGAACTCCTCAAAAAATATTTCAGCTAAACGACCGATAAGTATGGGAAAACTTTATGTAGTGCCTACCCCGGTAGGAAATTTGGAAGATATGACATTCCGTGCTATCCGGATTCTGAAAGAAGTGGATTTGATTCTTGCTGAGGATACACGTACCTCCGGCATATTGCTGAAACACTTCGAAATAAAGAATGCGATGCAATCTCACCATAAATTTAATGAACATAAAACGGTTGAAAGTGTTGTTAATAGAATAAAGGGGGGAGAAACTGTAGCTTTGATTTCGGATGCAGGTACGCCAGGTATATCCGACCCGGGCTTTCTGGTAGTCAGAGAGTGTGTGCGTAACGGCATCGAAGTGCAATGCTTGCCGGGAGCGACAGCTTTTGTACCGGCATTGGTGGCTTCCGGACTGCCGAATGAGAAGTTCTGTTTTGAAGGTTTCCTTCCACAGAAGAAAGGAAGGATGACCCGCCTGAAGGCATTGGCCGAGGAGTGTCGTACCATGGTGTTCTATGAGTCTCCCCACAGATTGGTAAAAGCTTTGACGCAGTTTGCCGAACATTTCGGTGCCGAACGTCAGGCTTCTGTTTCGCGGGAAATCTCAAAGATGCACGAAGAAACGGTGCGTGGAACGCTTACAGAATTGATTGAACATTTCACGGCGAACGAACCGCGCGGTGAAATTGTGATTGTAGTAACAGGAATAGACGATTAAATAACTTCATTAACCAAACGTAAAACGAAAGCGTATGAAAAAGTTAGCAGTTTTAATTGTATGCGCGGCTGTAATGGCTTCGTGTGACAGCTTCTCTGGTGGCAGTAAGAACCAGCTGAAAGCTGAAAATGATTCTTTATTGATGGAACTGACTCAGCGTAATGCTGAATTGGACGAGATGATGGGCACTTTCAATGATATTTCAGAGGGATTCCGCCAGATTAATGCAGCAGAGAGCCGTGTGGATTTGCAGCGTGGTGCTGTGGCAGAAGGCTCTTTGAATGCCAAGCAGCAGATTGCGTCGGATATTGAATTTATCCGTAAGCAGATGGAAGAGAACAAGGAACAGATTGCCAAATTACAGTCCATGCTGAAGAACAGTAAAAATAACTCTGCCCAGTTGAAGAGGGCTGTGGAGTCCCTGACTCAGGAGTTGGTGGCAAAGACCCAGCGTATCGAGGAATTGCAGGCTGAGCTGGCTTCCAAGAATATCCGTATCCAGGAACTGGATGCTGCCGTAACCGGTTTGTCTACTGAGAAAGAAGAATTGACTGCCGAAAATGAGGCGAAGGCTCAAACCGTTGCCGAACAAGATAAGGCACTCAATACGGCTTGGTTTGTATTTGGTACGAAGAAAGAGTTGAAGGACCAGAAGATATTGACAAATACCGGACTTTTCAAAAAAGGCCAGGTGCTGAAAGATTCTGATATCAACAAGGACTACTTTACACAAGTGGATATCCGTACGACAAAAGAGATTAAACTATACTCCAAAGATGCTGATATCTTGACCACTCATCCTGCTGGCTCTTATGCGTTGGAGAAAGATGATAAAGGACAGCTGACTTTGAAGATTACAAATCCGAAAGACTTCTGGAGTGTGTCCAAGTATTTGGTAATCCAAGTAAAATAACACTGTTATAAGATTGATACAGAACGGACGCAGGTTATTGGAATTGATAATCTGCGTCTATTTTTATATATACCTTTCCTTTAAGTTATGGCATCTCAATATAAAAACCTCTTTTTTGATCTGGACGATACGCTTTGGGCATTTTCCCTTAATGCACGTGATACATTCGAAGAAATGTATCACAAGTATGACTATGGTCGTTTCTTTCGCTCTTTCCTGCATTTCTATACTCTTTATCAGCATCGTAATACAGAACTCTGGGAAGAATACGGTAGAGGGCAGGTCAGTAAGGAAGAGTTGAACCGCCAGCGTTTCCTATATCCTCTGGAGGCAGTAGGGGCGAGGGATGTTGCTTTGGCTGAGGCTTTTTCTGATGATTTCTTTTCGGTCATTCCCACAAAAAATCGGCTGATGCCGCATGCTTATGAGGTGCTGGAATATTTGGCGGGGAAATATAACCTCTATATCCTTTCCAATGGTTTCCAAGAACTGCAATGTCATAAGATGCGTTCGGCAGGTATCGACCGCTTTTTTAAGAAGATTGTTCTCTCTGATGACATCGGTATCTTGAAGCCCTGGCCCGAAATCTTTCATTTTGCACTTTCTGCCACACAATCCGAGGTGCATGATTCTTTGATGATAGGCGATAGTTGGGAAAATGATGTGATAGGAGCCAAAGGAGTGGGTATGCACCAAGTGTTTTATAATGTAACCGGGAAGGAAGAACTGCCTTTTCAACCGACTTATCATATCAGTAATCTGAAAGAATTGATGCAGATTTTGTGACATTGAAATTTTTAATTGTACTTTTGTCTGCAGAAACGTATATTATACAGCTATGGACACAATCTTACCTTTCGCTCTACTTTGTTTTACCTCCTTCTTTACGTTGACAAACCCTCTCGGCACCATGCCGGTGTTTTTGACCATGACGCATGGAATGACGGACCGTGAACGGCAGTCGGTAGTATCGCGCGCCACTTTGGTTGCCTTTATTACGATTATGGTCTTTACGTTTGCGGGACAGTTCCTCTTTAAGTTCTTCGGTATCTCTACCAATGGTTTCCGTATTGCCGGTGGAGTTATTATCTTTAAGATTGGCTTCGATATGCTGCAAGCCCGTTATACTCCAATGAAGCTGAAAGACGAGGAAATCAAGACTTATGCCGATGATATTTCCATTACTCCTCTTGGAATTCCGATGCTTTGTGGTCCCGGTGCCATAGCCAATGCCATTGTGCTGATGCAGGATGCCCACACCATTCAGATGAAAGGAGTTCTTATAGGAATGATTGCCTTTATTTATCTGATTACCTTTTTCATATTGCGTGCTTCCACGCGGTTGGTCAAAATTTTGGGTGAGACGGGAAACAATGTGATGATGCGCCTAATGGGACTTATCCTGATGGTTATTGCCGTTGAGTGTTTTGTCAGCGGAGTGAAACCTATATTGGTGGATATATTGAAAGAAGGAGGCATACCATCACTGGCACACCTCCTCTAAACACTTTATTTATAAAAACACATTGGGAAAATTCCCAAGTTTCTTTAGGCTACTATTGATTAATAGCCTGGATTTTGTTCTATGTTCGGATTGGCATTGATTTCACCGACGGGAATCAACGGGAGCGCTTTCTTGGAGTCGCGGTTGAATGTACGCGCTTCTTCGCTCAATACGTCGTGCCATCCTCTGTCATTAACGTCCGTGTAGCGTGTAACGGTTTCACCTCGGCGCATAACATCGAAGTAGCGCTGTCCTTCACCTACAAGTTCCTTGCGGCGTTCGATGTAGATGCGGTCTAATGTGATGTTTCCGCTGGTTACTTGTTTGCTTTCATCCGTTGTGCGGTTGGAGATGATATCGTTCAGCAAGTTGGCAGCCTTGTTCTTGTCTCCGGCTTGGAAAGCTGCTTCTGCTGCTGACAAGTAAACTTCTGACAAGCGCAGCAATGGGACATTGGAGTAACGTACATCTCCGTTTACAGCAGGCATTTTGTTGATGTAAACTTTACGTTTGTCAAATCCTCCTGCTGCCGCTGCCAATAATATGTCGTTACGGATGTCTGCCGGGTCGGATGTAAGCATGTCAGAGAAGTCTTTTGTGACAATTACATCTCCATATCCGGGAGAAGCGCCAGCCTTGTCTGCATATAAGTAGGCAATACCTTCACGGTCTGTCCAGTCAGTATTGTTGTTGATGGAAATCTCGAACATGATTTCTTTTGAATGATTGGCATCACTTTTGCTCCATGCAGCAACATATTCTGACGGTTCCCAAAGTTTGTAAGACGAGTTTGATATGATGTCTTCAGCTACGGATAAAGCCTTGCTCCATTCGCCTTTTGTCATATATACACGTACCTGCAAGGCTTTGGCAGCCCAAAGGTTGACATAACCCACTTCATTGGTTTTGGGCAGTGCATTTGAGTTGATTGCATCTGTCAAATCCTTTTCAATAGCCTCATAACATTGGGCTACCGTGCTGCGGCTTGGCTTTTCTGTCGATTCCAGCGGGGAGGTAGCGATGGGCACACCGGGTGAGCTGCCTTGATCTACCGTATAAGGTTTACCGTAGATACGTGTAAGGTCAAACAGTGCCATGGCGCGCAGAACTTTTGCTTCTGCATCATATTGGTCAATAGTGGCTTTTGCCTCTGCCGCGTCGGTCAGGTTGCCACTTTCTGCTGCCTGAATCAGACGGTTGGCGCGTGCTATGACTACATAAGGCATCTGCCATACGGCTGTTGAGGTGGTGAAATTGTCGGCAGTTGTATATTCCATATAGTAGTAGAAGTTTGCTCTTCCACTTCCACCGTTATATTCATATTGGATATCTTCCCCTCTCATGTCACCGTATACGAACATGAGGCGTCCATAATAATTAATCAGGCTACTGTTACCTTTAACGGCAGCATAAAGTCCCGTCCGCACATTGGCCAAATCATCGCTGTTCTTGATTGCGGTTTCAGCATCTATTCCGTCTGCGGGTGACTGATCCAGCCAACTGTTGAGGCATGATGAAGTGCTGACTGCCATAGCTGCGCAAAGCGTTGCTGTGTATAATGTCTTTAATATTTTCATTTTCGTATCTTTATTAGTTAGAAATTCAATTCTATTCCGAATGTATATGTTCTCAATGCCGGAGTCTCAAATGTGCATAGTCCGTCTACACGCATTTCCGGATCTACAAATAAGTCTTTAGATTTCCATGTAAGCAGGTTGGACCCCGAGAAGTAAATTCTTGCCTTGCTAAGTCCAAGCTTGTTGATATAGTTTTGCGGAATGCTTACACCTAATGTGAGGTTCTTCAGACGTAGATAATCAGTAGGCATCAGCCAGCGTGAAGACAGTGAAGCTACGCTTCCATATTCAAATTTAGGCAATGTGGCATTCGTGTCGCCCGGGCCGGTCCACATCTTTGAGATGTCGTAGTATGTCGGTACGGCACCACCGTATAGATGTGAACCGCCATTGGAGTGCTGCCAAGTGGAGTAGTCAAAAGCATCACCACCCAATGAATAAGTGAAAGTGAAGCCCAAGTCGATAAACTTCCATTTGAGGTTGTTGGTAAGACCACCTTCTATACTAGCCTGATGCCTGCCTACAATAGTTTTGTTGGCTTCAGAGATATTTGTAGTTGTCTTGCGGGCATTCTCTGTTCCGTCATTCAGATAGAACATTTCTTTACCGGTCTCGGCGTCGACTCCGGCGTATTCATAAACATAGTATGAATAGTAAGGTTCGCCTACACGGTGAATCAGCGGTCCTGATACGATTTCATTCTGCTGGCCATCCAATTTGGTCAGTTTGTTGCTGTTGTGTGCCATGTTCAGAGAAGTGGTCCACGTGAAATCCTTGTTTCTGAAATTGGTTGATGTAATGGTCAACTCAAAACCGGAGTTCTTCAGTGAACCGATGTTTTGCGGGGTGGTATACCCATAATTGCCATCATAATATCCGCCGACTTGTGATACGGGGAGGTCATATATAAGGTCGCTGGTTTTACGCTGATAGTAGTCGAATGTTACAGAGATACGGTCGATGAATGAAAGGTCGAGACCGATATTCCATGTTTTGTTCTTTTCCCATTTCAGGTCCGGGTTTGCAATTCCGACGATGGACATTCCTGACTGTCCATTGTATATGATTCCGTATTTATAAAGATTCATATAAGCGTAATAGTCTGATGGTTGCGTTCCGTTTACACCGTATGACACACGGAGCTTTCCATCTGTCAATACATTCTTGACAGGATTCAGGAAACTTTCGTCTATGAATCTCCATGCTCCGGAAACCGACCAGAAACTTCCCCAACGGTTTTCTCTTGCCAGACGTGAACTTCCGTCGGTACGATAGCTGAGACCGAGATAATATCTGTCTGCGTAGTTATAATTGGCACGTCCGAGGAACGAAGTCATGCGATAGCTCTGTCTGTTGGTTTCGGCACTTGTTGAACCGGCATTTGTCAATTCGTACAAATCACCCGGATAGTCTTGGCCTGCCATGTAGTTGAAAGCATATTCCGTATCTTGTGTTTCAAAACCAAGCAGGGCGTCAATATTGTGCAGACCGAAAGAGTTGATGTAAGAGAGCTGGGTTTGTGTATTCAGCTGGTCATTACGATTGACGATACGCTGCATGACACCACCGGGGGCACCATTGTTTGAGTGTCTGTCCCAAAGAACGTCATTGGTTCCTTGTGCGTAATCATAAGCAATCTTTTCACTTAAATTCAACTTGTCCCAAATATTGTAGGTCAACTTGATTGTATTGAATGCCTTCATCAGGGTATAAACGTCAGAGCTGTGTTCTCTTTCATACAAAGGATTGACTCCAAATACGCCGCAACCATTGTTTAATGTGCCGTCTTCATTATAAGGGGTTGATGAGGGGCTTTGGAAGAATGCGTAATTGGCCACAGGTCCATCATAGGAGGTAGCTTCATTAGTTTTGTTTTGTCTTACTTTTGAGAATTGGCTTGTAACCTGAACTTCAAAGTCTCCAAACTTATGAGTGAGGTTTGCATTACCAGTGAAACGTTCCAGACCTTGTTTGTAAATGATACCTTCCTGATTGGTATAAGCAGCTGAGGTGTAGAACTTGGTACGGTCGTTACCGCCAGATACGCTCAACTGGTAGTTCTGATGAGAACCGTTACGGAAAAGCAGGTCTTTCCAATCCGTCCATCCGGTCGAGGGTTTTGAAGCAAAATCCTCGATGTTCTGGTCTGCAAAAGTTGCGGCATCTGCATCGGACATGTTTCCGGTGTATAACCCGTAATTCTTGAGACCGGTCCATAAGAGTTCGCGGCGCGAGTCACCGTCGAGCATAGGACGATAATCTATTGCCATGTTTGAGAAACCCCAGTCGGAACGGAAACTTACATTTGTTTTGCCTTGTTTTCCGCTTTTCGTCGTAATGACCACAACACCGTTAGCAGCACGCGAGCCGTAAAGAGAGGCAGCAGCCGCATCTTTGATAACTGTGATAGACTCGATGTCATTGGTATTGAGTGAAGACAAAATATCAGTTCCTGCATCACTATAAGTGAACTCGGATAAGTCTCCACTTGTGACCGGTGTTCCGTCAATAACATAAAGCGGATTGTTTCCGGCATTGATGGAACCCATACCACGTACACGGATACTGCTTACAGAACCCGGATTACTTGAACTTGAGCCAAAAGTAACACCAGCGACATTACCAGAAAGTTTGTCGGCAACAGAAAGAACAGGTACATCTTCCAAGGTGGAAGTGTTTACAGTAGAAGCAGCTCCGGTAAACGATGCTTTCTTAAATGTACCGTAACCGGTAACTACAACCTCTTCAAGCAGCTCAGAATCGGATTTCAAAATTACCTTTACATGAGGTTTAATCGTTACTTCTTGGGTTTGCATACCAACAAACGAAATCACCAGAGTTTTCGCGGAACTACAATAAGTGTATATTGCTAAAAAACAATTGTTTACGTTTGCTATAGAACAGAGTTTATTCTATTGTATATTATCTATAAAGGTATATGGCAAAGGGAGGTAAGTGGCTCGAAGTACCCATTTCATACCGTTTTGAATAATTAAAAGCTGATAATGAGCGCGTTATTGTAACATTTCATTCTACTCTTTTAATTGGTGATGTACTAATTAACCCAATAAATGTTTTTTATTCAAGAATAACGATAGATTATATAGAGGCTGTCTCTTATACACATCTCCGAGCCCACGAGACACTG
>ENA-UAKW01000007-UAKW01000007.1-human-gut-metagenome-genome-assembly--contig:-NODE-7-length-205618-cov-15.184182_pt1 | contig 205618 bp, 184 predicted proteins | sample MGYA00243691_ERZ654450 | MGnify/ENA primary metagenome ERZ654450 (study PRJEB26926, sample SAMN06164673) | human gut metagenome | biome: ENVO:00009003; feature: ENVO:2100002; material: ENVO:00002003... | reverse complement strand
TTATCCCACATCCGGAGCCTTTATGGTAGTGCGGATTAAATCAGAGGTTCCTTAGTGCTACAATCTGATATGAATATTATAGGGAGTAAGGGTCATGGAGTGATGAACTCCACGATGATTTTTCGCCAGAACCAGCAGATCCATCGGCGCGTGCTGATGTTCTGCTTTCTTTTCCCGGATAGGGTAAGTACCCGCTTATTTTCCAGAAAGAGGTGTGCAGTTGGAAGTACAAGAGATGCGGCAGGTCTTCATAGACAGCGCAGTTCGCGTCGTAGCGCGGGATGGCCTGGAGAAAACCACTACCAAAGCCATTGCATCCGAAGCGAAGCTGAACGAGGCATATATTTATAAGTGTTTCTCCGGCAAAGATGACCTGCTCAGCGCGGCACTTCACATGGAAGATGTGAACTTTGTCAACCTTCTGCAAAAGACGCTTCCTATCATGCATATGCCGGAGCTCTCCTGGAAAGAGCGGGCGTATATCCTCTGGAAAAAGAGCTGGGAGTTTGTCTTGAGTAAGCCAACCGATTGTATCTTCTACATTAGGTACTATTATTCCGCAAGCTGCCGCGCACATGCATATGAAACACATCTTGCGTGTTTCCAGCCGCTGATCGAAAAAGCAAGCAAGTCTTTCAAGCCCGGCACATACATGGACATGCTCGTTCATCAGGTCTTCTCCACAATACTGTTCTTTGCCTCCAGAGTTATGAACGGCGAGATGGAAAACAGCGAGGAAACGACCACATGGGCTTTTGAACAGATTTATAGCTTTGTCGTGCCGAATATCAGAGCCGAAGTTTTAGAGGAAGAGGATAAGTAAGAAGCTTTATGAACAAATCTCTCAAGAAAATCTGGAACGTGATCAGCAGCATTCTGGTCGCGCTGGTGGTGCTTCTGGCGCTCCTGCTGGTTGGCGCAAGGATCGTTGGATTGCAGGTATTTACCGTGCTGTCCGGCTCTATGGAGCCGACCTATCACACCGGTTCGCTGATCTATGTAAAAAAGGTAGACCCTTACACCATAAAAGAAGGACAGCCCATCACGTTTATGCTGGACGAGAACACGGTGGCCACGCACCGCGTCGTGGGCATCGTCCCGGACGAGGAAGACCCCGCCGTGATCCGCTTCCGCACCAAGGGCGACGCCAACGAAGCCGAGGATGGTTCTCTCGTACATTATAAAAACGTAATCGGCACGCCGATCTTCTCCATCCCGTATCTCGGCTATGTTGCGGATTATATCCAGCACCCGCCCGGAATGTACATTGCCATCTCTGCCGGTGCTGTCCTGCTTCTGCTTGTGTTCATCCCCGACATTTTTGCGGACGACAAAGACAAGGACGAGAGCAAAAAGAAAAAGTCTTCCCGGCGCAAGAAAGGCGCTCATGCCGCGGCGCACAAGGCTGCTGCGGTCGATGTCACCCCGGAAGAACCCGCCGATGAAAGCCTGACCGACGAGATCCGCCGGAAAACTGACAATCTGCTCACAGACGATGAGGTGGAAGCCATTCGTCAGACCGTCGAGGCAGGGCGCTTTGACAAAGCCGCCGCCGATGCGCTCCGGCAGGAGCTTATAAAGCGGAAAGCAGAACGGGACGCGCAGTAAGCGCTTCACATTGATTCAAGGGCAATGCCGCAAGGCTCCCTATATAACAAATTTTTAGGAGGTTTTCGTGATGAAAACGAAAAGCAAAGCTCTGATCCTGACCCTCTGTGCGGTATTGTTGGTTGCCGCCTCTATGCTGGGAACCATGGCGTACCTGACCGATAACAAAACGGTCACTAACACCTTCACCGTGGGACAGGTAAAGATCAAACTGGACGAAGCCCAGGTCACGCCAGATGGCAAGCCTGTTGCGGACGCTGCACGTGTGGCGGAAAACAGCTATAAGCTGATACCCGGCCATACCTACAACAAAGACCCCATGGTCACTGTGCTCAGCGGCAGTGAACCCAGCTATGTCAAGATGACGGTCACATTCAGCAAGGCCGATGAGTTGGACGCTATTTTTGCTCCCACCGGTGCAAACCTGACCAGCATCTTCAACGGCTATAATCCTACCAAATGGATCTACAAGGACAACACCGAGGACGCGACCGCAAACACCCGTACCTACGAGTTCTGGTACAACGGGACTGTTGGTGCTCCTGATGGTGATATCGCTCTGGACGCTCTGTTTGATTCCATCACCGTCCCCGGCACTATCACGAATGAGCAGCTTGCAACCATCAAGGGCATGACCATCACCGTCAATGCTTACGCCATTCAGGCCGACGGCTTTGCCGACGCAGAAGCTGCCTGGGCTGCTTTCAAAGCTGAATAACCCCCCTACATATCCGGCCATGCACCCTTCGTGGTGCAGGCCATATGAGAGTACCCGATGTTTCGGCAAAACCGGCTTCGGATATTCTCATATGGTCTGACACGATCATAGAAACCTGTTTTCATATCCCTGATCAGGAGATATGGCAATATCAGTTTGAGAGGAGCACGACTATGAAGCGAAAACTTTTGATTCTGTCGGTGCTGGCGATCTGCATCGCCACGCTTGCCGCAGGAACCCTTGCGTACTTCACCTCCGAGGGGAAGGCGCATAACGTCATTACCACCGGCGGCGTGAAGATCGCAGTGCAGGAATGGGCGGACGAGGCCAGAACCGAGCCCTTTGAAGACCTGACCGGCGTGATGCCCAGCACCAGCGTCACCAAGATCGCTGAGATCAAAAATACCGGCGCGTCTGATGCATGGGTTCGCGTAAAGGTGGAAAAGAGCATCAAGCTCAAGGGCGAGGGCACACCGGACACCGGCCTCGTGGAACTGGCGCTCAATACCGCCGACTGGACGGAAAAAGACGGCTACTATTATTATACCAAAGCCCTGAAGCCCGGAGAAGTCACAGCGCCTGTTTTCACGTCTGTGACCTTTAATGCTACCATGGGCAACGAGTACCAGAACGCCACGGCAACGGTGAATGTTTCCGCCCAGGCCGTGCAGAACGCCAACAACGGCGCAACCGTCATGGACGCCAAGGGTTGGCCCAATTCGTAAGGAGGCAGCGCTATGAAGAACAGAAAAGGATTCGCACTGATTATTAGCCTTGTGTTGGTTATCGGAATAGTGCTTCCCGGCACGCTGGCGCTTTCTACCGATCAGGCCGCTACAAACGGCGAGCTTACGGTCACGGAAGAAACGCCAACACCCACGCCGGAGGTAACGGAAACGCCAACACCCACGGAGGAGCCCGAGCCGACGGAGACCCCCGTGCCCTCCGAAACCGAGAAGCCTGCCGAGACTGAGGCTCCCAAGGAATGCACCTGCAGCGCAGCCGAGGGTGAAGCGCACAAGGAAGGCTGCCCACTCTATGCCGCGCCTGAAAAGCCCGCAGATCCCTCTCATATAGATATCTGCTCCGACGACTGCACCGATGCAGACTGCAAATGCACCTGCCACCTGATGAAGAAGATCATGGAGTGCAAGACGCTGGAGGAGATCGAGGCTATTATCAAGGCAACCCCGGAGGATGTACTGAAGTCTTTGTCGGAGGAGCAGGTCGCACAGGTGGAGGCGTACATGGATAAGCTGATGCCCGCTCCCTTGCCAGCCATGGTTATTGAGGAATCCGAACCTCCCGTGGAGAGCGAGATTTACCGTCCGACTGTAAACTACACCAATGTCGCACCCTTTGGCGATCCCGTTACTGGCGGGAATAATTGAGGAGGCAGAGAATGAAAAAGACGAAGATTCTATCGCTGCTTTTGTGCCTGTCCCTTTTCTGCGCGCTGATCGTGCCCTGCACGAAAGCCTATGCGAAAAGTGACCCCGACAACGGCATGAAAATCAGCAAGACGGCGAAAGCCAACGGTGACGGCTCCTACACCATCACGCTGGAAGCCTTTGCAACCGGCTCTAAGGTCATTACGGAGCAGAAAACGGATATCCCCACTGATATTGTTCTTGTACTCGATCAGTCCGGCTCCATGGCACATGATATCGGGCAGGTGCAGTATACAGCGTATACGGGAAATAACACGCAAAACAAAAGCAACTTTGAAAAACGGCATAACGGCGGCAGTGCCAACCTCTGGCATAAGCTGCCTGATGGCTCTTTCGTGTCTGTTTCCGTGACGCTTCAGCAGACGATCACCTATGACAAAATAACGAAGGGCCGAAATGACAATAGTCAAAACGGATATACGAACTATTGGGAAAATCGGAATAATTTGTATACCTATGTCAAGGGTGAAATCAAAAAGGTGGTCTATACCCGCGAACGCGATAATGTCTGGGAAAACTGGAACTGCAAATATGCGCTTGAGGACGGTACTATCTTAAACCAGAACAACAAGGGTAGCCGTCATTCGCCCACTTTCCAAAACACGGATGATGGTTATCTGTATCTACCTGTGGCGAATGAAAGTCAGAACGTCTACACATACACCTACACAGACACCAATGGTACAACCCAAACCATTGGCACATCCACCGGCGCAAACACGGAATTTAACCCCGCTTTTTATCAGCGCAGCACAACCACCTCCGGCGGCGGCTCACGTCTTAACGCTCTGAAAAGCGCAGCAACCAGCTTTGCTAATCAGGTGGCTACAAAAGCCAATGGTACGGATGGCTTTGCCGGGACAGATGACGATGTGAAACACAGAATTGCTGTTGTCGGGTATGCGGGCAGCTCAAGTAATCTAACCAACGGATTCAAGCAGATGAACAACACGAGCCAGGCAGCAGATGTTTCGTCCGCGATAGACAACCTCACAGCTAATGGCGGTACGCATATTGATCAGGGACTATCAACTGCAAACGGCATTTTTGCCAACAATCCCATTGGTGATACTGAAAATAGGAATCGAGTAGTTATTGTTTTCACAGACGGCGCTCCCGGTAGTTACGGCGATTGGTGCTCTGAAAGTGTTCAAACTGCAAACAACGCGATTGCCTATGCAAAAACAGCGAAAAAACCAACTTCTGAGGGAGGTTATGGGGCTACAGTTTATACGATAGGAATATTCTCCGGCGCAGATGCTTCTAATCCAGATTCCTTACCTGCGTATACGAGTTATACAACTGGATGGATCTTGGGAGAAATGTCACCGAGCGAAGCAGATCAAGTTAAAAACTCGAATCGCTTCATGCATTTGGTGTCCTCAAATTATCCTGCTGCGTCATCAATAACTCAGCCCGGAAGTATTAATCCGAATTTGAACGGAAAAAGCTACTATCTCTCTGCGGCGGATTCAGGGGCATTAAACAGCATCTTCCAGCAGATTTCCGACCAGATCGAAACCGGCGGTGCTGAGACCACGCTAGGCAGTGAGACAGTTGTGAAGGACATTATCTCCCCGTACTTCACGCTGCCTGCCGGAACGACGGCAAGCGACATTCGAATCGATACTTATGACTGCACCGGAAAGACCGGAAATACCTACACATGGAGCGGCATCAGCGGCGGCCCCGGCGGCGCGTCTGCCACGGTCAGCGGCGACCAGGTCAGCGTAACCGGCTTTAACTTCTCCGAAAACTGGTGCGGCACCGAAACGAATGCACAGGGCACCAGCACCGTCCGCGGCAAGAAGCTGGTGATCAGCTTCAAAGTCAAGCCGAAAGAGGACTTCCTTGGCGGCAACGACGTGCCCACCAACACCGATGCCGGTATCTACGAGAACGGCTCCGCGCAGACCCCTGTTATGACCTTCGAGCAGCCCACCGTCAACGTCCCCATCAAGGATGTGACCGTCACGGCCACTGACAAGAACGTCTATCTCAAGGGCGAAGTCACCGCCGATCAGCTCAAGGATGGCTCTGAAATCAGCGTTGGCGACGTAAAACTTGATCTTACCAAGGATAACTACGGCCTTGAAGACTGGCAGACTGAGTATGTCGATATCACCGTTACGGTCAAGGACGAGGACGGCCATCCCATTTCTGACAAGCTTGATAAACTGACGGACGACACGACCTATACCGTTGAAGTTACTGTGTCTCCCAAGACCGAGGGTACTTCTACCGCCGCAAAGGGTGAAGCGGCAACCGCGAAAACCGGCGCAAATAATCTGGCTGCAAACATCAACGTATTCAAGCCGGAACTGACCTTCCAGGACAGCACCGCTTACTACGGCGAGACAGTACCTACAGGCAATGATTTCAGTGCCAACAAGGTTTCCGAAGTCTGGAAGCATAACACCACTGAGGATAGCAGCGTTACTATGACCGGCGAAAAGCCCACGCTGGATATCAGCTACACGCCGAATGAAAGCAAACTTAAAGACGGCAAGTACACTAAGCAGGATGTTCCGGTTGCGGCTACGGTCAAAATCAACACAGAAAATGTGAATAAGCATACCACGTTCCTGCATCAGAATTGCACCCCTGACTGTGGTTGGGCAGCCCCGACGACACCCAACGGCGATCCCGCATTCCTGATCCACGTCAAGACCTGCACGCTGACCATTACCAAGCAGGGCGGCGCAGACGGTGAGCCTTACGTCTTTGACATTTGCAAGGACGGCGAGAAGTATTCCGAAGTGACTATCGTGGGCGATGGCTCTGAAAACATCGAGGAACTCCCTGTCGGTGAGTATACCATCGAAGAGGACATCGGCTGGAGCTGGCGCTACTCTCCCAAATACGGCGACAGCGCTGCGCTGACGGCACAGAATCCCACCGGCAGCATTACCTGCACCAACACGAAGACCAAAGATCAGTGGCTCAACGGTTTCAGTAACGTCGAGAAGAACATCTTTGGCGTAAACCATAACAACTAAGGAAGGAGGGGACTATATGTATCACGGAAAATATGAAGCACGGCATTTGCAGCGTAGACGTAAACGCCGCAGCAAGAAGACCGGAATGTTGTTCCTTTCCCTTCTGCTTGTGATTGGTATGGTGGTAGGCGGCACCGTTGCATGGCTCAGCACAAAAAGCGCGCCCATCACGAACACATTCCTTCTCTCCCATGTGAGCTGCTCTGTAACAGAGGAATTTAATGGCACAACCAAGAGCAATGTCAACGTCATCAATACCGGCGACATCGACGCCTACATCCGGGTCAAGCTGGTGACCTACCGGGTCAATGACAAAGAGCAGCACATTGGCGGCACCGCATCCCTCCCTACATTTACGCTGGGTAAAAACTGGGTATCGTATCACGGTTATTACTACTACAGGCTGCCTGTTGCTCCGGGAGGAAGTCCGGAAACTAACCTGACAGAAAGCATGACGCTGATCGACTCCTACACGGATGCGGACGGCGGCAAGCAGGTCATTGAGGTTATGGCAGAGGCAATTCAGGCCAATGGTGTTGCTGATGACGGCAAGAAAGCAGTTGTAAAAGCTTGGGGCGTAGACCCTGAAGAACTTAGCTAAGGAGGTGCGGGAAAGTGAAAATGAAAAAAATGATTAAACAAGGCTTCTCGCTCCTTCTGACTTTGATGATGCTGATGAGTATGTCAGTAACAGCCTTTGCAGCGTCTCCTTCCATCACGTTTGAAGGGTTCTCAAAAGGTTTTGACTTCCAGCCCGGCAGCGAGTACACGGAGACCGACCTGTTCGGCAGCTTCAAAAACGTCATGCCCGGCGATACCGTGACGGAGACCATTACCTTCACCAATTCGGCGACCGACTGCGATTTCGTGAATCTCTACATGAGAGCCGAGGCGCATGATGAGACGGACAATCCTCTCAGTCCCAAGGTCGCGGAGAAGGAGTCCGTCGCCACCATGACGGAGTTCCTGTCCAAGCTTTCCATGAAGGTCTGGAACGGTACAGAGCTGATCTATGACGCTTCTCCCGACCAACTGGACGGACTGAAAAGCAATAAGCTTCTCGGCACCTTCCGCACCGGCGAGACGGTCACGCTGAAAGTCGAGCTGAGCGTCCCCATTGAGCTGGACAACAAGTACGCCAACCGCGTAGGTGAAGTGGACTGGATCTTCCATGTGGAAGCTTACAACGAAAGTCAGCTTTCCGTCCGCAAGGTCTGGTCTGACGGCAATGCAAACCACGCCAATGACAGCATCACGGTCAATCTGCTGAAAGACGGTAAGGTCGAAAGCTCTCAGGAGCTGAACGCAGCAAACGGATGGGCATACACCTTTGACCGGCTTCTGGAAGGCCATACCTGGACTGTCGAGGAAGCGGAGGTTCCCGCCGGGTACACCGTCAGCTACAACACGGTGGGCACGATGACAACCATCACCAATACCCGGAATTATACGCCGCCTGATCTCCCTGACCCCACATATCCTCTGAATATTTCCGTCCGTAAGGTCTGGAGCGGCGACGACGGGAAGGACCGTCCTGATTCCGTGACCGTCACGCTTTATAACGGTGATGTGGCCTATGAGACCGTTCGTCTCGGCGCATGGAACAACTGGACTTACACATGGAAAGACCTGAGTGCCCACGGAAACTGGCAGGTCGTTGAGACCAACATTCCCAAGGGCTATGTCCCATCTTACAGTGTCTCCGGTAATCTCGTTACCATCACCAATACCCGAAGTCTGATCCAGACCGGTCAGCTCAACTGGCCTATTTGGGTGCTCGGCGGCGCAGGACTTGTCCTTGTTGCTCTCGGCGGGGCGATGTTGGTAAAGAGAAAGAAGCAGAATAATGCCTAAAAAAACGGGCATTGCCATCGTAGCAGTGGGAGCAGTGCTGATCCTTTCGGCACTGCTCCTGCTCTTGTATAACCGCTATGAGGACGCGCACGCCGGGCAGGAAGCCGAGAACCTGCTGGAAAACGTTGAGGCGGTTATTGAAACGAAAAGAATAAAAGCACCTGTCACCAGTAAGCAGCAGGACGCAGCTCCGTCTACGACGCCGCTTGACCCACAAATGCCGGTCGTGATGCTGGATGGCTATGAGTATGTGGGCTATGTGGAGATCCCCGTGCTGGGGCTAAAGCTGCCAGTTATGTCTGAATGGGATTATAACCGGCTAAAGCTTGCACCCTGCCGTCAATTCGGCTCTTCCCGCACGGACGATCTTGTCATTGCCGCGCATAATTACGAAAGCCATTTTGGGCATCTGAAAGATTTGTCGGTGGGAGAACCCGTCACCTTTACGGACATGGAGGGCATTGTCAACACCTACTGCGTTGAAAAGATCGAAACGCTGAATCCGAACGAGGTGGATGCGGTGCAGAACAGCGGATATGACCTTGTGCTCTATACCTGCACCAAGAGCGGTAAAACGCGGGTAACGGTGTTCTGCAACCGCGAGGAGATAGCTGCACCTTCTCCGGCTCCGACGCCGATGGAAAAATGAGGTTGAACGTGGCAAACAATATTATCAATTTGGACAGAAAAAGAAACCGCCGCTCTCGTGCCAACAGCGCCAGATGGGAGAAGATGGATCGCTGCGTTCTGTGCTGACATCTGACCAATGTTCCCCAAAACACGCCGATCTCCCAGCGAAAATACTATGTCCAAGGACAGGGACAGCTTTGCAAGCAGGGTGCGTTCTTTGGCGAGGACAATGTGAACTCATAACAATGATAGAGCAGAAAACAGATCAGAGGCTTACCTGCGGTCAGCGTTTTGGCCGCTGGACTGTGCTGGGTGGGTGTATGACGACCCCGCAGGGCAAGCGGAAGTATCTGTGCCGGTGCTGAACTGCGCATGCAGTTGCAGCCGGACTTGTAGCTGCGATTTGTAAACGCAGTCGTGATTCTGTTTCAGCAATATGGAGTGCCTGAATAAAAAAAGAAAACTCTTTGCAATCTTTCTGTGAGCGTCAGGACAGAATGTATCTTCTACAGGAGTGGGATCAGGAGAAAAATGCTCCCTGACCCCAGATACCGTACATAAAGGAAGCCATCAAAAGGTTTGGTGGCATTGTGAAAACGGTCATACACGGCTTTCGGAAATCTGGGTTCGTGCAAATGGTTCGATGTGTCCTTACTGTACCAGGCGGATGCTCTGGGTCGAAAGCAATGATCTGCTCACCTTGAATCCTGCGTTGGCTTCTGAATGGGACAATGAGAAAAATGGTAAACTGAAGCCGTCGGATGTACTGGAAGGAAGCAATAAATATGCTTGGTGGAAGTGTCAGAATGGACACTCATGGCGAGCTCGCATACTCAGCCGAAGCAGAGGCGCGGGATGCCCGGTTTGCACTGGGAAGGCTGTGATGTCCGGCGAGAATGATCTGGCGACGCTCTTTCCAGACATCGCCGCACAGTGGGATGCGGAGCGCAACGGAAGTCTGAGACCGGATTAGGTCACTTCCTTCAGCAACAGAAAGGTATGGTGGCGATGCACACTTGGTCATGAATGGCAGGCCATCGTTGCAGCAAGAGCTGTAGAGAACTCCGGCTGCCCATACTGCGCAGGACGGCGCGTTCTGGCTGGCTTCAACGATCTTGCTACGCTTCATCCGAAAATCGCCGCGCAATGGGATAACACGCTGAACAGCGGTCTGACCCCAGAAATGGTAACGCCGGGAAGTCACAAGCGGGTATGGTGGAAATGCGCTGAAGGGCATGTTTGGAAAACGGCCATCTACTCCCGAACCGGAAAGCAGAAATGTGGATGTCCCGTATGCGCCGGAAAAGCAACACGACAAGTCAAATATGAGTAGCATTAGGCCAACCACTTACTCAGGTTTCTCCGGCTTCATTATTCACACCAATTGATACAGTTGAATATTTCAGAAGGACTCTCATTGCGGACTATATGCCCCAATCGAGAGTCCTTTTTCTATTACATTATAAATCCAATATCTCTGCATATGATAGCATCTATAAACCCATACATTCGCACAAACAAGGGCTACATTCAAACGAGAATAGCCGCTGTATGGGCTAAAATATAATATGTGGAGGTGAAGTGATGACAGACAAGGAGTTCTCCCTGAGACTGGCCAAATTGAGAACGCAAAAAGGCGTTTCGGCTCGTGACATGAGCCTTTCAATGGGTCAGAATCCGGGTCATATCAACAATATTGAGACCGGGAAGTCCATGCCGTCGCTGAGCGGCTTCTTCTACATCTGCGATTACCTTGATATAACCGCAAGGGATTTCTTTGACGATGGGAAAGAGTATCCCGAACAACTCCGTGCCGTTTTTCAGGATATGCAGAAAAAAGTCCTGACAGCACAGACCGAGGAAATCACCTGCACAGTCTTAGAGCTGAAGTGCAGCAAAGCGGTCAAGCATGCCATGTACATATTGGTTCCTGTAATGCTTTAGGCATTTGGAACACGCAGATCCACAATCACAGGAACTCAACAGCTCTTTCATATCGGATAGTAGTTCGGCAATTGCATCGGCTACACTGACAGCATAACCAGCGCCGCTCGATAGACTATCGTAAAGATAGATATCGACATAGGAGGCTTCAGCCCCAGTCCTGAGACGATAACCGGTGACAAGTTCGGTGAATTCAACATCGAGTTTTTTGCTTGCTACCAGTCGCAGTGCTTCAGCTAAGGATTGAGCTGCACGGTTAAGCCATCTCCCGATCGCTTTTAATCTGATGAATTGTTTTTTTGAAGTATTTTTCCTCCGATGTACAGAGGAATTCTATATAGGGATTATAGCATGGAGCGTTAATTTTGAAAAGCCACCGTACCAAACTAATGATACAATGGCTTTCTTTTTCATTCATAAATGATTTTTATTCAACTACCATGCCTTCCCGGGTGCTTGGTAGTTGAGGTATGTTGTGATAATCCGGACAGAGAACCGTCCCCTTGTCCTTCTATCCCATAATAGTTCTGGAAATAATATCCATAACCTTATCGTAGCAGCCTCCACATCCTGTAGAGCACCGTGTTGTGTCTCTTACATCTTCAAAAACTTTAAGAAGCTCTTCCATGTTGCTGTGTTTATGTACCTCATCAATAATATCATAGTAGCTAACGTGGTTACATTTACATACTATGTAATCGCCATCCGGCATCTTCTCCTCCTGTTTTTTCTCCTCCACTTCTTTTTTCCAGAGACTGTGCAGATTGCAGTACGCATATGCGGCAACCACTTCATCACCTTCACAAATAGCAAAGGATGCCTGCGGTTTATCACCAGGCTTTAAAACCTTTCTTTGATTTCCCTGTTTTGTCTCAAGAGAAATCCATTCAATATAGTGTTCCGGAAGCATTGGATGAGAAACCTCACCTACTGTCACCGTCACCTGATTATTCTTTACTACACAAACAGGAATATGTTTTTCTGCTGCTGCCTCTGTGACACCCGGAATCAACTCTTTCATTTTTTCCCCGCAGCACATCAGCGGAACGCCGCTTTCCTTAACAATCGCTGCAATTTTTCCACAATGTTCACAAACATAAAATTTTTGTTCCATAATTCATCATCCTTTTTTGTATTTTCTGTTTTTTATCTTACCATATACATGTTGATATTGCAAGTCAGGAGTTGAGGACAGTAACGGAAAATAACGTTCTTTTATTCTTCCTCCTGTTCAGCCAGTTCTTTACTATAAGCATACAAGTCATCATTAATTAATAAAGCAATGCTCATATCCATCAAACCATCGCTTTCTATCCTCACTCTAAAAAGAGGATAATAACGACCAAAAGATTCTTTATTTTCTTCAATATCTGCAAAAATCTTTTCCCAATCTTTATCACGCATTAAGAAATATCGATTCTGTTCAATGGGTATTTACATCCTGTTCGAAAAAGAGAATATTGACACCGGAAAGATGGAGGGCGAACTGTTGCTCTCCATTTTGTCCAGTTTGGCAGAAAGTGAATCCCATTCCATTTCAGAAAATGAAATCTGGAGCATTCAGAAACGCTTCCGCAACGGCACCTTCAAGATTTCGTACCCACTATACGGTTACGATTACATTGACGGTGAGATGGTAGTGAACCCGGAGCAGAGCGAGATCGTGAAGTGGATCTTCACAGAAGTGCTGAGAAGTATCTTCCTCAACTCAACCTTGTTATGACAGTGCCGGGTATCCGATCCTTTGCCGCTATTGTTGCATGGATAAGAGATGGTTGCAAGGCGATGGTTGGTTTGACGGTTACTCAAGAAGTAGGGTTCAGATAGGATTTGATTGAAAAAATCATTTAGGGTGCTTGACAAAGCTCTAAATCGAGTCTATTATATAAATCGAATTATATAAAATAATTTCTGTAATTCGGGGGAGGAAACTAAAATGGCAAGAAAAACGCAGATTTCCAAAGAAGTTATTTTAGAAGCGGCATTAAAAATGCTGATCCGTGATGGGTATTCCGCAATCAATATCAAGACCTTATCAAAGGAAATTGGCTGCTCTACACAGCCCCTGGTATGGCACTTTGATAACATGGAGGGACTCCGTAAGGCGTTAGCCGATCACGCGCTGAAATACGCGAACATCAAAATGCGCCCCTCAGCCAGTGAGTCAGTCAATGCTTTTGAGCAGGTAGGACAAGCCTATATAAAAATGGCGTTGTATGAACCTAATCTTTTTCAATTTGTATTTTTGAATGGAAGTGACTGCTATCCTGTGGGAGATTCTGATGTGATTCTTGACGATAAAGATAACCGTGAGCTGATCAAAATGATAGCGGCGGAATTTCAGATATCAGAGAAAAGCGCAGAGCAGTATGTTCGAAACACTGTAATATATACACATGGGATCGCTTCCTTCTTAGCAACCGGTATGATGCACTTATCGGAAGGAGAAATCATGAGCATGTTACATCAGGCAGGTAATAGTTTCCTCAAGCAGGCAGGGATTCCGGAGGATAGAATTCCGAATCCATGAAGCACAAGGTGCAGTACAATACGAAAAAGAGCTATTATTTGGAGTGCCTTGTTTGCGGCAGAGCTTTTAGCGGTACTGTTCCGTATGAATATCAGCCGGTATTATTCCGATTTGACAGCGCGGTTGGTGTTTGGGAGCTTGCTGGCAGCAGTGGGCGGAATTGGGCTGCTGCTGGAAGTTTTCAAAATGTGCTGACTTTAACAGCGTCTCAAATCTGTAAAGCCGATTCCAAAATATTCAAAGCCTGCCTGTATTATATCACGATTGCCATGCTGCTGATTGATCCGTTGTATCTGAGCATATTGTGCGTTTTTTTCGGCGGAGGCGATATGAATGGAATTGCACTGCTGTTCCCTGAATGGGCTGTAAGAATCTTTTTTGGAGTAATGCTGGTGATCCATTGCCTGCTGTTTTGGAGAATTGTTTTACCAAGGTACAATAGAGCGTTTATGACAAGAGAGCCTGATGCTTAGACACGGGGCTTGCGGTGCGCGTAGTGTTTTTAAAGTGCAGGACACCGAAGGCACAGAGGTGTGCTTCTCACTCTGGCTATGGCACCAGGCAGACTCTTCAGATCTATACAATAGACACAAAAGTTTTACACGTCCACGATAAGCTGAATGAGGTATATGATTTCAATAAAAGCGCAGGAGTTATTGGGAACGGATGTTAAAACAGAACTTAAATATTAGAAAATGAAAATGATGGAGGAGAAAACCATGCTGAACATCGAACATCTGACAAAGGCCTACGGTGAGAAGAAAGCCGTGGACAATCTAAGCTTACACATCGCCCCCGGCGAGATTTACGGCTTTATCGGCCACAACGGGGCGGGAAAGACCACAACATTAAAATCCGTGGTGGGCATTTTGCAGTTTGACGCAGGAGAAATCACCATTGACGGGATATCCATCAAGGAAAATCCCTTGGAATGCAAACGGCGCTTTGCCTACATCCCTGACAATCCCGACCTGTACGACTACATGACGGGCATCAAGTACCTGAATTTCATCGCCGACATTTTCGGCGTGGGCGCAAATGAGCGGCAGGCGCGCATCCGCAAATACGCCGATGCATTTGAACTGACCGCCGATTTGGCGCAGCCCATCGCTGCCTACTCCCACGGCATGAAGCAGAAGCTGGCCATCATCGCCGCCTGGCTCCATGAGCCGAAGCTGATTCTTATGGACGAGCCCTTCGTGGGCCTTGATCCGAAGGCCTCCCATCTGCTCAAGAAGATGATGCGCCAGGTTTGCAATGAGGGCGGCGCCATCTTCTTTTCCACCCATGTGCTGGAAGTGGCGGAAAAGCTCTGCGACAAGGTGGCTATCATCAAAAACGGAAAACTCATCCGCTCCGGCACCATGGAGGAGGTCAAGGGGGATGAGTCTCTGGAGGATGTGTTCCTGGAACTGGAGGGAGAATCATGCTGAAAGTATTGGTAAAAAAGGAGATGGCGGAACTTTTCCGCAGCTATTTCTACAACGCGAAAAAGAACAAGGCCCGCTCCAAGGGGGCCACGGCAGCCTATTTTGTCCTCTTTGCCCTTCTGATGGCAGGTATCCTGGGCGGGATGTTCGCAGTTTTGGCTAAGACCCTCTGCGCTCCGCTCCACGCTGCCGGTGTGGACTGGCTCTACTTTGCCATGATGGGGCTGATCGCCGTTTTGCTGGGGGCTTTCGGCAGCGTGTTCAACACCTACTCCACGCTGTACCTGCCAAAGGACAACGACCTGCTGCTGTCTTTGCCCATTCCGGTTTCCGTGCTGATGGTCTCCCGGCTTGTGACGGTTTACCTCATGGGTCTTCTGTATTCCGGCGTGGTGATGCTTCCGGCGATCCTTGTCTACTGGATCCAGGCGGCATTCACCATGACCAACCTGCTGGGTGGGCTTCTGCTTACCGCGCTTATTTCCGTCTTTGTCATGACGGTTTCCTGCGCCCTGGGCTTTGTGGTGGCGAAGATCAGCCTGAAGCTGAAGCGCAAGAGTCTGATCACCGTCATCGTCTCTCTGGTCTTCTTTGCCGTGTACTACTTCGTGGTGTTTAAGGCGCAGACCCTGATCAGCCAGCTTCTGTCAAACGCGCTGGCTTTTGGCGAAGCGGTCAAGGGTGCTGCCTATCCCATCTATTTGTTTGGCCAGGTGGGCGTGGGCGATCCGATTCCCTGTTTGGTTATTTCTCTGGTTGTGGCGGCGCTGTTCGCCCTGATGTGGGCGCTCATTTCCCACAGCTTTTTGAAGCTGGCCGCCTCCACCGGGAAATCGGAACGGAAGGTCTATAAGGAAACTGCCGTCAGGCAGAAAAGCGTCTCCTTGGCCCTGCTGGGGAAAGAATTTTCCCGGTTTCTTGCCAGCCCCAACTATATGCTCAACTGCGGCCTGGGCATCCTGATGCTGCCCGTCTGCGGCGTCCTGCTGCTGTGGAAGGGAGGGGCGTTCCTCACGGTCATGAACGAGGTGTTCGGCGAAAAGCCGGGCAGCGTTCCGGTGCTGCTGTGCGCCATGGGGTGCATGATCGCCTCTATGAACGATATGGCAGTCCCCTCCGTATCACTGGAGGGTAAATCCCTGTGGCTGATGCAGTCCCTGCCCGTGAAGCCCTGGCAGGCGCTCCGGGCGAAGCTGTCCCTCCAGCTTTTGCTCACCGGCATCCCCATGCTGTTTTGCCTATTGTGTCTGGCGATGGTCTACCCCTTTGCCCCGCTGGATCTTTTGCTTGCGGCAGTTCAGACGCTGTCCTTTGTAATGCTCTCGGCGCTGTTCGGGCTCTTTATGGGGCTGAAAATGCCCAATCTCAACTGGACGCAGGAGATCACGGTCATCAAGCAGAGCATGGGAGTGATGATCGCCATGTTCGGCGGCTGGGCTTACACCGTCCTCTTCTGCGTGGGCTTTCTGCTGTTCCCCGGCTGGAAGCTGGGCTTTGCGGGATACATGGGAGCGTTCATCGGGCTGAACCTTGTTCTCTGCGGGGTGCTGTATCTGTGGCTGAAGAAGCGGGGCTGCGGGGGGGTTGCGGCACTGTAAATGGGATTTCATGCGTTGTGGTGCCTGCGCCAGCAGGCATGGGAGTTTGGCTGCTGTTCCTTCGGAACGCTTCACGAGAATACAAACAAGATAGAAACCGAATCAGGGAGGACACTGTCATGCTGACAAAAGTACGAAAGAAACAACTGGATACAGATTTGTGGATCATCGCCGGTGTGTCCCTTCTGGTTCTTGTCATCTATACCGTTTTCGGCAGGGAGATCGACAACATCGCCGTCGACACCGAGATTCCGATTGTGCTGCGGGTTTTGTTCATGGGCGGCATCTTTCAGTTCGGCATTGCCGGACTGGGCATCACCATCGTGGCCATTGTCAGAAAGGAACGATTTTCGGATCACGGCCTTACCCGTAAGCATTTGTTGCCCGCCATTGCCCTGCGCGCACTGTGCTGCGTACCGGATCTCTTGTATAACCTCTTTGCGGGAAATGTGCACACATGGCTTCCCTTTTCTGCTGTACAAACGACGGCGGGGGCGCTTGAGAGCGGTTTTCCGGAGAACGCTCTTGCCATGCTGCTCACCGCGCTTTTTTACCTGCCTGATCATGATCCCGCTGTGCAAAAATCCGATTTGGTGGATCCACGATTACCCCAAGGACATTCAGGAGAAATATTTTGAAACCCATGAGCGCATTCCCACCGAGGTGCTCAGTGCCCCGGTGTTCTTGAAAAAGGGCTTTGCAGTGTTGCTGGCTTTATCCATTCTGACAGCATTGGCGCTTGCGGCAGGAGCGACGGATTTCAAGACCGGCTTCCTGTACGCATACGGTCTATGGCTGCTGGTGGACTGGTACGACTGCTTTTTCCTGGACTGGGTGCTGTTTGCCAACGTCAAGCGCATCCGTTTGCCGGGAACGTAGCACATGGACAAGGCGTATCACCAGAAGAAGTATCATGTAGTGCACTCGGTGATCGGCATGGCGCTTGGTCTCGTTCCCTGCTTGCTGTGCGCCCTGATGGGCAAGGAAGGAGTATATGAAAATGATCGTTTCGGAAAAAGAGCTTTGTAAATCGAACGAAGCGGACTCTTCCTTCTCGAAAAGACTTGGAAAGGCGATAATCGCGCTTCTTGTTATTGCGGCTGTGCTGATTGCAGCCCTTGCGGGGGCGCGGGATATGTTCGGCACCCAGCTCACGGCGGCTATGACCATCGAGAAGCTGGATGATCATCTGTGGTCTATGGAATACAAGGGAGATTATGGCTTCGATGGATTTCTGGAGCAGGGCGGGGCAAAAAGCGACGCCGAGATGGGAGACTACATCGCCTCATTCCTCTCTCACGGCTTCTGGAAGCCGGACACCTCCACCGCCGGGGGAAACTACGGCTGCTCCACCGTCACGGTGACAAGTCCCGACGGTGCGGCCCTCTTTGGCCGCAACTTCGACTGGGAGGACTGTGACAAAATGCTGGTACATACCATCCCCCAAAATGGTTATGAGTCCATCGCCACCTGCAATTTGGACTTCCTGGGCTTTGGGGAGGACTGGAAGCATGGGAGATAAGTTCATGGCACTGGCTTCCGTCTACGCTATCCTGGACGGCATGAACGAAAAGGGCCTGTGCGTGGCTGATCTCATGGTGAGCCACGAGGAGGGCATCGACCAGAATACCGATAAACCGGACATCACCATTGTCTCCGGTCTGCGGCTGCTGCTGGACAAGGCGGCGAATGTAGAGGAAGTGTTGGAATTGCTTTCGCAGTATGATATGCACTTTTCCCTAGGCCGCGCCCAGCACTTCTCCCTCTCCGACGCTGCCGGGCGGAGCGTGGCGGTGGAATGGAAAGACGGCGAGATGGTAGTGACCGACACCCCGGTGGTGACCAACTTCTATCTCCACGGGGACGACGGCACCTCCGGCAGCGCCCAGTCCTATGTGCGTTTTAACACGCTCACCCGGCGGCGGGATGCGGCAAAGGGCGTGATGACCGCCGAGGAAGTCCGCACCTCGCTGGCGGCTGTGGCGCAGAGCAACTTCCCCGGCGAGAACGGCGGGGAGAAGACCTGCTGGAGCTGCGTCTATGACCAGCGGGAATTGACCGCCACCTTCTACGACACCGAGGATTGGGCGCAGCCCTATGCCCTCTCCTTGGGAGAAAAGGATTGGTGCAAAACGGGGGAGTGAGGAAGTATGAACGAGAGAACATATTCGACACCATTGGGCAAAATCCATTATTGGGTGCATCTGATTTCACCGGACGGGGTAACGTTGGTGTTTCTGCCCGGTCTGACAGCGGATCATCGGTTGTTTGACAAACAAATCGTGTATTTTCAGGGGAAATACAATGTCCTTGTGTGGGACGCCCCCGGCCACGCCGCCTCCTGGCCCTTTGCCTTTGACTTCGATTTGATGGACAAGGCAAGGTGGCTGGACAGAATTCTGGAGCAGGAGGGAATCACAAAACCCGTTATCGTGGGGCAGTCTATGGGCGGCTATGTGGGACAGGCGTATGCGCAAACTTACCCCGAAAAGCTGAAGGGCTTTGTGTCCATCGACTCCGCGCCGCTGCAACGAAAGTATATGACAACGCCGGAGCTTTGGCTGCTGAAACGAATGGAGCCAGTCTATCGCCACTATCCGTGGAAGGCCCTCTTAAAGTCTGGGACAAAGGGCGTTGCCCTGACGGAATACGGAAGGAACCTGATGTGGGATATGATGCTGGTGTATGACGGCGACCAGAAGCGCTACGCAAAGATTGCCGGTCACGGCTTCCGAATCCTTGCCGAGGCGGTGGAGCGGGATTTGTCGTATGAAATCAAATGCCCCGCCCTGCTCATCTGCGGCGAACAGGACAAGGCGGGGTCTTGTGTTCGATACAACAAGGCGTGGCATGAGGACACCGGAATTCCCCTGGAATGGATCAAAGATGCCGGGCACAACTCCAACACCGACCAGCCGAAAATCGTAAACCGGCTGATCGAACAGCTGGCTCAGCGGGCGAAGTGTCTGGAGGTTTGATTTTACGAAATCAGTGACTGAAAAGAGAAGGTGTAAGCGAATGTGGAGTTACATAGTGGGGGGGGGTATTCCTTGCTCTGGCAATTTACTTCCTTGTTCAGGGGATACGATGCAGTGCGGCGGTGAGAGAAAGCAAAAACCGTCTTGCCGCTTACAATGCCCAGACGGCGGCATTAAGCTACGGCGAAATAACCTATGTCGATTCGGGTGAGGGCGAGGTGATTTTATCCGTCCACGGCATTTTCGGCGGCTATGACCAGGCTTATGACACCTGTAAGGACTTTTGCTCCGACTATCGGATCATCGCTCCCTCACGGTTCGGATACCTGGGAAGCGACGTTTCCGGCGACGGAACGCCCGCCAGGCAGGCGGCGGCCTATGTGGAGCTGCTGGACAAGCTGGGCATTGACAAGGTTTACCTGCTGGCCACATCGGCAGGCGGCAGCGTCGCGATCCGATTTGCCCTTGATTATCCCCAGCGCACGAAGGGTCTGATTTTATACTGCTCCGCCATGCCGCCTGTGGAGAAGCCGGAGAAATATGCCGAATATGCCGGGCCGCCCCCGTTCCTGTGCAACGATTACATCATGTTCCTGTTAAGCCCTATGTTTGAGCCGATCATGGGGATGGAGCCGTCCACCATTTACAGTATGCTGCCCATAAACGACAGAAAAGTCGGCGTGATACTGGACGCTTCCGTTACCAACCCCGATATGGCGAGGGACTTTGGGGAGTATCCGATTGAGGATTTACAGGTTCCCACGCTGATTTTCCACGCAAAGGACGATAAGCTGGCAAGCTACATCGAAACGGAGAGGGCGGTAGCAAGATTCCCAAATTGCACGTTCATTTCCTTTGAAAGCGGCGGGCATTTGCTGATGGGACACGCAGAGGAAATCAAAGAAGCGGTTTCCGATTTTGTGGAAGACAGATCGCATTGACAGAACTTCTTTTGGCACATTTCCGGGGAATGGGACAGGAGGCTCAAAATGAAACGGAAAGACAGAATCGTACTGAAAACCGCCGGGGCAATGCTTGTGCTGCTGTTGTTCTTTTTCGCGCAAGGAGCAATCGTGGTGATCACGGGAATAGAGGGCATTCCCTCCGCGCTGATCAGGGGTGCTGTGATCTGGGGCTTGTAATTATCACATTGGCGAATTCCATCATCCGATACAAAGGAATCTCAAAGCTGGGATTTCGCAGTGCGGAAAAAGGGGCGGCAAAGAGAATGCTCTATTTTTCGCCGCTTTTGCTCATTGCCCTTTCCCCTTTTGCGGCGGGAATAAACTTTAACGGCGGTGCAGCATTGATTTTAGCAAACTTGTTTTTGACGCTTGGAATCGGTATGGCGGAGGAAGTTTTCTTTCGGGGCATCATCTGCGGAGCGTGGCTGGGGCACGGCGTGGAAAAGGCAATGATGATCTCCTCCGTCCTGTTCGGGCTGAGCCACATTCTGAACATAGCTGGCGGCGCGGAATTGGGGGAAACAGTGCTCCAGATCTGCTTCGCCCTGGTCTACGGGATGGTATTTGCCCTGATCTTCGCGGAAAGCGGCAGCCTTCTCCCATGCGTATTGCTCCACGCTCTGCATGACTTCTGCGCCTTTATCAGCGGAGAGGGTTCCGCGCAGTTTGAGATATGTAATTTGAGAAGAAAGGCTGGCAGCCGATGAATATGTTGATTTCTTGAAACATACGGACTTAGGTTCCCAATATCCAAAAGAAAGATTTGAAGAACGTATAGGTACATTAGTAAATAAGGCTTCTATTAGCCTTGTTGCAAGGAATGAGACTCATGAGATAATCGGCGTATGCTTTTAATTAACAGATTTTGCGTATTGGCTTTTTATAACAGATTTGGGAGTGTCTCGCGAATACACGGGAAAAGAAAAACGGCTATGAGGCCATGGGGATGAGGCAGGGGATGTGCATAAAAAACAATGAGGAGGATGTCTTTGCAAAACAATGAATTTTTGCCAAAAGGAGGATTGGAGGGCAGCCGTATGGGTTCTTTGCTGAAATCAACGAGGAATACGAGAGCGCTGCCCACGGGAACCTTGCGGTATATCAGAAGCGATTATCCGGGGCACCTTTCGGATGAAGAAGTCAGCTGGCTGCGAAAAAATGGCGTTACTACAATCATTGACCTGCGGGAAAAGACGGAATATGCAGAAAAGCCGTGCAGACTGGAGACGGAAAGCGGGTTTACCTACTATCATCTGCCTGTTACCGGGGGCGGAGGCATACCAGAATCTCCAGAGTCTGTTGCCGATGCTTATATGAAGATGATAGATGAACAGATGGAGCGGATCATTTGCGTCATTTTGAAAGCGGAAAGCAATGTGCTGTACTTTTGCGGCGCGGGAAAAGACAGAACCGGCGTGGTTTCCGCGATCCTGCTGAAACAGCTCGGATTCAGCGACAGCGTGATCATCGAGGATTACATGAAAACGAAGGACAACCTGTTGGACTTCCTGAAAGCGTTCGCTGCGGAGCATCCGGAGGTAAACATTCATACCATTCTCCCAAGAGAGGAGAATATAAAAAAGGTTTTGGCTGCCCTTTCCCGAATCGAGGAGAAAGCGCAAAGCGTTTTTATTGCCGGGAACCTTGCAAAGGTGATTCGCAAGCTCGAAAAGCCGACGGAAAATGAAAATCAAAACAAGACGATAGTTTAATAGGTGATACAAAAGAAAGCCGCTGCGGCCTCCCATACGGGAAACCGCAGCGGCTTTCTTCTATATAGGGATATGAACGTGTAATTTAAACTTACAGGCGATACAGCTTTTCGCCCACAGCAAACCAAATCGTGCCGTCCGGCGCAAGTGTCGCGGTACGGCAAAGCCCCGGGGCCTCAAATTGCTCTGTAAAGCGATTCGTTTCGGGATTGAAGAAATCAATCATTTTAACCGTATTTTCAAATCCATCGTGGGCGTTTCGCCCACCCAGTACCGTTCTGCAAACCGCGAGAAAGCGCAGAACTGATTTGATTTTTGTAAAACTGTTTTTGGTTGACACGGTGAAAAAAAGCAGTATATAATAAATGAAAAGTACTGCGAAGTAGGAGGTTTTATGGACAGTCTACTATCTTACCAAACTCTGCCTCTCAAAATCAAATCTCAGCTCGCCCGCATTACGGAAAGTTGGAAAGCGCACGCGGGGGAGAACCTCGTTGGCGTGTACCTGCACGGCTCTGTCGCCCTCGGCGCATTTCAGCCCGCGTCCGGCGATTTGGACGTTCTGGTCGTTGTAAAGGACGCGCTCACAATCGAAACGAAGCTCAAAATCGCACAAGATCTGCTCGAAATCGACGGCTGTCCGTGCCCCGTGGAGCTCTCCGCCGTGAAGCTTTGCGACGTGCAGCCGTGGCGAACGCCCGGTAACTGCGTGTTCCATTACAGCGATTTCTGGAGCGAGCGCATCGAACAGCGATTGCATGACCCTGATTTCGACTGTTATGTGCTCGACCGGGAGTTCCCGGATGCCGACGTCACAAGCTACATCAAGCTTATTTTGCAGTGCGGCGTCACCCTGTACGGCCCGCCGCCAAAGGAGATTTTCTCCGAGATTTCCGATGAAGACTTCTGGCAGGGCATCTCCGCCGATGTCGAAAACTACGATTTTCATAGCTACAAGCCGCGCTACCTCGCGAGCAACGTCCTCATTTTAGGCCGCATCCTGTCGTTTAAGCGGGAGCGCCGCATTTTATCAAAATACGAAGCCGGGATGTGGATGGCGGAAAACGTCCCACAAAGCCTAAAATACTTGCCCGAGCGCGCCATGAAGATCTGGTTCGAGGGCGAGACCTGTGATCTCCCCGAAGACGACCTCGAAAAGCTCCGAAAATATCTCATCGCCGAAATTCAAAAGTGAGGGAAAATATGAAAGGCCCAAAAACGCTCTACGTCTCCGATTTAGACGGCACTTTGCTGCGCCATGACCAAACCGTCTCGCCGTTCACGGCGGAAACGATCAACACGCTGACGGCGCGCGGCATGCTGTTTTCCTACGCCACGGCGCGTTCGCTTGTCACCGCGAAAACGGTCACTAAGGGGCTCAACACGCACTTTCCGCTTATCATCTATAACGGGGCGTTTGTGCGCGATAACGTCACGGAGGAAATTTTGCTCGCAAATTATTTTGACGCTTCCGTGTACGCGGTTTTAGATGAACTCTTTAAGGCGAATATCTACCCTATCGTGTACGCAAATGTGGACGGCAGAGAACATTTTTCCTTTATCTATGAAAAGTGCACGCCCGGCCTGAAGGACTTTGCCGATACTCGCGTAAACGACCCCCGTACCCGTGAGGTGTATACGACAGAAGAGCTCACGCGCGGCGATCTTTTCTATATCACCTGCATCGGCGACCCGCAAAAACTCGCGCCATTTTACGAAAAATACCGCGAAACCTACCACGTCGTCTACTCCAAAGACATCTACTCCGACGAGCAGTGGCTCGAGATCATGCCGAAAACCGCCTCCAAAGCGAACGCCGTCCTCGAGTTGAAAGAGAAGCTCGGCTGCGAAAAGCTCGTCGTCTTCGGCGACGGCAAAAACGACCTTGATATGTTCCACGCTGCGGACGAAGCTTACGCCGTTCAAAATGCCGACAAAGAACTGAAAGCCGCCGCCACCGCCATCATCGGCGGCAACAACGAAGACGGCGTAGCCAAATGGCTTTTGGAGCATGTAGGATAAATTCGTTTCCTTTCAGACAGGAAACGAACCGCAAAATCGCCTATACTGAATACAGCGACAGAGGAAAGGGGAGAGCGTAAATGGAGTGGCTGACGATCATCAAGGATGCGATCGAGTACATGGAGCAAAACCTGCTCACCGTCACGGGCCCGGAGGAGGTCGCAAAGCACGCGCACATCTCAACGATCTACCTGCAGCGCGGCTTTCAGGTCTTAACGGGCTACACGCTCGGCGAGTACATCCGTAACCGCCGTCTGTTTGAAGCCGGCTTAAAGCTTACGCAGACCGACGAAAAGGTCATAGACATCGCGCTCGAATACGGTTACGAAACGCCGGAAAGCTTCACAAAGGCATTCACACGCTTTCACGGCACGACGCCGACCGAGGTGCGCCGCGACCGCTCCAAAATGCAGCTTTTTCTCCCGCTTCATGTCAGCATCAAGATTCAGGGAGGCAGTAAAATGAATTACACCGTAGAAAAAACAGAAGCATTCACCGTCATCGGCTTCGAGCGCCTGTTCTCGCTTGAGACATCGTATAAGGAAATCCCCGATTTCTGGACGGAAATGTACAAAATCCACGCGCCGAACATCTTCGCGGGCAAGGAACCGAAAACCGAAGTTGAGCACGCCATCATGGAAAACTACATCGGCGAATTCGGCGTCTGCATTGAGGATGCACCTGCGCCCGGTAAGTTCCGCTATATGATCGCGGGCCCATATCAGGGCGGCAAGGTGCCGCAGGGCATGAAGCTCTACACCGTGCCCGCAAACACATGGGCAAAATTCGCGTGCGTCGGCACGCTGCCGAACGCCATGCAGAGCGTGAACACCAAGATCTGGAGCGAGTGGCTGCCCGGCAACAAGGAGTACGACCTTGCCGGCAAGTACAACATCGAGTGGTATTCCGCAGACGGCGACCCGGACAGCACCGACTACGAGTCCGCTATCTGGATCCCCGTTATCCCGAAAAAGTAAAATCTTATCACGCCATAAGAAAACTGCCCTGCCGATGCGCAAAACGGCAGGGCATCTCCTATTTTATGTCGGTTCCCGGGTAAAACCGTGCCAAAATTTCGTCAACCGTCATGCCGCCTTCCGCAAGCGTTATGGCGGCCGCTTGACTCATGCCCACGCCGTGCCCATAGCCGAGCGTCGTAAATGTGAACGCGCCGTTTTCATACGTCACCGTAAAACTCGCGCTGCGTAAACCGAGCATCTCCCGCACATGCACGCCTGTCATTTCCACCCCGCAGACCGTAAGCTTTTCCACATATCCCGTGTCAAAATATTGAATATCCGAGAACCACTTTCCCGGCGTATCGTCAAATGAAATTTCCGAGAAAGCGGCTCGTATCTCGTCTTCCGTAAACGTTGTCGCGCTCTGAAACCCCTGCGCCAAAAGGTCGCTCGGGCACGCCACAGCGGTGAGGTACGGGTAGCTTTTTTCCGGCCACACGTTTTCAAACGGCTGCGTGCACCCGGCAGAAATCGCAAAATAGCACGCATCGATCGGTTCGTTTTCAAAATAAATTTCTTTGTCGAGCACCGATAAGCACAGCGCCCGCACGCGGTTTTGTTCTTCGTCCGTCAGCCCCGCATCAACCGTGTAGATGCTCTTTTCCGCGCTGTCACAGGTAAAATCAAAATCTTTCCCCGTGTTTTCCCGCCGCTTGCGGTCATAGAGCGTGTGTATCGCGATGATTTGTGCCTTTAACGCCTCGTCGGGGGCAGAAACAGCCATCTCACACGGCAGTGCCCCGCAGAGAAAATCCAGATCGTTCACGGTGCGGACCGTCTCTGTTGCCGTGTCGTAAATGCGAAAAACAGATTCGCTTTTTGCCGTGCCGCTCTCCGCAAACAGCAGCGGCGTTACCGCGCAAAACAGATACAGCGCACCTAAAAACGCGAAAAACCTGCGCACCGGCCATTTTGATTTCAGCTTCATTTTACACCTCAAGATGAAAAAACTTATTGTCACTCATGCAATATTTTGTGCTAAATTTAATTTTGTAGAATAAATCAAGATAAAAATGAAAGATATTAAGTTTCATAATTCAAAAATGCTTGACGAAACCGCAACTCTGCGCTATTATGTATCTACTACGCGAAAATGTGCGGAACGCAGTGCGAAGAGCCGCGCAGGAAAGGATGAGCAGTTTTGGAAAGATTGATAAACGAAAGTGCAAGCAGCACAACGGTCAGCGAGCTTTGCGCCGAGTATCGTGCCAATAACCAGATTACAAAGGATGAATACGAGCTTTACCACGTCAAACGCGGCCTGCGCAACCGCGACGGCACCGGCGTCATGGCCGGTCTTACGCACGTCTGTAATGTGCACGGCTACCTCATCAGCGACGGCGTGAAGATTCCGGATAGCGGCCGCCTCACATACCGCGGCATGAATGTCGTGGACATCATCAACGGCTGCCGCGCCGAAGGCCGTTTCGGCTTTGAAGAAGTCGTGTGGCTTTTGATCTTCGGCAAGCTGCCCGATGAACGCCAGTATAACCGCATCTGTCAGCTCCTTTACGAAAACCGCGAGCTGCCGGAATACTTCCCCGAGGACGTCATCATGAAAAACCCGTCGCGCGACGTGATGAATAAGCTCGCGCGTGCCGTTTTGACGCTCTATTCCTACGATGACGACCCGGACGATCTCTCACTCGAAAATAACATGCGCCAAAGCATCTCGCTCATTGCGCGTATGCCGGCCATCATGACGTATGCCTATCAGGTCAAGCGCCGCCATTACGATAAACAGACCATGTTTTTCCACCCGTTTGAGCCGCAGCACAAAACGGCGGAGGCGATTTTGAATTCCCTGCGCGAGGATCGCCAATTCACGCACGAGGAAGCCCAGCTGCTCGACCTTTGCATGGTGCTCCACGCAGAGCACGGCGGCGGTAACAACTCCACATTTACCACGCGTGTGCTTTCCTCCGCGCAAACGGATATCTACTCCACCATCGCCGCAGCTATCGGCTCCCTGAAGGGCTTCCGTCACGGCGGCGCGAACCACAAGGTACGCCAGATGATGACGGACATCATGCAGAATGTGCAGCACTGGGACAGCGATGACGAAGTGGAAAACTATCTCGAGCGCATTTTGCGCCGCGAGGTGGGGGACAAGAGCGGCCTCATCTACGGCATCGGTCACGCCATTTACACATTGTCCGATCCGCGTGCCGTCGAGCTCAAAAAGCAGGCGCGCTCCCTCGCCGCCAAAACCGGCTACGCCGACCAGTTCGCGCTGTATGAGCGCATCGAACGCTTAGCGCCAGACGCGTTCCATAAAGTTACGGGGAACAAGAAAGTAGTATGCGCCAACGTCGATTTTTATTCCGGGCTCGTCTATGAGATGCTCGGCATTCCGGAGGATCTCTACACGCCCATGTTCGCCGTTTCGCGCATCTCCGGCTGGTGCGCCCACCGCATCGAGGAGCTCACAACGGGCGGCCGCATCATCCGCCCGGCGTACCGCGCGCTGCCCACCGGTCAGACCTACATCCCGCTCAAAGACCGCCATTACGATACAAAGTCCGTTTTGTAAATAAAACGGCATAAAAGCCCAAAACGGCTTGCTTTTTGCCGTTATTGCCCGTATAATCAAATTCAGAAAGCAGCAAGGTGTGTGCGGTGGCCCTGTCTTCGCCCGCACCTTTCCGTTTGTATAATTCCATTAAATCTCGTTTCTCTACGAAAGGAAGAGGGGGTAAAATCTATGAAAGCACCCATCACATTTGCCATCGCCGGCTTCGGCGACCGCGGCAGCACATACGCTTCCATGCAGAAGCTTTTCCCGGACCGCATGAAGGTCGTCGCCGTGGCAGATATCAACCCGGAAAAGGTACAGAAAGCGAAAGAGCTCTACGACATCAAGGATGAGCTTTGCTTCACGAGCGCAGAGGAAATGCTCGCGCAGGATAAGCTTGCCGATGTCATGGTCGTTTCCACCATGGACCGCCAGCACGTCAACCACGCCATTCCGGCGCTTGAAAAGGGCTATAATATCCTGATGGAAAAGCCGATCTCCCCGGATCTTCAGGAGTGCAAGCGTATCATCGAGGTTGCAAAGCACTGCCCCGGCAAGATCATCGTATGTCATGTTCTGCGCTATACCACGTTCTATAATACATTAAAGTCCATTCTCGACAGCAAAAAGATCGGCGATGTCGTCTCCGTCTGTGCAAACGAGAACGTCGGCTACTGGCACCAGGCGCACTCCTTTGTGCGCGGCAACTGGCGCAACAGTGACCAGACAAGCCCCATGATCCTCCAGAAGTGCTGCCACGATATGGACATCTACACCTGGCTGCTCGGCAAAAAGTGTAAGGCCATTTCCTCCGTCGGCGATACGCACCTCTTCAAAAAGGAGTGCGCACCGGAGGGCGCAACGCCGTACTGCCTCGGCGGCTGCAAAGCGAAGGAAAACTGCAAGTTCGACGCCGAGAAGATCTACATCACGAACCCCGCAACGGGCATCCGCAACGGCAATACGTGGATGGCGGGCGTTGCCTGCGGCGTGAACCCCACTGAAGAGCGCACCTATGAAGCACTGAAAAACGGTCAGTACGGCCGCTGTGTCTATATGTGCGACAACAACGTCGTCGACCACCAGCAGACGAACCTCCTCTTCGAGGACGGCACAACCATGAGCTTCACCATGTGCGCGTTCACCGAAAAGTGCTACCGTTATTTCAAGGCCATGGGCACGAACGGTGAGATCGAAGCCGATATGCTCTCGAATAAAATCCACGTCCGCGTCTTCGGCGAGCCGGAAGAAATCATCGATGTCAAGCTCCTTGCAAACGACCTCAAGGGTCACGGCGGCGGCGACAGCGGCATCGTGAACGACTTCCTCGATATGCTCATCAACGAGACCGAAGCCACCGAGCGCACCACAACGCTGGAGCACTCCCTCGAAAGCCACTTCATGGCGCTCGCAGCCGAAGAATCCCGCCTCCGCGGCGGCGAGCTCATCAACATGGATGCGTTCAAAAACGGCAAGTAATTTAACAATCTGAACATAAAAAGTCCTGCACGCATTATAAGCTGTGCAGGATTTTTTACTATATTCAATTTAATATTTCATCACAAATATGTGTCCACAATGGCCTGCGTCTCATCGCGCTTTGCTTCCATTTCCGCCACAAGGTGGAACTGGTTGCGTGCGCGGTCTAAGTTGTGCTGCGGGTACTTCGTCTTAAAGTACACATCGCCGTTCAGGTAGTCCGCAAGGAAGCGGATGCCCACCTCAAACGTCATCAGCTTCGCACCGTCCGGCAGCGTGCGGATTTCTGTCTCGGTCAGCGCCTTGCCGGCTTCGCCGAGGAAGCCTTCCGTGTACACCTTAAAGAGCGGCACGCTGAAGTGCACCTTCGTCAGATCGGTTTCGTCCTCCGCACCGGTGGAAGCGCCCGCGCGGATGGAATCACCGAAGTCAAACGCCGCAAGGCCCGGCATCACCGTGTCAAGATCGATGACGCACACCGCGTCACCCGTCGCGTTATCGATCAAAACGTTGCTCATTTTCGTGTCGTTGTGCGTCACCTTCAGCGGCAGCTTGCCCTCCTCAAGCAGGTTCATCAAAAGCCCGCAGTCCGTTTCGCGTGCCTTTGCAAATTCCAGCTCGGCCGCAACATCCTTTAAGCGCCCGGCTTTATCCTCACGTACCGCGTCCATCAGTTGCCGGAAGCGCGCCGGGGTGTCGTGAAAGTGCGGGATGACCTCATGCAGCGTCTCTGCCGGATAATCAGAGAGCATGTTCTGAAACGCACCGAACGCCGCGCCGGATTTTTTCAGCATCTCCGGAGATTCCGCAAAGTCATACGCCGTTGTGTTCTCCAAATTGATCGTCGAGCGCCAGTAGTTGCCCTCACTGTCGATATAATAATCCTTGCCGTCGTTCGTCTTTAAAACCGTCAGCGTGCCGCGTTTCGGGTCTTTGCCGGCCTTTTCAAGCTTCTCCGCCAAAAATTTCGTCACGTGCACCATGTTGTCCATGATCTCATCCGGGTGTGGGAACACATACCCGTTCACGCGCTGCAAAACAAAGTTGCCCTTTTCCGTGCGCGCCAGAAACGTGTCGTTGATGTGCCCGCCGCCGTACGGTTCAATGGAGCTTACACAGTCGCCGTAAAAATACGCCTTTGCGGCCTCGTTATAAAGAATTCCCTTTTTGTCCGCCATGTTTTATCCCCTTAGAGTAAATTTAAAACCGTCAATTATTGATGATGATGCGCAAGATTTCGGAACCGCCCGCCGCGGAAAGATCCATCGCGCCGCTGTACCGCTCCAAAATGCCGCGTACCACTTCCATGCCGAGCACCTGCGGCTTTTTCGGCTCAAACAGCTTATGTACAAGGTCGTTCACGGAGCTCTTCGTTGCCGGTGTGCGCTTTTTCTGTTTTTTCTGCGCCGAGTACACCGCCTCAAACGTGATGCGGTTTTCCACTGGCAGCGCCGTGATGCGCACGCGCGGTTCCTCTGCGCCGGAGTGCTCCGCGCAGTCGATGGCGTGCGTCAGCATGTCGTTCAGAATCGCGCAGAATTCAATGGTTTTCAGCCGCACCGCGCCAAGCTCCACATTGCTTTCCAAAACGATGCCGCAGTGTGCCGCGTAGGCTGCCTTGCCCGCCAGCACTGCATTCACATACGGGTTTTCGCTGTATCGCTGTAAATACGGATCGTGCAGAACTGTTTCCTCTTTGATGATATTCAGTACGCCTTCGCAGCTGCCGTCCTGCGCCTCAGCCGCGATCTCATGTAAAACAAAATCATGGTGCTCCTGCGCGTTCTTTGCGTTTGTCACGTTGCCCACCATCGCGCGGAAATAATCCGCCTCCGCGCCGAGCAGCTGCTCGCGGTGCTCGGCCGTGCAGGCACTCTCCTGGTACTTTGCCGCGTTAAATGCCGCACGCACCGTAAACGCCAAAACAAGGTACAGCGCCGCTGTCAGAATAAGGCGCTGCGTTACGCTGTTCAGGCCGAAAAAAGTCGGCAAAATTCCGTTAGCGCAGAATAAACAGACAACAAGCGCCGCACAAAGCCCCACAGACAGCACCGAAACGCCGCGCTGTGCAAAATAGCGAAACGGGTGTGCCAGCGTCATGAAAGAGAGAAATGTCAGCACAATGTACAGTAAGCTGCCGATGACCGCCGGCCACAAACCGCCACTTGCAAACGGCAAAGCTTTCGTGAGCATATCCGTCACGGGCAGCAAAAACGCGTAGTTGCAGATCATCAAAAGAGAAAGGCTCAGCTTCTGCGCCAAATTGTTCGTGTAGAGGAATACCGCCGCAACCAGCAATAAGAGCACATTCATGCCGTTGCCGAACTGCCCCGTCGCGTCGTTAAAGGCAGGGGAGAGCAGCAGATTCAGCACAATAGAAAGCACAAACACGCCGCCCGAAACAATGGCCTCCGCCAGCAGCCGAAAGCGGCTGTTTAAAACCGTCAGAAATAAAAGTGCATTGCACAGAAAAACGACCGGTAAAAGCATTTTAAAACGCCTCACTTTTCCAAGTTTGTGTGCGCGAACCCCTAAATCGCACACAATTTTTTTCAGTATACCATATTTGGTCGCTTCTTTCAACAAATTCCACAAAGAAATGTTCCGCAGCACGAATTTTTCGACACTACGGAACACATTTCAGCCCATGCGGCGGTTCTGCTTGCCGGTGACAGATTCCATCTCAATGCACCACACACCCGTCGATTTCGGCCCCGTCTCCACGCATCCGGTTTCCTCTTTCGTCAAACTCGGCACAAAACGGTCGCAAAGCAGACGCAGCGCACGGCGTTTTTCATCGAAATCGATTACTTCTGTCACTTTGCCGCGCACCACAGTGGAGGTATAGAGCGTCGTCAGTCCCTTTTCGTAGATCGTCGGGTTTTCCACAAACAGCAGGCAAACCTGCGGATTTTCGCGCAGAGAGTCGACCTTCAGCCCCGCCATCGCGCTGTGGAAGAACAGCTTCTCGCCGTCACGCACCACGTTCAGTGCCACCGCATACGGCGTGCCGTCCGTCGCAATAAGGGAAAGTGTGCCGTAAACGCAGCGGTCAATGACCGCAAGCGCATCCTCGCGGGAAATCGCGCGGTCGGCGCGGCGCATTTTGGTCATGTCCGGTTTTGTCATATCCATCAATTCAAAACAACTCCTTGTCCTTTGTTGACTTCAGTATAGCATTGCATAGTGCCGAAAACAACCGTTTTCAAAAAACACGCGAATTTTCGACGAGAAATTGCAAAATTTCGCTGTGAAATTGCCGAATTTCGCATAAGCCCTTGTTTTATTCCGGGTTTTACAGTATATTTAATTGGTATGACTTTCGGAAAGGAGCGCAATGGACTGCACGGCAGTCCATATCTGTATATATGGAAAACACAGAAGCAAAAAGAAACATCAAGCTCATCGCGTTCGATCTGGACGGCACCACGCTGCACGGCTTCGCGGAGCTTTCAGAGCGCAACCGCCGCGCCATGGAAAAGGCGAACGACGCAGGTATTCTGGTCGTCCCGGCCACAGGACGCGTGCGCAATTTTATTCCGCCGTGTCTCACCGAGCTGCCGTTTATCCGCTACGCTATCACCTCAAACGGCGGCGCCGTGTGGGATATTCTGGAAAACAAAGTGCTCTGCACCGATCTCATTCCCACCGAGACCGCGCTCGAAGTGCAGAAAATTTTTGACGATTACGAGCTTTATGTGGAATACTACGTGCACGGGCGCGGCGTTACAAAGCGCGGCAACCCGGATAAAGCCCGCACCATTTTCGGCTTCCCGGAAGAAAAATATTACTTCCTCACAAAAGATTATACGTTCACGGACAACCTCTCCGCGTTTTTAAAAGAAACGCACGCCGAGCCGGAAAAGATCAATATGATGTTCATCCCGGAAAGCGTCCGCCCGGAAATTTTGGCCCGACTGCAAAAGTTAGGCGGCATCGAGCTTACATTCTCGAACGTCGATAACATCGAGATCAATAAAAAGGGCTGCGATAAGGGCACCGCACTGTATTCGCTCTGCAAGGTCCTCGGCATCGATCCCAAAAACACCATGGCGGCGGGCGATAACGGCAACGACCTCGGTATGCTGAAAGCCGCAGGCTTCGCTGCCGTCGTCGGCAACGGCATAGAGGAAGCGAAAGCGATTGCCGACGCCGTCGTCGCACCGTGTATAGAAGACGGCTTCGCGGAAGCCGTGGAGCGGTTTGCACTGAGATAAAAAGAAAAATATAAAAGCACCATTTGAAAGGAACCAAACTATGCTGAATGTCAACGGGGTCGCCATCAATTTTGATGGTCAGAACCTCTTTTCAAACGTCAATCTCCAGTTTTTGCCGGGCAACTGCTACGGCATCATCGGCGCAAACGGCGCGGGTAAATCCACCTTCCTGCGTATTTTGTCCGGCAATTTAGAGCCCAGTAAGGGCGAGGTCACATTTGACCCCAAATACAGAATGTCCGTTCTGAAACAGGACCACTTTGCTTACGAAGACCAAACCATTTTTGATACCATCATGCAGGGCAATGCAAGACTGTATGAGATCGCACAGGAAAAAGACGCGCTGTACGCAAAGCCCGATTTTGATGAAGAAGACGGCAACCGCGCCGCCGAGCTTGAAGCCGAGTTCTCCGAGCTCAACGGTTGGGACGCCGAGACCGAAGTCGCAAAGCTCATGCAGGGTCTCGGCCTCGACAGCAACGATATGTATAACACCATGAGCACTCTGAACCAGACCGAAAAGGTTAAAGTGCTCTTGGCCCGCGCGCTGTTCGGCCAGCCGGATATGATTCTCCTTGACGAACCGACGAACGGCCTCGACGCCAAAGCCATCACATGGTTAGAGGATTTTCTCATTGAGTACGAGGGCACCGTCATCGTTGTCTCCCATGACCGCCACTTTTTAAATAACGTCTGCACCCATATTGTCGATGTCGATTACGGCAAGATCAAAATGTACGTCGGCAACTACGACTTCTGGTATGAGTCGAGCCAGCTCATGCAGCGCATGATGCGCGACCAGAACCGCAAGGCGGAGGAAAAAATCAAGGAGCTCCAGAACTTCATCCAGCGCTTCTCCGCAAATAAATCAAAGTCCCGTCAGGCGACGTCCAGAAAGAAGCTGCTCGATAAGATCACCGTCGAAGAAATGCCCGCGTCCTCCCGTCGCTACCCGTATGTCGGCTTTACGATGGACAGAGAGCTCGGCAAAGATGTCCTCACCGTCTCGGGCCTTACAAAGACCGTAGACGGCGTAAAGGTGCTTGATAACGTCACGTTCACCGTCGGCCGCACGGATAAAATCGCGTTCACCGCATCAAACGAGTTCGCCGTGCCGACGCTTTTCAAAATCTTAATGGGCGAGCTGGAGCCGGATGCCGGCACATTCAAGTGGGGTGTTTCGACGAGTCAGTCCTATTTCCCACAGGATAATTCCGCCTATTTCACCGATACGGAAGATTCCATCATCCGCTGGCTCGAGCAATATTCCAAAGACACCACCGAAACGTATCTGCGCGGTTTCCTCGGCAAAATGCTGTTCTCCGGCGAAGACGTCTATAAGCCCGTGCAGGTGCTTTCCGGCGGCGAAAAGGTGCGCTGCATGCTCTCGCGCATGATGATGTTCGGCAGCAACGTCTTGCTGCTCGACCAGCCCACCAACCACCTCGACCTCGAGTCCATCACTGCCGTCAACAACGGCCTCATCGATTTCAAGGGTGTCGTGCTGTTCGCATCGCATGACCACGAGTTCACCCAGACCGTCGCGAACCGCATCATCGAAATTCTGCCCGAGGGCGGCACGTTCGACCGCGTTACCACCTACGACGAGTACCTCGAAATGCGCGGCTAAACCCGCAAAGGACGCGGCTACTTCTCCTAAAGAACGCCCCGAAAAGCTCGAAGAACTCGTCCGCAGCCTTGGGTCCGACGAATAAAACCGTAAAATTTGACAAAACAGGCAAATAAGACTGGATTTTCCCGCGGTTCCCCGCTATAATAGAAATAATGTCTTTCTCCGCATAATCTTGCGGAAGAAGAAAACGAAAACGCTCTGAAAGCGTAAAAAAGGGGAATTTGCAAATGGAAATTGCAATTACAGTCTTGCTGCTCATCGTGGGTCTCGTGCTCATCATCAAGGGCGGCGATTTCTTTGTGGATGCCGCATCGTGGATGGCGGAAGCCTCCGGCATTCCGAAGCTTATTGTCGGCGCAACGGTCGTCAGCTTCGCGACCACTTTGCCGGAGCTGCTCGTCTCCATCTTCGCGGCGCTCGACGCACGTGCCGCAGAGGCACTTTCGCCCGGCAGCGGCATCGGCATGGTGGATATGTCCATCGGCAACGCCATCGGCAGCGTCACGGCGAACCTCGGTCTCATCATGGGCATCGCGCTTGTCGCCATTCCTATGGCGATCCGCCGCAAAGATTACATGCTCAAAATGATCCTCATGCTCGTGGCTGCCGCTGTCACCGTATGTTTCTCACTGTTTGATAACGGCGTCGGCATGGTTGCCAGCATTTTGCTCATCATTATTTTCGTCATTGCCATGTACGACAACATCCACGAGGCCGTCGTCGCCGTCAAGGGCGGGGCAAAGGGTCAGCAGCTCGATGAGCCCGTCACGAAAAAAGCCGTCATCACCAATGTTGTCAAATTCCTCATCGGCGCGGTCGGCACGGTCGCCGGTGCACAGCTCCTTGTCGATAACGGCTCCGCGCTCGCTTCCATGTGCGGCGTTTCGGATCGCGTCATCTCCGTCACCATCATCGCTATCGGCACGTCTCTGCCGGAGCTTGTCACCACGCTCACCGCCATCGCGAAAAAGCAGGGCTCGCTCTCCGCAGGCAACATCATCGGCGCAAATATCATCGATCTGACCTTGATTCTGCCCGTATGCGCGCTCATCTACGGCAGCAAGCTCCCCGCGTCGCCCACCGTCGCCATGGTCGATATCCCGGCATGTCTCATCATCGGCATTCTGTCTGTCGTGCCCACGCTCATCACGAAGAAATTCTCGCGCTGGCAGGGCGCTTTAATGCTCGCCGCCTACGCCGTCTATATCGTACTCAGCGTCATTGTTATGGCATAACTTGTAACTTTTGTAACGAAAGCTCCGTTTTCAAGAAAAACGGGGCTTTTTTATGCACTTTTCAAATCATTTCCTCTTGACTTTTCAGCGCTCTGTATGCTAAAATGTAACAGAAGTGTAACAAATGTTATTGCTTTGTAATTTTTGAATGTCAGGTGAGAAGCGCATGCAGGCGGCAGAAATGCAGATAAAAACCGAAAACAGTGTTGAGGCAGCAAGCGCCATTCTTCGCACACTGCGTCATGCCGTGCCGGTGCTCTTGGCCTTGCTTATTGCTTTGCTCGCCGCCGCACCCGTTTTGGCGGATGAGACCGATGAAGCGATAACGGATACTGAAACCGTCTCTGCCGAACCGACGGAAGACCTCCGGGACGATTACACCGCCGTCGCCGCGCAGCTGGAAGCCGTCGCGCGCGCAGAGGGCAGAGATATGGCAGATAAAATGCTCAGCACTGCCCTGCACAGCCTCACGGGGACTTCGGTCGCCGATGACGCCGAAAGCGCCATTTCCGCCGCAGCTGCGCCCGAGGCCGCAGAGCCGAAGGCTGTCGTCGTCAACGCCTCCGTGCAGGCGGGCGCCAAGTGGTCTGCAAAGGGCATTCTGCCGTTTTTGGCCGTTGTGCTGTTGGCATTTTTAGGTCTTTCTCTTGCCGTGCGCCCCATGCGCCGCCGTCGTGTGCATTCGGCCCGTGCTTATCGCCCCATGCGTGACCGCACTCTGAATGACACTGCGTTTCAAAGCCGCGCACATTCCACTTTATAAATCCGATCATAAGGAAAAACATACTTTTCCTCTCTTTTCGGCGCCGCTCGGTTCTCGGGCGGCGCTCTTTTTTCGCAAATCCGCATAAATCCCGTTTTGACATTCCTGAAAATCCCATTTTTAAAAATGCACACAAATCCATCGTCAAACTTTATTCATATTTTACGCAAAAGCGGTTGACAAATCCTGACTTTTTCCGTAAACTGAACTTATTGCGTTTGCATCTAAAACCAAATAAAATCGGCTGTTCCGGAAAGGTCGCTAAAACGGGCAACACACAAAGCGTTGTGTTGCTTTTATCCTGTTCGGAAAAGTGTTCCTGCCGCGGCCGGATCGCGGGCGAAAGCCTGCGGCCGTGAAAAATCCTTTGCGGAAGCAGTACGCATCATGCAGCCGGGGTGTATGATTCACTAAGACCGCGCAACTTTCGGGGGACAAGGGTCCCACCAAACCGCAAAGGGGATGCTTTCCATGTTAAAACCAATCATCACGCTCAAAGACATTGCAGTATCGTTTGACGGCGAGCAGGTCTTAAAGAACTTCAACCTCACCATCGGTGACGGCGAGTTCGTAACACTGCTCGGGCCCTCCGGCTGCGGCAAAACCACGGTTTTGCGCACCATCGGCGGCTTCGTCACACCGGATAGCGGCGATGTCTTTTTTGGTGACGAGAAGATCAATAACGTGCCGCCGCATAAGCGCGCCGTCAATACGATTTTCCAAAAGTACGCGCTTTTCCCGCACCTGAACGTCTATGAAAACATCGCGTTCGGCATGCGTCTCAAAGGCAAGAAAGAAGACGAAATTCAAAAGACCGTCACCGAAATGCTGCATATGGTCAACTTAAACGGCATGGCGCACCGCGGTGTCGGCCAGCTTTCCGGCGGTCAGCAGCAGCGTGTCGCCATTGCGCGCGCCCTCGCAAACGAGCCGAAGGTGCTCCTCCTCGATGAGCCGCTTTCCGCGCTCGATTTAAAGCTGCGCAAGGATATGCAGAACGAACTCAAAAAGATTCAGCAGGCCATCGGCATCACGTTCATTTTCGTCACGCACGACCAGGAGGAAGCGCTCTCCATGAGTGACACGGTCGTCGTCATGGATAAGGGAGAAATTCAGCAGATCGGCTCGCCGATTGACATCTACAACGAACCGAAAAACGCCTTCGTTGCGGACTTCATCGGCGAAAGCAATATCCTCGACGGCACCATGATCGAAGACTACCTCGTCGAGGTCGCCGGTCAGCGCTTCAAGTCGCTCGACAGCGGCTTCGGTAAAATGGCCCCGGTCGACGTCGTCATCCGCCCGGAGGATATCGACATCGTGCCCACCGGCTCCGCCGCCGCACACATCAACGGCGTCGTCACCAGCGTCACGTTTAAGGGCGTACACTATGAGATTATCGTCGATGTTGACGGCTTCAAGTGGATGATCCAGACGACCGACAGCGCCAATGTCGGCGATAAGATCGGCCTTGCGCTCACTCCGGACGACATTCACGTCATGGCGAAGTCCGTTTACTCCGGCACTATGGGCGATTACAGCACGTTCAGTGACGAAATGGAGGAAGCGCTCCAGGAGGAGGGCAGCGAACATGAGGACTAAACTCATCTCCGCCCCGTACACGATCTGGATGACGCTGTTCATCATCGTGCCCATGGGTCTTGTGGCATTCTTTGCCTTTACCGATAAAAGCGGCGCTTTTACGTTAGATAACATCGCGCGCGTCGGCCAGTATTCCAACGTCTTCCTGCGTTCCATCTGGCTCGGCGCACTCGCAACGTTTATTTCGCTTCTGCTCGGCTACCCGCTCGCGTATATCATCGCCAAAGCGGCGCCGAACCGCCAGAGCTTCCTCATTTTGCTCATCATGCTGCCCATGTGGATGAACTTCCTGCTGCGCACCTACGCATGGATGTCCCTCCTTGAGGATAACGGCCTCATCAACAATATGCTCGCCGCCGTCGGTCTGCCGCGCATCCACATGATCAACACCGCGGGCGCAGTCGTCCTCGGCATGGTGTATAACTACATCCCGTACATGATCCTGCCCATTTACTCTGTGCTCACCAAAATCGACAACAGTGTCATCGAAGCTGCGCAGGATCTCGGTGCAAACAACCGCAATGTCTTCCTTAAAGTTGTCCTGCCCATGAGCATGCCCGGTGTCATTTCCGGCGTTACCATGGTGTTCGTGCCCGCTGTTTCCACATTTATTATCTCTAAAATGCTCGGCGGCGGCGGAAACCTGCTCATCGGCGACCTCATCGATATGCAGTTCCTCGGCTCGGCGTATAACCCGAACCTCGGCTCTGCCATTTCACTTGTCCTCATGGTCATCATTCTCATCTGCATGGGCATCATGAACCAGTTCGACGACGGTGAAAATGTGGGAGGAGGTATGATTCTGTGAAAACGGCTTCCAAAGTCTACACGGCGCTCATCTTCATCTTTCTTTACGCGCCCATCATCGTGCTCATCATCTTCTCGTTCAACGATACGGATACCGCAAGCCGCACCCAGTTTTCCGGCTTTACACTGCGCTGGTATCAGCGCCTGTTTGAGGATCGCTATATTCTGGAGGCGCTGCTCAATACATTGATCATCGCCGTCGTTTCCGCGTTCGCTTCCACTGTACTCGGCACCATGGCGGCGGTCGGCATCAACCGCATGAAGCGTATGCCGAAAAAGGTCATGATGAACATCACCAATTTTCCCATGGTCAACCCGGAAATCGTCACCGGTGTTTCCATGATGCTTCTGTTCGTCGCGGCAGTCAGCCTGTTCGGCGGCAAAAGCCTCGGCATGGCGTCGCTCATTATCGCGCACATCACGTTCTGCCTGCCGTATGTCATCTTGTCCGTTCTGCCGAAGCTGCGCCAGATGAACCCAAACCTCTTCGAGGCCGCGCAGGATCTCGGCTGCCCGCCGGTACGCGCGTTCTTTAAAGTCGTGCTGCCGGAGATCATGCCCGGCATCGTCACCGGCATGATCATGGCGTTCACGCTCTCCATCGATGATTTCGTCATCAGCTACTTCACAAGCGGCACCACGCAGACGCTGCCCATCTACATTTATTCCATGACGAGAAAGCGCATCTCCCCGGAGATCAACGCGCTTTCCACCGTGCTCTTTGTGTGCGTCATGCTCTTGCTCATCATCATCAATGTCCGCCAGGGACGTGAAGAGCGCCGTGCCAAAAAGGCAGAAAGGGAGCGTGCCTGATGAAAAAGAAATTTTTTGCTGTCTTTTTTGCACTTCTGGTGCTCTGCACCGCAGTCGTGCCCGTCTTTGCCGATGAAGCCGACGACTGGGATTTTTCCGAAGAACACCCCACCGCAGAGCCCACCGGTGTGACCATCAATGTCTACAACTGGGGCGAGTATATTTCAAACGGCACCGAGGGCTCGCTGGATGTCAATGCCGAGTTCACCCGTCGCACCGGCATCGAGGTCAACTATACCACGTTCGACAGCAACGAGTCGCTGTACTCCAAACTCGCAGGCGGCGGCGCAAGCTACGATGTCATTGTCCCGTCCGATTACATGATCTCAAAGCTCATGAACGAGAACATGCTCGCGGAGCTGGATTTCAGCAATATCCCGAATTTCGAGTACATCGACGAGCAGTTCCGAAACCCCGATTACGACCCCGAAAACAAATTCTCCGTGCCGTACACATGGGGCACCGTCGGCCTGTTCTATAATACCGATTATGTCACCGAGCCCGTCACCAGCTGGTCTATTTTGTGGGACGAGCAGTACAGCGGCAAGATTTTGATGTTCGATAACCCGCGCGACGCGTTCGCCATTGCACAGGAGCGCCTCGGCTTCTCCCTCAATTCCACTGACGAAAGCGAGTGGGAGCAGGCGGCTATGCTTTTAAAGGAGCAGAAGCCTCTCGTACAGGCGTACGTCATGGATCAGATCTTCGACAAAATGGAAAGCGGCGAAGCGTGGCTTGCACCGTACTATTCCGGCGATGCCGGCACGCTTGTTGAAAACAACGAAAACATCAAGTTCATCGTCCCGGAAGAGGGCACGAACTACTTTGTCGATGCCATGTGCATCCCGGCAACGGCCGAGCACAAAAAAGAAGCCGAACTGTACATCAACTTCATGTGTGACCCCGAAATTGCCGGTGCGAACATGGATTTCGTCGGCTACGCCACCCCGGAGACCGCCGCGAAAGACTATCTTGCTCCCGACGCCGTCGCAAATCCCATCTACTACCCGGATCAGGACGTGCTCGACCGCACGGAGGTCTTCGTCAATCTCCCGAGCGAGACGAGCAATCTGCTCGATACGCTCTGGGCAGAGGTCAAGATGGGCGGCCCCGGCCAATCCGCGGTTCTCATCGCCATCATCTTAGTCTTCCTCGCAGTCTACATCGCCATCATCATCTGGAAAAAACAAAAGCGCAAGCGCGAGATGATGTAACAACTGCGTAAATAGAAGTATATTGAAAGCTCTTCGAAAATCACTTTCGGGGAGCTTTTTCTCTGTCTGGGCGTTTTATCAAAAGGCTTCGTTTTTTTAGGAAACCCATGCAACTGGGTTTCCTAGTTTTGGTGTAGGCAAAAGGTGTTTTGTCGGCTGTGAACGACGGCTTAGGGCGCTGCCCTAAGGACCTGCAAGCTTTTTCAAAAGCTTGCGCAAAACTTTTTGCGTTCTTAGCGTCTTGCAATTTCCTCTGCACCTCGGTATAATGTGGTTAGATTCAAAACAGAAAGCAAGGATGAAAAAACCATGAAAATTCAGAATGTTTCGGATGCCGCTTTTAAAAAGTACGGCAAAGTCATCACGGGGCTCGATTGCTCCGACATTATCGCCGCCATGGCGGAAACGCCCTGCCCGGAAAACGTCGTCTATGTACCCGGTGCAGAGTCTCTCGAAAGCTGCGCGTCTGCCAAAGACATCGCCTACACGCTCTACGGCGGCATGCCCGTGCAGATCGGCTACTGCAACGGCAATAACCATAAGTTAAACGGTCTCGAATATCACCGCGATAGTGAAGTAAACATCGCCGTTACCGACCTCATCCTGCTCATCGGCTCCGAGCAGGACATCGAAAACGGCAAGTACGATACGTCTAAGGTCGAAGCGTTCCTCGTGCCCGCCGGCACCGTTATCGAGGTTTACGCCACCACGTTGCACTATGCGCCGTGCAATGCAAACGACGGCGGCTTCAAGTGCGTCGTCGCGCTGCCGAAGGGCACGAATACCGACATCGAAAAGCGCGCGCCGAAGACCGAGGAAGACAAAATGCTTTTCGCCCGCAACAAGTGGCTGCTTATGCACCCGGAAGCGGCAGAAGAGGGTCAGTACGTCGGCCTTGTCGGCGAAAACATCTGCGTTTGATTTGCGTAGAACGCCGTAAAACCGAACAACCGGGGCATACCGCACGGCACGGTGCAGTATGCCCCTTTTCGCTCAAAATCTATCCATAATAAGGGGGAGACCCATGACATTTTATGATCTGCTCTGGTATTTTACCATTTATTCGTTTTTAGGCTGGTGCTCGGAGGTCATTTTTGCCACCGTCACCACCGGCAAGTTCGTCAACCGCGGTTTTTTAAACGGCCCCGTGTGCCCCATCTACGGCTTTGGCATGTCGCTCGTGTTGCTCGTTTTGCTGCCGTTTTCGGATAACATCCCCTTGCTGTTTATCGGCGGCGCGCTGCTCACCAGCGCCATCGAGCTTGTTGGCGGTTGGGCGCTCAAAAAATTCTTCCACACCACGTGGTGGGACTATTCCGACCAGCCCTTCAACCTCGGCGGCTATATTTGCTTAAAATTCAGCATCCTCTGGGGTCTGTGTGTCGTCGTCGTCATTCGCATTGTTCATACGGCTATCGCGTCGCTCGTGCACTGGATTCCCTTCACGCTCGGCGCAATTCTGGTCGGTATTTTCATCGCGCTGTTTATCACGGATACCATCGTCACCGTGCTTACCATCCGCAAGCTCAACGAAAAGCTCACCGTCATCAACGATATGTCCGCGCGTCTGCGCAAAGAGAGCGACGCCATCTCGAACGGCCTCGGTCGCCTGACGCTCCTTGCAGACGAGAAGATCACCGAGCAGAAGCAGGAGTTCAACGAAAAAGCCCGCCCTGTCCTCGAAGAGAAGCTTCAGGCACAGCGCGCTCAGCTTTCGGAGAAGTACGAAGAATACCGTGCGTCGCTGGAAGACCGCCGTGTGAAAGCACAGAAGTCTGCCGAAGACCTCCGTGCCCAGTGGAACAGCGTTACCTCCAAGCTCCAGCGTCACACCCAGCGCCGTTTGCTGCGCGCCTTCCCGACCATGAAAAACGACCGCGCAGACGAAGCACTTCGCCGCTTGCGTGCGTGGATGGATGAAAAGAAGGAAAACTGATGCGTCGCTATGTGGAAAACGTTCCGCCCTCGCTCACGCAAAAGGAGCTGCATGACCGTGCCTACGCACTTTTGTATCGCGCCTTAAAGGACGAGTGGGGCATCGCATCGCCTGTTGTGGAAAAAACTCCGCTCGGCAAGCCGTATTTAAAAGGGGAGAACATGCCCCATATCAGCCTGAGCCACACTAAGGGCATCGTCTGCTGCGCCGTGTCGCGGAAAAATGTCGGCATCGATGCCGAATATCCACGCCGCGTGCGGGGGAGTGCCGCAGAGCGCGTCTGTACGCCCGCAGAGCTTCTGGATATACAAAGCAGCCCCAATCCCGCCGCGCGCTTTCTGGCGTACTGGACGCTCAAAGAGAGCATCTCCAAGTGCCGCGGCACCGGCCTTTCGGAATCGTTCCAAAACTACGAGATCACCTTTCAAAACGGCATGCCGCATCTTAACGGCTACACGCTCTTTTTCGAGCAGTACGGCGTGCATTTTCTCGCCGCCGCCGAGGAAGCATAAAGCATAGCCGCCCCGCATACCTATGACCGAAAAGAAAGTCTTACCCGGTTTTCTGCGGTGAAAGGTGGCAGCAATATGATTGTATCGCTCGGCGCGAACAAAAAACGAATTTTGGCGGTGCTTGTGCTCATCGCCATAGCCGTCAGCGCGTTTTTCCTCATCCCGCGCGGCGAAAAGCGGCAGACATTCCCCGGTATGACGGGGGAGGAGCGCCTCGCGTTTTTAACGTCCTTCGGCTGGGAGGCGGAAGCGGAGCCGCAGGATGTGCGCGAGGTTGTCATTCCCGCAAAATTTAACGATGTCTATGCGGCGTATAATACGATGCAGCAGGCGCAGGGTTTCGACCTTTTGCCCTATGCCGGCGAAAAGTGCACGCAGTACCGCTACCGCATCACAAACTACCCGAATACGCCCGATGGCGTCTTCGCAACGCTCCTCGTCTTTGAGGGCAATATCATCGGCGGCGATGTCGCGTCCGGCGCAGAGGATGGCTTCATGCACGGCTTTGCGGCAGACAGCGCCCGCTATGAAATGCCGAAGTCGGTCATCAAAGAGAGCGCGTCGCCCGCGCCGAACACCGGCGAATCCACACAAAATCCAACGGAAAGTGAAACAACATGAGACTCGATAAATTCCTTTCAAACGAAAATATCGGCAGCCGCAAGGCGGTCGGCACGCTGGTGCGCAGCGGTGCCGTCGCCGTCAACGGACAAGCCGTGCGCAAAAGCGATATCCGGATCGACCCCGAAAAGGACGAGATCACCGTCAACGGAAAGCCCGTGCGGTACAGCGCGTTTGTGTACATCATGCTCTATAAGCCCTCGGGCGTGCTCACCGCCACGCGTGACAGCCGCGCAGAGACCGTCTTAGACCTCCTGCCGCCGGAGCTTAAGCGCCGCGATTTGTTCCCTGCAGGCCGTCTCGATAAGGACACCACCGGCCTTCTCGTTTTAACGAACGACGGCGAGTACGCCCACCGCATGTTGGCGCCGAAAAGCCACGTCTGGAAGCGTTACCGCGCCACGCTCGACCTGCCCGCAGAAGAAAGCGACATCGTGCGCTTTGCCGCCGGCATCAAAAGCGGCGAAAACGAGTTTGCCCCTGCCGTGCTCGAAATCAGTAAGGACGATCCTCACATCGCGTGGACGGAAATTCGGGAGGGGAAGTTCCATCAGGTCAAGCGTATGTTTTCAGCGTGCGGCAAGACCGTCACGGCCCTTCACCGCGAATCCATCGGCGCTTTAACGCTCGATCCCACACTTTCGCCCGGCGAAGCGAAAATTCTCGATCCGAGCGCCGCAGCGTTGGTTTTTGAAAAACCTGCACAAATAATCTGAACAAAAAGCATCAAGAATTTTTGCCGTTTATTTATTTTAACTAAACTCAAAGGAAAAAGTTTGGGCAAATAAGGACTGTTCAGGGACCCGATTTTCTGCTATACTTAGTGCATTGAAAAGAGACGTTGTTCGTCACATATGGTTGCCAGGCTCTGACGTACAACAACCCATCATCAGGAGGAAAAATCTTATGGCAAGTGTAACACTTAAAAATGTCTATAAAATCTATTCCGGCGGCGTTACCGCTGTTACAGATTTCTGCTTGGACATCGAAGACAAGGAGTTCATCATTCTCGTTGGTCCTTCCGGCTGCGGTAAGTCCACCACGCTTAGAATGATCGCAGGTCTCGAAGAGATCAGCAAGGGTGAGCTTTACATTGGCGACCAGCTCGCAAACGATGTTGCTCCTAAGGACAGAGATATCGCAATGGTGTTCCAGAACTACGCTCTGTACCCGCACATGACCGTTTATGACAACATGGCATTCGGTCTGAAGCTCAGAAAGACTCCGAAGGATGAGATCAAGCGCCGCGTTGAAGAGGCTGCTCGTATCCTCGACATCTCCCACCTGCTCGACAGAAAGCCGAAGGCTCTTTCCGGTGGTCAGAGACAGCGTGTTGCTCTCGGCCGTGCTATCGTCCGTGACCCGAAGGTCTTCCTGCTCGACGAGCCGCTCTCCAACTTGGACGCTAAGCTCCGTGCACAGATGAGAACCGAAATCGCTAAGCTTCATAAGAGACTCGGCACCACCTTTATTTACGTTACACATGACCAGACCGAGGCTATGACCATGGGTGATAGAATCGTTGTTATGAAGGACGGCTTCATCCAGCAGGTCGATACCCCGCAGAACCTGTATGATCTGCCGGTCAACGAATTCGTTGCAGGCTTCATGGGCTCCCCGCAGATGAACTTTATCGATGCTACCCTCGTTAAGGAAGGCGCAGATTACTACGTCACCTTCGGCGCAGCTAAGATTAAGGTTCCGGCAAACAAGGTTAACGCTGAAATCGCTAACTATGTTGGCAAAGAGATCGTCTTCGGCATCCGTCCGGAAGACGTACACGATGAGCCGGAGTTCATCGAGAAGCACCCGGAGGCCAGAGCTACGGCTGACGTTGAAGTTACCGAGCTGATGGGCGCAGAGACCTATCTGTATCTCAACTGCGAAGGCAATGCTCTTACCGCTCGTGTTGAGCCGACTTCCACCGCTAAGACCGGTGACAAGATCACGATCGCTCTCGACATGAACAAGATGCACCTCTTCGACAAAGAAACCGAGAAGACCATCCTCAACTAATCGGTTTTATAAACAGCATACAGACGGCGTTCCCAATCGGGAGCGCCGTTTTTGTGTATCACACGTGCCGGTATTCTTCCTCACAAGCTTTCGGCACAGGTCGCGCAGCTTCACACCGAATCTGTCTGCGCTGCGCCTGGCATTTCACTATCTTTAAAAAGCATTTGCATCGTGCGAAAATTGTGGTATACTAAAATCAGAACATTCAGAACATAAGGGAGTGCTTTTACATGTTTGTAACAGAAGATATTCGCTATATCGGCGTAAACGACCATGACGTAGACCTTTTTGAGGGACAGTACACCGTAGAAAACGGCATGTCCTATAATTCCTATGTCATCCTCGATGAAAAAGTTGCCGTCATGGATACGGTAGACGCCCACTTCGGCGTGGAATGGCTGCAAAACCTCGCAACGGAGCTTAACGGCCGTCGCCCGGATTACCTCGTTGTGCAGCACATGGAGCCGGACCATTCCGCCAATATCGCCGTCTTTATGGAGACATACCCGGAGGCGCAGATCGTCTCCTCTGCCAAGGCGTTCGTCATGATGCAGCAGTTCTTCGGCACGGATTTCCCGGAGCGCAAGGTTGTCGTCGGCGAGGGCAGTACGCTCAAGCTCGGTCGTCATACTTTGACGTTTGTCACCGCGCCCATGGTGCACTGGCCGGAGGTTATCGTCACATACGACAGTACAGATAAAGTCCTCTTTTCCGCAGACGGCTTCGGCAAGTTCGGTGCGCTTGACGTGGAGGAAGATTGGGCAGACGAAGCCCGTCGTTACTACATCGGCATCGTCGGCAAGTACGGCGCACAGGTGCAGGCGCTCCTTAAAAAAGCCGCCGCGCTCGACATCGCCATCATTTGCCCGCTGCACGGCCCGGTTTTAAACGAAAACCTCGGCTATTATCTTGATAAATACAACACATGGTCGTCCTACGCGGTCGAGGACGAGGGCGTTGTCATCGCCTACACCTCCATCTACGGCCATACGAAAGAAGCTGTGGAGGAACTTGCCGAAAAGCTGAATCAGCGCGGCTGCCCGAACGTCGTTGTCGCAGACCTTGCCCGTTGCGATATGGCGGAGGCCGTTGCCGATGCGTTCCGTTACAGCAAGCTCGTGCTCGCCACAACGACCTATAATGCGACGATTTTCCCGCATATGCAGAACTTTATCGACCATCTCACCGCTCGCAATTATCAGGGCCGCACCGTCGGCATGATTGAAAACGGCGCGTGGGCGCCTATGGCGGCAAAGGTCATGAAAAAGATGCTGGAAACGAGCAAGAACCTTACCTACACGGATACCACCGTCACCGTAAAGTGCGCCTTGAACGATGCCTCCCGCGCCCAGATTGACGCCCTCGCAGATGAGTTGTGCAAGTAAACTGAAATTGAAGCTTTAAGCAACATCCCGGTCGTAAAATTTCGGCCGGGATTTTTGTGCAAAAAGATGTCCTGTGATGGCCTCTCATGTCCTTGCTTTTTGCGAAAAAATGTGTTATACTGGCTAAAAGAAACAATAGTTCGATTAAAACGGTGTGCGTGAGCGTGCACAAAACCGCGTTTTGCGTGCAGTGAACGAACAGGCCTCCGTTTTTTAAGGGGGATACTATGCCCAAAAATCCGATTGTATTCACGCTCAATGGCCGTCGCTGCACCTGCCTTTTGCCGGAGGGAAAGCCCAAGCGGCTCTATGTACTGTGCGGGTGGGAGATGGAAAAGCTGATGATGCTACTCGCCGAAGATGCGCCGGAGGTATTATTTTTTTCTACGGAAATCGACGGCGGCCGGGATTTCACCCCATGGGAAGCGGAGCCCATTTGGCCCGGTGAGCCGTTTTCGGGCGGCGGGGAAGACTACTTAAAATTCCTGACAGACACGGCGCTGCCGTATTTAGAGGAGCGTTTCGGCGCGCCGACGGAACCCGAAAACTGTGCGCTGCTGGGGTACTCGCTCGGCGGATTATTTGCACTTTGGGCGCTGACGAAAACGGAAAAATTCGGTGCAGGTGCAAGCCTTTCCGGCTCTTTGTGGTACCCGCAGTTTTTGAAATATGTGGAGAACTGTCCGCCTAAAAAGGACACCGCAATATACTTATCCCTCGGCGACCGCGAACCGCTCGGCGGCCCGCCCGTCATGCGGACGGTGGGCGACTGCACGGAAATGGCGAAGGAGATTTTAAGCGATCACGGCTGCAAGGTATTCTTCGAGTGGAATCAAGGCGGGCACGGCAAGGGCGTCACCAAACGCTGGCAGCGCGCCGTGCGCAGACTTTTGACCATGATGGCAAAAACGGTGGAAAAGTAAGACAGAATGCGGGTGTTTTGAGCCTTATACATGAAGAATGCGACGCTTTCCTGCGGTTTTGACGCGCTTATCATCGCGGGGGAAGAAAAAACGCACGATTCGTCCATTGTGGACGGCGCGGTGCTGGACGTGTTCGTATATCCGGCGGAAACGTTTTCAGCGGACTATGACCCGGAGGAGTTTGTGCAGGTTTGGGACGGGAAAATCGTACTGGATGAGCACGGCATTGCCGGGCAGTTAAAGGCGAAAGTCCTGCGGGAATTTGACAGGGAAAGCTTATCTGCATGGATCGATTACTTAAAAAGCATGGTGAATATACGGCCGGACGGGACGTTGACGCGATAAAAACCGTGGACTGCGCGTGAAAGCGGGGCACTTTCGGAGAAGCTGTTTTTGCGGAAGGCGGATTGAATGGAATTTGCGCAGGTTTGCGTGATAAAAAGTCAGGGCTTATGCAGGTTTTGCAGACGGAAGGAGACGCGAAATGGAACAGCAGAGCTTATTTGGAAACCGGGCGGGGCAGGACATGCCGCTTGCGACGCGGATGCGGCCGCGGACGCTGGAGGAATTTGCGGGGCAGCGCCATTTGCTCGGCAAGGGCAAGGTGCTGCGGCAGCTGATTGAAGAAGACCGCGTGTCTTCCATGATTTTCTGGGGGCCGCCGGGCGTGGGTAAAACGACGCTGGCGCAGATCATTGCGGCGCGGACGAAGGCGAATTTCATCAATTTCAGCGCCGTGACGAGCGGCATCAAGGAAATTCGCGGCGTGATGAGCGAGGCGGAGCAGAACCATCGTATGGGTGAGCGCACGCTGCTGTTTATCGACGAAATCCACCGCTTTAATAAGGCGCAGCAGGACGCGTTTTTGCCGTTTGTGGAAAAGGGCAGCATCGTGCTCATCGGTGCGACCACAGAGAACCCCTCGTTTGAGGTGAACGCCGCACTTTTGTCGCGCTGCAAGGTGTTCGTTTTGCAGGCACTTTCCGAAGATGAGCTTGTGGAGCTGATGAAGCGCGCAATCAAAGACCCGCGCGGCTTCGGTAACCAGACGGTGGAGATCACCGATGAGATGTTGAAAATGCTTGCAGCGTTTGCAAACGGTGACGCGCGAACGGCGCTGGGAACGCTGGAGATGGTCGTTTTGAACGGGCACCGCGAGGGCGACAAGACAACCGTGACGATGGAGACGCTGGAGCAGTGCATCAGCCGCAAGTCGCTTTTGTACGACAAAACCGGCGAGGAGCACTACAACATCATCTCGGCGCTGCACAAATCGATGCGCAACAGCGACCCGGACGCGGCGGTCTACTGGCTTTCGCGTATGCTGGAGGCGGGCGAAGACCCGCTGTATGTGGCGCGGCGGCTCATTCGGTTCGCGAGCGAGGACGTGGGCATGGCGGACAGCCGCGCACTGGAGATCGCCGTGGCGGCGTATCAGGCGAGCCATTTTATCGGTATGCCGGAGTGCTCGGTGAATTTGACGCACGCCGTGGTGTATTTGTCGATGGCGCCGAAATCAAACGCGCTGTATGTGGCGTATGAGAGCGCGAAAAAGGACGCGCAGAAAATGCTCTTCGAGCCGGTGCCGCTCGTCATCCGCAACGCGCCAACAAAGCTTATGAAGGAGCTGCATTACGGCGAGGGGTACGAATATGCGCACGATACGGCGGAAAAGCTGACCGCGATGCAGTGCTTGCCGGATTCGCTTGCCGGAAAGAAGTATTACAGACCGACAGAACAGGGCAGCGAAGCAAGGGTGAAAGAGCGACTGCGGCAGATTGAAGCGTGGAAGGCGGAGCGGAGGAAGAAGTGAGGTTGCGTTGAGCAAAACTTTTGACAACGATTGACGAGAGAGCGTGAAAATTCGGGGGCGTTTTATGTTGGCGGTTAAGTTTTACGAAGATGTGAAAGACGAGCTGCTGCGTTTTGCGGTTGTTATTGTGAAGCATGACGGAAAATGGGTGTTTTGTAAGCACAAGGAGCGCGAGACGCTGGAGTTTCCGGGCGGGCACAGAGAGACGGGGGAGTTGATCTTGGAGACGGCGAAGCGCGAGCTTATGGAAGAAATGGGTGCGGTGAAATTTGAGATTCGTCCGATCTGCGTGTACTCCGTGACGGGCAAAACGCGCGTGAACGAGACGGGTGAAGAATCGTTCGGCGGGCTGTTTTATGCGGAAATCGCATCGTTTGGGGAGATACACAGCGAGATGGAGAAAATTGTATTATGCGACGCTCTGCCGGAAAACCAGACGTACCCGGAAATTACGCCGGCACTTTTAAAAGAGGCGGAAAGACGGGGGTTCGGCGTATAAACGGACATAAAGAAAGCACGCAGAGCATGAAAATCTGCGTGCTTTTTGTGTGTATTGTATTGACTTGAAGCGCCGGGGCGTCTTCAGTTTTTCGGTTTGTTTTTTTCAAAGAGGATGGAGAGCCCTTTGAGGAGCAGGTCGTCATCTAAGATGATCTTGTTGCGGCAAAGGGGCGCGATGACGGAGGAGAGTCCGCCGGTTGCGACGACCGTGCAGGGGGTGTTTAACTCCGCGTTGATGCGGTCGATGAGGCCGTCCAGTGCGCCGGCGCTGCCGTAGAGCAGGCCGCTTTTGAGGCAATCTACGGAATTTGTGCCGATGGTGTGCTTCGGCAGCTCGAATGCGACCTTCGGCAGCTGCGCGGTGCGGCTTGCGAGGGCATCGTGCGAGACGGCCACACCCGGCAGAATCATGCCGCCGCGGTATCCGCCCTCCGCATCCAGAACGGAGACGGTGGTGGCGGTACCCATATCGATGATGATCTGCGGGAGGGGATAGTGATGGATGCCCGCGACGGCGTCCACGACAAGGTCGCTGCCGAGCTGGGCGGGATTATCGATGTGGATGCGCAGGCCGGTTTTGATGCCGGGGCCGACGACGAGCGGCGTGAGGTGCAGGTATTTGTGCACCGCGTCGCGCATGGTGAGCGTGACGGCCGGGACGACGGACGAGAGAATCGCGCCGTCAACCGCGGTGATGTCTGCGCGGTTCATATCAAACGCCATTTTGAGCATAGCGGCATATTCGAGCACCGTTGCGGTGGGGTTTGTGGAGACGCGTTCGCGGAAAATGACCTGTCCATCGGCACAGCAGCCGATGACAATGTTGGTGTTGCCGATATCGATGGCTAAGATCATGGGAGGACCTCCTTTTAATCTGCTTTTTTAGCGGGTGTTTGAATAAACCCGGCTTTTAAGAGGACGCTGCCGACGGCGCCGGTGATGACGGTGGACGAGAGCATCTCGAACACGGCATTGACGCCGACGAACGCGCAGACGAACAGCAGAATGTTTTGGCCGTTGATCAAGCCCTGCATGTACTCGGTCTGTCCGAAAAGCAGGATGAGTGCGGACATGAAGAAAAGCGTATTTAAGAACGCAGCGGCGAAGCCCGTGACGAAGCACGCGGCGACGCGGTTCAGCTTACTGACGCTGCGGAAGATGTAGCCGAGCAAAAAGCCGTCCAGCATACGCGGGACAAAGCACAGCAAAATGGAGAAAAACGGGTTGATGCTAAAAAGCGTGGACCCGAGCATGCTCACGCCGCCGACGCCGATCGCCTGCAGAAAGCTTGTGAGGCCGAAGACGGATCCTGCGATGAGACCACCTACAGGTCCGAGAGCCAGTGCGGACACGGCGACCGGGATAACGTTGAACGTGATGGCGAGCGGCCCGATGTTCAGATAGCCGAGCGGCGTAAAGGACATCAGCAGCAAAAGCGCCGTCATCAGACCGAGCAGAGTGAGCTGCTTTGCGTTAAATTTCTTGTTCATATTCAATTTTCCTTTCTTGTTATTATTCTCCGTAGGAGATACAATACAATACGAAAAAAGTATAGCACAGATTTTGAAAAATCGCAATGTTTTCTATTGACTTTGACGCGGCGTAAAGTGATAAACTGGGCTTAGCCCGAGAGGAGGACGAAAGATAAAATGTGAGCCCAATCTCGCCACCTCAAGCAGGGACGAGAAATTCTGTATTGCGACACTGAAAAGCTGTGCTATAATGAAATTAAGAAATTCAGTTGTATTGAAAAGCTTGATTTTGGAGGTGCACAGTGGAAAATAAGGATATTTTAAACGCTTTGCAGAATTATGAAATGACATTCGGAACGTCAGAAAACATATTTAACGGCGGACTTTTGACAGATGCAGAGCGCGATTTCGTGATGCGTGACAGCAACGCATTTTTGTTTGGGCTGATTGCGGATCAATCGGTGAAAGCGGAGACCGCATGGTCACTGCCGTATAAATTGGCGCAGCGGTTAGAGCATTTTTCCATGCAGAAGATTGCCAAAGAAAGCTCGTCGGAAGAAATAGGCACACTGCTACGCACAAAGCCGGCATTGCATCGCTATCCTGGCAATATGGGGCGGTATTTGTGGTCGGCAGCCGAAAGACTTACATCGGAATACGACGGCTGCGCCGAGAATATCTGGGGCAATGTGACTGCCATGGAGATCGTAGAGCGGTTGGAGGCGTTCTCTGGGATCAGCCACAAAAAGGCTTCACTTGCTTGTTTGCTGCTTTGGCGCGATTTGGGTGTCGAAATATCAGATAAAGAAAATATAGATATTGCGTATGATGTGCATATTCGGCGTATTTTTCTGCGCGCCGGGTTCTGCGAAAAAGATACATTGAAAGACGTAACGGAAGCGGCGCGGCGGCTGAACCCTAAGTTTCCGGGTTATTTAACTTCGCCGTTCTGGGCCTTAGGCCGAAATATCTGTCGGCCGACGGAGCCATTGTGCGGACAATGTCCGATACGACTCTTTTGCGCACGGCGTTTGGATAAAACTGAAAATCTCCGTGCTTGAATTTTGCACAGTCAGGAAAGCGGGAGAATCAGCAAATCGATTTGCTGATTCCGGTGAAAGTGAAGGCGTAAAAGAGAACATAAAATAAAAAACTACGGTGCTTGCGGGTACCGTAGTTTTTCTTATATATAGGGTTTACAGCGTTTTAATGCAGCGCTTTTTTGGGACAGACCTTGGTGCATGCATAGCACAGGATGCACTCCGTGGCGTTTTTGCGCTTTCGGCTTTCTTTGTTGACCTCGACGTTCATCGGGCAGACCTTCAGGCATTTGCCGCATTGGACACATTTGCTTTCATCGCAATGTACGCGCAGGAGTGAAAAATAGCTCATCGGCTTTAAGAAGACCGTGATCGGGCAAAGATATTTACAGAACGCGCGGTTATCCTTAAAAATGAACGCGAGCGCGATGCCGCCGGCATAGTAAAGAATGTTGCCGATGAGGAACAGCCAGAACATGATGCGCTCGAGGTTCGAGAACTTCATCAGAAACAGGGCGGAGACGAGCGCGAACGAGAGCGCGAACATCACATAGCGCAGCGTGCCCAGCTTTTCTTTGCGGGGCTTTTGCGGCACTTTGAACGGGAGCAAGTCTAAGACCATGGCTGTCCAGCAGGCATAACCGCACCAGCCGCGGCCGAAAAGCAGCGGGCCGAAAATTTTTGCGACGGCGTAGTGAATCGTCGCCGCCTCGAACACGCCGGAAAACAGATAGTACCAAAAGCCTTCAATCTGCATGTTCTCCTGCGACATCAGCCCCAGATACACAAGCATGTAAAGACCGACTGCGAGCTGCACAAACTGCCGCGCATAGCGTTTTCCCGCGGTGAAAAGCGCTAAGCCGACCGAAAGGCAAGAACCTATGTAGCTGAAATTGAATAAATAAAACAGGTTGCTTTTTGTGAGCCACAGCGTAACCGCTACGCCTTCAAAAAGCAGAAACATCAAAACCGATGCCCGATACTTTTTCAAGATGAGTCTCCTTGTAACTGTTCTTTGCACATGTTGTGCGTTTGAAAATTTAATTTTACGCTTTCATTCTACCATATCCCGTATAAAACACAAGGGAAATCTATCGCATAACGGAAAAGGCATTTTATGAAAGAAGCGGGGCTTTGTGCGGGGTAGGGCGGGAATGGGGGAAATGAGCAAAGATGGGACGGAAAAACGGCTTATTCTGTACACTTTTCCGCCTTAAAAACATTGACATTTGGTACTAAAATCGCTATAATAAAGAACATTAGTGTACGCATTTACCCGTTTTTCGGAATTACAAATAAAGGTGGTTTATTTACTATGGCAGAAAAGGCATATTATGTTACAGAGGAAGGCCTTGCGGCATTGCAGGCTGAGCTGGAGGATTTGAAGGTCAACCGCAGAAAAGAAGTTGCGGAAAAAATTAAAGAAGCGCTTTCTTTCGGCGACCTTTCCGAGAACAGCGAATATGACGAAGCAAAGAACGACCAGGCTATCCTTGAGGCGCGCATCGCCGACCTTGAAGTGATGGTGAGCAACGCACGCGTCATTGAGAAGGAAAACCTTGCGGCGGATACCGTGCACATCGGTTCTTCCGTATTTGTAAAAACGAAGCGTGCGGACGGCAGTGAAGCCGAGCGCAGCTTCAGCATTGTGGGCTCTAACGAAGCAAACCCGCGCCAGGGCAAGATCTCCGATGAATCCGCCGTGGGCAAAGCACTTGTCGGCGCGAAGGTCGGACAGACCGTTGAAGTGGAGACACCCGCAGGCATCGTGGAGTACACGATCATCTCCGTATCTTAATTGAGAATCAGGCGGTGCGGATGGAAAATCCGCCCGCTTTTTTTGTGACCGCCGTGCGGCGGGGAAAGGAAGGCAGAAAATGGCAGAAAAGAAGACCCCGGAAACGGAAGCGGAACTGACCGAAGTGCTGCGCGTGCGCAGAGAGAAGCTCGCTCAGCTTGTAGAAGACGGCAAAGACCCGTTCCAGATCACGAAATTTGATGTGACGCACCACAGCGCGGAAATTAAAGATGATTTTGACGCACTTGAGGGCAAAGAAGTTGTGGTGGCCGGCCGTATGATGAGCAAGCGCGTCATGGGCAAGGCATCGTTCTGCAATGTGCAGGACTTAAAGGGCGGCATCCAGTGCTATGTGGCGCGTGACGCCGTGGGCGAAGACAGCTACAAGGATTTTAAGAAATTTGACATCGGCGACATCATCGGCGTGCGCGGCGAGGTGTTCAAGACAAAAACCGGCGAGATTTCCATTCACGCTTCGGCTGTGACGCTGCTCTCGAAGAGCCTGCAGGTGCTGCCGGAGAAGTTCCACGGCCTGACGAACACCGATATGCGCTACCGCCAGAGATACGTCGATCTCATCGTGAACCCGGAAGTGAAGGACACGTTTGTAAAGCGCTCGAAGATCATTAAGGAGATCCGCAATTTCCTCGACGGCAGAGGATTTATGGAAGTGGAGACCCCGATGCTGGTTTCGAATGCCGGCGGTGCGGCGGCGCGCCCGTTTGAGACGCATTATAACGCGCTGAACGAAGACGTGAAGCTGCGTATTTCCCTGGAGCTTTACCTGAAGCGCCTCATCGTAGGCGGCCTTGAAAAGGTTTACGAGATTGGCCGTGTGTTCCGCAACGAGGGCGTCGATACGCGCCACAACCCGGAGTTCACGCTGATGGAGCTTTACCAGGCCTACACGGATTATTACGGCATGATGGAGCTGACGGAGAACATGTTCCGTTACCTTGCCGAGAAGGTGTGCGGCAGCGCGGTCATCACGTATAACGGTGTGGAGATCGACCTCTCGAAGCCGTTTGCGCGCTTGACGATGAACGACGCCATCAAGAAGTATGCGGGCATCGACTTTGACGAGGTGAAGACCGACGAAGAAGCGAAGGCGCTTGCAAAAGAGCACCACATTGAATATGAGGAGCGCCACACGAAGGGCGACATCATCAACCTGTTCTTTGAGGAATACTGCGAGAAGGAGCTCATTCAGCCGACGTTCATCATGGACCACCCGCTGGCGATTTCTCCGCTGACGAAGAAGAAGCCGAGCGACCCGACGAAGGTGGAGCGCTTTGAGCTGTTCATCAACACGTGGGAAATGTGCAACGCGTACTCCGAGCTGAACGACCCGATCGACCAGAGAGAGCGTTTTGCGGCGCAGGACGCGGCGTTTGCTGCGGGCGACGAGGAAGCGAACCACACGGACGAGGATTTCCTGAATGCGCTTGAGTACGGCATGCCCCCGACGGGCGGCATCGGCTATGGCATCGACCGCCTTGTGATGCTGCTGACGGATTCCCCGGCCATCCGCGATGTTTTGCTGTTCCCCACGATGAAGTCCTTGAATGATGTAAACAAGGGAAATGATGTAAAAAATCAGCCTGTCGAGGAAATGAATACTAAGCCTGAAAAGATTGATTTTTCTAAGGTAAAGGTAGAGCCTTTATTTGAGGAATTTGTTGATTTTGATACATTCAGCAAATCTGATTTCCGTGCCGTAAAGGTTAAAGAGTGTGTAGCAGTTCCGAAGAGCAAGAAGCTGCTGCAGTTCACGCTGGACGACGGAACCGGCACAGATCGCACCATTTTAAGCGGAATTCACGCCTATTATAAGCCGGAAGAACTGGTTGGAAAGACCTGCATTGCAATCACCAATCTGCCTCCGAGAGCGATGATGGGCATTGACTCTTGCGGTATGTTGATCTCAGCCGTGCATCACGAAAACGGTGAAGAAAAGTTGCATTTGCTGATGGTCGATCCTCACATCCCGGCAGGCGCAAAGCTCTATTAAGATGATGTAAAGATGTACCGTTTTACCGAATAGACGGGACGTACTTCATTTGATAAAAAACTGAAAAAACAGCGATTTACATCAAACTTACATCATTTGATGCAGAAATCGGTGCAAGCAAGAAAAAATCGCATAATTAGTGCAATGAGTGGGCAATTCCAATTGGAGTTGCCCATTTTTAAAACAAACAGAAATACAAATCGGAATTTTTGAGAGAAATTTAAAAACCGTCTCATTGCATGAGTATATTTATTGAGATATGATTGGCTTGGAGGTGATACTTATGGCAAATGAAGATAAAAAAGATTTTAATGCTATGCTTATGGATAGCAAGGATATGCCTAAAGTTCAAATAATAACAGATGAAAAGAGCATTGAAAAATATGGTGGAGATAAAATGTACTTTGCCCCACCTATTGACTATGACAAAGTAATGCGACTTGTGCCTTGTGGTAAATTGCTTACTGTAGGTACAATAAGAGATTACTTTGCTAAACAAAGCGGTGCTGATTTTACAGAGCCAATCACAGCTGGAATTTTTGTTTCAATAGTTGCATGGGCGAGTTATCAGCGTGCAGAAGATAAAACACCTTATTGGAGAACATTAAAAGCAAATGGGGAATTAAATGCAAAGTATCCTGGAGGAGTTGAGGCACAAAAGGAGATGCTTGAGAAGGAGGGACATACTGTAATACAAAAAGGTAGAACCAATATTAAGTATTATGTTAAGGACTACGAAAAAGCATTATTTACATTGTAATAGATAATGTGAAACTTTCAGTTTGCCAACTTGCCCTTTGAGAGAGGAGAAATCCCTTTCTCAAAGGGCTTTTTCTATTTATACGGATATTCGCAAACTACAAGATAAAGCCAAAACTTCATTGACAATATCACATACTGCGAAATTGACGGTAGAAAAAGTCACAATATCGTAGTATAATATTCTTAAATCAGAACGACTAATCGGAATTTGTGGAGGAGAATGTGAAATGAAAATTTATGACATTTCCCAAGAGGTTTTCGGCTGTCAGGTATTTGCCGGCGATCCGGCGCCTGAAAAAAAGCAGCTTTGCTCAATAGAAAAGGGCGATTTGTATAACCTGACGGCTTTTGGTATGTGTGCTCACAACGGCACGCACATCGACGCACCGTTTCATTTTATCAAAGACGGAAAAACCGTTGATTCCATAGGCTTGGACACATTCGTAGGAATGGCTTATGTTGCGGAATATTGCGGAATTGTCTCCGGCACCGCAGCGGCGGAAATCCTTGAAAAAGCGAAAAAACAGAACCCGGAAGCGGGAATGAGAATTCTTATTAAGGGAGACGCGGAGGTTTCTTCGGAGGCAGCGAAAGTATTTGCCGACTCGGGGATCTTACTGCTCGGCAACGAATCCCAGACTGTCGGGCCCGAAGCTGCTCCAATGGAGGTACATCTCATCCTGCTGGGGGCCGGTATCGTATTGCTTGAAGGAATCCGTTTGGCAGAAGTTCCGGAAGGCAGTTATTTCTTAAATGCAGCGCCATTAAATCTATCCGGTGCGGATGGTTCGCCGTGCAGAGCTGTACTGATCGCTGCTGAGAGATAAATTCCGGTTTGTCTATTTAATCCTCAATAAATCCTGTATTTTCAAGGCTTTTCGCCTGTGTAATTCTCAAACCTTATGTGTTTTCCCTTGTTTTTGCCCTTATAAGCGAAAACAAGGGAAACTTTTTGTTATTCACCGCCGACTACCTTGTCCAACAGCCTTGCGGAGGTACGCTTCGCTTCCCTTGTAGCGTGAGCGTAGATATTCATTGTGGTACTGACATCAGCGTGTCCGAGAAGCTCCTGCACATCCTTTGGTGCTGCCCCATTTGAGAGCAGATTGCTTGTGAATGTGTGGCGAAGCTGGTGGAAATGGAAGTCCTCCAACCCCTCGACCTTTTTCCTTGCCGCCCTGCACATAATCCCTACCGTACTCGGCGATTCAAACGCCCCGTCCGGTCTGAGGCAGACAAAAGCCCAAAAGACCGCCCGAAAAGGAAAGTGTCCGAGACAGGCTCAGGCAGCTACAGGCAGAGGCAAGCAGCAAAGAACACGAAAGAAGTCCCAAGACAGAGAACGATAATTTTGACACCGAACACGACACCGCAGGGCAGTACCCCTGCCTTGCGGGATTACATATATCCTTGAAATGCTTATCCAATTTCACAAAAAATCCCTCCTGTCAGTTTGTATCTGACAGGAGGGACTGTTGTAAGTGTGATAAGCACACTGATATGATTTTATTTCGCTCTTTTCTTCTTACCGTAAACCGTTGTTCCGATTACGCCTGCTCCGCTCACCAAGAGAAGTGCGATCCACAATGCCATATGGCTGTTGTCGCCGGTCGCAGGGTTGTCTTTACCGGGCTTCGTGTCGGGCTTCGTATCCGTGTCGGGCTTCGTATCCGTGCCGGGCTTCGTATCCGTGCCGGGCTTCGTATCCGTGTCGGGCTTCGTATCCGTGCCGGGCTTCGTGTCCGTGCCGGGCTTCGTCGGTTCCGTCGTGGCGGGCAGCTTTTCGATCTCCGCCTTCTCGGTGTAGCCGCAGACCGTGCAGGTGTGCTCCTTCTCGCCGGCTTCCTGCTCGGTGGCTTCCTTCGTCACCGTCCAGTCGCCGTATTTATGGAGCTCCTTGTTCTGCACATCCTTGCACGCGCACTCGTCCCAGTGGTGTGTGGCGTCGTGCTTCAGCGCGTAGTCGTGGGCGGTGTAGGTGTTGGTGAAGGCCATATCCGCCGCCTGCAGGTTCTCCCGGTCGATGTAATAGTACCCATTGCCGTCGATGGACGCGGGCACGACATACGCGGTATATCCCGATGCAATCGCGTCATCGCCCATTGCGTACGCGACGGGGATCTCCTCCATCAGCACGCCCCAGACCGTGTCGTCCACCGTCCAGCCGTCCTCGCCGGCGTCCACCTGCTGAACAAACGCGCCCTCGCTGAGCATGACCCAGAGCGTCCGCTCGGTGCCGGTGAAGGTCAGCGTGCCGTTATAGCTGCCCTTGCCGTTGGTGATGACGGAGCCGGTGATGGTCACATTCGATTTATCCTTATCGGGTGCGCTGTCGCCGATGAGCGCCAGCGTAAAGGTCTTCTCACCGGGTACGCCAACGTCACCCAGAGCCACCGTGGTGGTGTAGGGCACGGTCAGGGTGATGATCTTTTCAAAAACGGGGGTCAGGGTCACATCCGCGTTCTCGGTATAGGTATCGCCCAGACGATAGGCCGCGCCGGTCTCTTTGTCGACCCAGCCGGTCTGGACGAAGCCGTCCATCTTGAAGGTCTCGCCGCGCAGGGTGAGCGGCTCGCCGTGGGTCTTGACGTCCGTCACCGGATCGCTGCCCTCGCCGCCGTCATAGGTGACGGTGTACTGCTGCACCGCGCCGCAGCCGCAGACGCCGTCCACATAGATGTGCTCCGGCGAGACCTGCACGGTCTTGGTTCCGGTCACGGGCGTTCCGTCTGCCGTATTTCCATGTGCGGTCAGTGTGAAGCAGTTCGTCTGCAGATCGTACCAATTCGTGGGCACCACGCCGTGTCCCACGCCGTCGGCATCCACGGTCAGATCGGCACCGCCGCCCTTCATGCCGGTGTCATAGCCGAACTCCTTGTCGAGGGTCACGCCGTCCGCGGGCGTGACAGTGAATTCGTACTCCTGCCACGAGCAGACCACATCCGGGCCGTCGATGGTGATGGGATTAAGAAAGCTTCGAAGTGCTGTCAAATCGCTTTCGGTTACCACGCCGTCTCCATTAAAATCTGCGGCCTCGTATTGTTCAGAGGTGAGTTTTTCCAAACTCTCAGGATTCTCAAGACAATCTTGAAGCATTATGGCATCTTTGACAGTGACCACTCCGTCAAAGTCTATATCGCCTCTTACCAGGGAGGGAGCGGGCGGCTCCGCAGGCGTGCCGAGGGTACATGTTATCTGGAGCCGAATCGGCACACCGCTGCTGGTTGCAATCGCACAAAACTCCGGCGTTTTTCCGTTCACGGTGACAGCCGGCGCCATATCCAGACCTTTGTTGTTCAGATCGAACAAAACCTGATAGCGCGTGTCAGCTTCGAACACATCGGTGTTACTTATACGCTTCGTCACGTAGTCCGATCCGTCAAAAACGAATTCCTCCCAGCCAACAAAAAGAATATCGTCTTCGCTGAAGGTGACGCCCGGGATCGTGGATTCGAAGCTGTAGGTGCAGTCGGCCGGCGTCTTGCCCACCTCGAAGCCATCCACCGTGATGGCGAGGCTGCCCTGCACCTGATAGACGGCGTCAAAGGTGTATTCGCTGTCATCCATCATGAAGATTGTATCGGGCTTATAGACCGTCCCGGACCCGGCTTCCTTCCACCCCACAAATTCGTAGGGCGAGCAGTTCTCGACGTGGACGAGGCTGATGGCATCCCCTCTATTAGCTCTGTACACATAGGGGCTCGTTTTCTGTTCTACGCCATTATGAATTAGCGTGCCGTACTGAAAATTCCACGTGAGCGTGCAATAGCTGTCTTCCGCAAAAGCCGTCACCGGGCAGAGCATCAGCACCATGCACAGGATAAGCACTATGCTTAAAATTCGTTTTTTCATTGATATTCCTCCCAAAAGATATTTTTGAATCTGGTTTACTCTGTAAAAGTACCCGACCTTGCGTTCGGGTTATATTTCGCAAGAAAGAGTTCAAGGGTTTCCTTAAGCACAGCTATCTGGGATTTCAGATAGAACTCATCCTCAAACAGTGCATAATGGACGCAGGCTCGGATCAGAATGAAAATCAGCGGTGTCAGCTTTTTGTGGGGAATCCCCAGCTTCCCTTCTAAGCTCTTTGCATATTCGGTATATCGTTCATCAACACCCTTAAAGAACTTCTGACCGTATTCCCTGTATTTCGGGTGAGTGTAGATTTGATACATCAGCCGGTATTTCTTTCCGTGCTTTTTCGCCGTCCAATAGGGTATCTCGTCTATAAACCGCCACAGGTCCTCCACATCGGTGGGGGCTTTCGCCATAAACTCATCTTCCACCTTACTCATACAGTATTCGGTGGACTTAACGATAAGGTCATCGAGGTTTTCAAAATACAAATACAATGTAGCAACACTGCAATCGCAGGCTTTTGCAATCGCTTTTACACCGACAGAGGAAAATCCGTTCTCCGCATAGCACTTGAAGCTATTTTCCATTATCTCAATTTGCTTTGCCCTGCGGGCTTCTTCATTTTGAGGGCGCAATATAGTACCTCCTTCCCTGTAACATAGTGAATGGTCGTTAAGATTATACCATATTAGTTTTGTTTTTTCAAGAGGTAATGCAAGAACCTGAATCATTCTATGTGAAAACGGCAGAGATTTCTCCCTGCCGCCGAAGCCTATTTTTGTAACTTTATCATAACCTCAATATGCCGATATGCCTTTCTTCTTTTTCGTCAGGTAATACCAGGCAGAGAACGTAATAATCGCCCAGCAATTCGCACCATAAGCCGTTGCTGTTGTCGTAAATGTACTTGTCCATATTAAAAACCTCCAGTGTCATATATTCGCACATATGTCACAGTTTCCCGATTACCACAATTTGTTATATCGTGTTACGAGTTTATTCTTCCCTCAATTTTTCCCTTATGAGGTTGCGAGGGAAGAATAAACAAAAGTGAAATCGTATAAAGGGATAAGGCGGACACATTGCGAAAAATCCTTTATTTGCAAGGTGTTTGGAGGACTTTATTGATAACCTGTAGCCTCTGTTAAGAGGTCATAATTTGTGGAAATTCAAATTCCAGGTTATCGAACTGAATATAGCGTACATAGCCGCTTGGTTTTCAAAAGAAATCAGGCGGCTATTTCTATTTTGAAGGAGGTGTTCGCTATGAACGAAACAGATTACAACGCTCGACTTTACGAGAAAATGAAAGCCGAGCAGGACAAATACCGGGACCGGCTGCTGCATCAGGAGCCGCCCGAAATTCTCAACCACACCTACGAATTTATACGGATATTCGCAAACTACAAGATAAAACCAAAACTTCATGGATGACTACCATTTGTACGGCGGGAATTGCTGCTATCCTATATGCGAGTTTGCTGAAAAATGCAAATTTATAAAGGTAAAACAGTGTGAAAAGATCCTGCGGCTTTGGCTGCGGGATCTTTTCGTTTCCGGGTTTGTCACGGACAGGGCGGGAAAGCGGGTTCAAACGCGGCATATCTTTTCGTTATTTGAGCTGAACCAAGTGACTGCAGAGCAGGTCTTGGAGGCTGTGACGACGTTTTTGCGCGGCGAAAAGGGCATGGAGGTGCAGAGCGTGGCGACGCCGAACGGGTACCTCATTCAGGCGGCGCAGGCCGATACGCTGCGCACGCTTTCCAGCATGAAGCTGGCGGCGACGGTGGAGCTCACGGTAAACGGCACGCAGCTCAATGTGACGCTCGGCGAGGGCCAGTGGGCGGACAAACTGGGCGCAGGCGCCGTGGGGATTTTTCTGCTGTGGCCGCTGGCGGTAACGGCGGGCATCGGCGCGTATAAGCAGAAAAAGCTGCCGAGCGAGATTTTTGAGGTGGTATACCGCTGCACGATGGGCGAGCCAACGAGCTTCCGGACGGCGGGCGTACCCGTAAATGCGGCGCCGACAGCTCCGGCGGGGGCAGCCTGTCCGCAGTGCGGGGCGCAGATCTTCGCAAACGCGAGGTTTTGCAGCGCTTGCGGCGCAAAGCTACAAACGGTGTGTCCGGGCTGCGGCGCGCCGGTGAAGCCGGGCAGTAAATTCTGCTCGGAATGCGGGCAGGCGCTCTCCTGATTGATATATCCCAAAACGGCGGCGTGGAGCTTAGGCTTTGCGCCGCCGTTTTTTATGCGCATGTTTTGCACCGTGTGGAGTGAAGCGGTTGAAATCTTCGGCGAATTTTTGTATGATAAGGGAAAAGAAAGGCGGGGATGAAGATGAATATCACGGTTTATCTCGGTGCGAACGCAGGCAATGACCCTAAGCTGCAAGAGGCGGTGGAGGCGCTCGGCAAGTGGATCGGCAAAAACGGGCATGACCTCATTTACGGCGGCTCAAAATGCGGGCTAATGGGGGCGATCGCCGAAAGCGTGCTGCAAAACGGCGGCAAAGTGACCGGCGTGGAGCCGCAGTTTTTTGTGGACTCCGAGCTGCAGCACGACGGGCTGACGGAGCTTATTGTGACAAAGGACATGACGGACAGAAAGACGAAAATGATTGAGCTCGGCGACGCGTTTATCGCGTTCCCGGGCGGCACGGGCACGCTGGAGGAAATTGCGGAAGTGATGTCGAAGGTATCGCTGAAGCATTTAGAAGCGCCGTGCATTCTTTATAATCTGAATGGATATTACGACGGGCTGAAGGCGCTTTTAGGCCATATGATCGAGATGGGGCTTTCGACCAAGGAGCGGCAAGAGGGCATTTATTTTGCCGACACATTAGATGAGATTGAACGCATTTTAGCGGAAAAGTGAGGGATATACATGCCGAACATTGCATGGAACGCGAAGGAATATCAGCAGAATTTTTCGTTTGTGCCGTCTTACGGCGAAGCGGTGACAGAGCTTATCACGAAGCCGCAGTGAGCGAAAAAGCGACACCTGACGGTTTCCGGACTTGTGCGGTGGGGGTTCGTCCGCTATAATAAAAGCAGAACGAGCGCAAAGGAGTGCTGCTTTATGGCAAAGACGAATAAGACACCGAAGGCGGAGGACAACGCCGAGCTGCGGACGATCTCACTTTTGAAAATTCTGAACACATACAGCGACGAAAACCACGAGCTTTCTACAAAAAACATTATGGATAAGCTCCAAAAGGAATGCGGCGTTACGGTGCACCGCACGACCGTCGGCAAGAATATCAAGCAGCTTGCGGACTGCGGCTTTGATATTTACACGCACAAGACGACGCAGAACCGCTATTACCTTGCGAGCCGCTTATTTGAGATGCCGGAATTGAAGTTGCTTGCGGACGCGGTGGAATCTGCGGGATTCATCACCGAAAAGAAAAGCGAGGAGCTGATTGAAAAGCTTTGCCGGCTGACGAGCGTTTATGAGGCCGAGGCTTTGCAGGAGGGATTTTGCGCGAACAACGGGAAATCTTGCAATGAGAGCATTTACTATATTGCGGACACGATCAACGCGGCTATTGCAAAGCGGAAGAAAATTGCGTTTTACTATTTTCATTACGGTCCGGGCAAAAACCGTGTGCTGAAAAACGACGGGAAGCCGTATGTTTTCAGCCCATATAAGCTTGTTTGGAATACAGATGAATATTACGTTGTGGGATATTCCGACAAGCACGAAAAGCTTGTGAGCTTCCGCGTGGACCGCATTGACCGTTGCCCGGAGATTTTAGATGAGGACGCGGAGCCGCGGCCCGAAAAAGAGGAGTTGATGCGGCATATCCGCACGATGACAAGCATGTATGACAGCCGCCGTGAGCGCGTGACGCTTTTGTGTGACAACGCGATGATGAATGCGGTGGTGGACGCATTTGGCGAGGATGTGGAAACAAAGGCCTTTGGCGACGACGCGTTTACCGTGGAAACGGAGACGGCGGCAAGCCCTGTCTTTTACCGCTGGGTGTTCGGCTACGGTGGGAAAATCCGAATCACGGAGCCGGAAAACGTGAAAAAGGAGTATGCCGAAATGGTGAAAAGCGCGGCAGAGGGGCTTTTACTTTTGTAATCGTCTGAAAATTTTTACGCTATGGCTTGCGCTTGGCGCTCTGTTTTGGCGAAACGTGAACGAAAAACACGCCGGCTTCATGTATCCGCAAGTAAAATCAAGCAGAGTGCACTTTTCTGCGGTATACTGAACGGGAAGCAGAAAGGAAGCGGTGAGCATGTGTATATGGTACAAAAGCATTCAAACGCTTGTGGAGGAGATTGCCTGTGACGAAAACACGGCGACATTCCGCTTTACAATACGTGATACGGGCATCGGTATGAGCGAAGATTTTGTGAACAACGAGCTTTTTGAGCCGTTTACACAGGAAAAGCAGGGCGCCCGCACGCAGTATCAGGGCACGGGCCTCGGCATGTCTATCGTGAAGGAGCTCATCGCGATGACAGCGAACGCGTTTTCGGAAGATGTGGAGCGCAGCCGCAAAGCCGGTATGACGGAGCATCTCTCGAAGCCGCTGAATGCCGAAACGCTGAAAAAAGCGATCCTACGGAACATATAACCCGTGCGGTAAAGACAAATATTCGTTAAGGGCGGCGAAGAGCTGCCCTTTTTTCGTGTACCGACACTTGATTTTTCTTTTTGTTGTGGTATACTCATTTGGGAGTATTAGAATCAATTCTAAAACAGGGAAAAGAGGGATATAAATGGCAAACCGCAACGAAAAGGAGGCCTCGCGCAAGCGAATTCTTTCTACCTGTGTGCGTCTGTTTTTGGAGCAGGGGTTTAAGCATACACCGCCGAAGCAGATTTTAACGGAAGCGAATGTTTCCGCGGGCACGTTTTATAATTTGTACCGCACGAAAGCCGGTGTGCTCACCGAGCTGACCGAGTTCATGTTTCAAAATCAGTTTACTATCGCGGGGCAGATTGCACAGGGGGAGACAGACCCCGTAAAGCTCTACGCGGTGGAGACGGCGATTCAGCTGACGCTGGCAGAGCTGAACGAGAACCTGCGCCAAATTTACGTGGAGGCGTACACGCTGCCGGAAAATTTGGAAATCATCCACAGGATGACGGCCGAGATGCTGCACCGTATTTTCGGCGCGTATATGCCCGGGTACAGTGTGAGCGATTTTTATGAGTCGGACATCGGTTCGGCGGCGATTATGCGCGGATATATGGCGCGTCCGTGCGACGTGTATTTTACGCTGGAACGCAAGTTAGAGCGCTTTTTGCAGCTGACACTGCGCATTTATTGCGTGCCGGAGGAAAAACAGCGGGAGGTTATGGCGCTGATTGCGAGCCTCGACATCCGTGCCATTGCAAACGAAGTGATGCAAAAGCTGTTTGCCGCGCTTGAGATGCACTATGAATTCACGCTCGGCGAAGAGGCAAAGCGAATTTGATTTAAAAAAGAGCTGCACAGACGGATATGCACCCGGTTTTCTGGGCACAGGTTCAAAATTGAAAAATGGGTTTCCATCATGGATGCTTCCCTGAATTCAGAGGGAGGCATCCATTTTGATACGTTTGAAGCGGGTGGGAAGTTGTATGTTTTGCGCTTGTGGGGACGGAAAAGAGAGGAGAGGACTTTGATTTACGAAAAGCGCAAATATTTATTGAGTGTGCTGTCGAAATTCGTTGAAAACAGCAAAATTCTGTGCTAAACTTGAAGCATAAACACCGGGCGGAATATAACGTGCGGAAACCATTGAAAAGGAGCAATTATTTATGGGTCTTATTAAGGCAGCTGTCGGCGCCGCGGGCGGTGTTATGGCGGATCAGTGGAAAGAATTTTTCTATTGCGAATCGATGCCGAAAGAGGTGCTTGTCACAAAGGGTGTAAAGCGCACGAGCGGGCGTTCCTCCAATACGCGCGGCAGTGACAACATCATCACGAGCGGCTCCGGCATTGCGGTGGCAGACGGCCAGTGCATGATGATCGTGGAGCAGGGCAGAGTGGTGGAGCTTTGCGCGGAGCCGGGCGAATTCACCTATGACGCTTCGAGCGAGCCTTCTGTTTTCTCCGGCTCTCTCAGCGCGGGCATTAAAAACACCTTTGCGCAGATTGGCAAGCGTTTTACGTATGGCGGCGATGCCGGCAAAGATCAGCGCGTATATTATTTTAATACGAAGGAACTCATCGACAATAAATTCGGCACACCGAACCCCATTCCGTTCCGTGTGGTCGATAACAAGATCGGGCTGGACGTGGACGTTTCCGTCCGCTGCTCCGGCGTATATTCGTACCGCATTGCGGACCCGCTTTTGTTCTACACGAATGTGTGCGGCAATGTGGAGCAGGAATATACCCGCGACGAATTGGACAGCCAGCTGAAGCACGAGTTCATCAGCGCTTTGCAGCCGGCGTTCGGCAAGCTTTCCGACCTCGGTTTGCGTCCGAACCAGATTGTGGCACACAACACGGAGCTGGAAGACGCCATGAATACGGCGCTTTCCGCGAAATGGGGCGAGCTGCGCGGCTTGACGGTTGTCAGCATTGCGCTTGGCTCCGTGACACTGCCGGACGAGGACGCCGAGATGATCAAGCAGGCACAGCGCACGGCGATGATGCGCGACCCGACTATGGCGGCGGCCACGCTCGTCGGCGCACAGTCGGACGCGATGAAAACGGCTGCGGGCAACTCTGCCGGTGCTATGAACGGCTTTATGGGCGTAAATATGGCTATGAATGCGGGCGGCATGAACGCACAGGCGCTGTACGGCATGGGTCAGCAGCAGGCGGCGCAGGCTGCAGACAGCTGGACGTGCGCGTGCGGCACGGTGGTCAACGGTAATTTCTGCCCGAACTGCGGGGCAAAGAAGCCGGATAACGACGGCTGGACCTGCTCCTGCGGCAAAGTGAACAAAGGCAATTTCTGTGCAAACTGCGGCGCGAAAAAGCCGGAGGGCTTACCGAAGTACCGCTGTGACAAGTGCGGCTGGGAGCCGGAAGACCCCGCGCACCCGCCGAAGTTCTGCCCGCAGTGCGGCGACCCGTTTGATAAAAATGACCGTGCCTAAAGGTTGCGACCTGCGTTGAACTGTGAGGAGATAAGAGCAAATGGCGGCAATTAAAGAATACAAATGTCCTTGCTGCGGCGGCGCTGTGGAATTTGACAGTAAAATTCAGAAGATAAAGTGCCCGTACTGCGACACGGAGTTTGACACCGAAGCGTTTACCGCGCACGAGGAAGAAGTACAAAACGCAAAGCCCGACGAAATGGACTGGGAGACCACGGCCGGCGGCGCGTGGGAGCAGGGCGAAGAAAGCACGCTGCGCAGTTACGTGTGCAACTCCTGCGGCGGAGAGATCGTCTGTGATGAAAACACGGCGGCGACCTCCTGCCCGTACTGCGGCAACCCGGTCGTGATGATGGGGCAGGTGAGCGGCGCTTTGAAGCCCGATTACGTGATTCCGTTCAAGATCGACAAAAAGGCGGCAAAGGAAGCCTTGCAGCGGCATTATAAGGGCAAAAAGCTGCTGCCTAAGATTTTCAAAAAAGAGAACCATATCGATGAGATCAAGGGCGTTTACGTGCCGTTTTGGTTGTTTGATGCCGATGCCGATGCGGATATTCGCTATAAAGCGACGCGTGTGCGCACCTGGAGCGACAGCGATTACGATTACACGGAAACAAGCTACTACTCGATAGGCCGCAGCGGTGATATTGGCTTTGACCGTGTGCCGGTGGACGGTTCCTCCAAGATGCCGGACGATTTGATGGAATCCATTGAGCCGTTCAAGTTTGAGGACGCGGTGGATTTTAAAACGGCGTATCTCGCGGGCTACCTTGCGGACAAGTACGATGTGACGGCCGAGCAGAGCATCGACCGCGCCAACGAGCGCATCAAGCGCTCCACGGAAGACGCATTCGCTTCCACGGTGAAGGGATATCACTCCGTCACGACGGAGAATTCCTCCATTCGTCTGCACAACGGCAAGACAAAGTATGCGCTTTACCCCGTGTGGCTTTTGAACACGACGTGGAAGGGCAAAAAGTACCTCTTTGCGATGAACGGGCAGACCGGCAAATTTGTCGGCGACCTGCCGGTGGATAACGGGCTGTACTTTAAGTGGCTTGGCGGGCTTACGGCAGGCTTCGGCGTGATTGCGCTGATTGCCTATTTCCTGTTCTGGCTGTTCTAAGGGGGTGCGGAGAATGAATAAAAAGCTTTTATCGGTATTTTTCGCCGTTCTTTTATGTGTAGTTGTGTCTGTTCCGGCGTTTGCCGATACGGCGGGGGACTACACGCCGCACCTGATCGACAACGCGGACCTTTTGACGGGCGAGGAAGAAAGTAATCTGCTCGCGAAGCTTGATGAGATCAGCGACCGGCTGAGCGTGGACGTTGCCGTTGTGACGGAAGACTCCATCGGCGACAAGACACCGCGTGAATATGCGGACGATTTTTACGATTATAATTCGTATAAGTATAACCCGGACGGCGTTTTGCTGCTCATCAGCATGGAAGAGCGCGACTGGTACATAACAACGACGGGCAGCGCCATTACGGCCATTACGGATGCGCGGCGCGGCAATATGGAGGATGCGTTTTTGAGCGACCTCAGCGACGGCTACTATTATGACGCGTTTTCAACGTATGCCGATATGTGCGACAACTACATCTCGGGCGTGCAGAGCGGTTACTACGAGGAAGGTAAGGCGTACGAGGAGAGCACCGTGGGGGATTTCCCGTGGGGCCCGGCGATTTTGGTTTCGCTTGCTATCGGCCTCGTCGCGGCGCTCGTTGTGACGGGCTTTATGCGCGGACAGCTCAAAACCGTGCGCCGTAAGGCGGCAGCGTCGGATTATGTGCGCCCCGGCAGCATGAACGTGGCGTATGCAAACGACGTGTTCCTCTACTCGCACGTGAACCGCACGGCAAAGCCGAAAGATACGGATTCTTCCGGCGGCTCCGCAACGCACACGTCGTCCTCCGGCACGACCCACGGCGGTGGCGGCGGAAAGTTCTGATTTTGCCGACAAGACGATGATTCCGTTTGCGACCTGCGGCGGCAGCGGTATGGGCAAATGCATTTTAAACCATAGCTAAGCCGTATAAATTCATAGAAATTAAATCCGCATTTCTGTAAAAACCGGGAATGCGGATTTTTAATTCTTGTTGTGAATAATAACGTAAAATTTGAGAAAGAAGAAAGGAAAATAGGTTGATTTTCAACTGAACTTTGTATATGATTAAAATAGAAACAGTATATACGGTACGTTCTGTGCGGCGTATATATATATTATTGCAGTAATAGGAGGGCCTATATGAAAAAACGTATATTAGGCATCGCTTTAGCAATCTGCATGATGATTTTCTGCGTGCCGATGGGCGTGTTTGCAGCAGAAGCTCCGTCCTTCAGCGGCGGAACAGGCACACAGGAAGACCCGTGGCTGATTGCTTCGCAAGCGGATTTGACTGCTTTGGCAGAGTTCCTGAACTCCGGCAAGGCAGCGACCTTTGATACTGAGAACCCAGGTGTTGGAAACTGCCATGGCTATTACTTCAAACAAACGGCTGATATTGACCTGACCGGGGTAACATGGGAGCCAATCGGTTATTCCGGAGACTACTATTTTGCGGGAAACTATGACGGCGACGGACACACCATTTCTAACGCAACGAGCACAGGTAAGAATGATACCGTTGGTTACGCTACGGCGGGCATTTTCGGGTGGGTCGCTTTCGGTTCGGTTGCAAATCTGCATGTGAAAAACGCAAACTTTGTGGCAACCGGTCAGAATAATTACAGCTATGTGGGCGGCATTGCAGGTTTGTGTGTTGGCTCATCCATCAAAAACTGCTCGGTTGTGGATTCTTCGCTGGAAAGCAAGCGCGACGAAAATAATAACTGTGCGGGAAGTATTGTGGGTTATTCCTGCGGCGGAACATTTGAAAAGTGCGCCGCCGAAAACAACCAGGTTAAAACGATGGCTTATGGCGGTGGTTTTGTTGGTGAAGCAAACGATAACCATGATTTTGGTACCGGCGATTCTACATTTACGAACTGCTATACGGCCAACTGCACTGTGACCGCTAAAACTGATAAAACGAATGGTCTGAGCTTTGCGGGCGGCTTTGCCGGCCATGTGGCAAAAAACGCATTAACCGTCGTGAACTGTTATGTGTACGGGGCGTCCCTGTCTACTGCAGGAAGCCTTGCGCAGACAGTTCTTCAGAAAACCGGCGTGTTTGCGGGCGATCTGTGGAACGGAAATCCGATAATCGCTGCCACGAATTGTTACTTTGGTGCGTGCGGAACGACGGAAAGAATTGGTGCGGCCGTTGAAAAGACGGAAGATGATTTTACAAATGGCACAGTGGCAGGTTTACTGGGCGATGCGTTTGCGCAGGTTGGCGGCTATCCGAAAATCAATGGCCCTGCCGACTATAGCAGCGTAGATGCGGCCATTGCCAAGGCAAATACTCTGGAAAAAGATAACTACAAGGACTTTTCTGCTGTGGAAGTTGCTGTCGATGCAGTAGTGCGCGGAAAGATGCTGTCTGAGCAGGCTGATGTAGACGCAATGGCGCAGGCTATTGAAAATGTCATCACCGCGTTACAGTACAAAGATGCCGACTACGCGAAAGTGGACGAGGCCATTGCGAAGGCAAATGCGCTGAATAGAGACGCGTATACAGACTTCACCGCAGTGGAAGCGGCGATTAACGCAGTTGTGCGCGACAAGAACATAACGGAACAAAACGAGGTAGACGCAATGGCAAAGGCCATTGAAGATGCTATGGCCGCGTTGGTGGAAAAGCCCACAGCGACTCCGACGGCGACGCCTACGGCTGCGCCTTCTGCGAGCCCGACGGCGGTTCCGACCGCGACACCTACGGCAACACCCACGGCTGCACCTTCTGCAAGCCCGACGGCGGCTCCGACGGCGACGCCTACGGCAACACCGACGGCTGCACCTTCTACGAGCCCGACGGCGGTTCCGACCGCGACGCCTACGGTAAAACCGACGGCTACCCCAACTCCGGCGCCGAAGGCAGATCCCAATAACCCGAAGACAGGAAGCAGCAACTTGCCGGTCGTTTTCGGCAGCGCGGCGCTCGTGCTGAGCGGAGGCGCGCTTGCAGCGGTGCTCATCTATAAAAAGAAGAGACACGAAAAGTAAAGTGAAAACCTAAAAGTAATGAACCCCCGCCCCGGAAATCGGCTTTGTGCCGGCACCCGGGGCGGGGTTTTATACATTCTTATTCAAAAAATATTTATGATTTACACGACACCGTGGTTGACACCCGTACGGACCCGTGCTAAAATAAAATACGAATTCGTATTTTAGCGGGGTGGAGTGAAATGGAACGATATGCGTTTTTCCGGCAGCTTGGCAAGGCGGTGTACGGCATAGACGCAGCTTACGATGTGTTCTCGAAAAGTGCGCAGATCAAACCGAATATGCTGTGGCTGCTTTCGGCGCTGAACGACGGCGAGGGGCACACGCAAAAGCAGATCTGCTGGGACTGGGGATTCCCGAAAACGACGGTGAACACGCTTATCAAAGAGCTGGAAAAGGGCGGCTTTGTGGTGCAGAGCCCCATTCCCGGCGAGCGCAGGGAGCTTTCCGTAACGCTGACAGAAGCGGGCAGAGACTACGCGAATGAGGTTTTAAAGCCCGTGTATGAGGCAGAGGAACGGCTTTTTCGGCTGTATTTTAAAGATAAAGACCCGGAATTTGTACAGGAGCTGTTCCGGTTTTCCGGCGTGATGCACCGCTATTTTACAACAGGGGAATTTGAAGAAACGGGGAGCGAGACATGAAAAAAATAAGCTGGCATGAACTGAAGCCGCAGGTGAAGGAAGTTTGGGTACTGAGCCTGCCGGCTATTTTAACGCAGATCACAACCATCGTGATGCAGTATATCGATTCCGCCATGGTGGGTTCGCTCGGTGCGAACGCTTCGGCGGCGATCGGTCTGGTATCCACGAGCACATGGCTGCTGGGCGGCATTACATACGCCGTTTCGGCAGGCTTTTCCGTGCAGGTGGCGCATAACATCGGCGCGGGACGCGATGCGGAAGCGAGAAGCGTGGTGCGTCACGGCCTGTGCACGGCGCTGTGCGTGGCAGGGATTTTGTGCGCGTTGGGGCTTTCCATCCACAGTATGCTGCCGACGTGGCTCGGCGGCGACCCGGCTATTCGTTACGATGCCTCGAAATACTTCATGGTGTACGCGCTGATGATCCCGTTCTCGCAGATCAACTCGCTGAACTCGTCGTACTTGCAGTGCAGCGGCGATATGCTGACGCCGAGCATTTTAAACGCCGCCATGTGTTTACTCGATGTGGTGTTCAATGCCATTTTCATTCCGCATTTCGGCGTGATGGGTGCGGGAATCGGCACGGCGAGTGCGTGTGCGGTCATCAGCCTGACGATGGCGTGGCGCTGCCTGTTGTGCAACCCGCATTTGCGGCTCAACCGCAAAGAGACCGAAAAGCATGGCTTTAACCCGGAAATTCTCAAAAAAGCTTTGAAGATCGGTCTGCCGGTCGGCGTGCAGGAGATCGCCATGTGCAGCGCGCAGGTCGTCGCGACCATGATCATTGCGCCGCTCGGTGCAGTCTCCATCGCGGCAAACTCCTTCGCCGTGACGGCAGAGAGCTTGTGCTACATGCCGGGCTACGGTATCGGCTCGGCGGCGACGACGCTCGTCGGGCGCAACATCGGCGCGGGAAAGACCGACCTTGCCAAGCGCTACGGCAACATCTGTATCGTGATGGGCGCGGGCTTTATGGCGATAACGGGACTTTTGATGATGTTCCTTTGCCCGTTTGTATTCAGCATTTTGACGCCCGATCTCTCTGTCCGCGCACTTGCGGCGCAGGCGTTGCGCATCGGGTTGCTGGCTGAACCGCTGTACGGCGTTTCCATCGTTGCGGCGGGCGCACTGCGCGGCACCGGCGATACCTTCGTGCCGAGTATGATGAACCTCGGCAGTATTTGGGTGGTGCGCATCGGGCTTGCACTGCTGCTCGTCGGCAATTTCGGTCTGCCGGGCATGTGGACGGCCATGGCGACGGAGCTTTGCGTGCGCGGCCTTTTGATGCTGTACCGTCAGAAAACAACAAAGTATTATAAAAAATATAATAAAACAACTGAAACGAGCGAGCCTGAGCTGTTAGAAGCTGCGGAAAGCTGAAAAGCGCTGCGAAAGGACGCTCAATACGGAAAATACGGAGCATGCGGTAACGGCGCCGCACAGGGTAAATTATCTCTGTGCGGCGCCGTTTTGCTTGTGATTCAAATTTTAAAGCTGTGGGTAGATCTCCTCAAAGACGGCGCGCAGCAGTGCACCGGCATCGCGGCTTTCGGCGGTGACGGTGACGACGGCGTTTTTGTCGCGCATCAAAATGACGAACTGGCCGTATTTGCCGTCGGCGCGGAAGGAACCCTCGGGGCCTGCCCAGAAGAGGTAGCCGTAACCTTCGCTGCCGTTTTCAACCTGTTTTGAGGTCGCTTCTTTGACCCACTCGGCGGGGATGAGCTGCTTGCCGTTCCATTCGCCGTTTTGCAGCAATAACTGACCGAACAGGTGCAGTTCGTCGATGGTAAGGAACAGGCCGCCTGCACCGAAGGTCTGACCGTTCGGGTCATTTTCCCATGTGGGCAGCTGAATGCCCATCGGCGCGAACATGCGCGGCATCAGGTAATGGACAAGGTCGCAGCCCGCGCGGCGCTGCACGAGAATGCCGGCAAGGTACGGGCCGACGTTGTTGTACACGAATTTTTCGCCCGGCGCGTACACGAGCGGCTGACGAAGCGCAAGGCGCACCCAGTTGCGGTCTTCATAGTACGGGCGTTCGCCGCCCATTAAAAAGCTCTTTTCCTGTCCGAGACACATGGTGAGCAAATCGCGCACCGTGGCGGCCTTTAAGTTGTCGGAAACGATTTCGGGCAGGTCATCCTTGAATGCGTCCGTGAGCTTTTCGTCGATGGAGAGCAGGCCCTCTTTTTGCGCAATGCCGACTGCCATAGAAGTAAAGCTTTTGCTTGCGGAATACACATTGCGGCGGCAGGCGTCGTCCCACAGCTTGCGGGTCAGCTGCGTGCCGTTTTGCGAGACCACAACGCCGAGTGCGCGAAGCGGCACTGCACGGCTTTCAAATTCGGTAAGATCGATCATAGTAAACGCCTCCTAAATGAAATCGAGTTGGTGTAAAGGGAACGAATAAAGTCTTTGGACAAACAATACCACAATAAAAATGCCGATACAAGTATTTTTGGCTAAAATAAGATTTTCGGAGAAAATTTGAAGTTTTTTTAAAAAAAGGGTTGACATATTGCACTTTTGAGCTTATAATGATGGAGCTGTTTGAGAAATGCGCTTGTAGCTCAGCTGGATAGAGTGACTGGCTACGAACCAGTAGGTCAGGGGTTCGAGTCCCTTCAAGCGCGCCAAGGAATCCACAAAGATTTCGGTCTTTGTGGATTTTTTCTGTTTTAAGATAGATTTTATCGGTTAAAAGATTTATAAAGCGGAATGTATTTGGTCGATTCAACAAATTACTTTTGTCTTCCGACCTTGTGCGAAAGAAATACGCATTTTTACTTGCTACATCTTGCATATGTGTGTATAATAAAAAATATTATTCTGCGTTTTTCGACTTTGCCTGAAAGAAAAGTGAAAAACGCATCCAATTTGAGAAACGAAAGTTGGAAGATCATGTTAGAGATCATAGCTGCCGTAAACAAAGCGGTGAACGATTTTATCTGGGGTGTTCCGGCCATGGTCTGCATCATCGGCGTAGGCTTGCTTTTAAGCTTCCGCACGCGCTTTTTGCAGATCCGCAAATTCCCCTATGCCATGCGCACCACCGCAGGGCGCATGTTCCGCAAAAAAGATGCTTCGGACGGTTCCATGACGCCGTTTCAGGCTGTATGCACGGCGCTGGCCGGCACAGTGGGCACGGGCAACATTGCCGGTGTGGCGGGCGCTATTGCGATAGGCGGCCCGGGCGCGGTATTCTGGATGTGGTGTTCCGCACTGCTCGGTATGTGCACAAAGTTTGCGGAAGTTACGTTGGCGGTGCATTTTCGTGAGCGCAGCAAGACCGGCGAGTGGGTCGGCGGGCCGATGTATTACATTAAAAACGGCCTCGGTAGGCACTGGCAATTCTTGGCGGTGCTGTATTCGCTGTTCGGCGCGCTGACGGTGTTTGGCACCGGCAACGCCACGCAGGTGAACACCATTGTAACCGCTATCGATACGGCGCTGACGCAGTACAATGTGATCGGCGCGGACCACATTCCCACGGTGAACCTTGTCATCGGCATTTTATGCGCAATGCTCGTTGCCATGGTGCTGCTGGGCGGCATCAAGCGCATCGGCAGTGTGAGCGAAAAGCTCGTGCCGTTTATGGCGCTTTTGTATGTGCTTTTGGGGCTTGGCGTGGTTGTCCTTAATATTACGCGTCTGCCGGAGGTACTGGCATCGATCGTTGTTGGCGCGTTTAACCCGAAGGCTTTCACGGGCGGTGCCATCGGCAGTCTGTTCATCAGCATGCAGCGCGGCGTTTCCCGCGGCATTTTCTCCAATGAGGCCGGCCTCGGCACGGGTTCTATCGCGCATGCCTGCGCCGATACGAAAAAGCCTGTAAAACAGGGTGTGTTTGGCATTTTTGAGGTGTTTGTCGATACCATCGTCATCTGCACATTGACGGCGCTTGTCATTTTGTGCAGCGGCACGGCGGTGAATTACGGCACCATGGCGGGCGCAGACCTGACGATTTCCGGCTTTACGACGACCTACGGCAGTTGGACTTCCATTTTCTCTGCGGTCGCGCTGTGCTGCTTCGCGTTCTCGACCATCATCGGCTGGGGCCTTTACGGCTCGCGTTTTGTGGAATTTCTGTTCCGCACCAGTAAGGCCGTGCGCCCGTTCCTCGTCATTTATTCGTTCGTCGCAATCCTCGGCGCAACCGTCAACCTTGACCTGCTGTGGAACATCGCCGATACCTTTAACGGCCTGATGAGTATTCCGAATCTTATCGCGTTGTTATTGCTTTCCGGCACGGTGGTGAAGCTGACAAAGGAATTTTTTGCGAAAGAAGACGGGCGTAAGCTCAAAAAATAACAGAAAAATAACAGATAGTATGCGGAAAATCGCCGGGGCAAGTGCGCTCCGACGATTTTTTGTATGTGAAAATGTCGTAGAATCGCCCGTGCCATTTGGTGAGTTTGTTAGAAAATTGCAAAATATGGCAGAAATTGCTGAAAAACTATTTCAATATTCAACGGATTACGATATACTCTTGTCAAGAAGTTCGTTCGGCGCAGAGAGGGGACGGAAACATGAAAAAACGGCGATATTTTGCGGGTGCTGCGGCAATTCTCTTTTTACTTTTGCTTTGCGGATTTGCCCCGCAGAGCATCACGGAAGACAAGGATGCGCAGGTTTTACTGTATGAAACTTATGGTGAAAGCGAGATACTGGTCTACACCGGTCGTACGACGGTGCTGTATCGCCCGGACGGTCGTTCCGCCGAAGCACCGTTTAACGGGCAATATGCCGTTTTGCATGGCGATACCGTGACGGTTTTCGCCGAAACGGAGGAGTTCCTTGCCGTGGAGCGTTTCAGTGCGGAAACATTGGAGGAAACAGACCTGTTCGCTTTGCCTGTGACGAGCGGCCTGCGCTTTGCGGAAAGCGACAGCGCGGGCAGGCTTTATGCTGTTACCTACGGCGCGCCGAGCACATTGCAAGTGTTTGACGCGGCGGGTGAGCCCCTAACGGAATTCATATTTGAAGATAAAATATTCGGCATACAGACGGTGGATAGTACGCTTTATGTGCTGCTTTCGGAAAGTGCCGTGCAGATTTCGCTTGCGGGAAATGTGCCGACACTTTCCGGCACGGCGTTTACCTATGCGCCGGCTGCGCGGCCGTATAAGCTGCTTGGCAGCGACGTGTACGTTAACATGCAGGGCGAAGTGCGCCTGTTTTCCGGAGAAGAGTGGGTGGAAGACACGATCGTGACGGAGGCTGTTTTGAGCGGCGACATGCTCTACTGGCTTTCGGACACCTCGGAGGTCTCGCGCGTGCGCCGCGGCGACAAGGCGGAGTTCTTCACGCTTTCCGGCGAAGCGGCTGCACTCACCGCAAATGCAGCGATCATCTGGCAAAACGGCGCACTGTGCAGAGAGTCGTTCGGTACATTTGTGCAGCCTACGCCCACACCTTCGCCCATCCCGACACCTACGCCGGAGCCGACCGCGACCCCAAAGCCCTCTAAAACGCCGAAGCCGACGGCTACCCCAAAACCGAGCATGACGCCGAAGCCGACGGCTACCCCAAAACCGAGCACGACGCCGAAGCCGACGGCTACACCGAAACCGACCGCCACGCCGGATCCGGATGTCACGGCGAAGTTACGTGTTTCCGGCCACATTTTGTACGCAGAACCGGGGGTTACGGCAGCAAAGCTACGGGCAGCGTTCCCACAGGCGGAAGTGGAAGTGTACACGTCATCCTCCGCAGCGGCCTCCGGCAGGCTGAAAACCGGCATGAGCGTGCTGATCGACGACAAGCTGTATACGGTCATTGTGCCCGGCGACATCAACGCTTCCGGCACCGTGAATACGGCCGATATGCGTCTTTTGCAGTGTGTGCTCGTCGGGGAGACGGAACTGACCGACACAGCCGCGCTTGCCGCCGACTTAAATGAAAATGGCAGGCCCGATGCCGCAGACCTTGTTCTGCTCGCCGCCAAAATGCGGCGGGACTAAACCGCATAAAATGGAGATGCCATGGACATAAAAGCCGACGCATATATTGCTTTGACGATCTGAATTTCAGCGCGATGGGGGGAGAGAACGTTCAGAAATAGTCATTTGGGTAAAAAGAAAAACCTCAGAAACCGAAGTTCCTGAGGTTTTGGTGGGCGCTAACGGACTTGAACCGCTGACCCCCTGCACGTCAAGCAGGTGCTCTAGCCAGCTGAGCTAAGCGCCCAATTTTCTGTTGCTCGATTATTATATAGCAAGTCCCCGAAAAATGCAAGTCTTTTTTGCGAAAAAGTTAAAATTAATTTTCCTTTCGTGAATATCACGAAAAAGTGCGTAAAATTTGGTGCACTGTTCGCAGAAATTTAAGGTTTCTTACAAAACTCATAAGAATCGCACATTTCTATTGTTTATTCCTTTTCTATGCCGTATAATGAAAATACTGAAAACTGTGAATAGAATGTGAATGAAAGCGGATGGCGGTTGCGCATTGCGCTTTGAATACGGAGATTTAGACAGAATTGGAAATCTGAAAACAGACGATGACGTTGGTCCTGCACCAAGGCCAGAAAAGGAGAAACCATGAAAACACTGTCATATGTGAACTTTATCATTTCTATTTTATTTATGGCTTGCTACGCGTACCAGGCGGTCTACCTTGCGGCGGCGCTTTTAAAAAAGCAGAAAGTCTTCAAAGCGAAGAAGCTGCACCACTACGGTGTGCTGATTGCCGCGCGCAATGAGGAAGCCGTCATTGCGCAGCTCATCCGCAGTGTGCGCGCACAGAAGTATCCCGAGGAGCTTATCGATATTTTTGTTGTGGCGGATAACTGCACGGACAACACCGCGCAGGCGGCGCGCGAAGCCGGTGCGGTCGTTTACGAGCGCCACAATACGTATGCCGTGGGCAAGGGCTATGCGCTGCGTTTCTTATTAGAAAACATTTTTAAGAATTTCGGTGAATATGCCTACGACGGTTATTTCGTCTTTGACGCGGACAATATTCTGGATGAGAATTTTATCTCCGAGATGAATAACGTTTTTGACAACGGCTACAAGGTTGTCACGTCCTACCGCAACTCGAAAAACTTTGGTGACAACTGGATCAGCGCGGGCTACTCCATTTTCTTCCTGCGCGAAGCGACGCAGCTCAATCGCGCCCGTATGATGTTCGGTACCAGCAGCTGCGTTTCCGGCACCGGCTTTTTGTTCAGCAGCGAGATTGCACGCGAAAACGGTGGTTGGAAGCATTTCCTGCTGACGGAGGACTTTGAGTTCACCGTGGACCGCATTTTAAAGGACGACACGGTCGGTTACTGCGAAAACGCCATTATTTATGACGAGCAGCCCACGCGGCTTGGGCAGTCCTTTATGCAACGTGCCCGCTGGATTAAGGGCTACTTGCAGGTTTTCAGCCGATACGGCTTCAAAATGCTGAAAAAAACCGTTGTGGATGGCAGTTTTGCCTGCTTCGATATGATTATGAACAACATTCCGTGCCTTGTCTTGACCTGCGCTTCAATCGTGTTTAACGCGATTATGGTCGCGGCGGGCGTTGTGACGCGCACGCCGGATATGGGCGTTTGCGTGCTTTCCGTGTGCAGCGGTATTTTCGGTTCTATACTGACGCTGTGGTTCGTCGGCGGCATCACGTGCATCACGCAAAGAAAGCGCATCCGTGCATCGACAAAAGCGATGTTCTTCGGTTGGCTGTTGTTCCCGCTGTTTATTTTCACCTATGCGATTGCAATGGTTTACGCGGTGTTTACGAACATTGAATGGAAGCCCATTCAGCACAAAGTGGCGCTTAGTGTGGAAGACCTGAACGACACTACCAAAAAATAGCACAAAATTGCACTCAAAAACAGGGCGTGATTTGCTATAATCTATATTTGCTTATAAACGGCACCTGTGATAAAATAGTAAGAGATTACTTTGTCACAAGTGCCGTTTTTTGCGGCAGGACAAATCCTGATTTTTCCCCAAAAGAAAGGAATGGTCACAAACATGGTCACACGCGTATTTGTGGAGAAAAGAAAGGGATTCGATGTTGAAGCACGCCACATGATGGCGGATCTTCGTCAGAATCTCGGCCTCAAGGCTATTGAGGACCTGCGTATTTTGAACCGCTATGATGTTTCCGGTCTTTCCGGCGAGGAGTTCGAGGCGGCAGCCCGCACGATCCTTTCCGAGCCGAATGTGGACAACGTGTACGATGAAAACTACAAGATCAGCAGCGAATATCACGTCTTCGCAACGGAGTTTTTGCCCGGTCAGTATGACCAGCGTGCGGATTCCGCTTCCCAGTGCGTACAGCTCTTGACGCAGGGCGAGCGCCCGCAGGTCGCTTATGCAAAAGTGATCGCCGTTAAGGGCGACCTTTCCGAAGAGGAAATGGAGAAGATTAAGAACTACATCGTGAACCCGGTCGAATCCCGTTTGGCATCGATGGAAAAGCCGGAGACGCTTGACATGAAGATCGACGTGCCGGCAGACGTTAAGCGCGTCACGGGCATGATCTCCTGGAGCGACGAGGAGCTTAGAAAATATTACGGCACCATGGGCTTTGCCATGACGTTTGAAGATCTCGCGTTCTGCCGCGATTATTTCCGCGACGAAGAGCACCGTGACCCGAGCGTGACGGAGCTGCGCGTGATTGATACCTACTGGAGCGACCACTGCCGCCACACCACATTCCTTACGCGTCTCAACAACATCGAGATCGAAAAGGGCAAGCTGAGCGGCGCCATCGAAAAGGCACTCGGCGAGTATTTTGCAGCCCGCGAAGAGCTGTATAAGGGCAAGGACAAGCCTGTTTCTCTCATGGACATGGCGGTCATCGGCGCGAAATACCTCAAAAAGCACGGCATGGTAGACGATCTGGACGAAAGCGACGAGATCAATGCCTGTTCCATTGAAGTGCCGGTCACGATCGACGGTAAGACCGAGCAGTGGCTCGTGCAGTTCAAGAATGAGACCCACAACCACCCGACGGAGATCGAGCCGTTCGGCGGCGCGGCAACATGCCTTGGCGGCGCGATCCGCGACCCGCTCTCCGGCAGAGCGTATGTTTATCAGGCGATGCGCGTTACCGGCAGCGGCGACCCGACTGTTCCGTTTAAGGATACGATGAAGGGTAAGCTGCCCACAAGAAAGATTACCACCGGCGCTGCGGCGGGCTATTCCTCCTACGGCAACCAGATCGGCCTTGCGACCGGTCAGGTCACGGAGCTTTATGACCCCGGTTATGTTGCAAAGCGCATGGAGATCGGCGCGGTCATCGGCGCATCTCCGAAGGCGAACGTCAAACGCTTCGAGCCGAAGCCCGGCGATATCATTGTGCTGCTCGGCGGCGCAACGGGCCGTGACGGCTGCGGCGGCGCAACGGGTTCCTCCAAGGCGCATACGCTCGAATCCATCGAGGTTTGCGGCGCAGAGGTGCAGAAGGGCAACCCGCCGACCGAACGCAAAATTCAGCGCCTGTTCCGTGACCCGGAGGTTTCCACGCTCATCAAGCGCTGCAACGACTTCGGCGCGGGCGGCGTGTGCGTCGCCATCGGCGAGCTTGCACCGGGCCTTGAGATTGATTTGAACAAAGTCCCGAAGAAGTACGAGGGCCTCGACGGCACCGAGCTTGCGATTTCCGAATCGCAGGAGCGTATGGCGGTCGTGCTCGACCCGAAGGATGTGGAGAAATTCCGCGCCAAGGCGCAGGAGGAAAACCTCGACGCGCAGGTCGTGGCCATCGTCACCGAAGAGCCGAGACTCAAGATGGAGTGGCGCGGCGACCGCGTAGTCGACCTGAGCCGTGCATTCCTCGATACGAACGGTGTGACGCAGAACGCAGACGCGTTCATCACCGCACCGGATGAAACGAAAAACTACCGCAACGCCGTACCGGCTTGCCTTGAAAACAAATCGCTGGACGAGGCGTTCGCAGAGAACCTCTCCCGCCTCGAGGTCTGCGGCCAGAAGGGCCTTTCCGAGCGTTTCGACGCTTCCATCGGCGCAGGCACCGTGTTGATGCCGTTTGCCGGTAAGTATCAGCTGACGCCGGAAGACGCCATGGTTGCGAAGATTCCGTTGCTCACGGGTGAGACCGATGACGCCACCGCTATGGCTTACGGCTATATTCCGGGTATTGCGCGCTTCTCGCCGTTCCATGGCGCAGCGTACGCCGTTGTGGAGAGTCTCTCGAAACTCGCAGCTGTCGGCGCAGATCCGATGAAGTCCCGCTTAACGTTCCAGGAGTACTTCGAGCGCCTGCACGATAAGCCGGAGCGCTGGGGCAAGCCTGCCGCAGCCCTGCTTGGCGCACTCACCGCGCAGCTGAACCTTGGCTTGCCGTCCATCGGCGGCAAGGACAGTATGTCCGGCTCCTTTGAAGACCTCGATGTCCCGCCGACGCTTGTCAGCTTTGCGGTGACGATGACGAAGGCCAGCAAGACGATCTCCGGCGCGTTCAAGAACGCCGGCAACTACGTCGTGCTGCTGCCGATTCCGGAGGACAAGGAAACCGAGCTCCCGAACTGGGAAGCTTTGAAGGCATACTACAAGAACGTGCTTGCAAAAATCGCGGACGGCTCTGTTCTTTCCGCACACGTCGTCAAGGAAGGCGGCGCGGCTGCTGCCGTTGCGAAGATGGCGTTCGGCAACAAGCTCGGCTTCAAGTTCGAGAAGACTGCCGAAAACGCAGAGCTGCTTTTTGCCCCGAAGGCCGGCGCGCTCGTCGTGGAAGTTCCGGCAGATGCGCTTGAGAGCGTCAAGAATACATTCGACGCTGTTGTGCTCGGCACCGTTACCGATACGGCAAAGATTGAGCTGAACGGCAAAGCGCTCGACTTGGACGACCTCATCGAGACCTGGAACGGCAAGCTCGAAAAAATCTTCGCAAATAAAGCGGAGACCGTCGCCGTAGAATATGATGTGCCGCTCGATAACCACAAGTACATCGGCTCCCCGGTCATCCGCGTCGCAAAGCCGAAGGTATTCATCCCGGTATTCCCGGGCACCAACTGCGAGATCGACACGAAGCGTGCGTTTGAAAAGGCGGGCGCAGAGACCGAGATCCTTGTTGTGCAGAACCTCTGCGCAAAGGACATCGAATACACCATCGACCGCATGGAAAAGGCAATCCGCTCCTCCCAGATCATCATGATCCCGGGCGGCTTCTCCGGCGGCGACGAGCCGGAGGGCTCCGGCAAGTTCATCGCGACAACGTTCCGCAACCCGAAGATCGCACAGGCGGTCACGGACTTGCTCGACACGCGCGACGGTCTTGTGCTCGGCATCTGCAACGGCTTCCAGGCGCTCATCAAGCTCGGCCTTGTCACCTACGGCAAGATCGTGGACCTCAAGGACGACGATCCGACCTTGACGTTTAACACGCTCGGCCGCCACGTTTCCCGCATGGTCTACACTCGCGTGACAAACACGAAGTCTCCGTGGCTCTCCGGCGTCAACGCAGGTGATGTCTTCGCCATCCCGGTCTCCCACGGTGAGGGCCGCTTTGTAGCGGATGACGCAGCGCTGAAAAAGCTCATCGAAAACGGCCAGATCGCCACGCAGTACACCACGCCGTGCGGCAAGGTGAGCGGCGACATCACATGGAACCCGAACGGCTCCGTGTGCGGCATTGAGGGCATCACAAGCCCGGACGGCCGCGTCTTCGGCAAGATGGGCCACAGCGAACGCAAGGGCGAAAACCTCTACTTTAACGTGCCGGGCGAAAAGGATCAGCAGATCTTTGAGAGCGGCGTGCGTTACTTCAAGTAATAAAAGGCAGAAACGCCTTATAAAATTCCGGTATGCGCGGGCAAAATGCTGCCCGCGCAGCCGCGTATAAGGACAATTTGGTTATGGACATTTTACAGAAAAGAACATGGGCGCAGATCGACCTCGACGCGGCGGCGCATAATTTTGAGGAAATTCGCCGCTATGTCGGCAACCAGTCGATGGTCTGCTGTGTGATTAAGGCAGATGCCTACGGGCACGGCGCGGTGCGCATGGCTGAGGAATACGAAGCCCTCGGCGCAGACTGGCTGGCGCTTTCCAACATTGAGGAAGCCTTGCAGGTGCGTCGTGCGGGCATCAAGCTGCCGCTGCTTGTGCTGGGCTATACCCCGGCGGAAGCCGCAGACGTGCTTGCCGAAAACGACATTGCGCAGTGCGCGTATTCTGCAGAATACTGCGCGGCGCTCTCCGAAAACGCCGTAAAAAGCGGCGTTAAGGTGAAGATTCACGTCAAGGTCGATACCGGCATGAGCCGCCTCGGGTTCTATTTTCAGGACATTGAGCGCGACAAAGAGGCCGTAAGCGTTGTGGCAGAAGCGTGCCGCCGCCCGGGGCTTATCCCGGAGGGCGTCTTCACGCATTTTGCCGTGGCAGATGGTGGCGAGAATGGCAAGGCATTTACCTTGAAGCAGTTCTCGTGCTTTATGGCGCTCATCGCGGAGCTTGAAAAGCAGGGCATCACGTTTAAAATTCACCACTGCGCGAACAGCGGTGCAATCCTCGATTACCCCGAGATGCACCTCGATATGGTGCGTGCGGGCGTGATTTTATACGGCATGGAACCGTCGCTCAGCGTGGAGCATCACGCGGATTTCCGCCCGGTGCTCAGCCTGCACTCCGTCATTTCGCACGTGAAGGAGATTGAGCCCGGATCGGATATCAGTTACGACCGCACATTCACCGCAAAGGAACGCATGCGCGTCGCGACCGTTCCGGTCGGCTACGCGGACGGCTACTCCCGCAGGCTTTCGAACCGCGGCAGTGTGCTCATTCACGGCACGCGCTGCCCGATTTTAGGTAAAGTCTGCATGGACCAGTGCATGGTGGATGTTTCCGCCGTGCCGCAGGCGAAGGTAGGGGAAACCGTAACGCTCATCGGCCGCGACGGCGAGGATGAGATCACCGCGGCGGAAATTGCCGGCATCATGGAGACAATCCACTATGAAGTGGTGTGCGACATCTCAAAGCGCGTTACACGCGTTTACCTGAAAAACGGCAAAGAAGTCAGTGTTCTGGACTGTATTTTGGACAAATATTGATTGTAAAGCAGCGGCTTTTGGCTCCGTTCAGCCGGATCGCTGCTTTAAATTTATAGTGATTTGGAAGGGTGAAAGTGATGGAAAAGCTTTTAAAACTGCGCGATGAAATGAAAGAGGATTTGCTGCACGGTTCTATTTTCCCGTTCTGGGAGCAATATACCATCGATCACGAAAACGGCGGCTTTTACGGCGCCGTGACGGTCGATAAGGTTATTCACAAGGACGCGTCCAAGGGCCTCGTGCTGAATGCACGTTTGCTGTGGACATTTGCGGGCGCGTACCGCATTTTCGGCGATGAGAAGTATAAGGAGCTCGCCGACCGCGCGTTTAACTACATCGTTGAGCGCTTCTGGGACCACAAAAACGGCGGCGGTTTCTGGATGCTGCATGCAGACGGCTCTGTGGAAGACGACACGAAAATGACCTACGGCCAGGGCTTTTTGCTGTATGCGTTCTCCGAGTATGTCCGCGCAACGGGCAGCGAGGAAGCACGCAGATATGCCGATATGACGTATGATTACATTGAAAACGAGTGCAAAGAGGGCAACTATTACCTTGAAAACGCACGCGGCACGGGCAGCAGCAACGGCGCCATTACGGAGGCGGGCAACCTCTCCATGAACACGCACATCCACATTCTGGAGCCGATGACGTGCTACTTCCGTATTCGCCACGATGCCTGCGTGGAGGAGAGCCTTGTGAACCTCATCGAGATCACCGCGCGCAGAATTTACGACACCGAGCACCACCATTTTGTTATGTTTTTCAACGATAAAATGGAGCCGCTGCCGGGCGAAGTTTCGTTCGGCCATGACATTGAGGGCTCCTGGCTGTTGACGGAAGCTGCCGAAGTGCTCGAAAAGTACGGTGCAGATAAAGCCCGTGCGGAAAAGCTCCTTGAGGAAGCGAAGGAGGTCGCCATCAATATGGTGAACTTCACGCTGAGCCACGGCATGGATACGGACGGAGGTCTGTTTGACGAGGGTCACGAAGAAGGCGGCATCGCTGTGCCGAATAAGGTCTGGTGGGTGCAGGCGGAAGCCGTTGTCGGCAGCGTGAACGCATGGCAGATTACGGGCGACGAGAAGTATCTCGATTCCGCGCTGAAGAGCTGGGCATACATCAAAGCCGAAATCATCAACGGCCCGGCAGGCGAGTGGTTTGCAAGCGGCAAAAATTCCCCGGACGAGGAAAATTCACACCTGCTGTGCGGCCCGTGGAAGTGCCCGTACCACAACGCCAGAGCCGCGTTTGAAATTTACGAGCGCTGCGAGGCACTGGAAAAGTAAACAGCAACAGCAAAGCCCTGCCGAGAAAATTCCCGGTAGGGCTTTTGCCATGCTTAAATTAAATTTAATCGAACCCGTAGTTTTCCACACCCGAAAGCTCGGAGTGCGTTTTGGCATAGCTCAGCGCGGCGGTGTAAAAATCCCCCCAAGTTTTCTCCGGTGCACCGGGGGAAAGCGGATGCAGGCGCAAATTGCTGTCCTCACGCACGGCGGCATAAGCGTAATCGCTGTAAATCAAAATGCCCGTCACATTGTCGAGCAGGTCGTAGCTTCGCGGCAACTCGTAAATGGTCTCCGTATCCGTCGTTTCGAGCACCTCAAGGTCAAATACGTGCCTGTACTGCCCGGTGACGTACAGAGCGCTGAGGTCGATGAACCCGTTTTCAAGAAAAACAGGGGAGTCGCCGTCAAAATAGAGCCGCAGCACGGAAACGTCGCCCTCTGTGCCGCCGAATTCGAGTGCGGGCACATCGACCTTGTGCGCCGCGCAGCCGGAAAGCAAGAGCAAAATACTGAGGAAAAAAACAGAGCGCTTATTCATACATTGAAATCACACCTTTTTTATTCTTCAACAAAATATTACATTTTAAAATTTATATGTCAATAATAATTGTTGAAATTTTCAAGAAAAATGATGTGAACTCAAATTATTAACAAAACTAATAAGAATTTACAATGTGTACTCAATTTTAAGAATACAAAACGGCCGCTCTCCGAATACTCGAAAAGCGGTCGCTTTCTTATTTATTCAGTAATTCGTCAACCTCGACGGGTTCCAGCTCTTTTAATGCCGGGTGGTCGGTCAGCGTTTTCAGCATGCGCCAACCGAAATGATTTTCTTCCAAATTCTCCGGCACGGGGCGGAAGCCGAAATCAAGGTACAGCTTTGCGGCGACCCACGTGGTGGTCTGGGTGGGCACGAACAGCTCTTTGTAGCCGAGCGCCTGCAAACGGTGCAGCGTGTGCGCGATGAGCGGGCGGGAAAGTCCCTTGCCTTGCGCGTCGCGGCTTACGGAAACCCAATGCAGCCAGCCACCGGGCAGCTTTTCATCGAAAAACGCCGTTGCAGTTGCAACCTTCTTGCCGTTCGGGTCGACGATGAAGAACATTCTGTCGGGCAGAACGTCTTCGTGCTTGCCGTAGTAGCGCTGCCACGCGTCCACGCCTTCTTCAAAAGTCGAAAACTCTTTCGCTGTTTTTTCAATCTCAATCCACGTATCGCGGTCGCCGCGGGTGTAGGTTGTGAACGAATACCCCGCGGGCAGATCGTAATGCGGAATTTCCGTTTTCGCCGGCATGGTCATGAACAGATGGTAGTACTTTAAACGGCTGTCGTGATTATCTAAATGTAAAGAAGCTAAGTCTTTCATAGATTTGATTATGAATTAGGATTCATTTCTACCGCAGCATTTCTTGTATTTCTTGCCGCTGCCGCACGGGCACGGGTCGTTTCTGCCGGGCTTTTTGCCGTTTTTGCGCACCGGCTGCTTGACGGCCGGCGTATCGGAGGATGTTGTGCCGGTCTCCTTGGCGACGGCTTCACGCTTCGGTGCTTCCGGCGTCTTCAGGCGCACAGTCAGAATCATGCGGGCGGTGTTTTCGCGGATCGTGTCGATCATCGCGTCAAACATGTCAAAGCCCTCTTCGCGGTATGCAATGACCGGGTCTTGCTGGCCGTAGGCGCGCAGGCGGATGCCCTTCTGGAGCTCATCCATCGCATCGATGTGATCCATCCACTGCGTATCGACGTTCTTCAGCAGCACCACGCGCTCCACTTCACGCATGATCGGCGGGGTGAACGCCTTCTCACGCAGGTCGTAAAGCTTGTGCGCACGCTCCTTGAGAAAATCGATGACCGTTTGCTGCTCGAGATCCTCAAACGCCTGACCCTCATAGTGCAGCTCATCCGGATTGACCATCCAGCCGAGGTAGTGGTCGCGCAGACCGCGGAGATCCCAGTCGTCGTGCAGGGTGTTCTCCGGCAAGAAGCGCTTGACGTTCGCTTCGATGGCCTGATCGATCATGGACATAATCTGCGGCTTCACGTTGTCGCCGTTCAGCACACGGTCACGCTGCTCATAGATGATCTCGCGCTGGCGGTTCATCACGTCGTCATACTGCAGAACATTCTTACGAATGGCAAAGTTTCTGCCCTCGACCTTCTTCTGTGCGTTTTCGATGGTGTTGGAGAGGATAGACGCTTCGATCGGCATGTCCTCGTCCACATTCAGGCGGTCCATAATGGTCTGGATGCGGTCGCCGCCGAACAGACGCATGAGGTCGTCTTCAAGAGAGATGTAGAAGCGGCTCTTACCGGGATCGCCCTGACGGCCCGCACGGCCGCGCAGCTGGTTATCGATACGGCGAGATTCGTGGCGCTCCGTGCCGATGATGTACAGGCCACCGAGCTTGCGAACTTCCTCTGCCTCCGGCGCAATCTCCGCTTTGTATTTTTTGTTGAGCTCCGCAAATGTCTTGCGGGCATTCAAGATCTCTTCATCGTCCGTGTAGCCGTAGGCGGAAGCCTCGCCGATGAGCTCCTCGGAGAACTGCATGCGGCGCATTTCGGCACGCGCCATGAACTCTGCGTTACCGCCGAGCAGAATATCCGTACCACGGCCGGCCATGTTCGTTGCGATGGTCACGGCGCCCTTACGGCCTGCCTGTGCGACGATTTCGGCTTCTTTTTCATGGTACTTTGCGTTCAGCACTTCGTGCTTGATGCCGCGGCGCTTCAGCATGGCGCTGAGCTGTTCGGATTTTTCAATCGTGATGGTACCGACCAGCACCGGCTGGCCTTTTTCGTGGTGCTCGATGATGTCGTTGATAACGGCATTGAACTTGCCCTTTTCGGTTTTGTAAACAACGTCCGGGCAGTCTTCACGAATCATCGGCTTGTTTGTCGGAATCTCTACAACGTCCAGTTTGTAAATTTCGCTGAACTCGGATTCCTCGGTCATAGCCGTGCCGGTCATGCCGGAGAGCTTGTTGTAAAGGCGGAAGAAATTCTGGAACGTGATGGTTGCAAGCGTTTTGCTTTCGCGCGCGATTTTCACGCCTTCCTTCGCTTCAATGGCCTGGTGCAGACCTTCGTTGTAGCGTCTGCCGTACATCAGACGGCCGGTGAATTCATCAACGATGATGACTTCGCCGTCGCGCACGACGTAATCAATATCGCGCTGCATGATGCCGTTCGCCTTGATCGCCTGATTGATGTGGTGCTGAATGGTGATGTTGTCCGGGTCCGTGAGGTTTTCCAAGCTGAAGAACTGCTCGGCTTTTTTTACGCCGCGCTTGGTGAGCGTTGCGGTCTTCTGCTTTTCGTTGATGATATAATCGTAATCCTCGTAGATCTCGTCATTGTCTTCCTTTTCGTTCGTCTCCGCCACGCGGATGGGGCGCAGCGTTTTGGCGAAGCGGTCGGCGACGTTGTAAAGCTCGGTGGACTGCTCGCCCTGACCGGAAATGATGAGCGGGGTACGCGCCTCATCGATGAGGATGGAGTCCACCTCGTCCACGATGGCGAAGTTATGGCCGCGCTGCACCTTGCGCTCCTTGTAGGTGACCATGTTGTCACGCAGGTAGTCAAAGCCGATCTCATTGTTCGTTGCGTATGTGATGTCGCAGGCGTAGGCTTTTTTCTTTTCGTCCGGCTCCATGCCGGGGATGGCAAGGCCTACGGTGAGACCGAGGTAGTTGAACACACGCGCCATCATTTCGCCCTGATATTTTGCAAGGTAATCGTTGACGGTGACGATGTGCACACCCTTGCCGCTTAAAGCATTGAGGTACGCCGGGAGGGCAGCGGTGAACGTCTTGCCTTCGCCGGTCTTCATCTCGGCGATGCGACCCTGATGCAAAATGATGCCGCCGATAATCTGTACCGGGAACGGCTTGATGGAGAGCACGCGCCACATGGCTTCGCGGCACGTTGCAAACGCTTCGGGCAGGATGTCGTCAAGGGAAGAGCCGAGGGAGAGGCGCTCTTTCAACACGGCGGTCTGGCCCTTCAGCTCCTCATCTGTCATTTTTGTGTATTTGTCATCGAGCGCGAGCACCGCTTGCTTAAGCGGTTCAATGCGCTTTAATTCTTTCTTGCTGTAGCTGCCGAACAGCTTTGTGAGTAGGTTCATGGTTCGGGAACACTTTCCTTTCTTTCGCGCGGATTCCCCGCGCGCGGCATATAAATCAGTATAGCATGGAACAGCATAAAAAAGCAAGCGATAGGGGCATATTCATGAAAACTTTATAGGTGATCAAAAAGAAGCGCATTTTAAAATGCAAAAACGGCAGTGCAATTCGAGAAAAACAGCAAAATCCAGGATAGCCTTAGCCGAAATGCACAAAAAACTCTTTTTTTTCAAATCATAAACAGCTTATGAACAAAATGTGACTTTTTATTCGGTTTTCTCTTGATTTTCGCAAAATTAGAGGCTATACTATAGGTAACAATTCCTGTTTTTCCGATGTGTGCAAACCATAACTGGTCAAAAAAACGAAGAACAGGAAATTCTTTAATTTATAGGAGAGTGAACATCCTTGGACAAATTCTTCAAAATTTCCGAGCGTGGCTCGAACGTCCGCACAGAGATCATTGCCGGTCTCACGACGTTCTTCGCGATGGCTTACATCGTAGTCACGAACCCGAACCAGATTGTTAGCTTCAAACATCTGGCTCCGGATGCCGACCCGGCCTTCCAGCAGATTTGGAACGCTGTGTATGTCGCATCCATTCTGGCAGCAATCATCGGTACGCTGCTGATGGCTCTGTATGCGAAGATGCCGTTTGCACAGGCTTGCGGCATGGGTCTGAACTCCTTCTTCTTCGTATCCTTCATTCTGCCGGAAATCATCTCCGGCGGCGACGTCATCAAGGGCTACCATGCAGGCCTCGTCATCATCCTTGTTTCCGGTATTGTCTTCCTGCTGTTCTCTGTCACGGGTCTCCGCGTCAAGGTCGCAAAGGCTCTTCCGGACTGCCTCAAGAAAGCAATCCCGGCCGGTATCGGTCTGTTCATCGCTTTCCTCGGCTTCCAGAATGTCGGCATCATCCAGGCTAACCAGTACACGCTCGTTCAGTTCGTCGATATCCACGGCGCACTGAAGGCAGGCGCATTCTTTGCGGATGTTGAAGGTGTAAAGGCATTTATGCCGGCCATCCTCGCATTCCTCGGTCTGCTCGTCATTGCAATTCTTGAAAAGCACAACGTCAAGGGCGGCGTGCTCATCAGCATCGCAGGCATTTCCGTTCTGTACTATCTCCTTTCCGGCACGACCCCGAACTTCGACATGAGCCAGATCGGCCAGACCTTTAAGGATTTCGGCTCCATCGGCATCACCGGTGTGTTCCAGGCTGACGCTTGGCAGCGTGCGTTCACAGGCTCTGAGCTCGGCGGCATCTTCTCCGCAATCATGCTCATCGTTACGTTCTGCCTCGTCGATATGTTCGACACCATCGGCACCCTGTACGGCACCGCTTCTCAGGCAAACATGCTGGATAAGAACGGCGATCCGATCAACGTTAACCAGTGCATGACCAGCGACTCCGTTGCAACGGTTGCGGGCGCTGTTTGCGGTACTTCCACCTGCACCACGTTCGTTGAGTCCGCTGCTGGCGTTGGCGCCGGCGGCAGAACCGGCCTTACGAGCCTTGTTGTTGCAATTTGCTTTGCGGTTTGCCTGTTCCTCAGCCCGGTCGCTTCTCTTGTTCCGACCTGCGCTACGGCTCCGGCACTCATCTATGTCGGCGTTCTGATGATGAAGGGCTTCGCAAAGGTCGATATGTCCGACCTGCGCAGCGCTGTTCCGGCGTTCCTCGCTCTCATCATGATGCCGCTGACCTACTCTATCTCCAACGGTATCGGTATCGGCGCGATCGCTTATGTGCTCATCACGCTCTTCACCGGTAAGTACAAGAAGAACGACATCGGTATCACCATTATCGCTGCGCTCTTCGTCATTAAGTTTGTCTTTGTTACGATGTAATTCGTACATAAAACGAACTTTAGCTTGAGATAACATAAGAGGCGCTCGCTTGTGATTTTTCACGGCGGGCGCCTTTTTTCGTTTTATTGCGCGGTTTTGTCCTGCTATACTTTGGACATATCGGACGAGTAAAAGGAGCAGGCGATGAAACAGGCGGATAGTTTGCTTTTAAACGCGTTGAAAGCAGCGATACATAACGAAAAAGCGGCGCTCGGTGTGCTGCCGCAGGAAACACAGACGGAGCTTTTGCGCCAGGCGGTGCGCCACGGCGTGCTGCCGCTTGTTCTTGATGCGTGCGGCAAGGCACTGAAAGCTGCGCGGCAAATGGCGTTTTGCCAAACGGCAGAGCAGATTTTGAAAACGCAGGTATTTTTACAGCTTTACAGCAAACTGCGCGAAATGAAATTGCATCCGCTCGTGCTGAAAGGCCCGGTGTGCGCTGCGCTGTACCCGAAGCCGGAGCTGCGGCTGTTCTCGGATGTCGATTTACTGGCGATTTCGGGTGAATTTGACCGCACACGCAATGCTTTATTGCGGCTTGGCTGCCGCACAGCAGGGGAGAGTGTCGATCCGCTTGAACAGACATTTTACCTGCCCGGCAGTCCGCTCGTTTTAGAACTGCACGGCGCGGCGTTCCCGGAAAACGATGCGTACGGGCACATGAACGCCTTTTTTGCGCATGAAAAGCTGCGCACGGAAACCGTTTTCGTGCAGGGCGAAGAAATTTATACGCTCGGCGCGAACGAGACGTTTTTGTACCTTTTGTGCCACAGCTTAAAGCACTTTCTACACGGTGGGTGCGGCATCCGCGCGGTGTGTGATTTGCTGTTGTTTGCCGAAAAGCATGAAAAGGAGCTTGACAAACTGTATTTGCGCCGCTGCTGCGAAAAGCTTTCAGCACTCGAATTTTTGACGGCGCTCTTTGAAATCGGCGAGAAATATCTCGGCTTTGAGGAAACGGAAAGCTTAGCGCTGCTTCGCGTGCACCCCGCGCCGGATGAGACTGCGCTTTTGGAGGATATTTTGATAGGCGGCGTGCACGGTGCGGCAGAAAAAAGCCGCTTGCACAGTGCGAACATGACGCTGCACGCGGCGGCTGTGCAGAATGCAGGAAAACGCGAGCGCTTTTCCGTGCTGCGTGCGGCGTTCCCCTCTGCAAAAGCGCTGCATTGCGCGCCGCATAGCTTGCCTGCCGCATGGGGAAGGCGACTTATACGCTACGGTAAGGAAAACGTTCAAAACCGTACGAGCCTTAGAAAAAGTGTCGAGATCGGCAAGCGGCGCGTGGCGCTCCTCAAAACATATCACCTCATAAAATAAGCCGGCGGCTGCGCCCAACTCGGGTACAGCCGCCGGTGCTTTATTTTGGATTAACGGATGCGGAACGTCTTGATCTCATACGGCTTGATGGTGAATTTGAATGTACCGCCTTCGACCGGGACATCCGTGAGCGCATTCTCCTGCAAGTCACACTCCGTAACGGAAGCGATGGGGCGGTTCCAATGCAGTTTTGTCGTTGTGCGGGCGTTTTCACATTCGTACAGACGCACGATCACGCCGTCGCCGTCTTCCGCCTGCTTGACGGTTTCCAAAATGACGTTTTTTGCGTCCACACTCGCGAGAGAGTACGCTTCGCCTGCTGTGCCGCCTGTGGTGGCGCGCACAGGCTGATTCAGGAAGTACGCCTGCGCTACGGTCTCTGCGCTGCGCCATGTTTCGGCGTGCGGGTAGAGCGCGTAGGTGAATACGTGCATCTCCTGATCGGCGACGGGGTTCGGCTCTGTGCCGGATTTGATGAGCGTCAGAGCCATTTCGCCGTTGTGCACGGAGTGACCGTATTTGCAGTCGTTTAACAGGCTGATGCCGTAGTGACCCTCGGAAACATCGATCCACTTTTGGCCGCAGCTCTCAAAGCGTGCCTGATCCCAGCTCGTGTTCTGATGTGTTTTGCGCGTCACGTTGCCGAACTGAATCTCAAATGTTGCTTCGTCCGTGTGTACGTCCATCGGGAAGTGGGTTTTCAGGAGGTGCTGGTGCTCTTTCCAGTCGACCGTCGTCTCAAAGTCGATGCGCGGGCACGCGGCGTAGAAGTGAATTTTCTGACAGATGACCGAACGGCTGACCTTGCGCTCAATCTCGAGAGTTGCGCGCACGGGGCCGCGTTCCGTCCATTCCATGCGCTGCACGTCGGTGACGTCCCAGAATTTCTCCGTATAGTAGCAGTCGATGTCCCAGTTGTCGTAGTGCATCGGCTTGTCCTCGTACATGCGCATCAGGTTCGCATATTTGCCGGGCTGCACGGTCTCGCGGTCGTTTTTGCGGTCATAAAGGCGCGTGATGAGCCCGTTTTCATCAAATTCAACCGTGTAGAACGACGTCGTGATCGTGCTGCCGGCAATGTGCAGCGGGTTTTCAAAGCTGCCTGCTTCGACCGGTGCAAAGCACTTGTAGCCCTTCGGCGGCAAGTCGGGCAGGAACGCCACAGCACCGTTTTCGGTCTGCTGCACGGGATAAGTATTTTTGCCGTCGGAAAGTGCATTTGCGGTGCACTTTTCAAGTACAACGATATCATTGCGCGTTTTACCCGTCGTGTTGAACACTGTGATGCCTTCTCCCTGCGGCGCAAGCACTTGCATGCGGTCGGCAGAAAGCGCAGAGATCGTCTCCGCCATCGCATCGTATTCCTTTTTCGTCTGCTCGTAGACCTCGTGAATGGCGGTGCCGGGCAGAATATCATGAAATTGATTCAAAAGCGTATTTTTCCACAGGCTGTCGAGCGCTTCCGCGGGGTAGGGGAGCTGCGGTGCTGCCAGTACGCTCAAAAGCTCCAAGTCCATGAGTCCCAGCTCTGTTTTACGGTTGCCGCGCTTGTTGCGCGCCATGGAGGTGTACGTGCCGCGGTGATACTCGAAGTAGAGCTCACCCTCCCACGTGGGCAGACGTTTGCTGTCTTTTACGCGCTCGTTCAGCTCGTCAAAATATTGCCGCGCGAAGACCTGCCGCACCTTCGGAATGCCCAAAACGCCTTTTTCCATGCGCTTGCTCGTCTCCAGCATATCGCGGGTCGGGCCGCCGCCGCCGTCACCGTAGCCGTAAGCGATGAGAATATCGTTGTTGATGTCTTTGTTTTGGTAGCGCTCCCAGCCGCCCATAATGGCATCCGGGTGCAGCATGCCGTTGTAGGTGGTGAAGAAGTTCTGCACGTTCTGGCCGATGCTGAGCGTGGTGATGAAATGCGTCAGCACTTCGCTGCCGTCAATGCCGCGCCACTCGAATGTATCGAACGGCACTTCGTTGAACTGATTCCACGAAAGCTTCGTCGTCATAAAGTAATCAATGCCGCTCTTTTTCATGATCTGCGGCAGCGCGCCGGAGTAGCCAAACACATCCGGCAGCCACAAAATGCGGTTATCCACGCCGAATTCCTCGCGGAAGAAGCGTTTGCCGTAAATGAACTGGCGCACAAGGCTTTCGCCGCTCGTCAGGTTGCAGTCGGCTTCCAGCCACATGCCGCCCTCCGGCTCCCAACGCTTTTCTTTCACGCGCTCTTTCAGGCGCGCATACAGCTCCGGATAACGCTCTTTTAAGAAATAATAAAGCTGCGGCTGACTGGACATGAAGTGATAATTCGGGTATTCGTCCATAAGCTTCAAAACCGTCGCAAAGCTGCGCGCAGTCTTTTCACGCGTCTGGGCGACCGTCCACAGCCATGCCACGTCGATGTGCGTGTGGCCGATGCAGCTCGCAATCACGTCGTCGTGTCCCGCAAGGTCGGTGTAGACCGCTTTTTTTAGATATGCGGAAGCCGCGCGCACGGAAGCGTAAAATTCCCCGCTGTATGGCGTGCGCAGGTCGAGCAGGTTTATGCCTTCGTTCAGCGCGTTTTCCAGCAGCATACGGTTTCGGTCTTCCTTTTCCATGCGCGAAAACGCCTCGACCGGCACTTTCAAGTCATAATACAGCGCTTCAATCTCCGGGTCAATCTCCTGAATTTCCATAAAGAGATTGAATTCGTTGTGGATGGTGCCGGTGTACGCTTGCAAGTCGAACACAAGCTTTTCGCCGGAAATCGCTTTCGGGGAAAGCAGCACGTCACGGTGATTCATGTCCATGCCCTGCACGGGCACGTTGTTCACAAACAGCAAAAACTGCGGGTTTTTGCCGTCGTCCCCTTCGATCTGCGTGCGCACATTCAGCCACATTGCCTTGCCGTTAAGCGCTTTCGGCACGGTGAATTCCGTGCGGAACCAATAGTGCTCGTCCGGGCCGTACCAGTGCATGGTGCGGCTGTCAAACGGCGTCCACGGCGGCGTAGCGGCATCTGCTGCTTCGGGGCGGATATACGTGCCCTTTTTGCAGATAAGGTCGGTCAGCGGAATGCGCTGCACGATGCGCAGACGGTAAAGCTCATCACAAATGTGCTCCACACGTTTAGCGAGATACCTCATAGTTGCAACTCCTTTTCTATAGCGGTTTTGGGTTTTGTAAAGACTGGTGCTTTTGACTTGATTTTAGCATAATAAGGCACAGAAAACAAGATAGAATGCACAGATTTTTCCGGCTTTTCACACATTAGAATTGTCTTTACGCACACGTCGCGTCGAAAATGCAGAAAAACAAGTTATTTATGCACAGAACACAAAAAATAATTGAAAATCAGCGGAAAGTACGCAATACTAAATCTATAAATCAGAGCGTATTTTGAGAAAAGCAACGGTGGCTCAGCCCCGAAAAACACCCGGAAAAGCAGCGGTTTTGGAGTGCCGTATTCAAATCACATCACATAGAAAACAGAGGAAAAAATATGCGAAAAAAGGCTTGGACCTTTTTGCTTTTTGCCACGCTTATGGCGCTGCTTTGCGCATGCAGCGATACGGCACAGCAACCGGAGACGGAAAAACCGAAAATACGTATCGGCGGCACAACGTATGCGCCGTATTTTTACCGCAATATCGGCGGCCACTATACCGGCATCGACGTGGAGATTGCCGAGGAAGCCTGTGCGCGTATCGGGTATGAGCCGATCTTCGAGGAGCTCGATATCGACAAGGGCTTTGAGCTTTTGAATGAAGACTATGTGGATTGCCTTTGGTGCTGCCTGACGATGGAAGGCAACGAAGATAAGTTTATTTGGGCAGGGCCGTATATGTACACGCAGCGCGTGGTCGTGGTGCCGGCTCTATAAGCGAGGAGATCATTTTAAAAGGGCTGAACCCGAATTTGCCGGAGATTACGGATCTTTCCACATTCAGCACGGTGGGCGAGGTGTTTACTTCGCTGCGCAAGGGCTATGCGGATGCGGCCATCGGGCATGAAAGCTCGCTGAGATTATATACGGACGAATACCCGGACAACTACCGCTGCTTCAACATGAGCGTGTGCAGCGACCCCGTGGGCGTGGCATTTAAACCGGACGGCGATGCAGTACTGGCGGAAAAGCTGACGCAGGCGCTGCTTGAAATGCGCGAAGACGGCACAACGGCCGCTATTGTGAAAAAATATGGGTTAGATGCCGAAAAAAGCGTGAACGGAGGTACCGAATGATGCCGAAGTTCAAGGGAAAAACAAAACCGAAGCTCCATAAGCCGAGCATGGAAACGGTCATGCGGTGGATTGTCACGCTTCTTCTCGGCTTTGTTGTGCTGCTGCCGGTATTTGCAGGCGTAACACAGTATGAACAGAACAGGGCGAAAGCGGATGTTGAGGACGTACTCGCTTTTATGCAGACGAGCTGCCGCAAGTACGACAACTACCGCTTGGCCAATACCACCGAAGCGCTGCAAGAGGTTTTGACCAAAGTCAAAACACTGACGGCGTACCGTTACGAAGAGGAAGATGCGCTTTTAAACGAAAATCGCTTACACGCTATGCGAAATTTCAGTATTTGACCGGCATTTTTGTTTTGGATGAAAATTTCTCCGTGCTGGCTCATTACGACAAAGCGGGCAAGGATGAAAGTCTGCTGCTCAGCCAGATAATAGGGGACAAAAATACGGCGGATATTTTGAACTATCCGCAGAAAACCTATGCCGACCAGATCTGTATAAACGACAATACGTATAACTACGCCATTTCCGCACGGCAGGATAAACCGGGCCTCGTTATTTGCTATACGGATATCACGCGCTTTCAAAACGATAAAAATGAGCTTTCTCTCTCCACTATGCTGGATGCTGAAATGTTCCGGCAGGATGTGACCGTCGTCATCACGGACGGCATGCGCGTTATCAGCACGAATTGCGAGCAGCTGGAGAACATGCTTGTGCGGCATTATCCTATTGCTGACGTGCTCGTTGGAGGGGAGCAACTTACACCGGACACATTGCTGCAATTAAAAAACGACAGCGGCACATGGTACGGTATGTTCACCCAGTACAGAGATTATTATTTGTATGCCTTTTTCCCGAGTCGCGTAGTCTACGCAGGTCGCCGCGGTTGGATGCTGCTGTTTACGGCAATCTACCTGTTTTGCGGCATGAGGTACCTTATTTGGCGGCAGTACAGTAAAAAGCGCCGTCTGCTGCGTATGGAAAAGGAATATCGCCTTGTCAGCGCCATTTCGAGCATTTACCTGTCAAACCTGCTCATTCACCCGCAGGACGATACATGGGAGCCCGTTGTGCAGAGTGAGCGCATGAAAGCAATCACAAACGGTGTTTTAAGCGCAAAAGCCATGCTGGAAAAGTTTAACACCGAGTGCGTAGCCGAGGCGTACCGGGAGGAATTCCGTGCGTTTACGGACCTCGATACCGCTCAGCAGCGCTTAGAGGGCAAGGCTTATGTATAGCACACTCGTCTATCTTCAAACCATGAAATCCTACACGCCGCAGTATACGCGTATGGTCGATTGGTGGAAGAACGAAACAAGCGAGAACATGGCGGTGCATCGCCTCTCTGTACCGCAGTATGTGCAGGCCATTGATCTCGATTGGAGCGAGAAGCTTGAGGTAGATTACCTCGAAGTGCCGGATACCGCCCTTGCCGGAATCGCAGCTCGACCGTTTCATGATCTGCCTTTCCATCGGCTACCCGAGCCTTGAAAACCAGATGCGCATCATTAACGCACAGCGTTATTCCAACCCGCTTTCCGATGTGCGCCCCGTCACGAACGCGCATGAAACATCCGCAGACCGTTACGGTCTACCCGGAAAAAAACGAAAACAAAGCAGCGTATCTGCTGTGGCGCTCCCTGCGCGCGGCCCTGCTTACGGCGGGCGCGCTCATAGCGCTCATGGTCATCTGGAATGTTGATTTAAAGGGTCTTTTCGTCTTGCCGATCGGCGGTGCCGTCACGGTGCTTCTGGGCTGCATCGCAGGGGATTATCTCGGTGCGAAAAAGCCCCTGCCGTCGGCTTTCGTTATTTTGCGGAAATTTCGACGAATTGATTGTGAAAATAGATGGTTTTGCAAAAAAAGTAGACAAATTTTTGATGATGTAGTATACTGGCGTTAAACGGGAGAGCAAGTCGATCTTTTGCACAAAACAAATAAACGGCTGAATTTTCATGTTGTCACACGATGAGTTCAGACAACAAAAAGGAGATTTTGAAATGAAGAAAGAGCAAAACCGGCATTCCCTTCACCTCATCCGTCAAAACGTTCCGCAGTTTATTTTGCTCGTTATTTTTTCCGTGCTGCTGGGCGTTTCCGTCATCGCGGTGTCTGTTTTGATGAAAATGTTCCTCGACATCGCCACAAACGCAAGCGCCATGCCGCTCACCACATGTCTCATCATCGCGGTCGGCGTTTTGCTCGTGCTCGGCATCTCGCAGGTCGTCACGTCCGTTTTGCAGGGCAAGCTTTCCTGCCGTATGGAGCTTTCTCTGCGCAGCGCCATGGTGGAGCACCTCTACCGCACAGACCTTAGGACGTTCGACAGCGGCGCAGCGAAACCACCGTCGGCACGCTCATCGCCGTCGTGAACCTCGTCAGCTTCTTCTACGGCCCGTTCCTGCACATTTCGGGCTGGATGGCCGAGGTCAACGAAGTGAAGGTCTCCACAAACCGCATCGGCGAGATCCTCTCCATGCCCACCGAAAATAGCACACAAACCGCAAAGCCCGCTGTCCAAAATGCAGGCAGCGCAGCGCTCACCGCCAAAGACCTCTCCTTTGCGTATGACGAAGAAAAAGTCATCCTGTCCCACGCCGAAACGCAGGTGCACACGGGCGAGATCGTCGCGCTTACCGGCGAAAACGGCAGCGGCAAAAGCACGCTCACAAAGCTGCTCATCGGCTTTTATACGCCCACGGGCGGCGAGGTCGAGCTCAAAATCGGCAATAAAACCGTGCACGGCGCGGAGATTCGGAATTATTTAAGCTACGATTCCGGCTTCGTCTCCGTTTTTGCGGGCACGCTCAAAGAAAACATCTGCATGGATCAGCCGTTTGACGAGAAAAAGTTCCGCAAAGCTGTCGAACTTGCCAACCTCACGGAGTTCGTAAACGAAAAAACAGCGGACTACGAGATCGAGCCGGAGGGCAAGAATCTCTCCAGCGGTCAGCGCCGCAAGGTCGCGCTGGCGCGCATTTTCTACGATGACCGCCCGGTCTTCGTGCTCGATGAGCCCACCGCGAACCTCGATAAAGCGTCCGCAGAGGGCATGTTTGAGGCTCTGAAGCAGGTCTGCAAAGATAAAATTTGCATCATCGTCACGCACGACGCGTACATCTCCGAAAAGTGCGACCGCATGCTGCATTTGAATAACAAAAAGGTCACAGGATGACCGCAATACGATTTGCATAATAAGGCAATATGGACTCTGCCGCTCGCAACGAGCGGTGGGTGTGGCTTAGCTCCGGGCAATTCCGCCCTTGCGGCAAGGCTCGTCGTAGAGAACGCCTGCGCCGAGTGGCTTATAAATCTTGAGCATTGCTGATGGGCCATTTTTAACAAAATTTATCTTTTTTACAAAAAATCAAAATTTTTTCAAAAACCTAATTGACAACCGAAAAAATGTGTGATACAATGCACTAAACCGTTGAGGAAGAGTGAGTACGCTTTAGGCAACTTTTCTCACAGAGAGTCGTGGATGGTGGGATCACGGCGGAAAGATAAAGCGGAATGGACTTCTGAGGGCGAACAGAAAAGGATTTCCCGAGTATGTGAGACGGAGTGTGGCTCTCCGTAAACAAAGGTCTGCGTATGATGGTACGCGTAAGAGGGTGTGTGTTTCACATACCAAGCCGGGTGGCACCGCAGGAATTTTGATCCTGTCCCAGCAAGTGATTGCAGGGACAGGATTTTTTGTTTTTCAGGGAGGTTATTTCATGTTTGTTTACACAAAACGATGGCGCAGCCGCGCTGCATCCGAAATTTTGAACCCGCATTTGAACGCATTAAAACAAACCTGAAAGGATCGATAAATTTATGAAACTCAGAAACGTATTTGCCATGATCACCGCTGCCGCTATGACCCTCAGCCTCGCCGCTTGCAGCGGTCAGAGCACAGCTTCTTCCACGTCCTCCGCGTCAAGCGACTCTTCTTCGTCCGCCGCTTCCGAAAGCAGTGTGTCGAGTGAAAAGAGCACCGCAAGCGAAGAATCTTCCGGCGCAACGTACACCATCGGCATCTGCAATTATGTCGATGACGCTTCCTTAAACCAGATCGTTGAGAACATCAATGCACGTCTCGCCGAGATCGAAAGCGAGCAGGGCATCACAATCAACGTGAAGTACGACAACTGTAACGCCGATGCGAACGTCATGAATCAGATCATCGCAAACTTTGCAGCCGATAACGTAGATCTCATGGTCGGTGTCGCGACCCCGGTCGCCATGGCGATGCAGTCCGCAACCGAAGACAGCAAAAAGCCTGTCGTGTTCGCCGCCGTGTCCGACCCGGTCGGCGCGGGTCTTGTCGCTTCCCTTGAAGAGCCGGGCAGCAACGTGACGGGCTCCTCCGATAACCTCGATACCAACTCCGTCATGAACCTTATCTTCGCCCAAAACCCCGATGCCAAGAAGATCGGCCTTTTGTACGACGTAGGACAGGATTCCTCCACCGCCGCCATCGAGCACGCAAAGGCGTACCTTGACGACAAAGGTGTTGAATATGTAGAGCGCACCGCAACGACCGCCGAAGAAGTCGCGCTCGCCGCACAGGCTCTCGTTTCCGACGGTGTAGACGCCGTGTTCACCCCGACCGATAATACCATCATGAAGGCAGAGCTCGCTATCTACGAGACCTTTGCTGACGCAGGCATCCCGCACTACACCGGCGCCGATTCCTTCGCCCTCAACGGTGCGTTCCTCGGCTACGGTGTCGATTACGCAAACCTCGGCCGTGAGACCGCAGATATGATCGCTTCCATCCTCACCGAAGGCAAAGACCCGGCGACCACACCGGTCATCACGTTCGACAACGGCACCGCAACGGTCAACACCGAAATCTGCGAAAAGCTCGGCCTCGACTTTGATACCGTCTCCGAAGCTTTTGCCCCGTACTGCACGAGAGTGGAGGAGATCACGACCGCAGAGAGCTTCAGCGATCTCGAGTCTTAATTTAAATCTCTCAAAAGCTTATCCTACCCCATAAGCTTTCAAACACTTCATACTACCATACTTCATCAATACCTTACTTACCCATAAGAATGCAATCGCCGCTGCCATGCACCCGGTTTTCGGGCGCGTGGCTTCGGCATATCACCACAAATCTTCAAAACGAGGAGTTTTTGTATGTCTTTCGATTCAATCCTGACCCTTGGACAGACAGCGCTGGAGCTCGGTCTCATCAGCTCGCTGACTGTTTTGGCACTGTTTTTGAGCTATTCCATGCTGAACGTATGCGACCTTTCCACAGACGGTTGCTTCACGCTCGGCGCGGTCGTCGGCGCGTCCGTCGCGCTTTCCGGGCATCCGTTTCTGGCAATCCCCGCCGCTATGGCGATCGGCATGGTCTCCGGCTTCGTCACGGCGCTTTTGCAGACGAAAATGGGCATTGATAGTCTGCTTGCCGGCATCATCGTCAATACCGCGCTTTATTCCGTCAACATCGGCATCATGAACGGCGCGTCGCTTCTGAACCTCAATAATTCCGATACGGTTTTCACCAAAATGCGTTCGGTGCTTGAAAACACACCGCTTGCGGGGCAATATAAGCTTATCGTCATCATCATCACGGTTGTACTCGTGGCGGTCGTTTTGGGACTTTTCCTCCGCACACGCCTCGGCCTCGCCATTCGTGCGACGGGCAATAACCCGGACATGGTTCGCTCCTCGTCCATCAACCCGGTTAAAACGACCATCATCGGCCTGTGCATTTCCAATGCGTTTACGGCGCTTTCAGGCTGCTTGCTCGCGCAGTCGCAAAAGTCTGTCAGCATCGATATCGGCACCGGCATGGTTACGGTTGCGCTGGCATCGCTCCTCATCGGCGGCGCGTTCTTCGGCAAGGGCAAAATTCCGCTGCGTATCTTCGGCATGGTCGTCGGTGCGTTCGTGTTCCGCCTTGTGTATACCATCGCACTGCGATTCAACCTGCCCGCGTTCATGCTCAAGTTCGTCTCGTCCGTTATTGTCATTCTGGCAATCTCCGGGCCGTACCTCAAAAAACAGCTTCCGTATCTGAAGCGCCGTTTCGGAAAGGAGCGCACCCATGCTTAAACTCACACATATCTCGAAGACTTTCAACCCCGGCACGGTCAACGCCAAAAAGGCGATCGAAGACCTCAGCTTCCACGCCGCAAAGGGCGATTTCATCACCGTCATCGGCGCAAACGGCGCGGGCAAATCCACGCTCTTTAACGCCATTTCCGGCAGCTTTTTCACAGACAGCGGCAAGATCGAGCTTGACGGCAAGGACATCACGTTCATGCCGGAGTATAAGCGTGCCCGCAGTATCGGCCGCCTGTTTCAGGACCCCATGCGCGGCAGCGCACCGGGCATGACCATCGAAGAAAACCTCGCGCTCGCAGCGGGGCACGGCGGTTGGCTCAGCTCCATCTCCCGCAAGGACAGACAGGCGTTTCGCGAACGCCTCTCCCTGCTCGGTATGGGACTCGAAGACCGCATGACCCAGCCCGTGGGTTTGCTTTCCGGCGGCCAACGTCAGGCGCTCACGCTTATGATGGCCACATATAACCCACCGAAGCTCCTCCTGCTCGACGAGCACACCGCCGCGCTTGACCCCGCCACCGCCGAAAAGGTGCTCGAGATCACGAAAAACACCGTGGAGGAAAACCACCTCACGTGCATGATGATTACGCACAATATGCAGTCCGCACTGGAGCTCGGCAACCGCACCATCATGATGAACGCCGGTAAGATCATTCTGGACGTCACCGGCGAAGAGCGTGCCCACATGACTGTTGCCGACCTCCTCGACCGCTTCAAGCAAGCCGCCGGCAAAGCCCTCGATAATGACCGTATGCTTTTGAGCGAAGCAGAGTAAAATTTGAAATCGAAAGACAGCAAAAAGCAGATGCCCCGAATCCACATCGGGTGCATCTGCTTTTTCTGTTCCAAAACGGCGGGGATATCCGCCGTCGTTCCTTTACGGATGGTGATGCTTTTTTAATACGATTTCCCAAATCTTTATGTGTAAAGCGTTATTTTTCCTTGTTTTCCGGCGCAATCTCCGCTTCAATCTTATCCAAGCGGCGGTTGATCTTCTTTTGGTTTTCCAGAACAAGGTCGAGCTTTTTGTGCAGATCATCGATGATGAGCTCGCTTTTTAAGTTGATCTTATAATCATTCTCTGCACGCTGACGGTCTTTTGCTTCTTGGCGGTTCTGGCTCATCATGATGAGCGGCGCTTGCACGGCAGCGATGCACGAAAGCACGAGGTTTAACAGAATAAACGGGTATTCGTCAAATGCTCTCGAACCCAAAACGAGGTTTATGACCATCCAAATGACCATGACGGCGATAAAGCTGAAAATAAACGCCCAACTGCCCGCAAAGCGCGCCACTGCGTCCGCGGCACGCTGCCCAAACGTCATGTGCTCGTCCTTGTCTGCGTTTTTTGTGACTTCCGTTGCAATCAGCTGATGAATCAGTTCCTCATCCGTGAATTCCTCGTCCGTCACATGTAAAAGCTCGCTGATAATTTGGTTGCGTTTCGCGCCTTTTTTCATAGTAAATTTACCTCTTATCCCAAGATTCTTCGCCGCATTTCGGCGTTATCTCCAGTCTATTACAAAACCGCGTGCGTTGTCAACCGCAAGGTGTAAAAATAGTGAAAAAACGCACATTCGCGGTTTTGCTTTGCGAATATGCGTTTTGAAATTCAATAAGCTTTAGTGCGTCAGCGCTTGCCGCACGGCTTTCTGCCAACCATTGTAGCGTGCTTCGCGCTCGGTATGATCCATCTCCGGTGTGAAGCAGCTGCGGTGCGTGTTCGCAAAGATCGTCTCCGGGTCATATGATCCGCAGGAAAACCCTGCCGCGCAAGCTGCACCGAAGCCCGAAAGCTCTGCCACATCCGGCACAGAGACTGTCACTTGCGCTATGTCGCTCTGAAACTGCATCAGGTACTTGTTCGCAGTGGGGCCGCCGTCCGCGCGCAGCTCGGAAAGCGGCAGGCCTGCGTCCTGTGCCATGCGCAGCGTACCTGCGTGGTGCTTTGCCGCCGTGAAAGCCGCGTCGAGCGCCTCAATGCTGTTGCCGTCTACGCTGATGACATTCCAGCCGAACGCCGCCCAGCGCTGCTCCTAACTATCCAGCTTCATCACGTCCTCCGTGTTGCCGGAAATCTGCAAACGATTGCGGTCTACCACAGCGCAGAGGTTATCAAGGTTGTAGTTTGCGGCCGCTTCATGGAGGCCGTTGCAAACGCCGATACCATTGTGTTCGATAAAACCGGCACGCTGACGTACGCAACACCGCGTGTCGCCATGATCGAAACGTTCGGTGACCGTGAGGAAAGCGAAATCTCTTTGCCTACATAAAATTAGGAAGGTTGATTTGAATGTCCGGGGGACATTCAAATCGTAGGGAACCCAGTTGCATGGGTTCCTGCAAGGGCGGTCAATGACCGCCCTTTTTTGCATCCAAACCCGCGCTTTGCCGCATCGCTCCGCGGCGCCCTTTCACGCTTTATTACACAATGGGTAAAAGGGTACAAAAAGAAATTTAAAATAAAGCGCATTTACTACTCGACAAGACGCCAACTTCGGTGTATACTGGTAGGGTGCTTGCGGCAGGAACCGCAAAAACGAACACAATATCTTGTGGTTACGCATAAATATTCAATATAAAGAAAATTATGGAAACTGATTATGAAAACCAAAGGGGCTGGAAACATGCAGCTCCCGCGGGCGGTATGAAGGAGCGGTAAGGAACATGAAGATCATTAAGAGAAACGGCTCGGAAGCAGCGTTCGATATCACTAAGATTATCGTCGCTGTCTCCAAGGCAAATAAAGAGATCGACGAGCGTCAGAGACTTACGAACGAGCAAATTCGCACAATCGCTGCAAATGTCGAAGGAGCGTGCGTCGCCATGGGCCGCGCAGCGTCCGTGGAAGAAATACAGGACCTCGTAGAAAAGCAGATCATGGGGCAGGGTGCGTTCGATGTCGCTAAGGAGTATATCTGTTACCGGTATACGCGTTCGCTTGCGCGCCGCGCCAATACCACCGATAACCAGATTCTCAGCCTTATCGAGTGCAACAACGAGGAAGTCAAGCAGGAAAACGCGAATAAAAATCCAACCGTAAACAGCGTCCAGCGCGATTACATGGCCGGCGAGGTCTCCAAAGACATCACGCGCCGCATTTTGCTTCCGCGCGAAATCGTCGAAGCACACGAGCAGGGCATCATCCATTTCCATGATATGGACTATTTCGCGCAGCACATGCACAACTGTGACCTCGTAAACCTCGAAGACATGCTGCAAAACGGCACGGTCATCACCGGCACGCTCATTGAAAAGCCGCACAGCTTCTCCACCGCCTGCAACATCGCCACGCAAATCGTCGCGCAGGTTGCAAGTAACCAGTACGGCGGCCAGAGCATCAGCCTCGCACACCTCGCGCCGTTCGTGCAGATCTCCCGCGAGAAAATCCGCCGTGAGGTCGAAGTCGAGATCGGCGAGCTTGGCGTTTCCCCGGATGAGGCCCAAATCTCCAAAATGGTGGAGCGCCGTCTGCGTGAGGAGATCAAGCGCGGCGTGCAGACCATCCAGTATCAGGTCGTGACTTTGATGACGACGAACGGTCAGGCGCCGTTCATCACCGTGTTTATGTATCTGAACGAGGCGAAAAACGAGCGCGAAAAGCGCGACCTCGCCATGATTATCGAGGAAGTGCTGCTCCAGCGCTATGAGGGCGTCAAAAACGAAAAGGGCGTGTGGGTTACCCCGGCATTCCCGAAGATCATTTATGTTTTGCAGGAGGATAACATTACCCCCGGCAGCGAATACTATTACCTCACCGAGCTTGCCGCAAAGTGCACCGCAAAGCGCATGGTGCCGGACTACATCTCCGAAAAGAAGATGAAAGAGCTCAAAGAGGGCAACTGCTTCCCGGTCATGGGTTGCCGCAGCGCGTTAAGCCCGTGGAAGGATGAAAACGGCAACTATAAGTTCTACGGCCGCTTCAATCAGGGCGTCGTCACACTGAATCTTGTCGATGTCGCGCTCAGCTCCGGCGGCGATATGGAGAAATTCTGGAAGGTCTTCGATGAGCGCCTCGACCTGTGCTACCGCGCACTCATGTGCCGCCACAACCGCTTGAAGGGCACATTGTCCGACGCCGCGCCAATCCTCTGGCAGTACGGCGCAATCTCCCGCCTCAAAAAAGGCGAGCCCATCGATGCGCTTCTCTACGGCGGCTATTCCACCATTTCGCTCGGCTATGCCGGTCTGTGCGAGTGCGTGCGCTACATGACGGGCAAGTCCCACACGGACCCCAGCGCAACGCCGTTTGCGCTCGCTGTCATGAAGTACATGAACGCTGCGTGCGAAAAATGGAAGGCAGAGACCACCATCGGCTTCGGTCTGTACGGCACGCCGCTTGAAAGCACTACGTACAAGTTCGCAAAGTGCCTCCAGCGCCGCTTCGGCATCATCCCGGGCGTCACGGATAAGCCGTATATCACAAACAGCTACCACGTCCACGTTACCGAGCATATTGATGCATTTGAAAAGCTCCGCTTCGAGTCGCAGTTCCAGGCGCTTTCCACCGGCGGTGCGATCAGCTATGTCGAGGTCCCGAACATGCAGAATAACCTCGAGGCCGTCCTGCAGATCATCCGCTATATCTACGATAACATCATGTACGCCGAGCTCAACACCAAGAGCGATTATTGCCAGAAGTGCGGCTACGACGGTGAGATTCAGATCGTCGAGGATGACGGCAAGCTCGTCTGGGAGTGCCCGAACTGTGGCAACCGCGACCAGGATACCATGAACGTCGCCCGCCGCACCTGCGGTTACATCGGCACCCAGTTCTGGAACCAGGGCCGTACCGCCGAAATCAAAGAGCGTGTGCTGCACTTGTAATTAAGTCAAAATCAAGAATAAACAGTACCGCACAGGGCAGGCGCTTTGTGCGGTATTTCATGAATAGAGGAAACCATCATGAATTACGGTGAGATCAAAAAAACCGACATCGCAAACGGCATCGGCGTGCGCGTCACGCTGTTCGTCTCCGGCTGCACGCGTCACTGCAAAAACTGCTTCAACGCCGAAACGTGGGATTTCAACTACGGCAAGCCGTTTACAAAAGAAACGGAAGACGAGGTGCTCGCAGCCCTTGCACCCGGTTTCATCAACGGTTTAACTTTGCTCGGCGGCGAGCCCATGGAGCCGCAGAATCAACGCGCTTTGGTGCCGTTTCTGCACCGCGTCCGCAAGCTATACCCCGAAAAGGACATCTGGTGCTATTCCGGTTCCACCCTGGAGACCGATATGCTGAAAGACGGCGGCCGCAACCGCTGCGAGGTCACGGACGAATTCCTGTCCCTGCTCGACGTGCTCGTCGACGGCGCATTCGTCGATGAACTCAAAGACATTTCCCTGCGCTTTCGCGGCTCGTCGAACCAGCGCATCATCGATATGAACAAGACCCGCGAAACAGGGAAAGTCACCCTCTGGAACGCGAAACCCTAAAAATAAATCAAAACGCCGCCCGGCAGCTGTGTTTCAAACAGTGCCGGGCGGCATTTTTTATTTTTCCACACGCGCACTAACGCAGAAATTCAAAATAAGTTAGAAATCGCTAACTTTTTTCTCTTGACATTTTATATTGTCGAGGTATATAATCGAGATACCCCCAAAGGGTATATGAGGGCCTTCTCTCACAAGAACTATTTTCACAAAAGGAAGCGGTTTAAATGCGTGCATATATTTTGAATGCGACCGGCGCGGACATCAGCCCTGCTACGATCATCATCTGTGTGGTGATTGCGGCTATTTGTATTTTTGCGGTCATCAGCTATCGCAAAAAATTGAAGAACGGCTGCTGCGGCGGTGGCGGCGATGAAGTGAAGCACGTCAAGCCGCAAGATACGAACGTGAACGACTACGACCACGTTTATCGCCTGGACATCGAGGGTATGCACTGCAAAAACTGCGCCATGCGCATTGAAAACGCGTTCAACGAGCAGCCGGACTGCATGGCAAAGGTCGACCTCGCCGGCAAATTCGTGCGCATCTACACAAAGAAGTCCGTCGAAGAAGTCGTTTTGAAGCAGACCGTCTGGCGCGCCGGCTACGAGCCGAAAACCGTCACCGTCGAAAAATAAGACGGAATTGAAATTCAAAGAAAAGCGTGGTATACTCTAAGAAATTCCCGAAATTATAGAAGAAAGTGATGATAGAGTATGAAAAAGATTGCCAGCTTTTCCGTCAATCATGATAAGCTCAAAAAAGGCATGTACGTTTCCCGCATCGACGGCGATGTTGTAACCTACGACTTGCGCATGAAGGTGCCGAACGCCGGAGATTACCTCTCAAACGGCGCGCTCCACACGTTCGAGCATCTTTTCGCCACGTATGCGCGCAACTCCGCGTTGTCCGATTCCGTCATCTACGTCGGTCCCATGGGCTGCCGCACGGGCTTCTATTTCCTTCTGCGCGACAACGTGAGCCGCCTAGATGCCCTGCATCTCGTGCAGGAATCCTTCGCGTTCATCCGCGATTTTGAGGGAGAGATCCCCGGCAGCCGCCGCGAAGAGTGCGGCAACTACAAAGAGCACGACCTCGAGGGCGCCAAAGAGACTGCCGTCGATATGCTCGAAGTCCTCAAGGACTGGACGCCGGAGAAAATGGAATACGAAGTGTAAGTCAAGCTAAGATTAACACCCAAAGCACCGTTTTGAGCCAAAAGCCAAGCGGTGTTTTTTACTTTAAATGCAGGTCAAAAATCCGGGCAGAATATTTTTGAAAAAAGCTAAAATAAGAGTTGACAATATACCCTATATAGGTATATAATCAAGATACCCCAATAGGGTATATAAAGCGAACTCGGAAAGGAGAATTCCGTTGGAACATACAGAAGAAAAAGAGCTGCACGCTTGCTGCAAAAGCAATGCAACCGATGCGGAAGCGTGCACAGACTGCACCGAAGAAAAAACAGAAGAGAAGTGCTGCGGCTGTCATAAAACAAAGCACCGCTCCGAAGAGGAGTACAAAAAACTCATCCACAGATTAAACCGCATCGAAGGGCAGATCCGCGGCATTCGCGGCATGGTGGAGAAAAGTGCCTACTGCCCGGACATCCTCGTGCAGGTCGCGGCAGCCAACGCGGCGCTCAACGCATTTACGAAAGAGCTGCTCGCAAACCACATCAAGACTTGTGTAGCGGACGACATCCGCGCAGGAAACGATGAAGTCATCGATGAGCTTGTCACCACACTGCAAAAGCTGATGCGATAATTTTCGGCGCATTTTTATGAAAGGAAGGGAAGAAAATGGAACAGTATAACGTCACGGGTATGAGCTGCGCGGCGTGCAGCACCCGTGTGGAAAAAGCGGTCAGCAAGGTGCCGGGCGTTACGTCCTGCTCAGTCAGCCTGCTCACGAACTCCATGGGCGTTGAGGGCACGGCTTCGCCGGAAAGTGTCATCAAGGCCGTGGAAGATGCCGGCTACGGCGCGTCCAAAAAAGGCGCGGCGCAGAATAGCACAAGCCCCAACATTGCTGCAGAAGATGCCCTGAAAGACCGCGAAACTCCAAAGCTTAAAAAGCGCCTCATTGCGTCCGTCGGCTTTTTGGCTGTCCTCATGTACATCTCCATGGGGCACATGATGTGGGGCTGGCCGCTGCCGAATTTTCTCAAAGACAACCACGTCGCGATGGGCCTCATCCAGTTGCTCCTCACCGTCATCATCATGGTCATCAACCAGAAGTTCTTCATCAGCGGCTTTAAAGGGCTCATCCACCGCGCACCGAATATGGATACCCTTGTGGCGCTCGGCTCGGGCGCGTCGTTCCTGTACAGCACCTACGCGCTGTTCGCCATGACAGATGCCCAGATGCGCGGCGATATGACCGCCGTCATGGGCTATATGCACGAGTTCTACTTCGAGTCTGCCGCCATGATTTTAACGCTCATCACGGTCGGCAAAATGCTGGAAGCGCGCTCCAAAGGCCGTACGACCGATGCCTTAAAGAGTCTCATGAACCTCGCGCCGAAAACCGCCGTGCTCGTGCGGGACGGTCAAGAGGTCACCGTGCCCGTTTCCGAGGTTCGCCGCGACGATGTGTTTGTCGTGCGCCCCGGTGAGAATATCCCCGTAGACGGCATTATCCTAGAAGGCGCCAGCGCCGTCAATGAATCCGCCCTCACCGGCGAGAGCATTCCGGTCGATAAGGCCGTGGGCGATGCTGTTTCCGCCGCGACCGTGAACCAGTCCGGCTTCCTGCGCTGCGAAGCGACGCGCGTCGGCGAAGATACCACGCTTTCCCAGATTATCCGCATGGTCAGCGATGCCGCTGCCACGAAAGCGCCGATTGCGAAGATCGCCGATAAGGTTTCCGGCGTGTTCGTCCCGACCGTCATCTGCATCGCCGTTGTTACGTTCATCGTCTGGATGCTCGTTGGGCAGACGTTCGGCTACGCGCTCGCGCGCGGCATCTCCGTGCTCGTCATCAGCTGCCCGTGCGCACTTGGCCTCGCGACGCCGGTCGCCATCATGGTCGGCAGCGGCATGGGCGCGAAAAACGGCATCCTGTTCAAAACTGCCGTTTCGCTCGAAAAAACCGGCAAGGTGCAGATCGTCGCGCTCGATAAAACCGGCACCATCACAAGCGGCGAGCCCCGCGTCACGGATATTTTACCCGCCCCGGGCATCACCGAAAAAAACCTTCTGGAAGCCGCAAGTGCGCTCGAGAAAAAGAGCGAGCACCCGCTCGCCAAAGCCATCATGGCGCGCGCTGAGGAGATCAGCGTGCAGGCAAAAGAAGTCACAGACTTCATGGCAAAGCCCGGCAATGGCCTCACCGCTGCCCTGAACGGCGAAGTTCTCGCAGGCGGCAACCTGAAGTTCATCTCCACGCAGGCAGATGTCCCCGCAGATTTTAAAGAAAAGGCCGAAGCCCTCGCGCAGTCCGGCAAAACCCCGCTGTATTTCAGCAGGGGCGGTAAGCTTATCGGCGTTATCGCCGTAGCGGATGTCATCAAGGAAGACAGCCCGCAGGCCATCCGCGAATTGCAGAACATGGGCATTCACGTCGTCATGCTTACCGGCGATAACGCCCGCACCGCAGAGGCCATCGGCCGACAGGCAGGCGTTAATGAAGTCATCGCAGGCGTCCTGCCGGACGGCAAGGAAAACGTCATCCGCAAGCTCAGAGAGCAGGGCGAAGTCATGATGGTCGGCGACGGCATCAACGATGCGCCCGCCCTTACCAGAGCCGACATTGGTGTCGCCATCGGCGCCGGTACGGATATCGCCATCGACGCCGCAGATGTCGTGCTCATGAAAAGCCGCCTGTCCGATGTTCCTGCGGGCATCCGTTTAAGCCGCGCCACACTGCGCAATATCCACGAAAACCTGTTCTGGGCGTTCATTTATAACATCATCGGCATCCCGCTCGCGGCAGGCGTGTTCATTAACCTGCTCGGCTGGCAGCTGAACCCCATGTTCGGCGCGGCAGCCATGAGCCTTTCAAGCTTTTGCGTCGTCACAAACGCGCTTCGTCTGAATTTATTGAACATCCGCAGCACGAAGCACGATAAAAAAATAAAATCGGCAAAACCCGCCGAAATGAAAACCATCGAGGTAAAGGAGACTAAAACCATGGAAAAAACAATTAAGATTAACGGCATGATGTGCCCGCATTGCGAAGCCACTGTCAAAAAGTGTCTGGAGGCGTTCCCGCAGGTCACATCTGCAGAAGTCAGCCACGAAAAGGGCACGGCGGTCATTCAGCTCAATGCTGAAATTTCCGATGCCGAGCTCAAGAAAGCCATCGAAGATAAGGGCTACGAGGTCGTAGGCTGAGTTCGATAAAGCTTGACACAAATTTAATCTGTGTTACAATAAAAGCACTGCCTGTGTTGAGGGCAGTGTTTTTGCATTTTACAATTTGTTCACAGCAAATTGGCTTTTTAGAAAGAATAACGGCGTAAAATGAACATAAAGCTAACGTAAAGCAAACGGATAAAGTTTCGCCCGCCTTTTTCAAAGGCGGCGGATTCCAAAGGCAGCGCCTTTGGTCGTCGTTCGCAAACGACGAAACCTTTTTGCCTCCCCAAAAACCAGGAAGGTAGGCTCAACAGTCCGGTGGACTGTTGAGCCGTAGGGAACCCAGTTGCATGGGTTCCCTGAAAGGCGGCACAAAGCCGCCTTTTCAAAAACCACACAGCCAAAGAATACTAAAGAAGAGATGAGGAAATCACATGGCACGAGAGCGGTATCTGCTGGACGATACGGAAGACACCATTCATAAAAACGAAATCAAGCCGCAGACCGCGGCGGATAAACGCAAAAACTGGTGGGATTATCACAAGGTGCACGTCCTGCTCGTCGCGCTCGCCATAGCCGTCGTCGGCTATTTCATATATTCGGTCACATCCAAAACGGAACCCGATTATACCATCACCGTCATGACGCAGTATACCGTGCCGAGCGACCTGCAAACCGATATTCAGGAGCTTTTCGAGAAATATGCAGACGACCGCAACGGTGACGGCGAAACATACGTCGCCATGAATTTCTGCCGCTTTAATACAAGCGGCACTTCGGAGTTTGAAACATCAGAGCTGCAGGCCTCGTTCGTCAAGTTCGCGACCGATGCCTCCGCCGGTGACAGCATGATTTTCGCTTACGACGACGCAAGCTATAAATACCTCGATCAGGACGATTTAGAAGGCTTCTTTGGCCCCGTAGACGGCACCGATAACGACTATTACCTCTGGAAGGACATTCCGGCGCTGAACAACTTAGAGCTCAACCACTATAACGAGGAGGGCGCAACGAAAGAAAGCGTGCTTTCCGTCCTCGGTGAGCTCAAGGTCGCCGTCCGTACAGAAGACGGCGCCGCGTTCAAAAAGCAGGAAAAGATCGATTACCGCAGCGACAGCGTCAAGCTGTACGAGCGTCTTTTGAACGACGAACCCGCAAATACCGAAAATTAAATGAGAGAGCTGCACATTTTTACGCGCAGCTCTCTTTTTTCTTTGACAGAACCACGCAGACGGACTATAATAAGCACATAGTATACCATGTCGGTATACATCATCCGAATTCACAAAAAAGGATGGGATAAAAATGAAACTGAAACAACTTTTAACCGCCATCAAGTATCGCGCGGAGCAGGTGCCGGACGTCGACATCACCGACCTTGTGTATGATTCCCGCAAGGCTGTGCCGGGCTGCGCGTTCGTTTGCCTGCGCGGTGCGAATGCAGATGGCCATAAGTACGCGAAAACGGCAGCGGAAAAAGGTGCCGCCGTCATCATCGCAGAGGAGAGCGTGGAAGCGCCTGTGCCGGTCATTTTAACGGAGAACACCCGCCTTGCCCTCGCATATTTGAGCGCCGAGTTCTTCGGCCACCCCGCAGAGCAGATGCACGTCATCGGCATCACGGGTACCAAGGGCAAAACGACCACCGCGTTCATGATGCGCTCCATTCTGGAGGCCGCAGGCCATAAAACCGGCGTCATCGGCACCATCGGCGTACTGTACGGCGATACCCTCGTTCAAACCGATAACACCACACCCGAAAACTACGAGGTGCAGAAGTTCATGCGCCAAATGGTCGATGCCGGCTGCGAATACTGCGTTATGGAGGTCTCGTCCATCGGTCTTAAAGATCACCGCGTTGCAGGCTTCACGTTTGAGCTCGGCCTCTTCACAAATTTCTCCGAGGATCACATCGGCGGCGCAGAGCATAAAGATATGGCAGAGTACATGGCGTGCAAAAGCATGCTGTTCCGTATGTGCCGCACCGGCATCATCAATATCGATGACCCGAATTATACCGGCATCATCAAAAATCATACGTGCAATATTGTTACCTACGGCTATGATAAATCGGCCGATTTTGTTGCGCATGGGGAAGAACTCGTTACCACACCGGGTTTTCTCGGCGTGCGCTTCTCCGTCACAGGCAAGCTGAATTTTACCGCGGATGTCGCCATCCCCGGCAAGTTCAACGTCTATAACGCCCTGTGCGCCATCACGGCGTGCAGCGTTTTGAATATCCCCGTCACTGCCATGCAACAGGGGCTTAAAACCGTCAAAGTCAAGGGCCGCGTGGAGCCCGTGCCGATGCCCGGCGATTTCACTCTGCTCATCGATTATGCGCACAACGCCGTCAGCATGCAGAGCATTTTGACAACGCTGCGCGCCTATCACCCGAAGCGCCTCATCTGCATGTTCGGCGCAGGCGGCAATCGCCCCAAGGTGCGCCGTTTCGAGATGGGCGAAGTCAGCGGCAATTTAGCCGATCTCTCCGTCATCACGGCAGATAACTCCCGTTACGAAAATGTACTCGATATTTTAGCGGACATCAAGGTCGGCCTTGCAAAGACCGACGGCAAATACATTGAAATTCCCGACCGCCGCGAAGCCATCCGCTGGTGCATTGAAAACGCACAACCCGGCGACATTATTGTCCTCGCAGGCAAGGGTCACGAGGATTATCAGGAGATCGAGGGTAAGAAATACCCGTTTGACGAGCGTGTCGTCATTCGGGAAATCCTTGATTCCATGAAATAAAGCTCATAAATTACTTTCGGGAAAGGACTTGTGCAGAAATGAATAGGGAAATCACACTGGAACAGCTCGCTTCTTATGAGACCGCGTTCGACGGTGACCGCGCGAACCGCATCGCCATGGATGCTGTCACGAAGAATGGGGTCAACAACGCCGCCATGCGCTTTGAGAACGCCCGCGAAATGCGCCATACGTTCAACATTTCTTTGGAGCAGGGCGACATCACGAATCAGAAGCAGAGCGGCCGCTGCTGGATGTTCGCGGCGCTCAACACCATGCGCTTCCGCATCATCAAAAAGCTCGGCGTCAAAACGTTTGAGCTCTCTCAGAATTACGCGCTGTTTTTCGATAAGCTTGAAAAGAGCAACTATTTCCTCGAGAGCATCTTAGAGACGCTCAACGAGCCCACCGCAGGCCGCCTTGTTACATATTTGCTTTCCGGTCCGCTCGGCGACGGCGGTCAGTGGGATATGTTCGCAAACCTCGTAGAGAAGTACGGCGTCGTGCCGAAGGAAGTCATGCCGGAAACCGCCGCATCCTCCTCCACGCGTGAGATCATCGGCTACCTCACCGAAAAGCTGCGTGAGTTTGCCTGCACGCTGCGCACCGCGTATCAGAACGGCGCTTCCATGGAGGAGCTCCGTGCAAAGAAGGACGACATGATGCAGACCATCTATAACATGCTGTGCATCAGCCTCGGCAAGCCGCCTGTGAAGTTCGATTTCGAGGTCAAGACCCCGAACGGCTTCGTGCGCGACCTCGGCATCACTCCGCAGTCGTTTTTCAAAAAGTACGTCGACATGGATCTTTCCCAGTACATCAGCCTCATCAATGCGCCGACGTCCGATAAGCCCTACGGCAAGACCTACACCGTCGCGTTCCTTGGTAACGTCGCAGAGGGCCGACCCGTCAAGTACCTCAACCTGCCCATTGAAGACCTGAAAGCGGCAGCCATCGCCCAGATGAAGGACGGCCTGCCGGTTTGGTTCGGCTGCGATGTCGGCAAGCGTAGCGTTCGCGACGGCGGCGTTATGGATTTGAACGCCCTCGACCTCGAAACGCTCTTCAACACCCAGTTCACCATGGATAAAGCTCAGCGCCTTGATTACGGCCAGAGCCTCATGACGCACGCCATGGTCTTCCAGGGCGTCAACCTCGACGATAACGGTAAGCCGAACCGCTGGAGAGTCGAAAACAGCTGGGGCAAGGACGCCGGTGTAGACGGCTACTACATCATGAGCGACGCTTGGTTCGACGAGTACATGTATCAGGTCGTCGTCGATAAAAAGTACCTCACAGAAGAACAGCGCAAAGCATTTGAGCAAGAGCCGATCACGCTCCAGCCGTGGGATCCGATGGGCTCCCTCGCTTCGGTGCGCTAAACGAAAGGAAACTACTGCATTTATGAATTTAAAGGTATCTGAGATCGCCGAAATGTGCGGCGGCAGGCTCGTCGGCAGCGGCGAAAATACCGTCACGTCGTTTTATACCGACAGCCGCGAGACGACGCCCGGTAAAATGTTTGTGCCCATCCGCGGCGAAAACACCGATGCACACCGCTTTATCCCGCAGGTCTTCGCATCGGGCGCGGCAGCGACTTTTTCCGAAGAGCCGCTCGATGCTCCCGCAGGCGATGTTGTCTACGTTGAAAACACCCGCGCGGCACTGCAAAAGGTCGCGGAACGCTATCGCGAGCGCTTCAATATCCCGGTTATCGGCATCACGGGCAGCGTAGGCAAGACCACTACAAAGGAAATGGTCGCTTTAGCTGTTTCCGCCGGTCTCAAAACGATGAAAACCGCCGGCAACGCGAACAGCCAGATCGGCCTGCCCATGACCGTTCTGCGCATCACGCCGGAGGACGAAGCCGCCGTTGTCGAAATGGGCGTCAGTATGCCCGGTGAGATGGCGCGCATCGCAAAAGTCGCAAAGCCGAACATCGCCGTCATGACGAACATCGGCGTGTCGCACATCGAGTTCATGAAAACACGCGAGAACATCATGAAAGAGAAGTTCGGCATCACGGATTACCTGCCAAACGGCAGCAAGGTGTTCGTAAACGGCGATGACGACCTGCTTTCCACATTAAAAAGCACCCCGGAAAAGCAGATCGTGCGCTTCGGTCTCGGTGAAAATTGCGACTGGCGCGCCGTAGAGCTTGAGGCCGATACGGAGGGAACAAGGTTTATCTGTGTGCACGACGGTAAACGCGTAGAAATGTACGTCCCCGCTGCCGGCGAGCACAACGTGCGCAACGCCCTTGCCGCTGTCGCGGTCGCTGTGGAAGTCGGCGTTCCGGAGGAAAAAGCCGTCGCAGCCATCCGCACCTATGCACCGCCCGCCATGCGCCAGCAGATTAAAGAAGCGCATGGCGTCACGCTGATCGACGATACCTATAACGCCAGCCCCGATTCCATGCGTGCCGCTTTGAAAATTCTCGGCGGCCTGAAAGCAACCGGCAAAAAGTACGCCGTACTTGCCGATATGCTGGAGCTCGGCGATTACGCAGAGCGCGGCCACTATGAAACCGGCGCGTTTGCGGCGGAAAACGGCACCGATGTCCTTATCGGCGTCGGCCCGCTCGCAAAGCACATCGTCGAGGGCTTTAAAAATCGTGAGAACAGCGTGTGGTTCGCCTCGAATGCGGAAGCCATCGCGTATCTGAAAGACCGTCTGCATCCCGGTGATGCCGTGCTGTGCAAAGGTTCCCGCGGCATGCACATGGATGAAATCATCCATGCCCTTTCGGAATAAGCCCGTATACTAGAATATATTTAATATATATATCACAATATAAAGACAAAAACCGGCAAGCTCCTTTTCACTTGCCGGTTTTTTGCAAAACGGAGGAAAGTTGTATGAAAACAAGATTACTGCGCCCGGAAGAAAACTGGAAATCAAATCTCACCATGGCTGTCGCCTTTGAGGGAGATTACGACCTCGAAAAAGCCAAAGAAAGCGCCGCTCGTGAGCGCACCGAAGAAGAAAAGAGGGAAGACGCCCGCAACCGCTGCTTCGGCACATTTTTAGACGACGATGAGACCATCTGCGGTGTTGTGAACAGCCGCGAGTACCTCTGCCGCTTCGACGGCGGCACGTATAAGCTCGGCGGTGTAGGCGGTGTTTCTACATTGCCGCAGTACCGCCGCGGCGGCGTTATCCGCGCTTGTATGACGGCCTCTCTCAAAGACATGTACGCAAACGATTTCACGTTCGCTTTTTTGTATCCGTTCAGCATGCAGTATTACCGCAAGTTCGGCTTTGAAGCCGGTGCGCCGGAATACCGCTGGTCGGTGCCGTTCACAGCGATGAAGCCGCAGGATGTCGGCGGGCACATCGAGCAGATCTTCCCCGGCGGCGATTTCACCCCGCTTCTCACCGTCTATAACGCGTTCTATGCAGACCACAACCTCTCCGCCGTCCGAGAAACGTATGATAAAGGTCTCGAAAAAGCGAACCTCTGGAACGATAAGCGCTACATATTTGTCTGGTACAATAACGAAAATCAGCCGCGCGGCCTGATGATTACCCATAAAATCGAAGAAGACGGCGTCACATATCTTGACTGCACCCACACGTTCCAAAGCCCCGGCGGTTTCCTTGCGTGCGATGCCGAAGCGTTCAACGGCTTGCTGTTCTTCGCAAAATCCGCTTTCTCGTCGGATTACGAGAAGCTCCGTTTCACCGTCCCGTCCGATATGCACTTAGAGCAGCTCATCGGCGAAAACACGCGCACGTTCTGCTCCGTGTTCCCAAACGGCATGCTGCGCGTTGTCAACGTCGAGCGTGTTTTAGAAAACTGTGCTTGCCGCGGCACAGGGGAGATCACCCTCCGTATCGAAGACGATATCATCACGGAAAATAACGGCACATGGCGCCTGCACTTTGCCCCCGGCGAGCAAAATAAAGTCGAAAAAACCGACGCCGTACCAGACCTCATCCTCAACATCCGCGCCTTTTCTGCCCTCATCACCGGCGCCCGCGCCGCCGCCGATATCCCCTGGATGCCTGACGTCCGCCTCCTCCGCCAAGCTCCCGCCGTCCCCAACGTCTTCTACCCCAAAAAGTGCTCCATGATGGATCTGTTCTAAATTTTTTGCACCTCGGTGAGAACTAAAGGACTATGAAATATGCTGTTTAAACAAAAAATGTCGGAATTTTTAAATTTATTGACGGAGAGGTCGGAAATCTCCAATTCGATTGACAAGCAAAAAGCGAGATGCTATTATTACAATGCTATACCTATATACATTACAAAATGAGGTGTGTGAAACATAAATGAACAATAGAAAATTCGCGCTTTCTATGGTCATGAAATTCGCAATCTTTGCGTTGATATTCGGTTTTTTTGCCATGGCTTTGTTCCAATATTACGGTCCAAGACTTTTCCGTAAAGCAGACAGCATCGGATATGCGGTCACTTTGATTCTCTATGCCATCGTATATGTAGCGCTCGGCAATCTTTTCCGTGCGTTTAAAATTACAGATTATTCCATTGCAGAAACTATTTTTTCGCAGTTTCTGTCCTTTGGTATGGCGGATCTGCTTCTCTATGGCGAATTCTGCATGATTCGCCATAATTATGTGAATATCGTGCCGGGCATAATGACGGTCGGCTGTCAGCTTTTGGCAGCCGTTTGCTGGGCTCTGATTGGCAAGCGTTTCACCATTACTTTCGGCAAACCGGAAAAGACCCTCGTCATCTCCGGCGCGGACGATGTTGATGAGTTCCTGCAAAAGTTCGGTAAGATCAAGCACATTTTTTCAATAGAAAAGGTAGTCTCCGCGGATATTCTCAAAAGCGATTGGAAAAAAGAAGTGGATCCGTACCGCGCTATCATTTTCTACGAAGTCTCGTCCAGAAAGCGCGCGGAGGTTATTTGGTACTGCATGCAGAGCCGCAAGAGTCTCTATGTCACACCGCAGCTTGGTGAGATCACCATGGAAGGCTTTGGAGCGCGCCATCTGATCGATACGCCCATGATGAAATATGAGTACCGCAGCGAACGCTTCTGGTACAACCTTGCTAAGCGTATAGGGGATATCCTGCTTTCTCTGATCGCGTTGATTATACTGTCGCCGTTGCTTCTTTTAACGGCACTGCTGATCAAAATCGAAGACCGAGGCCCTGTTTTCTTCCGACAAAAGCGCTGCACCAAAAACGGAAAAGTGTTTGAAATCCTCAAGTTCCGCAGTATGATCGTAGATGCGGAAAAAGGCGGCGAGACCATTCCCTGCCGTACGGGCGATCCCCGCATCACACATGTCGGCCGCGTCATCCGTAAATTACGTATCGATGAATTCCCGCAGATCATCAACGTCTTAAAAGGCGATATGTCTATTGTCGGCCCACGTCCCGAAAGAGTCGAGCATGTAGAGGCCTATACAAAAGAAATACCGGAATTTTCTTACCGCCTGCGCGTCAAAGGCGGCTTGACCGGCTATGCCCAAATTTACGGAAAATACAACACGAGCCCCTACGATAAACTGCGGCTCGACCTTCAGTATATCGAAAAACAGTCGCTTCTTATGGATTTAAAACTAATTCTTCTGACCGTAAAAATCATGTTCGTCCCCGAATCCACAGAAGGCTTCACGCAAAAACGATCCGAGCAGATCACGGAAGAAGCGAAGTCTAAACGATAATCATGGATTTAGTGTGTCGAAAAATTCTAATTCGTTTCTCACAATGGTATATGCAGACTATTGTGTATTTCACCAGTTGACAAACCACTGCGCATAAAATATAATATAAACGCTATTACCCATATGCTTCTAATATTTTAGATATATACTTTGTTTTCGGCTCAAAAATCAAACACGCATAGCAGTCGAGAGGCGAAATCTGTCGTGTATAGCATAAAAATTGCTTTTTAGGAGGATTATGAATGGTTTCAGAAACCAAACAGTCTAAGCGAAAACTTGAGCACTGGATGGGTGTTTCGGTACTTTTGGCGGTGTATGATGTGGTGGCCGCGAACATTTCCTATCTTTTTGCTCTGTTGCTTAGATTTGATTTTGTTTATTCCAATATTCCGCAGCGCTATATCGAAGCCTATCTGCATTTTGCGCCGATTTATTCAGTTGTTGTAGTTGGTGTGTTCATTGCTTGTCGGCTGTATAACAGCATCTGGCGTTTTGCCGGTGTTCGCGAGTTGACTAAAACTTTTATTGCGAATGTAATTGTTGTATTTTTCCATGTTATCGTGATAACACTGTTTTATACCCGCATGCCGATTTCATACTACATTGTTGGCTCGGGCATACAGCTTATTTTGACATTGGCGATCCGCTTTGCGTATCGATACCTTTTGCAACTGATCGCACAGAATAACCGTGAAAAAGCAAAACACAATGTTATGATCATCGGCGCCGGTGCTGCCGGTCAAATGGTCACAAAGGAATTATTGCTTTCCAACCGTATCAACGCAAAGCCGGTCTGTATTATCGATGATAATTCAAATAAATGGAATCGTTATATTGATGGCGTACCGGTCGTCGGCGGCAGGGAGTATATCCTGACGGCGATTCAGGAATATGATGTTGACCAGATATTTTTTGCTATCCCAACGGCGAAACCTGAAGAAAAACGCGATATTTTGAATATTTGTCAGGAAAGCAAATGTGAGATCAAAAGCCTGCCCGGTGTTTATCAGCTGGCAAACGGCGAAGTGCTGATGAGCAAAATGCACCCGGTCGAACTGGAAGATCTTCTGGGCCGCGAACCGATCAAGGTCGATATGGAAGACGTTTTTCAGCAGATCAGGGGCCGCAGAATCTTAGTTACAGGCGGTGGCGGCTCTATCGGCAGCGAGCTTTGCCGTCAAATCGCAGCACATAAGCCGGAGATGCTTATCATCTTTGATGTCTATGAGAATAACGCCTATTCGATTGAGCAGGAGCTCAAACGTAAATACGGCGATAGATTGAATTTACACACTTTGATCGGTTCCGTGCGCGATACACGCAGGATTGAGCAGGTGTTTGAAACATATCGTCCTGATATCGTTTACCATGCTGCAGCGCATAAGCATGTGCCGCTGATGGAAACAAGCCCGAATGAAGCAATTAAAAATAATGTGATCGGTACATACAAAACAGCTTGCGCCGCGTTAAAATACGGAGCGAAGAAGTTCGTTTTGATCAGTACCGATAAAGCCGTAAACCCCACCAATATCATGGGTGCAAGTAAGCGCCTGTGCGAAATGGTTATCCAGAGCATGGATGTTATCAGCCGCTGTGGCAGACAGGATCTGCTGCCTGTGCTGTTTGCGCATGGGGAAGACGGCATCGAGCAGCAGCTTGAGCATCTCAGAAGATCTGCAGAAAAGGCAGACCGCGAGCAGCTTAAAGTCGAATCGGTCAAAAGCAAAAACAGAACGGATACACAGTTTGTGGCTGTACGTTTTGGCAATGTGCTCGGCAGTAACGGTTCCGTTATCCCGCTCTTTAAAAAACAGATTGAAGCCGGCGGTCCGGTTACAGTCACGCACCCGGATATCATCCGTTACTTTATGACGATCCCGGAAGCTGTAAGTCTTGTGCTGCTCGCAGGCACATATGCATGGGGCGGCGAGATATTCGTTCTGGATATGGGCGACCCGGTCAAAATCGATACTTTAGCCCGCAACCTGATCCGCCTTTCCGGCTATAAACCGGATGTGGACATCAAAATCGAATATACAGGTTTGCGTCCGGGCGAGAAGCTGTTTGAAGAAAAGCTCATGGCAGAAGAGGGCTTGCTGAAGACCGATAACAAGATGATCCATATCGGCAAACCTATTCCGTTTGATCTTCTCACATTCTTAGATCAGCTCGCAGAGCTGGCACAGGCCAGCTACCATAATGACCCGCATATCGTGGAAATGGTAGAGCAGATGGTGCCTACTTTCCACCCGGTCGGTGATAAACCGCAGGGCAATACAGAACAGAAATAAGAAAACACAGTGTTGGTTGGTACAAGCCATTTCCAACGCTGTGTTTTTATATTTAAGCGCTAATTTATCCCCTCCCCACATGCACCAAATGTGCGATGCCCGGTATGCTCTCGCCCTGCTGCGAAGAGGTTGTGGACATCAGTGCGCCGGTCGCCATAAAGAGAATATTTTTCAGCTCTCCGCGATCCATGCGGTTCAAAATATGCCCGCATAATACACCGGCTGAGCATCCGCAGCCGGAGCCGCCCGCGTGCACGTCCTGCGCCTCGCAGTCAAATAGAATCAGCCCGCAGTCCTCGTGGTTGCGCAGAACGATCCCGTTTTCGCGCAGCAGTTCGTATAATAATTTTGTGCCAACCGCCCCGAGGTCGCCTGTGTAAATGCGGTCGTAGTCCTCGGGCTTTGTCGCCGTATCGTTAAAAAAATCCAGCAAAGTCTGCGCCGCAGCGGGGGCCATCGCCGCGCCCATGTTCGTCATGTCGGTCACACCAAGGTCGGTGATGCGCCCCACGGTCGCGTGCCGCACTTGAATGTCGCCGCTCATACCGAGCACCGCGCTGCCCGAAGCTGTCGCCGTCCACTGCGCAGTCGGCGTGCGCTGGCTGCCGTATTCCAGCGGCGTGCGGAATTGCCGCTCCGCCGTGCAGAAGTGGGAAGAGGTCACCGCGCAGGCGTAGTTCGCCGCGCCGCATTCCACCATGATGGAGGCCATGATGAGCGTTTGTGCCATCGTGGAGCACGCCCCGTATTGCCCAAGAAACGGAATGTCCATTCCGCGCAGACCAAACGTGCTCGAAATACACTGGTTCAGCAGATCTCCCGCAAATACCATGTTAATGTCCTGCTTTTGAAGCCCCGCCTTGCGTATCGCAAGGTTTGCGGCTTCCGTTTGCAGCATGCTTTCCGCTTTTTCCCAGCTTTCCTGATTCAAATAAGAATCGAGGAACGTCTGGTCAAAGTCGCGCGCCAGCGGGCCCGCGGCTTCTTTTTTTCCGCACACCGCCGCGTGGCCCAAAATCGCCGGGCGGCGCTCAAATAGAAGCGTGTAACGTCCGAGTCTTTTCATAAGCCCTCCTTAAAACAGCCCGATGATATACAGCACGATCCCGTACAAAACCGAAGCCGAAATGCCGAACACCAGTACCGGCCCCGCCACCGTGAACAGCTTCGCGCCGAGGCCCGTCACAAAGCCCTCGCTTTTAAATTCCAGCGCAGGGGAGACCATCGAGTTCGCAAACCCCGTAATCGGCACCAGCGTGCCTGCCCCGGCATATTTCGCTATGTTGTCGTATACGCCGCAGGCTGTCAGCGCGGCGGAAATGAAAAGGAGCGAGATGGAAACGCACGTCCGCGCGTCTTTTAAATCGAGCCCCAGCAGCATGAACGTGTTTGCAAGCGCCTGCCCCAGCGTGCAGATGGCCCCGCCGGATAAAAACGCAAACAGGCAGTTTTTCAGTACAGGGGAGTGCGGTGAAGCCTTCTGCACCATCGCGTCATATTGCTGCGGTGTTTTCTTTTTCATACGACCACCCTTTCTGTTTAACCGGGTTTATTGTGCGTATCGAGGTAAAAGATATTCCACATTTTTAAGATTTTAGTTGATTATCTCAAACAGAGCGTGTATAATCAGTTGCAGGTGATATTATTATGTCTAAACTCAGCATCCTGAAGCAGAAAACTAAGCGCGATGTGGATATGACGCAGGGCAGCATCTTCCGCCACCTCATCACATTCGCGTTTCCGCTTCTCATCGGCAACATTTTCCAGCAGCTCTACAACACGGTCGATACGTGGGTTGTCGGAAACTATGTCAGCAACGAGGCTTTCTCGGCGGTCGGCACGGTCGGTCCCGTTATCAACATGCTCATCGGCATATTCTTAGGGCTTTCCAGCGGCGCCGGCGTCGTCATTTCACAGTATTATGGCGCAAAGCGGTATGATAAGGTGCGCGATACCGTCCACACCTCCATCGTTATGACGCTCATTTTGGCTGTGCTCTTTACAATCATCGGCATCGCTATGATCCCCTTCGTGCTCAATTTCATGAAGACCCCGGCAGAGGTCATGCCGGAGTCCTCCGCGTACCTCACCATCTACTTCGCGGGCGTCATCGGCCTTATGCTCTACAACATGGGCTCGGGCATTCTGCGTGCCGTGGGTGATTCCAAGCGCCCGTTCTATTTCCTCGTCGTCTCCGCCGTGCTCAACATCATTCTCGATCTCGTCTTCGTGCTGTCGCTCGGCATGGGCGTTGAGGGTGTTGCGTATGCGACCATCATCTCGCAGGGCGTCTCCGCCATGCTTACGATGATTACGCTGTTCCGCACGGATTCCTGCATCAAGGTTGAGCTCAAATACTTGAAGCTCGATAAAGAAATGCTCGCGAAGATTGTGCGCGTCGGCATCCCGGCCGCCATCCAAATGGCGATCACCGCGTTCTCGAACGTATTTGTACAGTCTTATGTTAACTACTTCGGCGCAGACTGTATGTCCGGCTGGACAGCGTACAGTAAGATTGACCAGCTCCTCTTCCTGCCGATGCAGTCTCTCGCACTTGCGTCTACCACATTCGTCGGCCAGAACCTCGGCATCGATCAGGTCGACCGCGCCAAGAAGGGCGCACGCACGGCGTTCCTCATGTCCGTCGTCGCAACCGTCATTCTGACAATCCCGCTGCTCATCTTCGCGCCGCAGCTCGTCTCGTTCTTCAACGGCAAAGCAGAGGTCGTCGCATACGGTTCCATGCTGCTGCGTTATTGCTCGCCGTTCTACGTGTTCTGCTGCGTCAACCAGGTCTACTCCGGCGTGCTGCGCGGTGCAGGCAATTCCCGCGCACCGATGATTATCATGCTGAGCTCGTTCGTCGTCTTCCGCCAGATTTACCTCTTTATCATGGCGAACTTCATCTCCAACACCATCATTCCCATCGCCTTAGGCTACCCTGCCGGCTGGCTCGTGTGCAGCACCCTCACACTGCTCTATTATCGCCACGCCGACCTCTCCAAGAGCCGTCTCGTCGAAGACGCAGAGAAAAAAGCAGAAGCTTCAGGAAAAAGCCGCATAAAAGCTGTATGAAATACAGTTGTACAAAATACAACAAAATTGCCCCTCGAACACCGCATGCACGTGCCGGTGTCCGAGGGGCTTTTTTCAGTTTCTCAAAATCGTACTACCTTTCCACCTTTTCTCCTCGACAAAACCAAAATTTTTTCAAAATCCATCTTTAGATGGATTACATTTCGCGCGAAATATGATATATTGTGGTTATAAATCATAAAAGGGGAGTAGAGCACATGAATGAAGTCGTCATCAAGCCATCGCTGCGCGAGCAATTCTTACAGGGTTGGGCTCAGTACCGCGTCATTTTCTTCAGCGCGCCGTGCGGCTTCGGCAAGTCTACAGCCGCCACCGCCTTGCTCAGCAATCACAAAACCTGCGTGTTTTCGGCAGAAGACCCGGAATTCCTGCGCGAGCCCGTGCCGAAAAATGTAGATGCGATTGTGATCGATTCCCTGCCCGCGCTCAAAGACCCGGAAGATCAGCAAACGCTCTGCGCATGGATCCGCGAAAATCCGGAGCTGCACTTCGTCATTTTAAGCCGCGGCGTGCTGCCCGGCTGGCTCATGCCGTTCCGCTTTACGGGGCTTTTGCAGCTCATCGAGGCCAGAGATCTGCTGTTTGACCGCGATACCGTGCGTGTTTTTCTGGAAAAGAATGGCTGCACACCAACGGAAGCAGAGATCAACGTCATCATCCACGATTCTCTCGGCTACCCGCTGGCCTTAACGGCGCTTTCGCGCCTGATGCAAAACGGTCAGCCCTATACGCCGGAGATCGTCGGCATTGTGCAGCAGGAAATCTATCACTATTTTGAGGATAACATCTTCAACCGCTTTTCAATGCCGCTGCGCCGTATGCTGCTCGACATCGCCCCGTTCGATACATTCGACGCCGAGCTTGCCCAGATGATTTCCGGCGACAGCCACGTCAACGAGCTTATTTCCACCGTTCGGCACGATACCACCATGCTTTTAAATGCCGATGCACAGAAATACCGCTTCTGGAGCTTTTTCCAACAGTTCCTCATGTGGGAACTCCGCCAAGTCTATACGCCGCAGGAGCAGGCCGCAGTGTACAGCCGCGCCGGGCTTTACTATGAGCTGCACGAAGATTACGAGCATGCGCTCGAGTGCTATTCGCGCTGCAAAGACCACCGCCGTGTCTCGGAAATGCTCATCCGCAACGCAGAGCAGCACCCCGGTGTGGGACATTACTATGAGATGGAAAAGTATTACTATGCTATCCCGAAAGAGGAGATTCTCCGCTCGCCATCGCTCATGTGCGGTATGAGCATGCTCACGTCCCTCTGCATGGATTACGAAGCCTCCGAAATGTGGTATTCCGCCCTGCAGGAGTATGCAGCCCCGCTCAAAAAGACCGACACCGCCTACAAAGAGGTGCGCGGCAAGCTTGCATATCTCGATATCGCCCTCCCGCAGCGCAGCAGCAAAGGCATCGCAGAGAACATCGGCAACTATTTCAAAATTCTAACGGATAAAAGTTTGCAAACACCCACGTTTTCTGTCACCAGCATGCTGCCAAGTCTTATGAACGGCGGCAAAGATTTCTGTTCGTGGTCCAAGCACGATGAACTGCTCTACAAAACCATCCGCAAGCCGATGGAGGCCATTCTCGGCAAAGACGGCATCGGTTTTGCCGATTGCGCCCTTTGTGAAAGCAAATTTGAAAAAGGGGAGGATAACCTTCCGTGGCTCATGACGCTTGTAGCCCGGTTGCCTGAGATCGAGCGTCACGGTACGCCGGATATGATGTTCGCCGTCATCGGTCTCATGGCGCGCGCCCAAACGAAGCAGGGCAACGCCATCATGGCGCTTTCTTCTTTAGACAGTCTGCGAACAGAGTTTGAGGAGGACAACAAGCGTTTCCTGCCGAATATCGATGCCATGCGCTGCCGCATATGGCTGCGCACCGGTGAAATGGAAAAGGCAGAGCAGTGGTACCGTACATCTGCCCCCCAGATCACGCCGCGCATCCGTACCATGTGGCGCTACCAGTATATAACGCGTGCCATGGTTGAGATCGCGCTCGGAGAAGAAAATGCGGCGCTGCTCACATTGGCCTCACTCATCCCGTTCTGTGAGCGCTGCGGCCGCGTGATGGACCGCATGTATATCCGCATCCTAACGGCCGTTTGCTATCAGCGGCAAAATAATGCCCGGTGGCAGGAGGAGTGGATGCAGGCGCTTGATGCCGCCCATGAGTACCGCTTCGTTATGCCCATTGCGCAGTTTGGCGCCGCCGTAATGCCCATGCTGACGTTTACCGGCTACAAAAAGGACGAGTCCTTCTTTTCACTCCTTTTACAGGAAACGCGCCGTCAGGCTGTTTTGTACCCGAATTTCTTGCATCCCATGCCGCGGCTCTCAGAACCGCTTTCGCCCGCAGAAACGCAGGTACTCCGGCTCCTGTGCGGCAACCGCAGCAACCAGGAGATCGCCGACATCCTCGGTGTCAAGGTCGCCACCGTCAAAACGCATGTCATCCACATCCTCCAAAAGCTCGGCGTCAAACGCCGCGGCGAAGCCAAAGAAGTTGCCCAAAAACTTCATATCATCGAGTTTTGACGAAAACTCCCGACCGCCGCAAATGATGAACCGCAGCAGTCGGGAGTTCCTTTTATTTAAATATTTAATTTCAGCTTACTTTTCCAAAAATCCCTTCAGTGCCGCATAGTCCACATTCTCCGGCTTCACTTCGTCGAAGAACTTCAGCAGCTTTTCGGCCAGCACGCGTACGCCGCCGACGGAATTGCTTTCGATATTCAGCGGTAGAATGGGGTCGTGTACGCTCATGCGCAGCAGGAACCAGCCGTCGCCGTCGTTTTCCGGGAACGAAATGCGGATGCCTTCGCGGTTGTCCGGCGCAATGTCCCAGTTGTGCGCTTTCGCGTAGCTTTCAAGCGCCGCAATGGTGCTCTCACCATAAGGGCGGAAATCCTCCGCGGTAATGGGGAAGCGCAACTCTTTTTCTTCCTTGGCTTCCTTCAGATCGGCGATGAGACTATCGAGCGATTTGCCCTCGCGGCGCAGCTGTGCCGCCTTAATGATGATCTTCGTCACCAGATAGGCACCGTCGTCAAGGAAGTAGTTCTCGCGCAGCGCCGCATGGCCGCTCGTCTCAATCGCCAGCGGGCAGTTCACGCCCTCGTTATTCAGGCGTACCGCTTCGTTGATGACATTCTTGTAACCGCGCTTAAAGCGGTGATGCTTGCCGCCGAGCGTCTGCTCAATGTAGGTCTTGAGTCCGTCGGACGTAATGGAGTCCGTCACAATGGTGCCGCCCGGGTTGCCCTCCAGCGCAATGGCGGAAGCAATCGCCACAAGACGGTTGCGGTTGATCTCCTCGCCGCGGCTGTCCACAGCGCCGCCGCGGTCTACGTCCGTATCAAAAATTACGCCAAGGTCCGCACCGGCCTTCACGGTCGCCGCGCAAACGCTCGCCATGGCCTCCTCGTTCTCCGGGTTTGGAATGTGGTTCGGGAAGCGGCCGTCCGGCTCCAAAAACTGGCTGCCTGTAATGTCCGCACCAAGCGGCTTCAGCACGTCGTTTGCGTAAAAACCGCCCGCGCCGTTGCCGGCGTCCACAACGATCTTAAAGCCCGCAAGCGGGTGCGCATAATCTTCCGCGTTCACGCCCTTGCGGATCATCTCGCGCAGATTATCTGCATATTTCGACATATAGTCCACCGGCACCAGCGTGCCGTTGTCGGTCTCCTTCGGCGCAGCGCCGTTCTGTGCATATTCCAAAATCTCGGAAATATCCGGGCTGTCAAGGCCGCCCGCAGGCGTGAAGAACTTCAGTCCGTTGCGGAAGAACGGGTGGTGGCTCGCCGTAATCTGCACCGAGCAGTCGCACGGCAGCTCCAAAACCGCCATGAACATCGACGGGGTAGAGGCAAGGCCGCAGTCGTAAACCGAAGCACCGTACGTCGTAAACGCGCGGAACAGCGCCGCCGCAATACGGTCTGCGGAAATGCGGGAGTCATGGCCGACGGCAATTTTCAGCCCCTCGGCGCACTTGTCCAGGTGCTTTTCGCACCAAACGAGAAAACCGGCCGCAATGCGCTCCACGACCTCATCGGTCAGGTTAATCGGCGCGCCGCCGCCTTCGCTTGCAACACCGCGAATGTCAGTGCCGCTTTTCAAAGTTTTATAGGCAAACATGGAAAAGACCTCCTGTTTCATTTTGCATTTTATCCAAGCTTATTATAATACAACTTCCGTAAAATGAAAAGAGCTTTTTGATTTTTGACAAATACGTTTTAGTTTGGCTAAAAACTGTTTGCAAACTGCAAGTTGTAAACTGAGAAATTGCAAATTTCGTGTAAAATCATAAATTTTTTCAAAAAAGTGTTGACAAAATGAAATTTTGGTGGTATAAACTTAGCATAATAATTCAAGGGCACAGATGAAGAGAAGTACCCGGCAGACCGCTTTGCACAGTGAGCGGGGGAGAGTGTGAACCCCGCGTAAGCACACCGGCGAATAACACTTCGGAGCCTCAAGCCGAAAAGATGCGCATATCTCAGTAGGTGCGACGTGTGGCGGCGCGTTAAGCCGTGCCTGTCTTGTTAGAGACAGTAAAGGTGATCTTCTTTATAAGATAATTTAGGTGGCACCGCGGATACAACAGCTATTCGTCCTAAGAAATTGGGACAAACGGCTGTTTTTTTATTTGCGTTTGGACTGACATTATTTTATTTGGAGGGAACCGATATGTGTTCGATTATGGGTTACACAGCAAAAGACATTCGTTTGGAAGATTTACGAAAGGGCTTTGATAAAACCGTTTCCCGCGGGCCGGATATGTCCCGCACACTGGAAACGCCCGCAGGTTGGCTCTTTTTCCACCGCCTCGCCATCATGGGTCTCACAGAAGAAGGCATGCAGCCGTTTGAGCTGGACGGTTCCGCCGTCGTCTGCAACGGCGAGCTCTACGGCTTCCGTTCCGTTAAAGAGGAGCTCCGGAGAAAAGGCTACACCTTCAAAAGTGATTCTGACTGCGAAATTTTACTCCCTCTCTACAAAGAAGAGGGCACCGAGATGTTCAAAAAGCTCGACGCCGAGTTCGCCCTGATTATTTACGATGCCGAGACCGATAGCTTCATCGCTGCGCGTGACCCCATCGGCATCCGCCCGCTCTACTACGGGTATAGCAAAAGCGGCCACATTGTGTTCGCCAGCGAGCCGAAAAACCTCGTCGGCCTGTGCCATCGCGTTATGCCGTTCCCGCCGGGCCACTACTATAAGGACGGCAAATTCACCTGCTACTGCGACATCGCCGAAGTCGAAGAAGTTTGCCACGATGACCTCGAGACCGTCTGTAAAAACATCCATGATAAGCTCGTTGCCGGCATCGAAAAGCGACTCGATGCCGATGCCCCGCTCGGTTTTCTTCTCAGCGGTGGGCTTGATAGCTCCCTCGTCTGCTCCGTCGCGGCAAAGCTTTTAAAGAAGCCCATTCGCACATTCGCCATCGGCATGAGTGAAGACGCTATCGATTTAAAATACGCCCGCGAAGTTGCCGATTACATTCACAGCGACCACACCGAAGTCATCATCACAAAGGACGATGTTATCGAAAATCTCGAAACCGTCATTGCGCTGCTTGGCACGTATGACATCACCACCATCCGCGCCAGCATGGGCATGTACCTCGTCTGCAAAGCCATTCACGAGCAGACCGATGTCCGCGTGCTGCTCACCGGTGAAATTTCCGATGAGCTCTTCGGCTACAAATATACAGATTTCGCCCCCAGCGCCGCTGCGTTCCAAACGGAAGCCCAAAAGCGCGTGCGGGAGCTTCATATGTACGACGTGCTCCGTGCCGACCGCTGCATCTCCGCCAACTCGCTCGAAGCCCGCGTTCCGTTCGGCGACCTCGATTTCGTCAAATACGTCATGTCCGTCGATCCCGAGATGAAGCTCAACAAGTACAAAAAAGGCAAGTACCTCCTGCGCCACGCGTTCGAGGGCGATTACCTCCCGCTGCCGATTTTGTACCGCGAAAAAGCCGCGTTCTCCGATGCCGTCGGTCACTCTATGGTCGATTACCTCAAGGCCTACGCCGAAACAAAGTATACCGATGACGAAATGAAGCTCCGCGCCGCAAAATATCCGTTCGCAACGCCGTTTACGAAAGAATCCCTTCTCTACCGTGAAATTTTTGAAAAATACTATCCCGGTCAAGCGGAAATGGTCAAGGACTTTTGGATGCCGAACAAAGCGTGGGAGGGCTGCGACGTCAACGATCCCAGCGCCCGCGTGCTCGCGAACTACGGTGCCTCCGGCGAATGATTGGAAAGATTCATAAACTTTCTCAATGTTTAACAAATTCACTGAAAATTTAACCTGAATGCAACACACCTTTTTTCCGTTTAGCCCTTGTGTATTCTCTGTTGTTGTGATAGAATAAAGCCATCATAGGATATTATGGTTTTCCACATAGAACCCTATCGGCAAACCATAATGAGACTAAATCTCATATCGAAGGAGAGATGACTGATGTCCAAGATGATCGAACTTCACGACATCGATGTTCCGGGCTTCCTGTCTGTACTGGATAGCTGCGAGGGCAATGTGTATCTGATGACGCGCGACGGTGATAAGCTGAACCTGAAAAGCAAGCTGTGTCAGCTCATCGGTCTTACGTCTCTGATCGAAGGCGGAAAGATCGCAGAAGCCTTTGTGGTCTGCGATAATGAAGCGGATGAATCCAAGCTGTTCCGCTTTAACCTTTACAAGGACGAAACGCAAGGTAAGTAAAGAGTAGGATTTGCAAAGTAAGCTGCTGCAAGTAAAAACTGCGGCAGCTTTTTTGTATCACGCAAAACAAATTATGTAAATAAAAAGGAGAGACTCATGCCACAAAAAAGAACCGGCGCAGTCCGTCGCCGCCAACCCCGGAACAAAAAAACGCTTTCCGCCGTCATCAGCGCCGTCCTTGTGCTCGCGGCGGTGCTTGTCTATTATTTCCCGGAGATTGAAACGTACCTCACCGGTGCACCGAACACAGACTCAAGCGCCCCCGCACAGCCCACTCAAAGCACCGATGCCGCCGACTGCGCCGTCTACTTTTTAGATGTCGGGCAGGGGGATAGCATTTTAATTCAAATCGGCACCGATTACAACATGCTCATTGATGCCGGCACCCGCGAAGCGGGAGAAACCATCAAAAGCGACCTTCAGGCGCTCGGCGTCACATCGCTCGATGCCGTTGTCGCCACGCACCCGCACGCAGACCACATCGGCTCCATGAAGCAGATCATCGAGGATTACACCATCGGTACGTTCTACATGCCCCTTTTGCCCGACGACCAAACGCCCACCACCGCTACATACGAAAATATGCTCGATGCCCTGCTCGACAAAAACGTCCAAACCGAGCAGATCTCCACCGATACAAAAATCTCCGCGCCCGAAAACGCCAATTTTGCCGTCCTATCCCCGGAAAAGGACGAGATATTCGATAACCTCAACAACTATTCCGCTGTTCTGCGCTTCACCTACGGCAATATCTCCTTTATGCTCACCGGCGACGCCGAAACCGAGGTTGAAGAGAATATCTTAGCAAGCGAAACGGACATCACTTCAAACGTTTTAAAGTGCGGTCACCACGGCTCGTCCACATCGTCCTCCATGGATTTTCTCCGCGCCGTGAACCCCGCTGTCGCCGTCATTTCCTGCGGGCAGGATAATAAATACGGTCACCCGCACCACGAAACGCTCGAAAGCCTTTCCGAACGCAACTGCAAGATCCTGCGCACCGATACAGACGGCACCGTCGCCGTTACAACGGACGGCAATACGTATTCCGTCTATACGTGGTCGGCGGAAAACGGCCTTTCTCCGGCAGCGTAGGTTCGCGTAAAAAATTTTGACGAAAACACAAATCTATGCTATACTGATAAAAATAAATTCCGACCCATGACGGAAATAAAGGATGGTTTTTATGCTGACAGAAAGCAAAAAGGCGTTTATCGAGTTCATGATGTCCGCAGACGTGCTGCGTTTCGGCTCCTTCGTCACGAAGAGCGGCCGCAATACGCCGTACTTCGTCAATACCGGCAACTATAAGACCGGCGAGCAGATCGCAAAGCTCGGCAAGTTCTACGCATCGCTCATCAAGGAGACCGTCGGCGAAGATTTCTCCGCCATGTTCGGCCCGGCGTACAAGGGTATTCCGCTTGCCACAGCCGCCGCCGCGTCCCTCTATAACGAGTATGGCATCTCGAAGCCCTACTTCTTCAACCGCAAGGAAGAGAAAGACCACGGCGAAGGCGGCAGCCTCGTCGGCTATAAGCCGAAGGACGGCGATAAAATTATTATCATCGAAGACGTCATCACCGCCGGCACCGCCGTGCGCGAGACCATGCCGATCCTCTATGGCTGCGGCAATGTGAAAGTCAACGATATGTTCATCTCCGTCAACCGCTGCGAGGTAGGCAAGGTTCCCGGCAAAACCGCCATCATGGAGGTCAACGAGGAGTTCGGCATCAAGGTCCACGCTATCGTCACCGTCGAGGACATCCACGAGTACTTAAAGCAGTCCGAAAAATACAACAATATCCTCCCCGCCATGGAAGACTACATGGCAAAATATTGCATCCTGTAAAATTAACAAGCACATAAGAACACCCCGGCAAGCCATCCAAACCGCCTGCCGGGGTATTTTCATATTATCTCGACTAAATTAAGCTCTTTTACTGTCTCGCACCCTGCTTGGCTGCTCTGTGCGGCGGCGCGTTCTGCGGGCGGCGTGGCGGTCTTTGTGCGCCGCTTCACGCCGCTTTCTGCGGTGATTCTGGAAGAACCTGCTTTGCAGCAAACGCCGCGTGTGGTGCTCAGCAAAATGCTCCATAAAATGGTTCGTCTGCACCATAAAGACGATCGACACAATGAGCAGCGGGATCAAAATAAACAGCATCGGGGCGGTCAGCGGCACCATGGAAACCAGGTCCATGCAGCCGATATATCCCACAAAGAACGCCGCCACCATCGTGCCGAACAGCGCCCCGCGCAGCGCGTTGAACGGCAGGCAAAGCTTGAACATCAGCATAAACCCAACGGCAAACGCCACAATGACCGAAAGTGTCGAGACCTGCGGGTTCGTCAAATTCAGCGGCCCCTTAAACAGCGTCAAAAACAAAACGCCAAGAATCATCGTCAGGGCAGAGGGGAACGATTTCTTCAAAACGTTCGCTAAAAAGCTGCCGCTTATACGCTCGTTGTTCGGCTCCAGCGCCAATATAAACGACGGAATACCGATCGTAATCGAACTGATAAACGTCAGTTGAATTGGCTCAAACGGGTAGGAAGCAGAAAGAAAAATGAACAGCACACCCAGCACCGTCGAATAGATCGTCTTCTGCAAAAACAGCGATGCAGAGCGTTGCAAATTGTTGATGGAGCGCCTACCTTCCTTCACCACCTGCGGCATGGAAGCAAAGTTGGAGTCGAGCAAAACGAGGTTCGAGACCGTGCGCGCCGCGTCGCTGCCGGAAGCCATCGCAATGCTGCAATCGGCCTCTTTCAGCGCCAGAACGTCGTTCACGCCGTCGCCCGTCATCGCCACCGTGTGGCCGTGGCCTTTTAACGCCTGCACAAATTTCAGTTTCTGCTGCGGCGTCACGCGGCCAAACACACTGTATTGCTCAATTGCCCCCGCAATCTCCTCGTCGGTGTGCAGCGTCGTCGCATCGCAGTAGTTTTCCGCGTGGGGCAGACCGGCCTTCTGTGCAATGTTAGAGACCGTCACGGCGTTGTCACCGGAGATGACCTTCAGCGTCACGCCCTGCTCTGCAAAATAGCGCAGCGTTTGCGGTGCTTCCGTGCGGATCTTATCGCTGATTAAAATGAAGCCCACCGGCTCAATGTCGTCCGGCAGCGCCTTGTTTTCAAGGAAAGGCTTTGCGGAGTGGGCCAGCAGCAAAACGCGTTCGCCGCGCGCCGCATATTCCTCCGTGTGTTCACGCAGCGCACCGAAGCGTTCGCCCAAAATGAATTCGCCTGCGCCCATCACATACGTGCCGCGCTCGCCGAAATACGCGCCGCTCCACTTTCTCGCAGAGGAGAACGGCACCGTCGCCGCAGCTTTCCAGTCCGATCCGCCGGGAAAGTATGCTTTCACCGCGTTGTACGTCGGGTTGTCATCCGTTAAAACCTGCACAAGCGCCTCCAGCGGAGCCGTCATGTCCTCTTCGGTGTAGCCCGTCAGCGGGTGCAGCTCGTCCACCTGCATCGTGCCTTCGGTGATTGTACCTGTTTTGTCTAAGCATAGCACATCTACGCGTGCCAACGATTCGGTGCAGTACAGGTCCTGCACCAACGTCTTGTAGCGTGAAAGCCGCAGTACGCTTACGGCAAACACCACGCTTGTCAGCAAAATGAGCCCCTCCGGGATCATGCCGAGGATCGCGGCGACCGTGCTCACAACGGCTTCACGGATTGTGTCATGCAGCAAAAAAAACTGCTTGCAGAAAAGCAAAATGCCAATCGGCACCAGCGTAAAGCCGAGCGTCTTTACAATGAAATCGAGGGAATGGAGAATTTCGGAGTTCGTGCGCTTCACATACTTCGCGCCGTTTGCGATGCGGTTTGCGTAGTTTTCGCGGCCTACGTGCTCCACTTCGGCGTAGCAGCTGCCGGAAACGATGAAGCTGCCGGAAAGCAGCTCGTCACCTGCGCGCTTCAAGACCGGATCGCTTTCGCCCGTGATGAGCGATTCATTCACTTCCGCTTCGCCATCCAAAACGATGGCGTCGGCGCAGATCTGCTGCCCGGTCGAAAGGTGCAGCACATCGTTCATCACAATCCCGCTCACGGGTATCGTCTGCAGTTTTCCATCGCGCAGCACAGAAGCCTTCGGTGCGGAAATGAGGGAGAGCTTGTCAATCGTCCGTTTCGCTCTTATGCCCTGAAACGAACCGATAATAATATTAGAAAAGATAACGCCCAAAAATAAAAGGTTCTTAAACGAGCCCACCAGCAAAACGAACAGCGCCAGTACAAAGTTCAAAATGTTAAAAAATGTGAACGTGTTTTCTAAAATGATCTGCTTTTCGGTTTTGGTCTTAATGCCCTCATCGGCGTTTGAAAGCCCGTCGCGCACGCGCTGCGCTACCTGCTCCGAAGAAAGCCCCTGTTTACGGTCTAAGCTATCCATCCCGTTACGATCTCCTTTTTCTTATCTAGATATAAGAATACACGATACACCACCCGAATGCAAGGATATAAAACGTAAATTTCTCTTACGATTTTGTGAATTTTTTCCTTTTGCTTGTAGAATATCCGCAAAAAACAAATTAATATTTTATGAAAAAAGTCAATTCAATTTTCAAGTCTATCCTGAAATCTATCCGGATTTTTGACACTTTTCACGATAGAGAGATAAAAACCCGTCAAAATCTGCTGTAAACAGCAAAATTCTCATTGTAAAACCCGCAGATAAAAGCCCTTGTGGCCGATTTGACTTTGCAGGAATTTATGATTATACTTAATTATCGTACATAGAAAATCAGGAAATGATATGCGAAAGCATAGGTTTATTCATAAAGGAGAGATCATTCATGGCAGAAAAGACAGAAAAGAAATACGTTATCACAAACCATAGAAGCGGTAAGGTTCTCGCTTCCTGCGGCGGCTCTGCCGTGCAGATGACCGCAAACGGCGGCGAAACGCAGGTCTGGTGCGCCGTCTCGGCAGAGGGCACGTCCGTGCAGCTCATCCATAAGGTCAGCGGTCTCGCGCTCACCGTTCCGGGTGAGGCAGAAAACGGCACCGCACTCGTTCTCGCAGAGGCACAGGGCAATGCTTCCCAGCTCTGGAAACTGACCACTACCGTCAAGGGCTGCCGCCGCATCACGCATGTCGCGTCCGGCAAGGTCATCGACATCAAGGACATCAGCGATGCAGACGGCGCACCGGCACAGCTTTGGGAGTTCGTGAAGGGCGATAACCAGAACTGGGTGCTCACCGAGGTCGAAAAGGAACAGAAAGCCCCGGCAAAGTGCGCTGCAAAAACCGCAAAGCCGGCTGAAAAAGAGAAAGCTAAGGCAGAGGTGAAAGCGGAAGCCAAGCCGGAGGTCAAGGCAGAAGTTAAAGCCGAAGCCAAGCCCGCCGCCAAAACCACAAAGTGCGCCGCAAAAACCACCAAAACCGCAAAGAAAACGAAGTAAGTTCGTTTAGCTGAGAGCCGCACCCAAACCGGGCAGCGGCTTTCTTTTTTACCCAACATTATTCTAAAAAGCGTGATAATGCCCAAATTTTCACAAAATCGCCTTGCGCCGCCCGTCAACAGCTGATATACTAAAGACAGTATGGTTTATCCTGCAATTTTGCGGCCAAAGGAGTTGTTTTTATGATACATGAAAAAATCGAACTGCACGTGCCGGGCTCTGCGGATTACGCAGCCATGTATACGTATTTTCTGGATCTTTCAAAAGAGGTTCCCATCGAAAAGCGTCCCACCGTCATCGTCTGCCCGGGCGGCGCGTACGCCTTTACGTCCGACCGTGAAGCCGAGCCCATCGCCATGCGCTTCAATGCCATCGGCATGAACGCCGTTGTCGTGCGCTATTCCGTTGCCCCGGCGCGCTTTCCGACTGCCCTTCTGGAAGTCGCCACCGCCGTGAAATACGTCCGTGAAGAAGGCGTAAAGTACGGCTGTGACCCCGAAAAGGTTTTCACCATCGGTTTTTCCGCCGGCGGCCATTTAGCCGCAAGCTACGGCAATTTCTGGAGCCGCCCGTTCGTTGCGGAGGCTATGAACTGCCCGTCCGAGCTTCTGCGCCCGAACGGCCAGATCCTCTCCTATCCGGTCATCACGTCCGGCCCTTTCGCCCACCACGATTCCATCAAAAACCTTCTCGGTGAGCAGTACGAGCTCGAAAAAGCGAATCAGTCGCTCGAAAACTTCGTCACGAAAGATACCCCGCCCACGTTCGTCTGGCACACCCAGCCGGATGACTGCGTCCCGGTCGAAAACGCCCTGATGCTCGTCAGCGCCTTGCAGAAAAACGGCATCAAAACGGAGTTCCACATGTTCCCGGAGGGCGGCCACGGCCTGTCGCTTTGCAACGAAGTCACCTCGAACAGCGATGCCCAGCTTCTGCCGCACGTCGGCAAGTGGTTCGACCTCGCAGCGGAGTTTTTGCAGAGCCTTTAATCACCGATTTTCCGTAATCGCGAACGAATAAAGTCTTTGATCGACCTTTTCTAAAAGGCTTCGCCTTTTCAGGGGACCCCTTGATAGGGTCCCCTACACCGAAACAGTCCACTGGACTGTTTCGGCTACCCTCCTGATCTTGGAGCAGGCAAAAGGATTTCGCTTTCTGCGGAAAGCGACTTAGGGCGCTGCCCCAAGACCCCGCCGCCTTTGAAAAGGCGGGCGAAACGTTTACGTTCCGCTTACCGATATCTCATTTATAAAATACCGAAAGGAATCATCCCATGAAAGCCATTGATTTGGAAGTCAAGCGCATCTGCGAGGAAAAGCTCGCAAACGACGCGAAGCTCTCGGAGCTCTTTAAAAATTGCTACCCCAACACCATGGATACCACCGTCAAAACCATCGGCGAAAAAGATACCTTCGTCATCACCGGCGATATCCCCGCCATGTGGCTGCGTGATTCCACCGCGCAGGTTCGCCACTATCTGCCCGTCGCAAAGCACGACGCGGAGGTTGCCGATTGCATTGAGGGCCTCGTGAACCGCCAGTTCAAGTGCATTGATATCGACCCCTACGCAAACGCGTTCAATCAGGAAGCGAACGGCATGTGCTGGCCGAAGTACGCTGCGGAAACGCTCGGTCAGACCGCCGGCGGCGAGTCCGACGATACCGATTTCGAGACCCCGTGGGTCTGGGAGCGCAAGTATGAGATTGATTCGCTCTGCTATCCGGTGCAGCTTGCGTACCTTCTCTGGAAAGAGACCGGCCGCACGGGCCAGTTCAACGACCAGTACAAAAAGAGCACCCTGCGCATCCTCGACCTTTTCACTGTCGAGCAGGATCACAGCAAGTCCCCGTACTATTTCCGCCGCACCAACTGCCCGCCCACCGATACCCTTACGCACGACGGCCACGGCGCGCCGGTCGCCGTCACGGGCATGACCTGGTCCGGCTTCCGTCCCAGCGACGACGCCTGCGTCTACGGCTATCTCATCCCGTCCAACATGTTCGCCGTCGTAACCCTCGGCTACACCGCGGAGATCATGCGCGAGATCTATAAGGACGAGGAAGTCGCCGCCCGTGCCGAAAAGCTCGCGTCCGAGATCCGAGACGGCATCGAAAAATACGGCGTCGTCGAGCATCCGAAGTTCGGCAAAATGTACGCCTATGAGACCGACGGCCTTGGCAACTATGTCTTCATGGATGACGCCAACGTCCCGAGCCTCATGTCCATCCCGTATCTCGGCTACTGCAGCGCCGACGACGAAATTTATAAAAACACCCGTGCCTTTGTTTTGAGCAAAGAAAACCCGTATTATTACGAGGGCACCGCGGCCAAGGGTGTCGGCAGCCCGCACACTCCGCCGGAGTACATCTGGCACATCGCGCTTTCCATGCAGGGACTCACAAGCCGTGACCCGGAGGAATGCAAAGCGCTTCTCCACATGTTAAAAACGACCGATGACGGCAAGGGCTTCATGCACGAGGGTTTCCATAAGGACGACCCCTCTAAGTTCACGCGCCCGTGGTTCGCATGGTCAAACTCCCTGTTCAGCGAATTTGTCTTAAAGTGCATTGATGAAAATATTCTGTAATTAAGGAGCTGTTTTTCATGGCAGATTTTTACGCACTCGGTGAACTTCTGATCGATTTTACCCCCGCAGGCAAAACGCCGGCCGGCATCCCGATTTTTGAGCAGAACCCCGGCGGCGCACCGGCAAACGTCGCCGTGCAGGCGGCGCGCCTCGGTGTATCCGCAGGCTTCATCGGCAAGGTGGGACAGGACATGTTCGGCACGTTCCTGCGCGATACGCTCGTTAAGCAAAATGTCGATGTCGAAAACCTCCATTTCTCAAACGATACCGCAACGTCGCTCGCGTTCGTGCAGCTGTCCGAATCCGGTGACCGCGATTTCAGCTTTTACCGCAACCCCGGCGCCGATACGCAAATCACGTTCGATGAGGTCAATAAGGATGCACTCGCAAACGCCAAGGTGCTATGCTTCGGCTCGCTTCTGCTCACCGCAGAACCCGGTCGCACGGCTGTGCCGCAGATTGTTTCCTACGCCCGCGAGCACGGTGCTATCACCGCCTACGACCCGAACTGGCGCGCACCGCTGTGGCCAAATGCCGAAGTCGGCATCCACGCCATGAAGAGTCTGCTGCCGCTTGCCGATGTCGTCAAAGCATCCGATGAGGAGCTCGAAATGCTCACCGGCTGCACCGAGATCGAAGCGGGCGCAAAGGAGTTCTTTAAGCTCGGCGTGCAGGCGGCGGTCATCACGCGCGGCGCAAAGGGCTGCGTTGTCTGCACCCCGAAAACCACCTTAACGCTCAACACCTACGATACAAAAGTCGTCGATACCACCGGCTCCGGCGACAGCTTCTTCGGCGCGTTCCTCACAAAGCTCATGGAGACCGGCAAGCCCGTTTCCGAGATCAACGAAGCCGAGCTGCGCGACGCGGCCGATTTCGCAAACGCCGCAGGCTCCGTCTGTGCGACGAAAAAAGGCGCGATTCCTGCGCTCGCCGACCGCGAATTGATCGAAACGTGCAGAGCGTCTATCCCGCTTTTAAAGCTGTAAGCCATTTCCCGCAAAATCCGCTTTGCACGGCTGCGGCAAGGTCGTATTAGAGGGGCACATCAAGCACGGCGTGCGCGACAGCATCGAGCACGGCGACGCAGATAAAATCATCGAAAACTTCACAAAAGCTGTGGAACGCTTCTTCAATATGGGCTGATCTCGGCTGAAAATCAAACAAAACAGCGAAGTGCATGGGGATACCCACAGCACCTCGCTGTTTTTATTCAATATACATTTCAAGTCACCTGTATGCTTTACTTATTGTAAAACGTCAAGAATATTGCAGATCTCCTGCGTATCAATTTCGCTTATTAATTCTTCGTAAAAACTCTCTGTTAACTTTTTGCGCTTCTGGGCAATTGAAAAAGCTTCTTTAGTATAGAATTTATCATATACTTTAGATAGTTTGAAGTGGTATTCCTTGATGAATGACTCGGGCTGTGTTGCTTCAGTAGTATAAACAACATTATTTTCGTCTACTGCATACAAGGGTTCATTAACTTGTCCCTTATACAGCAAAGTTCTGGAAATGCCCAGTGCTCCTGTTATATCGAGCTTATCCGAATCGAATAAAATCTTTGCTTCTATGGATTCTGGGGTATTATTCTTTCTGTATCTATGTGATTTGATGCAGTGATGGACTTTATTGCAAAAATCCTCTTCAAATCCGAGTGAACCCAAGAATTGATATGCCATATCAGCTCCCACTTGGGCATGACATAAAGTTGGATTTTCAAATTGTGCTTTTCTACCAATATCATGTAGCAAACATGAAACGAGCAAAACATCGTTATCCACATCGTTTTCATAATTTTGTGCGATTAGCATTGCTTGATTTGCTACTCTGTACACGTGCAGAATATCGTGAGCTGCATCGTTCATGCAAACTTTCATGTACTCTAGAATTCTGTTCAAAGTATCTTTTTCCATTTTTAAATTCATAATGAAAGCTATCACAACAGAGTGAGTTTCACTATGTCTCCTTATGCTAGAGTAGTAGTTATTAAAGCCCCTCTCCAAGGGCTATGCTATATGGCATTCTGTGAATTGACTACAATGAAGATAATAGAGACATCCCTCCTTAAGAAATAAATTAACGATTTGCCTTTAAAAAATTCAACAAACATTTTCATATTTAGCTAAATTTATTGTATTTTATCACATTGTGATATTAAAAATCAAGATTTGATGGTGAATATTTTGTTTGTCGGAGCGGGGAGAAGACAGAGCTTGGTAGTGCATTGCAAAGATAAGGATAGGGAGGCCGCTCCGTGTACTGCAGCCTCCCTTTTTTCTCTCGTATTCCGTCTTTTTTAAATTTCCTTTTTCGGGCTCTTTATTTAAGCTCAATAGTCAAAAACTACCGTGCGGCAGTCTTCGCAGATATTCGCCTGTATCCGCACGCGGTGGCTTGGCTTTAACGGCGTGATCTCCACAAAACCGTCGGCGTTTTTGGCGTTTTCAAATACGCCGGGCACGGTGTTCGCAAAGCTGAACGCGCCGTCCTTGCTTGTAAACAAGTATCCCTCGCGCATCGTTTTTCCACATTTCGGGCAATTCATAGAATTCTTCTCCTCTCTGAATGTGTAACAATTTTGCGGAAGCAAAGCTTACGGCTCGGCAGGGTGTTGGCTCATCTCGAGCGCTTTCTGCATTTTTCGCTCAAAGTCTTCTGCCTTCACAAGGGCAATGCCTTCACCTTCGTCACCGAGCACGATCAGCCGGTCGCCTTCCTTCAGCTCGAACATTTCCCGCGCCGCCTTCGGTATGACGATCTGCCCGCGCGCGCCGAGTGTCACCGCGCCCCAAAGGTGCTTGCCCGCAGGGGCAGGGGCGAGGGCCGTGTGGCCCACTCGGTTTTGGTCGTGCAAAAGCGCGTCCAGCGTCACGCCGTAGTGCCTTGCAAGGCGGTCGCATTTTTCAATGTCCGGCACGGTTTCGCCCTGCTCCCACTTGGAGTAGGACTGCCGCGTCACCCCGGCGATTTCCGCCGCCTGCTCCTGCGTCAGCCCCTTAAGGCCGCGCAGCAAAATGAGATTATCGGCGAGCATAAGCTCCACTTCCTTTCTGCATTCAGTATATCGCCGCGCAGTGAAATTTTCCACCAAACAAACGATACATACTTCTCAATTTCATGTTAAGCTAAACTGCCTTGAGGGCATAAATTGTGCCCGAAGCTTTGGCTTCCTGACGCCAAAGCACGGGTCACCTGCTTGTATAAGACCCCATGATGCACGTTCAGAGATCCAGACGCACCGACGCTGAAACAGGCCGATATCGGCATTGCGATGGGCGGTGTGGGCATGGTCGTTATAATCGTAAAGCTTGTTTTGGATATAAGGAACGGCTAATCGCATCACTTTCCGAATATAACCACAACGATAGCTTACAGAAAACGCAGGCTGCTTTTGTTTATATGCGCCTAAAATTAAACAACATATCTTGATTTTATAGCGAAAACACGCTATACTGGGAGCGATATAAAGAAAAGAGGGCGTGGAAAATGAAACGGAAATTGGAGAGCATGGAAGACCTTTTGCAGGCGGTGGAATACTACGGTTTTCTGCCGTTTTTTCCGAATGACATTCCGGGCTTTTCGGTGGAGGAGATGTGCGCGCCGGCGTATTGGTTCGCTGAAGACCGCGACGGACCTTGGGAGTGGAAAGGCCCGGCGGCGCAGACGAAGCGCTGCGCGTACGGCAAGCTTTTCCAGAAAAAAGCGGGGTTTGTCAGCCGGGAATGGCTGCCGGAGCTTGTAAATTTCCGCCGTGACGGCTATGATTTTGACGCGCGCTGCGATGACGGACTGGTGTTCCACAAGGACGAGGAGCTGTATAACACGGTCCATGCGGAGGGCGAAATTCTTTCAAAATTCCTCAAAAAGAAGCTCGATTACCGCAAAGGCGGCAACACGGGCTTTGAAACGTGCATCACGCGGCTGCAAATGCAGACGTATTTGTGCGTTTCGGATTTTATCCGCCTAAAGGATAAAAACGGCAGGCCCTACGGCTGGGCGGTGGCGCAGTACACGACGCCGGAGCATTTATTCGGGTACGATTATGTGACGTCTGCGTATAAGAGCGAACCGAAGGATTCCGAAGAAAAAATGATTGCACACCTTAAAAACCTGCTTCCGTCGACGGAAGTGCAGATACGAAAATTACTAAAGTAGTTGGGAGGAAAGCGTATGCTTCAGCAAGTTATGACAGAGCCGGGCAAGATCATTTTCCGGGAAATTCCCGTGCCGGAAATCGGGGACGGGCAGGTGCTGGTGAAAATTATGGACATCGGCGTTTGTGGCTCGGACATCCACGTGTACCACGGCAAGCATCCGTTCACGAAATACCCCGTGACGCAGGGACATGAGGTCTCGGGTGAAATTGTAAAGTGCGGTGCGAATGTCGAAGGGCTTACCGTCGGGCAGAAAGTGACGATTGAGCCGCAGGTGTACTGCGGCAAGTGCTATCCGTGCCGACACGGCAAGTACAACCTGTGCGAGGAGCTGAAAGTCATGGGCTTCCAGACGACGGGCACGGCATCCGAATTTTTTGCGGTGGACGCAAAGAAAGTGACACCAATCCCTAAAAGCATGAGCTTTGAAGAGGGCGCGATGCTGGAGCCGCTTGCGGTGGCGGTGCACGCCGTGCGGCAGATGGGCGACGTGACCGGCATGAACATTGCGGTGCTCGGTGCGGGGCCGATCGGCAACCTTGTGGCGCAGGCGGCAAAAGGTCTTGGCGCGGCGAAGGTGATGATTACCGACGTGAGCGACTACCGTTTGGAGAAAGCCAAGGAATGCGGCGTGGACGTTTGCGTGAACACGAAGGAGAAGAACTTCGGCGAGGCGCTCGTTGAAGCGTTTGGCCCGGACAAGGCGGACGTCATTTATGACTGCGCGGGCAACAACGTGACGATGGGGCAGGCCATTCAGTATGCGCGCAAGGGCAGCGTGATTGTGCTTGTGGCAGTGTTTGCCGACATGGCGACTGTTGACCTGGCCGTGGCGAACGACCACGAGCTTGACATTAAGAGCACGATGATGTACCGCCACGAGGACTACGTGGGCGCGATAGAGCTGGTGGAAGCGGGCAAAGTGCAGTTAAAGCCGCTTATCTCGAAAATTTTCCCGTTTGCGCAGTACCTTGACGCGTATAAATACATTGACGCGAACCGCGAGACGACGATGAAGGTCATCATTGCCGTGCAGGAAAAATAAACGGAAAAAGACCGGGAAACACGCGCTGTGCTTCCCGGTCGATTTTATGTTGTGGTTTTTACTCAGCCTTCAAACAGCTTTGCAGCATCTTCGAGTTCTTCGATGATGTGGATGTGCTGCGGGCAGTGCGCTTCGCAGGAACCGCAATGGAGACATTCGCTTGCCTTGCCGCCTTCGCGTGTTGCGGATTCGTAGCCGCTGCGATCGACATTATCCTCGGAGCCGAACTGCTTCTGGTGGTTTACGGCGCGGAAAATGTCCGGGATGTGGATCTGCATGGGACAGTCGTCTACGCAGTACCGGCAGCCGGTACATGGGATAGTGGGAATGGCGTTGAGTTTTTCGACGACGGTTTTCAGCACCTCGTGCTCCTTGTCACTGAGCGGCTCAAAGTGCTCCATGTAGGAGACGTTATCGTCAAGTTGCGCTTTGGTGCTCATACCGGAGAGCACGGTGAGGATGTTATCGAGACCTGCGCAGAAACGGACAGCCCAAGACGGGATGGAAAGATCAGGATTCTGTGCCTTCATGATGCCCTGAATTTCGTTGTTCATGCCCGCGAGGGAACCGCCCTTGACCGGCTCCATAACGATGATGGGTTTATTGTGCTTGACGGCGACCTCGTAGCACTTTCTGGACTGCACGTTGTCGTTTTCCCAGTCGATGTAGTTGAGCTGGAGCTGTACGAATTCGGCTTCCGGGTGCTTGGTGAGCGCTTCGTCGAGCACTTCTGCGCTGTCGTGGAACGAGAATCCGCAGTGCTTGATTTTGCCCTGTGCTTTCATCTTGAAAAGGAAGTCCCACGCGCCGATGCGGTCGGCTTTCTCGAACTTCGCTTTGTCCATGGCGTGCAGCAGGTAGTAATCGAAATACTCGACACCTGCGCGTTCCATAGATTCATCGAAAATGCGCTGCATGTCGGCTTCCGTCTCTACGTTGTCCCAAAGGGGTAGCTTTGTAGCGAGCGTGAAGCTGTCACGCGGGTAGCGCTTCACAATGGCTTCGCGCGCTGCGACTTCACTTTTACCGTTGATGTATACGTATGCGGTGTCAAAATACGTAAAGCCCTTTGCCATGAAAGTATCGACCATGGCTTTCGTCTGCTCCATATCGATCTCGTCGCCGATCATCGGCAGACGCATGAGACCGAAACCGAGCTTCGGGGTCGTATCGCCAAGATAACCAGTGTTCATTTTGAATTCCTCCCGAGAATAGTTGTGCTGTTTCGTACAACACATTAAAGTTTACTGCAAGTTTGATTATATCACAAAACACAGAAATTGCAAGAAGTTTTTTCGAAAATGCAAACACTTTTTACATAAAGTGTGCAAAAGATAAACAAACTTGCAGCGCTTGACGGTATTCTGCTTTTGCAGTACAATAGAAATGTTAAGTTTAAAAGGAGAGCGAGATATGAGCGGGGAGAGACAAAGACGGATTAAGCGGGCCTTGGCAGCGGTTTTCGGTGCTGCGGCTGTGCTTGTCGTTTTGTATATTCTTCGTCCGCCGTGCCTCGTCCGCAAGGTTTTCGGCGTGCTATGTCCTTCCTGCGGAACGACACGGATGATCGCAGCGCTTTTGCAATTGGACTTTGCCGGTGCGTGGGCGCTGAACCCCTTTATGCTGTTCTTTTTGCCGTTTGCGCTCCTTTGGGGCGTTTTGGAAGCGGTGCGGTATGCAAAGGGCAAACCGCCGCTGCTTTTTAAGCGCTTTTCCATTGCGCTGTGGGCGGCGTGGTTCCTCTCGGCGCTCATTTTCGGCGTATGGCGCAACTTCGCTTAATTTCCTTGACAAAGCGACGCTTCGTGTGTAAAATCAAAGCATAGTAAAACCGTATGCTTTTAGTTCTTTTGCGGAGGGATGCAAAGCGAACGCCTTATCCACGCAACGGCAAGCCACGACTATTTGCTGACGGTGGACATTGCGCCCGAGCACGAGATGGAAAAGGTGCTGTACGCCGTGGACGAGCTGACGAGGCTCATCGGTGCGGTGGCGCTGATGCGTCCGTCGAAAAGCACGCTCGACTTGGAGCTTAAATCCGTAAAGAAAAAATACAAGGCGCTCAACTTTGCCGCGGGCTGCTCCCGTGAGGTCATTCAGCGCGGTGCAGATATGCTGGGCCGGACGCTCGACGACCTCGTTTCCGACACGATCCTTGCGATGCGCACGCTGGAAAAGCTGCAGGCGGAGTGAGCGACACCGAATAAAGAAAGGCGGAATTTCATGACCGCAAATGAAATTAACGCTTTGGTCGACCGTCTGCGCGAGCAGCGTAACCTCAGCGATGCGGAATTTAAGACGATTTTGGAGACGGACGCCTATGACGCGGCGTTGCAAAAGGCCGCGGACGAGGTGCGCCGCGCGCACTACGGCACGGACGTGTACGTGCGCGGACTCATTGAGTTTACGAATTACTGCAAAAATAACTGTTACTATTGTGGCATCCGTCGGGATAACCGAAACGCGACGCGTTACCGTTTGACGAAAGAGGAGATTCTCTCCTGCTGCGCGGAGGGGTACGACCTCGGCTTTCGCACGTTCGTTTTGCAGGGCGGCGAGGACCCGTTCTACACGGATGACCTCATCTGCGAGATTGTCGCGGCCATCCATGCGCAGCACCCGGACTGCGCCATTACGCTTTCCATCGGCGAAAAGAGCCGTGAAAGCTACCAGAAGTATTTTGATGCGGGCGCAAACCGCTATCTTTTGCGTCACGAGACGGCCGATCCCGAGCATTACGGCAAGCTGCACCCGAATGAATTGAGCGCTTTACACCGGCAAGCATGTCTTTTTGATCTAAAGGACATCGGGTACCAGGTAGGTTCCGGCTTTATGGTGGGTTCGCCGTATCAGACGACGGAGAATCTTATTTCTGACCTGCGCTTTTTGCAGAAGCTGCAGCCGGACATGATCGGCATCGGGCCGTATATCACGCACGCGCAGACGCCGTTTGCAAACGAAAAGAGCGGCTCGCTCGAGCTGACACTGCGGCTTCTCTCAATATTGCGTTTGTTGTTTCCGTATGCGCTTTTGCCGTCTACGACGGCGCTTGGCACCATTCACCCGCAAGGGCGCGAGCTGGGGCTGAAGGCGGGCGGAAACGTTGTGATGCCGAACCTTTCGCCGGTGCGCGTGCGAAAGCTTTATGAGCTGTACGAGAACAAGATCTGTACAGGGGAAGAGGCCGCGCAGTGCCGCGGGTGTCTGGAGCAGCGCGTGAAGTCGGCGGGCTATGAGATCGTCACCGCGCGCGGCGATGTGAAACGATAACGAAAGGGTTTTACCGAAACTATGTGTAAAAAAGCGATCATAGCCATGAGCGGCGGCGTGGATTCCAGTGTGGCGGCGCTGCTTATGAAAGAAAAGGGCTACACCTGCATGGGCGCGACCATGAAGCTGTACCAGAATGAGGACGTTGGTCTGCGCCGCGAGCATACCTGCTGTTCACTTGATGATGTAGAGGACGCGCGCAGTGTGGCGTATGCGCTTGACATGCCGTACTATGTGTTTAATTTTGCCGACCGCTTCAAAACGGATGTTATCGACAAGTTTGTGCACGCTTATGAAACGGGTGTAACGCCGAACCCGTGCATCGATTGCAACCGCTATTTGAAGTTTGATAAGCTGTTTCAGCGCATGGTTGAGCTGAATTATGATTATGTTGTCACGGGGCATTACGCGCAAATCGATTTTGACGAAAATACGGGGCGGTATCTCCTGAAAAAGGCCGTTGACCACAATAAAGACCAGAGCTATGTGCTGTGGTCGCTGACGCAGGAGCAGCTAAAGCACGTGCAGTTCCCGCTCGGCGGCATGGAGAAGTGTGAAGTGCGCGCGCTTGCGGAGGCGCACAATTTCATCAATGCGAGAAAGCACGACAGTCAGGACATCTGCTTTGTGCAGAACGGCTCGTATGCCGATTTCATCGAGCAGTACACGGGCAAAACGTACCCGCCCGGGGATTTTGTGGACACGGATGGCAACGTGCTGGGGCAACACCGCGGCGTGATCCGCTACACGATCGGCCAGCGCAAGGGTCTGGGGCTCGCGCTGCCGGCGCCGCTGTATGTGAAATCGGTGGATATTGAGAAGAACACTGTGACGCTAAGCCCGGAAAGCGAGCTTTTCAAAAAGGAGCTCACGGCGAGCGGCATTAATTTGATTTCCGTCGCGGAAATCAAGGAGCCGATGCACATTAAGGCGAAGGTGCGCTACCGCCAGCCCGAGCAGTGGGCGACCGTGACGCAGACGGGCCCGGACAGCCTGAAGGTCGTCTTTGACGAGCCGCAGCGCGCCATCACCTGCGGGCAGTCCGTCGTGCTGTACGACGGCGACCGCGTTTTGGGCGGCGGGACGATTGATTCGGTGAAATAAAAAAACCTGAACAAGCGCTGCTTGGGTATTGTTTTGTGGGGAGGAAAACTCAAATGAATGATGCGCAGAAGCTTTTGGCGGATATGAAAGCGCTGGGGATCAAAGAGGGTGAGACGATTTTGGTGCACGCATCGATGAAGGCGTTGGGGACAAAGGAGACGCCGGAGACGGTGCTCAACACGTTGCAGGCGGCGCTTGGCGACGGCGGCACGCTTTTGCTGCCTGCGCTGACGTATGAGAACGTCACGCCGGAGCACCCGGTGTTTGACGCGGACAAAACCGTGCCGTGCATCGGGCTTTTGCCGCGCACGTTTTGGAAAATGCCGGGCGTGGTGCGCAGCGTGCACCCGATGCACTCCGTTTGTGCGCGCGGCAAGCGTGCTGCGAAGCTGACAGCTTTGCATGGGGAGGACATCACCCCGGTGGGGAAGAACTCGCCGTTTATGAAGCTGCCGGAGATCGGCGGACGGCTGCTGTTCATCGGCGAGGTGCTCGACTGCTGCACGTTTATGCACGGCGTGGAGGAGCGCTTCGGCACGGACTATGTCTTGACGAAGGAGAAGATCCGCTACGTTGTGAACGGCGAGGAAAAGTACATGTACGGCCACGATTTTAAGGGCTGGGAGACGACGTACCGCCGTGTGAAGGAGATTCTGGACCCCGCGAAAAATGAGATCGTCACGGGGAAGATCGGCGACGCGACGTGCTACCTTATCGACGCGAAAGCGCTTTTGAAGCGCGCAGAGGAAAAGCTGCAGGAAAACCAGCACTGGTTTGTGGTGCCGCGGGAGTAAAACCAAACAGGCATAAAGAAACGACCCGGGACGGAGAAAATTCCGTTGCGGGTCGTTTTTTGGCGTTGTGAAATTGAAAACTCAGCCTAAGTCGATGGAGCGCTGGGCGCAGGCGTTCAGCTCCATGCCGGCGGTATGGCCGGCGAGATATTCGTAGTAGGCCTGTGCGCCGACCATGGCGGCGTTGTCGCCGGTGAGAGAGAGGTCGGGCATATAGAGCGTGCGGCCGGTACGCTTGCATTCTTCCGTGAGGCGGCGGCGCAGGAGTGCGTTTGCGGAGACGCCGCCCGCGATGACGAGCTTTTTGTGGCCGGTCTCGTCTGCGGCGTGCAGGAAGTTGCGCACGAGGCAATCGACAACGGCCTTGCGGTAAGAGGCGGAAAGATCGGCGATGTTGACGGTCTGGCCCTTTTGCTCGGCATTATGCAGAATGTTGATGACGGCGGTCTTGAGGCCGGAGAAGCTGAAATCGAGCGGGGCGCCGTCTACGGTCGGGCGCGGGAGCTTGAACGCTTTGTCGTTGCCGGTCTCAGCGAGTTTATCCATGGCGATGCCGCCGGGATAGGGCATGCCCATGGCGCGCGCGGCCTTATCGAACGCTTCGCCCGCGGCATCGTCACGCGTTTTTCCGAGGATGCGGAGCTTTGTGTAGTCCGTCACTTCGATGATGTGCGTGTGGCCGCCGGAGACGACAAGGCACAGGAACGGAGGCTCGAGTTCCGGGTTCGTGATGTAGTTTGACGCGATGTGGCTGCGCAGGTGGTGCACCGGGATGAGCGGTAAATTTGCAGAAAGAGAGAGGCCTTTCGCGAAATTTACGCCGACGAGCAGCGCACCGATGAGCCCCGGCGCGTAGGTGACGCCGATGGCATCGAGGTCGTTTACGGTGAGCTCTGCGCGCTCGAGTGCTTCACGCACGACGCCTACAATGGCTTCGCTGTGGCGGCGCGAGGCGATCTCCGGCACGACACCGCCGTATAACTTGTGTTCTTCTACCTGCGTTGCGACGACGCTGGAAAGCACGCGGCGGCCGTTTTCTACAACGGCTGCGGCGGTCTCATCGCAGGAGCTTTCAATGGCTAAAATTTTCATTTTTCTATCCTTTGGTCTTTGATTTGCGGGGTGAACCGCGGAAATATTCGGCTCAGTCGAGACCGATGAGCAGTTCTTTGAGCGCATCGGAAACAGGCGCGCCGTATTCGCTCACCTGCCAGCTTTCGGCAAAGCGAACGGTTTTTGCAAATTCTGCGCCGTACTGGCGGGTGAGGCACGCGAGCACGTCTTCGTCCACGTCGCCGCGGTCCCAGTTGAACGTACTGCGCAGGTACTCTACGCGCTCCTCGTGCGTTTTACCGGCGAGATCCACGTGGTCATCTGCCCACGGAAGCCAATCGAGAAACTGGGAGGCATGGCAGCACTCGACGTGAAACAGCGTTTTGCGGTCGTCATCCGCCGGGCGGGCGAAATCGGAGCGGAACGGTTTCGGGTCGGCGAAGCCGTCTGCCCAGTAAAGAATGGTCGGCGTTTTGCGCAGCACGGGGGTATCCGGGCAAATGGCGGGCACGCCCATGAGGTACGAGCAGTCCTGCACGAGCTGGCCCGTAGCGCGGTGGTCGGGGTGATAATCGCACGCGCGGTTCGTGAAGATGACGTCCGGCTTAAAATTGCGGATGGTGCGCATGAGCGTTTCGCGCGCTTCGAGCGACGGGGTCAGGCGGCCGTCGTCGAACGGCAGAATTTCATAGGTGGCGCCGAGGTAGGCAGCGCTTTTTTGCGCTTCTGCCGCGCGCGTTTTGATGAGTTCTTCGCCGCGCATGGTCTGGTGGCCTGCGTTGCCGGTCGTCATGGAGACAAAGCGGACAATGCAGCCCTTTGAAACCAAGCGCTTTGTGATGCCGCAGGTGCAGATATCGACATCGTCCGGGTGTGCGCCGATCATCATGGCGCGTAAAGGTTCTGACATAATAAGCCCTCCCAAGAGAAAATGAGATCAATACAACCGCCGCGGCTGTTCCGCGACTTTTTCTCATTTATTTTAGCACAAGGCAGGCGCGAAAACAAGCCCGCACAACGTGCAAAGCGAGGAAAATGCGCGGGGATGAAAATTTTCTCTTTACTTTTTGAAAACCGTGTGCTATACTCCGTTTTAACAAGCGATGAAGAGTGACAGTAGGGATCCGGGAATGGCACAGAGAGCCCCGTAAGCTGCGATGGGGTGCAGGAACGGATCACCGAACAAAGCCTTGGAGCTGCATACCGACTGCGTTTTTGCGCTGAGACTATGCCGGGCGTGCCCGTTACAGCACAGGAGTATCGATGTTTTCCGTACTTTTCCTGCGGCGAAGTCTGTACTTGCAAAGGCGTGCGTCGTGAGGCGCGGGCAAACTAAGGTGGTACCACGGGTTATTGTATCCCGTCCTTGGAAACAGGGACGGGATTTTTTACGCTCTAAATTTCCCGCCCGATGAAAATAACAGCACGAAAGGGTGTAGAAAATGAGCGAAAACACGTTATTGGAAGCAAGAAAGGCAAAGTTCCATTATGTACGGGAGCACGTGAACCCGTACCCGGAGCGCTATGCGCGGACGCATGAGCTGTGCGAGTCGGCAAAGCTGCCGGACGGGGTGCAGGACGTGTGCGTTGCAGGGCGTGTGACGGCCATTCGACGCATGGGGAAGCTCTCGTTTGTGACGCTCTCCGATATGGAGGGCAAGCTGCAAATTGCCGTGATGCGCGACGAAGTGGGCGAGGACACGTATGACTTTTTCAAGAGGGGCTTTGATGTAGGCGACTTTATGGGCGCGGAGGGCGAGATGTTCACGACAAAGGTGGGCGAAAAGACGCTGCGCGCGAAGTGCATCACGTTTTTAGGCAAGGCGTTCCGTCCGCTGCCGGAGAAGTTCCACAGTATTCAGGACACGGAGCTTTGTTGGCGCAGGCGGTACCTCGATTTGTGCATGAACGGGGAGACGCGCAGGCGGTTCCTTTTCAAGTCGCAGCTTGTGCGGGAGATTCGGCGGTATTTGGAGGACAACGGCTACATCGAAATTGAAACGCCGGTGCTCATCGATCATCCGTCCGGCGCAACGGCGCGGCCGTTTGTTGCGCACCACAATGCGCTTGACATGGACGTTTATCTGCGCATTGCGCCGGAGACGTATTTGAAGCGTGCCATTGTGGGTGGGTTTACGAAGGTGTTTGAGTTTGCGCGGTGCTTTCGGAATGAGGGCATGGACGCGACGCATTTGCAGGATTTTACGATGCTGGAGGGCTACTGCGCGTACTATAACTACCGCGACAACATGCGCTTTTTGCAGGACATGCTGCAAACGGTCATCACGAAGATTCGGGGCAGCGCGGTCATCTCCATTAACGGCACCGAGATCGATTTCGGCGCGGAATGGGCGGTGGTGACGTTCCGCGAGCTCATTTTAAAGGACTGCGGCATTGACATTGACGAGTTTAAGACGGCGGAGGCTTTATTGCAGGAAATTGAAAGCCGGCACATTGAATTAAACTCCACCGACGACCCGAAGAAGCTTGGGCGCGGAAACCTCATCGATTTATTATACAAGAAGGTGAGCCGCCCGAAGATGATCGCGCCGACGTTTCTCATTGCGCACCCGACGGACTTGTCGCCGCTGGCGCGCGCGAATGATGATGATCCGGAGATTACGGACCGCTTTCAGCTTGTCATCAACGGCGCGGAGATCATCAACGCGTACTCGGAGCTTGTGGACCCTAATGAGCAGCGCCGCAGACTGCAAATTCAGGCGCAGAGCCACGCGGACGGCGACGAGGAAGCTATGGTGATGGATGACGACTATTTGACGGCGATGGAATACGGCATGCCGCCCATTTCCGGCTGGGGCATGGGCATTGACCGCGTTTTGCAGGTTTTGCTCGGCACGAGGAATATCCGCGACACGGTGATGTTCCCGCTGATGCGGCCGGAACTGTAAGCGGAAAAAACAGCGAAATTCTGCGTTTTCAAATTGCGTTTCCTGCATTTTTATGCTATACTTTAACGGTATATCCATGAAAATACGAAACCGATACAGAAAGTGATGACTTATGAGAATTTCCGATATTTTGAAGACCAATAAGGTGACGGTCTCTTGCGAGATGTTCCCGCCGAAGCCGGGTAAACCATTGGAAAACACACAGCAGGTGGTGCATGAGATCGCGGCATATAAGCCCTCTTTTATGAGCGTGACCTACGGCGCGGGCGGCTCCAACTCCAAAAACACACTGTCCATTGCAGAAGAGGTGCAGAAAAGCGGCGTTACGGCGCTGGCACATTTGACGTGTGTGGGGCAGGACGAAGAGAACCTCAGAGCGTCCATCAATGCGTTTAAGGCGAGCGGCATTGAGAATATTCTGGCGTTGCGCGGCGATATTCCGGAGGGTGATACGGCGCCGCAGACGTTCCCGCACGCGAGCGACCTCATCAATGCCATTCGCCGCGAGGGTGCGGATTTCTGCATCGGCGGCGCATGTTACCCGGAGGGACACCCGGAATCGTACAACAGCGACGCGGACATTGACGGCGTGCGCCGCAAGGTGGAAAGCGGATGCGAGTTTTTAACGACGCAGATGTTCTTTGACAACAACATTCTTTATAATTATATGTTCAAGCTCTTGCGCCACGACATTCGCGTGCCGGTCATTGCGGGCATTATGCCGGTGACGAACGCGAAGCAGATCAAGCGCATTATGAGCCTTTCGAGTTCTTCTATGCCGGCGCGCTTTAAGGCGATCGTCGACCGTTTTGCGGACAACCCGGAGGCGATGAAGCAGGCGGGCATTGCGTACGCGACCGAGCAGATCATCGACCTCATCGCGAATGACGTGACGCATATTCATATCTACACGATGAACCGCCCGGATATTGCGGGCAGCATCATGACGAACCTTTCAAAGATCATTGACGGCTATGAAGCTGAATGAGAAAGAGGCGCTGCGCTACCTTGGCTTTCGCGGGAAGCCGGCCGATGCGGACACCGATGAGATGATTCGCGAGATCGGCGGCGAGATGCTGCGCACGCTCACGCCGAAATGCGTTTATAAAAAATACGACATAAAAGTACTTGAGAACGCGGTGGAGCTGGACGGCTGGCGCATCGAGAGCATAAAGCTTTCACGCCATTTACGCGGCTGCAAGGCGGCGTATTTGTTTGCGGCGACGCTGGGTTTGCAGGCCGATATGATGATACGGCGGTTATCCGCGCTCAATATGGCGCGCGGCACGGTGGCGCATTCCGTTGCGAATGCGCTCATTGAAGACTACTGTGACGAAATGCAGGCGCAGATCGCGGAAAAGGAAGCCGCAACGGGCTTGTTTTTGAAGCCGCGCTATTCGCCGGGGTACGGCGACTTTGCGCTCGAAAGCCAAAAAGAGATCTTTGCGCGGCTGGAATGTGCAAAGCGCATTGGGCTGACGCTGACGGACACCATGCTGATGGTGCCGTTTAAATCCGTGACGGCGGTCATCGGCGTGACGGACGCGCCGACGTGCACGTACGTAAAGTGCCGCGGCTGTGCGAACACCGACTGCGAGTTCCGCGAAATCTGACGCGCTGAGAAAGGGAGAAAATTTATGCATCCTGTTATAGACCGATTCGGAAAATCTGTTGTCATTGTGGACGGCGGCATGGGCACACTTTTGCAGGCAAACGGCCTTATGGGCGGCGAGCTGCCGGAGCTTTGGAACCTGACACACCCCGAGGTGCTTTTGAAAATTCAGTCCGACTACGTGAACGCGGGCTGCGATATTTTGACGGCGAACATGTTCGGCGCGAACCGTTTAAAACTGGAAAAGACGGGCTACACCGTGCAGGAGGTCGTCTCACAGGCGTTGAAGCTTGCACACAAGGCGAGCGGCGGCAAGGCGGCGGTGGCGCTCGACATCGGCCCCTCCGGCAAGCTTTTGAAGCCGTTCGGTGATTTGGCGTTTGATGACGCGTACGAGCTTTTTAAAGAGGAAATTATCGCGGGCAGGGACAACGCCGACCTCGTGATCATCGAGACGATGAGCGACGCCTACGAAGCGAAGGCGGCGCTGCTGGCGGCAAAGGAAAACTGTGACCTGCCGGTCATTGTAACGTTTACGTTTGACAGCACGGGAAAGCTCTTGACGGGCAGCAACATCCGGGCGGCGCTGCTGCTGGCGGAGAGCCTCGGCGCGGACGCGGTGGGCATCAACTGCAGCCTCGGTCCGGAGCAGATGGAAAGCTTTGTCGATGAAATGCTGACGCTGACGAATTTGCCCATTGTCATCAACCCGAACGCCGGTCTGCCGGTTTCCGTGAACGGCGAGACCTCGTACCCCGTGGGGCCGGAGGAATTCTACGCGTACATGGAGCGCTTTGCGGAGAAAGGCGCGGCGATTCTCGGCGGCTGCTGCGGCACGACGCCGGAGCATATCCGACTGCTTGCAGAACGCCTGAAAAACAAGCCGGTGAAGGAACGTCACATTGAAAAGAAGACGGTGGTGTCCTCGTACACGCACACGGTGACGTTCGGTGCTCGGCCGATTTTGATTGGCGAGCGCATCAACCCGACGGGCAAGCCGCGATTAAAGCAGGCTTTGCGCGAAGGCGATTTGGAATATCTGTGCCGTGAGGGCATTGCGCAGACGGAGCACGGCGCGGACATTCTGGACGTGAACGTGGGTCTGCCGGAGCTTGACGAGCCCGCGGTGATGGAAAGGGCCATCATCAACTTGCAGAGCGTGACGAACACGCCTTTGCAGATCGATACCTCGAACGTGGAGGCCATGGAGCGCGCGCTGCGTATTTATAACGGCAAGCCGCTTGTGAACTCCGTGAACGGCAAAGAGGAATCGCTGCACACGGTACTGCCGCTTGTGAAAAAGTACGGTGCTGCGGTGGTTGCCTTGACGCTCGACGAAAAGGGCATCCCGGCTTCTGCTGCGGAGCGTGTGGCGATTGCGGAGAAGATTTTGAAAACGGCGGAAAGCTACGGCATCGACCGCAGCGACGTGATTATTGACACGCTTGCAATGACGGTGAGCACGGGCGCGGATAACGCGATTATCACGCTCGATGCGCTTGACACCATCCGCCACAAGCTCGGCGTGCATACGGTGCTGGGCGTTTCCAATATTTCGTTCGGTCTGCCGCGCCGCGAGCTGGTGACCTCCACGTTCTTCGCGATGGCGATGCAGCGCGGATTAAGCTCCGGTATCATCAACCCGCTGAGCGACGAGCTGATGAAGGCGTACCGCTCGTTCTGCGCGCTGATGGGCATAGACGTGGGCTGCAAGGCGTATATCGAAGCGTATGCGAACACCACGGCGGCGCCGGACGTGCGCACGGGCGCCGCGCAGCAGAGCGCAGGCGGGTCTGCCGAAAGCGTTTCGCTGCACCGCGCCATTGTGAAAGGCCTGCGCGAGCAGGCGGGACAGCTGACGGACGAGATGCTGAAAACGACGCCGCCGCTGGAAATCATCAACGGTGAGCTTATCCCGGCGCTCGACGAAGTGGGGCAGGGCTTTGAGAAAAATACGGTGTTCCTGCCGCAGCTTCTCATGAGCGCAGACGCAGCGAAGGAAGCGTTTGAGCGCATCAAGCAGAATCTTGCGAAAAAGGGCATTCAGGAGGAAAAGAAGGGTACCATCATCCTTGCGACCGTGAAGGGCGACATTCACGATATCGGCAAGAACATTGTGAAGGTGCTGCTCGAAAACTACGGCTTTGACGTACTCGACCTCGGTAAGGATGTGCCGCCGGAGATCATTGTGCAGACGGCGATCGAGAAAAACGTGCGCCTTGTGGGGCTTTCTGCCCTGATGACGACGACGGTGGAGAGCATGGCGGAGACGATCCGCCAGCTGCGCAAAGCGCATGACTGCAAGGTCATGGTGGGCGGCGCGGTGCTGAACCCCGAGTACGCTAAGGAGATTGGCGCGGATTTCTACTCCAAAGATGCGATGGGCAGTGTGCGCTACGCGGAAAAGCTGTTTAACGGCGAAGTGTAAAAACAATCAGAGCATAGAAAAAGGACGGCAGTTACGCTTAACTGTCGTCCTTTTGTACTGTGCAAAATTATCTGCGGTTTGTAAACCACACGTCGATCTCATCGGGTATGGGGGTCTCAAAAAGCGTGAGAACTTTTTGCAGCAGGCCGCTGTCTACGGCGTAGTCGGTCGTTTCACCGGCGGCAACGGCAGCGTTGCGCGCTTCAATGTTTTTCGCCCAGTCTGCATCGGAAATGTCGATGTAGTGCCACTCGAAGTCGATGTCGGCATTTTTGTAGTAGGCGGAAACATCTGTGCGCTCTTTGCGGCTCCAGAAGCCCCAGTCTAAAATGACATTGCAGCCCGCGCGGGCGATGTCCACGGCTTTTTTGTGGAGATATGCTTTGATGTCCGCGCTGATCGCATCGCGGCGGTCGCCGAGGTCATGGTGGAAGAGGTCGTTTTCAATCTCATCGCAGGAGAGCACCACAGCGTGTTCTTTTTCCTTGAGCTGCCGGGTATAAAAGCCCTTGCCGCTGCAGATTTTGCCGCAGATCAAAAATACTTTTGCCATGCTTTTTTTACATTACTCTTTGCCGTTCCAGCAGTAGGTGCAAAGGCAATCTGCGTCGATGCCGACGGACTCCATCATATCGTCGAGGCGGTGGTAGTGAAGGGAGGTGAAGTGCAGCTTTTCGCCGATCTTCTCCACCATCTTCCGGTACTTCTCGCTGTCCGGGTCGGCATATTCTTCAAGCGTGGCGCGGTCGGGGTCGCAGCCCTCAAGCTCTTTAATGACGCGGCGGGTGATGAGCTCCATTTCGGACGTGGAGCGGGAGAAGTTTAAGTATTTGCAGCCGAAGAGCAGCGGCGGGCAGGCGGGGCGAATGTGCACTTCTTTTGCGCCGCTTGCGTAGAGGAACTCGGTCGTTTCGCGCAGCTGTGTGCCGCGCACGATGGAGTCATCGATGAGCAGGAGGCTCTTGCCCTCGATGAGGTCATGCACCGGGATGAGCTTCATTTTGGCGATGAGGTCGCGCTTGCTCTGGTGCGTCGGCATGAAAGAGCGCGGCCATGTGGGCGTGTATTTGATGAACGGGCGGGAGAACGGTACGCCGGACTCGTTGGCATAGCCGATGGCATGCGCGATGCCGGAATCCGGTACGCCGGCGACAATATCGGGGTGGACGTTATCGCGGCGGGCGAGCGCGCGGCCGCAGTTATAGCGCATGCTCTCGACGGAGATGCCCTCGTAGCTGGAGGACGGGTAGCCATAGTAGACCCACAGGAACGTGCAGATCTTCATTTTTTTGCCGGGGGCGACGAGCGTTTGCACATGGTCGGCGTCGAATACGACAACTTCGCCCGGGCCGAGCTCGCGCAGGTCGTGGTAGCCGAGGTTTAAATACGCGAAGCTTTCAAAGCTTGCGCAGTAGCCGTCTTCCTTTTGGCCGAGCACGATAGGGGTGCGGCCGAGTTTATCGCGTGCTGCGTAAATGCCGCGCGGTGTCAGGACGAGCATACTCAAAGAACCGTCGACGACCTCCTGCGCGTAGCGAATACCGTCGATGAAATTCTCTTTCTGGTCGATGATAGCGGCGACGAGCTCTGTGGGGTTCACTTCGCCGTTTTGCATCTCAAAGAAATGCGTGCCGCGCCCGATGATGTCCTCTACGATCTCATTGGCGTTATTGATCTTGCCGATGGTCGTAATGGCGAAGGTGCCGTGATGCGAACGCACCAAAATCGGCTGTGCTTCATAATCGGAGATGCAGCCGATGCCGAGCGTGCCGTGCATAGATTGCGATTCCGTTGTAAACTTCGTGCGGAACGGAGCGTTTTCAATGTTGTGAATGGCCTTGTCAAAGCCGGTCTCCGGGCTGTAAACCGCCATGCCCGCGCGGCGTGTGCCGAGGTGGGAGTGGTAATCAATGCCGAAAAAAAGGTCGAAAACGCAGTCAGTCTGCGATGCTGCGCCGAAAAAACCGCCCATAAAATAGATCTTCCTTTGCTGAAAAATTGAAGGGGCAGTACCGCGGGGAATTTATGCGGTATTGTCCAAAACTCTTTTATTATAACAAAAATCGCGTTATCCGAAAAGAGACACAAAAGAAAAAGACCGCCGAAATTTCGGCAGCCTTTTTGTAAAGGATAACAGAATTTTTTACAAGATGGGTTCTTTTGCCTGAATGGATCTTGCGTGCAGCGCAAAAATCTCGTGGCGGCGGTCTGTGCCGAAGATGTGCTGCTTGTCGTACTCGGTGCTGAAGCCGACGATGTAAATGACGAGCAGGCCGGTTTGCGGCCACAGCATGGAGATATCCAAAAGCCCGTGCAGCAGAACGCAAACGATGACGGAGACCGTGAGGGCGTAGCGCTGGTGGCACTTGTGGCTGCGGTGCAGGCGGATAATCTTGCCGACATTGATGGCAAAGTAACCGAGTAAGACCGCCGTACCCACAAATCCGAAGTCCATGAGGAGCTCCAAAAGCAGGTTGTGCGAATGCTTTGCGATGCTGTATGAGCCGTAGAGGTCATGGATGCGCGCGTATGTATTGTAGCCGCGGCCGAACCACGGGGCGTCCATAATACTGCCGATGGCGCCCGACCAGATGCTCATGCGTTTTGCAAAATCGTGCCGGATGAGATTGATGCGCGGGAGGAAATCGAGCGATTCACCGAACAGAACGAGCGTGAGCAAAATGCCAAGCATGGTGAAAAGGTACACGGAAAGCCACTTCTTCTTGCCACAGAACCACAGCATGACAGGGCAGACGATGAGCAGCACCATGAAAGTGGTGCGGCATTCGGTGAGCTCGAGCGCGATAAGATTCAACGGAATCAGGGCAGCGTATATACCGCGCAGCGGCGTGTCTTCGCTTTTTACGATGTTGTAGATGCAGAAGAGCACGACGAGCGAAATGTAAAACGCATAGTAATTGGGGTTTGTAAAGATGGAGTTATACCGCGCACCGTAAACCCACTCCATGCCGAGCGCGCGCTGAACGAGCGCGATAAGGAGGCAATAGGGGCTCATGAGGCAGACAAAAGATAAAATGAGGCGGAACGCGCGCTGGGTCATCGTATAGGTGACGAAAATGACGGCGATGAATGCGAACACCATAAAAACGCCGAGCAGAATATCCGTTACGGTGCCGCCTGAGAAAATCGTGACGAGTAGGGAGAGCACCCAGAAAGCCGAAAGAAAAAATAAATCCTGTTTACGGCGGAAAAAAACGAAACTCTGCTTCGTGGCGGCAATGTAAAACGGCAATAAAAGCAGCGCCAGCATCTCGGCATAGACGGTGAGGAAAATGGAAGCCGTTAAAACGAGCAAAACCTTTTCGTTTGGGGTAAGCTCTAAAAATCCCTTTTTCAGTGCTCTGAACACTTGCAGATAAATGCACCTCCTGTGGACCGCGGCCGTATACCGTGATCCGGTAAAACCGTTTCAAGAAATTACGAAATCATAAAAATCCAAATCATGTGCGTACATGAAAACACTTATATAAATAAGAAATACCCCGGCGCGGATTACTATTTTAGCGCAACTTTTCTGGATTTACAAGGGCTTTTGCAGCTTTTTTGCATTTATAAAGAGATTTGTAAGATTTGATTTTAAAACTGAACAGAAGATTTACATAAGGCGCAAAACTTTGTTGAAGTTGCACAAGGTTTGTCTGCACAACTTGAACAATGCGCTGTATTGAAATGGGCATGACAGGCGTGCTATAATACGAAATATAAAGGGTGCGCGTTTGCCGCCCGAGGCTTAGGAGGCTGCTTTCAGATCCATGGATATACGAGTCTTGCAGTATTTTCTGGCTGTTGTGCGTGAGGAGAACATCACGAAGGCGGCACAGCTTTTACATATCACACAGCCCACACTTTCCCGCCAGCTGATGGGGCTGGAGCAGGAGCTTGGCGTGAAGCTGTTCAGCCGCAACAACCACAGCATCACGTTGACGGAGGAGGGGATGTTATTCCGCCGCCGCGCAGAGGAAATCGTGACGCTTTCCGAAATGACGAAGCGGGAATTAAAGCAGGAGGCAATGCTGACCGGCGAAATTTCCATCGGCAGCGGCGAGTACCACGGCTCCTGCCATCTTTCCGGCATTCTGGCGGCGTTTCGCGCCGAACACCCGAACGTGACGTACAGCATTTATAGCGGCAACTCCGATAACATTAAGGAGCGCATTGAACGCGGCACGTTGGACATCGGCTTGCTGTTGGAGCCGGTGGAAATCAGCAAGTATGATTTTCTGCACTTCCCGGTGCCGGAAACGTGGAACGCGCTGGTGCGGTCGGATTCGCCGCTGGCGCAGAAGCCGTATTTGACGCCACAGGACATTGTGCCGTACCCGGCGGTGTTTTCGCGCCGGGATCAGATCCGCAGTGAGATTGTGAACTGGTTCGGCGACAGCGCGGACCGGCTCAACATTATCGCGCACGGCGATTTGCAATACAACATGGCCTCGGTCATTCGCCGCGAAAACGGCGTGCTGTTCACGCTGAAGCTCGACCTGCAGCATAACGGCCTGAAATTCGTGCCGCTGCAGCCGCCGATCCGCGCCGCGACGGTGCTCGTTTGGAAAAAGAACCGTGTGCTCTCACCGCTGACGAACGCGTTTCTCGATTTTGCGAAGAAATACATTTCCGGCATGGAGAAGGATAAAAAATAGGTATTGGACATTCTTTTGATGGTTTAGTATACTGAAAGCAAGAAATCACGAATTTTTATAGAAAAGGGGAAGACACATGGAATACGTAAAACTCGGCAACTCTGACCTGCATGTTTCGCGCATTTGCCTTGGCTGCATGGGCTTTGGCGAAGCGGCCGCAGGGCAGCACCGCTGGACGCTGGATGAGGAAAGCTCCAACGAGATCATCAAAGCGGCGCTCGAGAACGGCATCAACTTTTTTGACACGGCGATGAGCTACCAAGGCGGCACGAGCGAGATGTTTGTCGGCCATGTGCTGCGCGATTTTGCCCGCCGCGAGGATGTGGTGCTGGCGACGAAATTTGAGCCGCGCACCGACGAGGAGATTGCAAACGGCGTGACGGGGCAGCAGCACGTGAAAAACTGCCTCGATGCAAGCCTGAAGCGTCTCGGTATGGACTACGTTGATCTGTACATCTGCCACATGTGGGACTATCGCACGCCCATTGAGGAGATTATGGAGGGGCTGAACGACGCGGTGAAGGCCGGCAAGGTCCGCGCCATCGGCATCTCGAACTGCTATGCGTGGCAGCTGGCGCAGGCGAATTACTACGCCCGTATGCACGGCATGGCGGAGTTTGTGTCCGTTCAGGGGCATTATAATCTCATTTTCCGCGAGGAGGAGCGCGAAATGGCGCCGTTCTGCAAGGCGGAGAACATTGCGATGACGCCATACAGTGCACTCGCCGCAGGGCGGCTCTCGAGACGCCCGGGTGAGAGCTCCAGGCGCCTTGAGGAAGACAACTACGCGAAATTTAAGTACGACAAGACCGCCGAGACCGACGGTGTGATCATTGACCGTGTGGCGGAGCTGGCCGAGAAGCGCGGCTGTACCATGACGGAGATCTCCCTCGCGTGGCTGCTGACGAAGGTTGCGTCGCCCATCTGCGGCGCAACGAAGCTTTCGCACATCACGGGGCTTGTGAACGCCGTTGAATTGAGGCTCACCGCTGATGAGATTGCATACCTTGAAGAGCCCTACGTGCCGCACGCGTTGGTCGGCGTGATGGCGCAGAACCATGGATGATTTGGAGACGCCGTGTATTTCACTGCCCGCAGGGCAATTTCACATACCGAAGGGATTCGTTTCATTGAAAAAAGGACCTTGCAAAATGCAAAGTCCTTTTTTCTGGTGGAGGAGGGTGGATTCGAACCACCGAAGCTAGAAGCAGCAGATTTACAGTCTGTCCCCTTTGGCCACTCGGGAACTCCTCCATATACAGAGCTGCGTAAACGCAAACTCATATTATAAAAACGGGAAACCCGTTTGTTGCAAGACGAACACACTGCTCGCTTGAGACAATCGTTATTATAATACATCGGTGTGCAAAAGTCAACCCTGTTTTTGCGAAAATTTGTGTTTTTCCGCGGGAAAAGACTTTGCGGTTCTGGTTTGGCTTGACATCATCGCTTTAGGGCGGTATACTGTATTTATTGCGGCAGGAAGCTGCGGGGGCGTTGAAGCGCCGGATCTTTTTTTATAGGATTAAATTGTGCCAGCGGAGGCGCGCGGACTGTATGGGGTTCGTGCGCCTTTTTGATTTTAGGAGGAATCTGCATGAAGACTTTGTATTTTGACTGCGGCATGGGTGCGGCGGGCGACATGCTTTCGGCGGCGCTTTTAGAACTGTTTGACGACAAACAGGCAGTGCTCGACGAGTTGAACGCGCTCGGTATCCCCGGTGTGGAATTTAAGGCGGAAGTGAGCACGAAATGCGGCATCAACGGCACGCATCTTTCCGTTACGGTGAACGGCGAGGAGGAAGAAAGCGCTGACGTGCACGACCACGAACATCACGCTCACGACCATGTACACGAACATGAGCATCACCACGACCACGAACACGAACATACGCATGAGCATGAACACGACCACGGGCATCACCACCACAGCAGCATGGCGGATATCGAGCATATCATCGGGCATCTGCCGTTGGAGAATGCGGTGCGTGCAGACGTGATTGCGGTGTATAAGCTCATCGCGGAAGCGGAGAGCCATGCGCACGGCATGCCGGTTTCGGAGATCCACTTCCATGAAGTCGGTACGATGGACGCGGTGGCGGACATTACGGCGGCGTGCTTGCTCATCCGCAAGCTTGCGCCGGAGAAGATTGTTGCGTCACCGGTGCATGTAGGCGCGGGAAAGGTGCGCTGTGCACACGGTGTGCTGCCTGTTCCGGCCCCGGCTACGGCGTATATTCTGCGCGACGTGCCGATCTACGGCGGGCGCATTCAGGGTGAGCTCTGCACGCCGACGGGCGCGGCTTTGCTGAAGCACTTTGCGACAGCGTTCGGCGATATGCCGGTTATGCGCGTGCAGCGCGTGGGTTACGGCATGGGCAAGAAGGACTTTGAAGTGGCAAACTGTGTGCGCGCGATGCTGGGCGAAACCGGCGACGGCGCGGACTCCGTTTACGAGCTGAACTGCAACATCGACGATATGACCGCCGAGACGATTGGATTTGCGGCGGAGAAGATTCGCGAGGCGGGCGCGGTGGAGGTCTTCACGACCGCCGTTATGATGAAGAAAAACCGCCCCGGCACGCTGCTGACGGTGCTGTGCCGCGAGGCGCAGAAGAAGGCCGTTGTGCAGGCGATTTTCAAACACACGGCGACCATCGGCATCCGCGAGACGCTGTGCCGCCGCTATGTGCTGACCCGCACGGAGGAGACGGTGGAGACCGCCCTCGGCCCGGTGCGCCGCAAGGTGTCTTCCGGTTACGGCGTGCAGCGCGCGAAGTTTGAGCACGATGACCTGGCGGCGCTCGCCGAGAAAAGCGGGTTGAGCCTCACGGAAGTGATGGAAAAGATTGATAGATAAAATATAAAGGTTTATGGGCCTCGCGTTTTGCGGGGCTCTTTTTCTGTGTGCGGCAAAACTTGCAAAAGTGTTGCAAAGGAACTGCAAAAACTGTACGGTTTATATTGAAACAGCGGGGCGGGTGTGGTATGCTCTGGGCGTAGGAAGGTTACACAAAACCGAAAGGAGCATTGGCTATGAAACGGACGTTAAGGACGAAAATCTGGTGTGGTGTGTTGGTAGTTGCGTGCGTCAGCGGCGTGGCCTTTGGCGTTGCAAATTTGCCGCGTGTGCAGGCAGAGGCGGTCTCCGGCGGCGTGGAGGTCACGGAGGCACCGGGGAATGAAGCAGTAGTTTCGGAAGAAAGCAAAGCGGAGGTGCCGGAGATCTCTGAAAATCCCGAAATCTCCGAAGTATCTGAAACGGCGGAGGTATCTTCTGCGAAAGAAGAATTTGAATCGCATTTTACAGCGGATGAAAAACTGGATTTCTCCAAGATACCGAAAATCGTTCGCACGGAAGACGGGAGCATTTCAATTGAAAACGGCGACGGCAGTTTTGATGCAGAGAATGACCCGTACTTTTCTGCATCGAGCATTTACGGCGGTAAAAATGTGAAAGTCACGATCAAAGACGTGCATATGTCCAATAAACTTGAATATGGCCTTACGCCAGCGGATAACGACTGCTTTGTTCCGTGGTGGATTAATGGTGGTTACCCGTGGCTGGAGACCTGCGAGCTGAACGAAGACGGCACGCTTTCTTCGCCGCATTATGCGTTTGCGTATGTCACAATCGGCTTTGAGAACACCGGAGATGAAGCGACGGGATTCCTTTCCGGGGAATACGCCATGGGACAGTATGACACAGACGGCTGCCCTTTGGATATGTCCGAGTGCACGACCGACAAGCGAGAGCTGATCAACGGCATTGCAGAAGTTCCGATGAATGCGGAAGACCCGAACAAGACCGGGAATATTCTGTTGGAGCCGGGTCAGACAAGAGAGCTTGTCTTCATATATCTTTTGTCTGACGAGAGCGTCTATGTGCGCACAGATGATGAAGCCGCTGAAAGAGACGGTGTGAAAAATTACATTGAGATCGTAGAAAACTACTTTATCGACGCCTATACGGAAACCGATTGCCGATATACAATCGATGTCAACAGCGGTTTGGGCCCGTTTGTGCACTATGACGTGAGCGACATTGTGAATGATTTCTTTACGGAGCACAAATAATTTTGATGGGAAGGCCCGGCTTTTGCCGGGCTGTTTCCTTGTGTTTCTGTGGTTTTGCGGAGAAAAAGGAAATTTTCAAATTTTTTCATTTTAGAGTTGACAGAACGGCGCGAAATTGCTATAATATTAAAGCTATATGACTCATTAGCTCAGTTGGCAGAGCACTTGACTTTTAATCAAGGTGTCCGGAGTTCGAATCTCCGATGGGTCACCAAGCGCGTTTTACGCGCTATGCGCTGGTGTAGCTCAGTTGGTAGAGCAGCTGATTTGTAATCAGCAGGTCAGGGGTTCGAGTCCGTTCACCAGCTCCAGTTGATTAAAACTGAGAACATTTTGTTTTCGTTTTTCTATATATTTATTGAGTTCGGCACGGACTCGAACCCTGAGAGGGTTTCGGCGTTAAGAAAACTTTCCAGTGGAAAGTTTTTAGCCGGAAGCGGCGCAGCAGCTATGCTGCAAGCCGTGAAGACGCGCAAGCGGCTTCGTCCGTTCACCAGCTCCAGTTGATTAAAATTGAGAACATTTTGTTTTCGTTTTTATATATTGTTTCCGAGTGTTTTGCTTGGCAGCAATAAACAGAACTTGTTTCTGTTTTTATAATATGAGTTTGCGTTTACGCAGCTCTGTATATGGAGGAGTTCCCGAGTGGCCAAAGGGGACAGACTGTAAATCTGCTGCTTCTAGCTTCGGTGGTTCGAATCCACCCTCCTCCACCATAGAAGAAACCTCTTTTGTCTACCAAGACAAGAGAGGTTTCTTTGTCTGCGCCTGTAGGCGAAACAAAACTTCTGGTTCTACCAGGGTTAGTGCTAGAATATAAATAGTACAAGCCAAAATGAGAAATTCCAAATACACATAAGCATGGTACAATAGAGACAAGCTGAAGGGGGATCTCATATGGCAAAGCAACATGACAAACAATTTAAACTTGATGCAGTCCAATACCTATCAGGATCACAAAGATCTCGGAGTACGTGGATGTGCAGAAAATCTCGGCATCGGATACAGCACATTAACAAAGTGGCTGAAAGACTTCCGTGAATCAGGTGATATTCCTGTTCGTGGTTCTGGTAATTATAAACAAAGCCAGAACTTGCCGAAATATCGATCAACCATTAATCATTCACTCAGATCGTGGGAGCCAGTATGTTGCAAAGGAATATAAAAAAGCAAACGAAAACATGCAGCGCAGCTACTCGAAGAAAGCATTTCCGTGGGATAATGCGTGCATGGAATCCTTTCATTCTATTCTCAAGCGTGAATGGCTCAATCGCTTTAAAATTCGCGATTACAAGCAGGCATATCGGTTGATTTTCGAATATCTGGAAGCTTTTTACAACACGAAACGAATTCACCGTCATTGCGACTTTATGTCACCAGATGAATTCGAGCGATTATATAAAAGAGCACACATTACGGCGGAGCTGCTGGCAGGTTGAATTTGGGAGAAATTTCTCATTTTAACTTGTACTAAATCTTGACATAAGACCAATCAGAATGAAAATGAGCTTGCAAATATAGGGATGCTGTAGTATAATAAATTCGTATAATTTGGGAAATTTTTGAGTGTTTTAAGTATGGATTATATAACCGTCAATTAAAAAAACGGAGGTTTTGAGATGCTTACTCAGATTGAAAATTTTGTGTCTCCTACTGCACAAAGATATATGCCGATAAAACGAGTGCTGGATGTATTGCTGTCTGGATGTGGGATTTTGATATTATCTCCAATATTAGGAATAGTAGCTTTGGCTATAAAATTGGAGTCACCAGGGCCTGTTATTTTTAAACAAAAGCGATTTGGAAAACAAAAGCGATTTGGAAAAAATAAAGAATTTTTTGAAATTTATAAGTTTCGTTCTATGCGTACAGATACACCAAAAGATTTGCCTACTCATTTGTTAAATGATCCAGACCGTTTTATTACTAAAACTGGTCGATTTATTCGTAAGACAAGTTTAGATGAATTGCCCCAGCTCTTTAATATTTTTTCAGGAAAAATGTCGGTTATAGGTCCCAGGCCGGCTTTGTGGAATCAAGGAGATCTTATTGCTGAACGCGATAAATATCACGCAAATGATATTCGACCGGGACTGACAGGTTGGGCACAAATTAACGGAAGAGATGAATTAGAAATTCCGGTGAAGGCCAAGTTTGATGGGGAATACGTAAGGAAAATGAGCTTCCTGTTCGATTGTAAGTGTTTCTTCGGCACGGTTACATCTGTTTTAAGGCATGATGGCGTGGTAGAGGGTGGTACAGGTACGCTTGAAAAGGAGAAAAAGAAGGATTCATGAAAAAAATTCTCATAACAGGGGCGAACAGCTATATTGGAACCTCTTTTGAAAAGTATATGTCACAGTGGTTGGATGAGTATCAGATCGATACGCTTGATATGATAGATGGCTCATGGAGAGAAAAAAACTTTAATGGATATGACTGTATCTATCATGTAGCGGGAATTGCTCATTCCGATAATGGAAGAATTAGCGTAGAAAAATCAAAATTGTATTATGCCGTGAATACAGATCTTACTGTAGAAGTCGCTAAGAAGGCTAAGCTCGAGGGAGTGAAACAGTTTATATTTATGAGTTCCGCCATTGTTTATGGTGAGAGTGCGCCTATTGCCAAGAAGAAAGTCATTACAAGGGAAACGCCAGTATCGCCGGCTAACAGCTATGGTGATAGCAAAGTACAAGCGGAAAAAGGAATTTGGGTTTTAAATGATGAGAATTTTAGAGTTGTGATTCTTCGTCCTCCTATGATTTATGGTCCTGGAAGCAAAGGAAATTATCCCATTCTTGCCAAACTTGCGTTAAAATTGCCAGTGTTTCCAAAGGTAAATAATGAACGCTCAATGCTCTATATCGGAAATTTGATGGAGTTTGTACGTTTGATGGTGAAAAATGAAGAACAAGGTATTTTTTGGCCGCAAAACAAAGAATATTCCAACACAACAGAGTTAGTAAAGTTGATTGCTCAGGCTCACCAAAAAACAATAGCGATCATTCCAGAGGTTACTTGGGCGCTAAAGCTTTTAAGTCGTGTTACGGGTTTGGTGAATAAAGCGTTTGGCAGCTTGTGCTATGATCACGAGATTAGCACATATAAAGAGGAATATTGCTTAACAAGTTTAAAGGATTCTATTTGGATTACGGAGAAGAGAATATGAAACGGGCACTTGTATATGCTTCGGTTGCATCTATGATTCAACAGTTTAATATGGATAATATTCGTCTTTTGATAGATAGTGGTTATCAGGTTGATGTAGCTTGCAATATGAAAGAAGGAAGTACGATTTCCGCTGAAAAAGTTCAGGCGATGGAAATGCAGCTTCAAAAAATGGGATGTAGAGTATGTCACATTCCGATTCCTCGGAGAATTACAGTTTTAAGTGGGATTATACAATCTTTTACTATGACACGAAAGCTTCTGAATTCTGAAAACTATGATTTGATCCACTGCCATTCTCCTATTGGCGGAATGGTCTGTCGATTGGCAAATCGTTGTAGCCATAGCTATAAGAATACAAAAATGGTGTATACGGCCCATGGCTTCCATTTTTACAAAGGAGCGCCTCGGAAAAATTGGATTTTGTTTTATCCTATAGAGCGATTTTGCGGTAGATTTACAGATACCCTTATTACTATTAACAAGGAAGATTACGCCTTAGCAAAGCAAAAATTTCATTTGAAAAAAAATGGAAAAATCGAGTATGTACCAGGTATAGGAATAGATTTAAAATATATTACTGCTATGCCTGAAATAAAAGATGAGCTTCGAAAAGATTTGCATATTTCCAAAGGTGATATTATTTTGCTTTCAGTTGGAGAATTAAACGATAATAAAAATCACGTTGTAGTGATAGAAGCTATGTCACATCTTTCTTCAAATATACATTATGTAATTTGTGGCCAAGGCCCCAATAAAGATAAATTAGAAGTTCTGGCTGAAAATTTGAAGCTAAAACGGCAACTTCACTTGCTTGGATACTGCGATAATGTACCTAGTATCGTGAAATCTTGCGATCTTTTTGTATTCCCTTCTAAGCGCGAAGGATTGTCTGTAGCTTTGATGGAAGCAATGGCTTGCGGTAAAGCTGTTGCGTGTTCTAAAATTCGAGGAAATACAGATCTTATCGATGAAAAAGGTGGGGCTCTTTTTGATCCGAAAGATTCAGAGTCTTGTATGCTTGCCATAAAAGACTTGCTAAATAGAGATTTAACGGAGATGGGAAAGTATAATCGCAAAAAAGTAGAGGGATTTTCGAGAGAAAAAGTAGAAGATTGTATGAGAAAAATTTATTGTGAATAAAATTCTCAATTGTACTTTAAAAAGAGAAAAGAATGGGGAAATTTTGTTTGAAGGTATCGGTTATTATTCCGGCTTATAATGCTGAAAATACAATTAGTGCAGTGATAGAAGATTTATTAAGACAGAATTTTTTAAATATGGAGATTATTGTTGTCGACGATGGATCGACAGATAATACGGCTGCGATTGTACGGTCTTTTAATGAAAAACACATTCGTTTCATAAAAAAAGAAAACGGAGGTGTAAGTAGTGCACGAAACAGGGGAATTCAAGAAGCAAATGGAGAATATTTAATGTTTGCTGACGCTGATGATGGCTGTCCACCAGAGATGGTGCAGTTAGCTGTTGAAGCACTCGAAAAACAGAAAGTAGATTATTTGATAGCAGGTTACACAAAAGTTTATAAAGATAAAACCGTAAAAAGTTTACCAGGAAGCGTAGCGTTCTTTGGTGATGAAATTCGAAACAACCTGAGTAGCATTCTTTCTAATAATTTGAATTGTGTATACGCAAAAGTGTATAAGTTGGATATACTGCGAAAATATCATATTAGATTTGATGAAAAGCTTCCGTTAGGTGAAGATTTTAATTTTAATTTAGAATACTTATTAAGTGTTTCATCGATGGCTTACCTTAACAATTCGCTATACTATTATCTTGCGGATAACAGTATGGCAACAACTATTTACAGGAAAAATTTTTATACTCATCGCCAAGAATCTTTAGAAAAAATGAATAACACTCTTGCTGCCCATAATTTACAAAATCCAATGAAAGAAGTTTTACAAGTAAAAATGTTTTTTGCAGCAGTCTTTAACATTCAAAAAAAGCAATGCCCTATGCCTTTTTTTGAAAAAACAAGTACGATTAAAGAATTAAAAGCAGATTTGTCTTTGTGTTCTAAGAAAAGACTTCGTGGAAGATACAGAGTATTATATGAAATTGGATGTTATTTACCTTGTGGGATATTATATGCTTTTTGTAAGCTTATTCACAAAACAATGAGGGTCTTGCCAGAAAATATACGTGGAATTAGTGTGTAAAAGAGGAGGAAAATATAATTATGAGAGTAATTACATGTACCAGTTATTATGGTACAGGTTCCAGCGCAGTTACGGATTATGTAACTGAATTTGAAACAGTGAAAAGTTTAGGAGAATATGAGATCCGTATTTTGCATGATATGGACGGTGTGACCGATTTACAGTATCATTTAACAGAAAATCATAATCGTCATAATTCCGGTCATGCAATTAAACGATTTAAAAAGTTAGTGGATTTTTATGCTGGAAATCGTTTGGCTTCTCGTTATGAACCCTTTTTTCAAAACCGATGGAGAGAGATTTCCTATAAATACATCAATTCATTGGTCGACTTTTCATATCGCGGTTGGTGGCAGTATGATCTTTTAGATAAAGGTGAAAAATACTATTATTACAAAATGATGTTAAATAAATTTTACAAGTTGACAATCGGTCGTAATAATTCTCATGTATTGAATGTACTGCCAAAGGAAATTACATATTGTGGCCATCCTACGAAGGAAGCTTTTTTAGAAAAAACCAGAAACTATGTTGCAGAATTAATGGAGGCGGCTAACCCGGAAAACGCACCGATGTTAATGGTTGACCAATTAGTACCTTCATCGGAGATTTGGAGGTATTTGCCCTTTTTTGACGATATTAAAGTGATTGTTGTTGAACGAGATCCGAGAGATTTATATATTCTGGAAAAATATCAATGGCAATGCAGAATTATACCTACAGATGATGTAGAAACTTTTTGTAAATGGTATAAGTATACACGGGCACATCGAAAAACAGAAGTTTTTAATCCTGAAAAAGTTAAATTGATTCAATTTGAAGATTTGATTTATCGCTATGATGAGACTACAACTGATTTGTGCAATTTCTTAGGATTGAACGAGAAAGATCATAAGTTTCCAAAGCGACATTTGGATCCATCTAAATCTATTGAGAATACGCAACTATGGAAACGATATGACATTGGTTCAAATTTAAAATTTATTGAACACGAGCTTGCAGAATATCTGTATGATTATGATACAGTGTTAGGGGGAGCCAAATGAAAAAAGCAAAATCGTTGGTTTTGGGGATGTTTAGCCCAGATGCCTTTCGAATTGTGTTTTTATTCATGAGTCTTCTGGGAGTTTGTCCGGTAGTAGCCCCAACGATAGAACCGTATCTAAAATTGCTGCATGTATATGCATTAGGCGTTCTTGTTATAGATTTTGTTAGCGAAAGAAGAATATTCCGAAACAAGGGAAGAGCTATATTAGTCATTTTTGTTCTCTCGTATTTAATTACGATGCTTACTAATCGAAATTTATTTGGCTTTTCTTATTTATCAAACTTTTGCTATTATGTGGAATGTTTATCATTGGTGTATTCTTTTGGAAGACGAAGTGATGACAGAAATACAATTGTTGAACGACTGATTGCTGTTGTGATCTCATGTGTGAATTTGATAAATATATGGATGTTTTTTGCTAAATTTCATATTTATATCCCTGAGCGTGGATATTTAGGAATGTTCCCTGATGAAAACCGATTAGCCGGTTTATTTGGTAATCCCAATGTTCTTGGTATGGTTTGTTTAGGGGGGATAGTGCTCAGCTTGATCTGTGCTGCAAATGAAAAAAAGCAGAGTTGGAGAATTTTTTATTTGGTTTTATGTTTTGTAAATTATATTACATTGCTTTTGGCTAATTCACGGACGCAAATTTATTCTGTAGCGATAATGGGTTTTGTAATTGTATTTGCGTTACTATTAAAGAATGAGAGAAATGTAAAGCAAATTTGTTTAGCAGTATTTTCTGGTTTGATGTGCATGGTCGTAGTAATATCCGGCGGTAGATTACTGCAATTGGGTATGTCGGCTTTAGATGTAAATTACGAATACTATGTCCTTAATATCAGCAATCAGAAAGATATTTTTCAAAATGAGCAAGAAGTACTTATTGCGGATAGTGAAGAATTCAATAGCAATCAAGAAGTTGAGCAAAAATCTGAGATAACTGTAGAACCGGGAGAAGAAGATGTACAAAAATCTGATTCAAATTTGAATGTTGAAACTATCGAACGAAGCGAAAGTAGTGGCTTCAATGGACGAATTGATTTGTGGAAAATAGGTTGGCAATTGTTCCTTGCGCGTCCTATTTTTGGTACGGGTATGGATAACCACGATAATGCTCTTCGTGATTTAGGAATGGAAGTTTTGCCTGTTCGAGGCAATTTCCATAATGTTTATTTAGAGGTTTTAGTAGATTTCGGTATAGTTGGGTTTGCTTGTTTGGTAATTTATCTTTTAACTATGTTATTGGACGTAGTTCGGCTTTTTCAATTTGGAGATGGCGACAATTGGATATTAAATGCAGTGCTGTTAGGTGCTGTAGTGGCCTTTTTAGTGGATGGCTTGGCAGATTCTACTCTGGTATCATCTCTTTATCCCACCGCGATTTTTTTCTGGATGACTGCCAGTCGATATGCATACTTTTTGGAACAAGAAAACACCCGCACAGGGCATTTTAAACCGGGAATTCTCTGTCGACTTACAGATAGTCTAACAGCAAAAATTCATCAGAAAGGATAATTTTTATGCTAAAGGTGTTACATTCTGTTTCACGAATGGATAGAGCGGGCCAAGAAACTTTTATCATGAATTTATTTCGAGCAATAGATCGAGAAAAAATACAATTTAATTTTCTTTGCTCCAGACGTGGAGAAGGAGATTATGACTCGGAGATACGGGCTTTAGGCGGTCAAATTTTTTACACTTCGGAAATAACAGCTCGAGGGCCTGCTAAACAAATTCAAAAGTTTAGGGTGCTTAAAAAGGCGTTGCGCCAACATCCGTGCGATGTTTATCATATTCATACTCACCATGCTATGGATGCTTTTCGAGATGCATTGGCAGCAAAAAGCAGCGGTATTCCTATTGTGGTAGTACACTCGCATAATACCAGCGCTCTTTATCATATAGGAGCACATAAAGTTTTTCGTTATTTGTTGGCTTTACTTCCAATTCGACGATTTGCTTGTTCAGAAGCAGCAGGACATTGGATGTTCCTTCGGAATAATTTTAGAGTTATTCATAATGGTTTGAATTTGGATGATCTTTATTTTCAGCCTGAATCTCGAGCTCGAGTTCGAGATGAAATGGGATGGAATGGCCAAAAAATTATTGGCCATGTCGGACGATTTAATGAGCAAAAAAATCATCGTTTTTTGATAAATGTTTTTGAAAAAATCCATAAAATGGATCAAACAACTCGGCTTGTATTAGTGGGGCAAGGAGAACTTGAATCGGAAATTCGCTCTTTAGTTCAGGAAAAAGGGCTGGAAGATGAAGTCGATTTTCTCGGCGTTCGCTCAGATGTACAAATATTATATCAAGGAATGGATTTACTCTTATTTCCGTCTCTTTTTGAAGGATTGAGCGTGGTGCTGGTTGAAGCACAAGCGTGTGATTTGCCATGTCTTGTTAGTGATACTAACTCTTCAGAAACGGCGATAACTAATCGTTTAACTATGTTGTCTTTGAAAGAGCCCCCGGAGATTTGGGCGCAAAAGGCGTTGAAATTATTGTATGCATCTAAACCGAGAGAGGATAATCGGGAAGTCCTTCGTAAAGCCGGATATGATATTCGAACTTTAGCAGTGAACTTAGAAAAAATCTACAAAGGACAGTAAAGAAAATATTATGAAAAAAGTTTATATACTTATCAATCATTTCCAAGTTCAAGATGGCGTAGCCAGAACGGCGGTAGGATTAGCCAATGAATTGGCAAAACGTAATGATGTTGAGGTTACCCTGCAGTCTCTGTTTAAATTTGAACCAGAGATGAAAAAGTGGTTACTGCCCCAAGTGAAAGTGAAACCTTTCTTTGGTTTCTATTTTCATGGGTTTGCTAAAATAGCAGACTTGATACCGGATGAAATATTTTATCGTTTGTTAGTAAAAGACCATTATGATATTGAAATTGGTTTTTGTATGGAAATGCCCGAAAAAATTATTGCTGCTTCGAATAATCGGAATAGCCGTAAATATGCATGGATACATGGTTATGATGAAGGATTAAAGCTATTAAGCACTTATCAAAAAATGGACAAAGTAGTTACAGTTTCTAAATGTAACGAAGAACGATTCCGTAAGGAAACGAACGGCATGATACCTGTGTGCTGCTGTCATAATTTAATTGATGACCATCGTGTTTGCACTATGGGTCAAGAGTTGATTCCTGTTATGAGAGGACCAGAGTTAACCTTTGTAGTTGTAGGAAGATTGGAACCGGGTAAAGGTGTCTTACGACTTATTGAGTGTTGCGGTCGCCTAAAACAGGAAGGTGAGCAGTTTGCGTTATGGGTTATTGGCGATGGAGAAGAACGTGAGAAATTAGAAAAACGTGCGGATGAGTTGGGACTTGGTGCTAATGTTCGCTTTTTGGGTGCACAGAGTAACCCTTATGCATATATAGCTAAAGCGGATATGTTGGTGTGTGCTTCATTTAAAGAAGGATACAGTACAGTGTGCGTTGAAGCTAATATGTTAGGTATACCTGTGCTTTCAACTTGTGTAGATGGAGCTCGAGAAATTGTGGATGATGCTCAAGCTGGCTTAGTTGTAGGGATGGATGACGACTCCTTGTATACTGGTTTGAAACAAGTTATTCAAAATCCTGAAAAAATTGAGAAGTGGAAAAAAATTATAAAAGGCACACGTAAAGTATTTTCTTATGAAAATAGAGCAACTGAATTGAATCAGCTTGATATTTGATAATTTTACAAAGGACAAATCAAATGAATCGCTTGGTAAACAATGCATCTTGGCTTATAGGATGCAAAATAGTACAGAATGTACTAAGTTTTATAATTTCCATGATGTCAGCACGATATCTTGGACCTTCTAATTATGGATTAATTAATTATGCAACTTCAGTAATTGCGTTTATTATTCCTTTTGCTACGTTAGGATTAACCAATATTCTTGTGCAGGAGATTATTTCCAAACCAGATGAAGAAGGAGAAATTTTAGGTACATCTTTGTTAACTTGTGTCCTAACTTCTTTGTTAGGGATGGGATCAGCTGTGTTGTTTACATTAGTGGCTAACCCCGGAGAAAAGGAAACAACGATGGTTGTCGCTTTGTACAGCACTATTTTAGTGGCACAAGCGTTGGAGATGATTCAGTATTGGTTTCAGGCAAAGTTATTATCTAAATACACTGCGATAGTTTCGTTGTCCTCTTATGTGGTCGTTTCTGCTTATAAAATTTATCTTTTAGCCACAGAAAAGAGCGTATATTGGTTTGCTTTATCCTATGCAATAGACTCCTTGATTATTGCTGTATTGTTATTGGGGTTCTATAAAAAACTCGGCGGACAAAAGTTGACAGCTTCGTATAAACGGATTCGAGCTATGTTTGCGAAAAGCAGGTATTATATTATTTCCAGCCTGATGGTGACGTTGTTCACCCAAATGGATAAGGTTATGCTTAAAGCCATGATTGATGATGCAACTACCGGAATTTATTCTGCTGCTATAGTTTGTGCCGGATTAAGCAGTTTTGTATTTACTGCAATCATAGATTCTTTTCGTCCGGTTATATTTGAAAACCAGCAATTGAGCAGAGAAGCGTTTGAGAGAAGTGTTAAGAAGCTATATAGTATAGTAATTTATTTGTCATTGGCACAATGTGTAGCTATTATATTGTTGGCCAATATTATTATATGGGTGACTTACGGCAACGAATATGCAGAAGCCGCTACAACCTTACGAATCGCTACATGGTACACTACTTTTTCCTATTTAGGAATGGTGCGGAATATCTGGATTTTAGCAGAAAACAAACAAAAGTATCTTTGGATTATTAATTTGTCGGGTGCACTAACGAATGCATTGCTTAATTCATTACTCATCCCGTCTATGGGGAGTAATGGCGCAGCAATAGCATCTTTAATAACTCAGATGTTTACTAATGTTATAATGGGTGTTTTAGTACGCCCTATTCGTCGGAATAATCGCTTAATGTTAGAAGCGTTGAATCCTAAGCTGCTTTTAGAGATGGCTGGGCAAATCAAAGGGGGAATTCGTAAATGAGAAAAATCGGTATGGATGAATTACGTCAGAAACAAATGGAAGTGTTGGACTATGTGTCAAGTTTTTGTGATCAGCAAGGAATTCGTTATTGGATAGAGGGCGGAACTCTGTTAGGCGCTATCAGACACAAAGGATATATTCCATGGGATGACGATATAGACATTGCTATGCTTAGGAAAGATTATGATTGGTTCCGCAAAGCTTTTCCAGAAAAAAATCAAAATTCTAAATTTGTGTTTCGCTGTGCTGAAGATGATCGTGATTGGCATTTGCCGTTCGGAAAAGTAATGGATATGGAAACATTATTTCTTCAGGATGGTCATGACTTGGGCATCAATATTGATATTTTCCCTATGGATGATGCTCCAGATGATGATCGGATTTTTGATCATATGTACAAAAAAAGGGATCGTTTAAAAGTATTGAATGCGGCTCAGCAGAACACAAATCCGCCTTCAGGTAATTTCTTGCGAAAAACTGTAGTTTATGGAATCCGAGTAATTCTACATTGTTTTCCTAAATATTATTTTATTCGAAAAATTGCAAAAAACGCTGTGAAGTATAACGGTAAAGGTTACGAATGCATAGGGGATTTTACGTCGGAAAGCCGAATGAAACATCTTAGTAAACATGTAGTTGATGAGCTAGTTGAGGTTCAATTTGAAGATCGTATTTATAAGGCTCCAAAGGGTTATGATAAATGGTTACGAGCGTGTTTTGGCGATTACATGAAACTACCGCCAGAAAAAGAACGCAAACGGCATACTTATGAAGCCTTTGTGAAAGAGGCAAAGGAGAATGTAAATGACTGAATATATTTTTCTTTTTTGATTTAGATTCTACAATCACCGCTAAAGAAATATTACCAGAGATTTCACAAATTGTAGGAAAAGAGCAAGAGATGCGGAATATGACAGAAAGCACAATGAAAGGGATAATTCCGTTCAAAAAGAGCTTTTTAAATCGGATATGAACAGCACCCCATTTGTTAGACAGTATGATATAATACTATCTAACAAGTGGGGTGTTTTGCTATGCCAAGCCTTGGTTTTGGAAGACGAGCGACGCCAGCGCAGAAAACGCAGGTAGTTCAGAAGCTAAGGCAAAAACACGCACTCAGTATTCTGCTCTCAATCGCTCAACTGCCCCGTGCCACTTTCTACTATCATTTGAAGCAGATGCAGAAAGAAGACAAATATGCATCTGTTAAGGAAGAAATCACAACGATTTACCACGAAAACAAAGGCCGGTACGGCTATCGCCGGATCACGGCAGAACTTCGCAAGCGTGAATTCTCCGTGAACCATAAGACTGTACAGCGGCTCATGAAGGAACTGGGATTAGTTTGCCGTGTCAGAATGAAGAAGTACCGTTCGTACAAGGGCGAAGTAGGCAAAATTGCACTGAATCTGTTAAATCGTGATTTCCATGCGGACAGGCCGAATCAGAAATGGGTCACGGATGTGACGGAGTTCAGCCTGTTCGGAGAAAAGCTCTATCTATCCCCGATTCTCGATCTGCACAGCAGCGATCTGATCAGCTATACCATCTCTGACCGTCCTGTACTCAGCATGGTAACCACCATGCTGGACGAGGCGTTTGCAAAAATTCCGACCGGAACAAACCTGATTCTCCATTCTGACCAGGGTTGGCAGTACCAACACAAACAATACCAACAGATGCTCCGGGAGAAAGGTGTTCGCCAGAGCATGAGCCGCAAGGGAAACTGTCTGGACAATGCTGTGATAGAAAATTTCTTTGGGCTGCTCAAAAGTGAGCTGCTGTATTTGCAGGAGTTCCGCTCCATGGAACACTTCAAACTGGAACTGATCGAATATCTAGATTACTACAACAACCGCAGGATCAAGGCAAAACTGAAGGGCTTGCCGCCTGCAATTCACAGACAGCAAGCCCTTTCGGCTGCTTGAACAATTTTTACTTCAGAATATTGTCTAACTTTTTGGGGTCACTTCAGGTGAACTTCGGAGCGCTTTTTTGAGCTTTAAACGGACTTGTAAGGCCGATGAGGAGACTTCGTCAACGTGGTAGGTATTTTGCACAGTGCCCTTGTAATTTTGTAGAAATCCGATTATAATATAACCAGAAATTTACTCTTTTAGGGGGAGTTTACCATGATTTTTGAAAATATGGATCGCATTATTTTTGCGGGGGATTCCGTGACGGATATGGGAAGCGCACAGCCGGTGGGCGAGGGCTTGTTTGACAACATGGGTCACGGTTATCCGCGCGTCATCGAGAGCCTTGTGACGGCGACTTACCCGGAGCTGAGCATTCGTTTTACGAACTCCGGCATCAGCGGCAATACGTCGAAAGACCTGCTTGCGCGCTATGAGCGCGACGTGCTTTCCTTGAACCCGCAGTGGGTGTCTATCTGCATCGGCATCAATGATGTGTGGCGGCAGTTTGATTCTCCGGCGCTCACCGACCAGGCGGTCGACCCGGTGGAATATGAAGAAAACCTGCGCACGATGATCGAACAGGCGAAAATGGTTGCGAAGGGCGTTATCGTCTGCACGCCGTACTACATGGAGCCGAACAAGAGCGACTTTATGCGTGCCAGAATGCAGGAATATGTGGACATCTGCGAACGCCTTGCCGAGGAATACGGCTGCCGTTTTGTGAACTTCCAAGCGGTGTATGACAAGTTTTTGCAGTATAAACACTCCTCGCTCATCGCATGGGACCGCGTGCACCCGAACCAGATCGGCGCGACGCTGATGGCGAAGGAATGGCTCTCGAAGTGCGGGTTTGAATACGATCACACGCCGGAGGCGTAAGATCCCATTATAATCTGGGGGAGTTGAAAGCATGAAATTTGGTGTGCAGCTTTACGGCCCGCTCAACAACATGCAGGGCGAGGTTTTGGAGAAGCTTGCTGCGTTGGCAAAGGCCGGTATTACAGAAATTGAACCCTGCATGACGACAGGGCCAATCCTCGGCCCGGAGGGCGTGATCTGGCCCGCAGACTGGCTGCTTGCACATGTCGAAGAAATTCGGGATATGGGCCTGCGGATTGTATCAATCCATGTTTTTGCGGAGAATTTGGTACAGTCTATGGATAAGCTGAAGGCGGTTGCGGAGAAGACCGGGCTGAAGCAGTTTGTGGTGAAAACGCCGGAGAACAGTACGGAAAGCATCTTGCAGCAGACGGCGCTGAACTACATGAAAGCGGCAGATATGCTGGAGACATTCGGTGTTCGGTTGCTGCTGCACAATGAGGCCGGGGATATACAGACGAAAATTGCGGGCAAGACGGCGTATGAACACTTGCTTGACCTTTGCATGGGCAAGGTAGGCGCACAGGTGGACGTGGGCTGGGTGCAGTTTGGCGGAGAAGACCCGGTCGCATTTTTGGAGCGCAACGCGGCGCGGGTGCAGTCCGTGCACCACAAGGATTTCGGTGCGGGCCGCGAGCCGATTGACGTGCCGGTGGGCACGGGCAACGTGGACCTTGCCGCGTGCTTCCGTTTTGCCCAGAGTCGGGACATTCCGCAGCTTGTCGACCAGGAGCACTTTGGCTCCGATGTGCCGGGCGAACTTCAAAAAATTTGTCAGATGATGAACGGGTTTGCCCAAAACCGAAAAGATACGGTGAGCTTTTTGAATGTTTACGACGTGAAGACCGGCGCGGTGCGCACAGTGGCAAGTTTTGACCGCGTGATAGAGGCACCGAACTGGCTGAAAAACAGCGATACCATTCTTTATAACGCCGAGGGGCACATGTATGCCTATGACCTCAACACGAACACGGAACGGCTGCTCGACACCGGCAGCTGCGACCAATGCAACAACGACCATGTGGTCTCCCCGGACGAAACGGAGCTTGCGGTCAGCCACATGACGTTTGACAACGGAGACTTTACTTCCCGTGTTTATATCGTGCCGATGGAAGGCGGTGAGCCTCGTCTGGTGACGCCGAACAGCCCGAGTTTTTTGCACGGCTGGTCGCCGGACAGCACGGAGATGGCCTACTGCGCTTTCCGCGACATCGACGGCAGGCAGGAGGTGGACGTGTACACGATCCCGGTGAACGGCGGCGCGGAAAAGCGACTGACAAAGGGTGGCTTTAATGACGGCCCGGAGTATTCCCCGGACGGAAAGTACATTTGGTATAGCGCTACAAACTCCGGCTTGATGCAGGTTTGGCGCATGGAGCGGGACGGCGGCGAGCAGACGCAGATCACCGAAAACCGGCGGAACAACTGGTTCCCGCATGTATCACCGGACGGAAAACGGGTGGTCTATATTTCCTACGGCCCGGAGCAGCTGGAGCCGCACGAGCACCTGCCGAACATGCCGGTGGAGCTGTGGCTGATGGATGCGGACGGCGAAAATCAGCACAAAATTCTGTCGCTGTTTGGCGGGCAAGGTTCGATCAACGTGAACTCCTGGGCCGGGGACAGCATGCGGTTTGCATTTGTGAGCTACGCGATTTTGGAAGACCCGAAATGACTGACGAGGTAAATTAAAATGATTTTTGAAAATAAAGGCAAAGAGAATACCTTGGAGACGCTGCACATTGCTTTAAACGCCGCGAAGGAGCGCGGAACGACGCTTGTGGTGGCTTCGAACGCGGGCGACACGCTTATAGAACTCATCAAAATGCAGGAAGAGCTTGGGACAAATGTGCCGATGGTCATGGTGGGGCAGGCGTACGGCTACCCGAAGCAGGGCGTGAACGCCATGACGGACGAGCGGCGCGCGGAGTTGACCGCAGCCGGTGTGCATATCATTCATGCCGCGCACGCTTTGAGCGGTGCGGAACGCGGCATCAGTCGTAAATTCAGCGGCGCGTACCCGGTGGAGATCATGGCGCATACGCTGCGCATGTTCGGACAGGGCACGAAGGTTTGCGTGGAGATCGCCATGATGGCGCTGGATAACGGCGCGATTGAGCTTAATAAGCCGGTTGTCTGTGTGGGCGGCTCGGCGCGTGGTGCGGACACCGCGTGCATCATCACGCCGGCGTATACGGCGGACTGCCTTGACACGAAAATTCACGAGATCCTCTGCAAGCCGGGTTTGTATTAAATCATAAAGCAATGACAAAAGCTCTGCGCCTGAAATTCGGTGCAGAGCTTTTTGCTGTCTTACATTATCGTTTGCCGCGCTTTTTGGGCGGCTCGCCTGTCCAACGGCGGCTTTGGGGCGCCGGCGGTTGACTCGTTCTGCCGTGCTTTGCGCCGTTTTTGTTTTTACCGTCAAACGGTTTATTGCTTTTTGCGGCGGGCTTTGGGGGAGCAAAACGGGTATCACCGTGGCGGGGGCGCAAGAGGCAGTTTTTTCCTGTGCCAATGAGGTCGCGGCGATTCGCTTTGATGAGCGCTTCTGTGACGAGGTCGTAATTTTTCGGGTCACGGTACTGGATGAGCGCGCGCTGCATCGCTTTTTCGTGCGGGTCGCGCGCGACGTATACAGGCTTCATTGTGCGCGGGTCGAGCCCCGTGTAGTACATGCAGGTCGAGATCGTGGACGGGGTGGGGTAGAAGTCCTGCACCTGCTCCGGCATATAGCCGAGGTCGCGCAGATATTCCGCGAGCTTTACGGCGTCCTGTAAGGTGGAGCCGGGATGCGAGGACATGAGGTACGGCACGAGGTACTGGTTGAGGTGCATTTCTTCGTTCAGCTCTTTGTAGCGCTTGACGAAGCGGCGATAGACGGAATTCTGCGGCTTACCCATCATGCGCAGCACGCCGTCGGAAATATGCTCCGGTGCGACTTTGAGCTGGCCGCTGACGTGGTATTTAACAAGCTCGCGGAAGAACGTTTCGTCTTTGTCATTGATGAGGTAATCGAACCGAATGCCGGAGCGCACAAAGACTTTTTTCACTTTGGGCAATGCGCGCAGCTTGCGCAGGAGGGAAACGTAATCCGTGTGGTCGATCTCCATGTTGGGGCATGGCTCCGGGAACAGGCATTGGCGGTTTTTACACACGCCGACCTTCATCTGCTTTTTGCAGGCGGGCTTGCGGAAGTTTGCCGTGGGGCCGCCGACGTCGTGAATGTAGCCTTTAAAATCGGGATCCTCGGTCATTTTTTTCGCTTCTTCCAAAAGCGATTCGTGGCTGCGGGACTGAATGATGCGGCCCTGGTGAAACGTCAGCGCGCAGAAGCTGCATGCGCCGAAGCACCCGCGGCAGCTGGCAAGACTGAATTTCACTTCTTCAATGGCGGGGATGCCGCCGAGGGCTTCGTAATCCGGATGATAGGTGCGCGTATAGGGCAGGGCGTAGGTGTCATCCATTTCTTCGGTCGAAAGCGGCATCTGCGGAGGATTCTGCACGACGAACAGGTGATCGTCCGGGTAGGGCTCGACGAGCGTTTTCGCCGTGAACGGGTCGGTGTTGAGATACTGATTGTAAAAGCTTTTCGCGTACAGCTCTTTACTGGTGGAAATCTTATCGAAGCCGGGGAGGTGGAGCACGTCGTCGCCGTCGGGCGCGATGTGCGTTTTATACACGGTACCGCGGATGAACGTGAGCTCCTGCACGGGGATGCCGCTGCGCAGGGCTTCGGCAATCTCGACGATGGAGCGCTCACCCATGCCATAGGAAATGATATCCGCGCCGGAATCGAGCAGGACGGAGCGCTTCATTTTGTCCGACCAGTAATCATAATGCGCAAGGCGGCGCAGGCTGGCCTCGATGCCGCCGATGATGATGGGCGTTTTCTTAAACGTGCGGCGGATGAGGTTGGAATATACGATGACGGCGTAATCCGGGCGCAGGCCCATTTTGCCGCCGGGGGAGAAAAAGTCGCTGCGGCGGCGCTTTTTGGCGACGGAATAGTGGTTCACCATGGAATCCATATTGCCGGCGGAAACGAGAAAGCCAAGTTTTGGCTCGCCGAGTGTGCACACGCTTTCGGGGTCGCGCCAGTTCGGCTGTGCGATAATGCCGACCGTGAAACCGTTTGCTTCGAGAATGCGGGAGATGATCGCCGTGCCGAACGACGGGTGGTCGACGTAGGCATCGCCGCTGATGTACACGAAATCAAGCTGTTCGATGCCGCGTACCGCCATATCTTCTTTTGAAACAGGCAAAAAAGCCGTTCTGTCTAATTTGTTCATGAAAAGTCCTTAAGAATTTATACGCTGCCGGTCAGAATGCCGCACGGCTCTGTCCAGTCAAAGTGTTTCGTTTCCTCGCCGAGCTTCCACACGGCGGGGCAGGTGGTCTCGTGCCAATCGAGCGGGCGCGCGGTGGGCTGGGGCTGACTTGCGCGGCGGAAAGCGTCGCGGATGATGGCTTTGCGCTCGCCGTTTAAATAGGAAGCCGGAACGGAGAGCAGCGTGGGTGTGCCGCTTTTTGCCACAAGCTCCAGCCAGCGCATGCCGAGCATTTCGTCGATGGCATCGGTGAGCGGTACGCAGTCGGCATCAATGGCGAAGAAGCGGTCGTGCATCGGCGCGGTGAATGCCAATGTGTTCATGCCCATGCGGCGCGTACGTGCCCAGAGCTTGCCGCTGACGTCATCGCCGGTGCGGTTGAGGTGCATGAGCCCAGCGCCGAGGTGGCCGAAGCAGTTGCAGCCCATGACCATGGCGTCACCCGCGGCGGCTAAGATGCGTTTATATAATTCAATTAAAATTTCGGCCGTCGTGCGGGTCTCGTCCGCAAAGCGCCAACCGCTGTCCGTGAGCTCGTCGCCCATTTCAAAGCCCCAACGGCCGAGTACGTCGTAGGAAGTGAAATCGTGCTTGATGAGCTTGTAACCCCAGCTTGAGACGGTGCGGATGTCCTCTGCGATGTGGTCGAGCACTTCGGGCACGGAGGGGTCGAGGTATTCGGGGTCACGCTTCGAGCGCCAAGAGGCGGGAATACTTTCGCTGTGATCCCATAATAAACGTACCCAGATGCCCGGCTGTATGCCGGATTCGCGCAGCTTTTTGGCGAGGCCCGGCATGTCCGGAAAGCCCTTGTTGCCCGCGCGCCACGGGCCGCCGTTGTAGTTATCCGCACGGTCGATTTGCCAGCAGTCGTCGATGATGAACCACGGGCGGTTTGCGAGCCCCTCGGTGAGTTCGGCGAGGGCCTTCGCTTCGCGCAGAACGTCATCTTCCGTGGCATGCCCGTAGGCATGGTACCAGTTATTCGCGCCGTAGACGGGGGATTTCGGCAGAATGGGGTTCGGGCTCAAAACGGAGAAAAATACACCCATGGCAGTAAAGCCGTCGGCGTCTTCGTATTCTGCACGGCAAAGCTCCGCAGCGCAGAGGGTGCGGCCGTTTAAGCGCACGCCGAGACCGCCGCAGCGCACGTCGAGATATACGCTGTACCCGGTGCTTTCGGCTGTCCACCAGCACATGGCAGCGGGCTGCGTGTGCACGCCGAAGGCTTCGGTCTTGTTGCCGCTCTGCAGGAAGAAGTACCACGGCATGACGCGATGGGGGACATAACCGCGCCATTCATAGTCGCCGTAGCCGCGCTCCCAAACACCGCCTAAAACCTGCGCTTTTTCGGGCAGCGGGTCCGCGAAATAGAGCGTGACGCGCTGCACGGGCGTTGTGTCAGCGGTGACGTATACGCGCAGAGCTTCGCCGTTCGGCTTTAACTCGACGGTGATGTCTTTATAGGTAGTTGGATTTTGAAACGGAAGGAATTTTTCTTCGTCGTCGGTTTTTAAGAGCATGCCGGTGGGCATGGGAAATTTTTTGGGATTCATAGGGGTGCTCCTTCGGTCATGGATGCTTTTCTATAGTATAACACAGGATATGCAAAAAGAAAAGTGATGAAATTCCGTGAAAGCTGTACGAAAAATTCGTTTGATTTTCTTCCTTGTCAACCGTGCAAAGGTGTGCTATGCTTTAACATGTACGCACAACTGAGTTTTGTATTGGTTGACAGTTTCAATGGAGAGGACAATAAAAATGGAAGAAAAATTTAAAGACAGTGCGCTTTCCCCGAAAGAGCGTGCGGAAGACCTGCTGCCGCGCCTGACGCTGCGCGAAAAGGTCGGTCAGGTGAATCAGAAGCTTTACGGCTTTCAGAGCTACACCTGCAACGGCGAGCACGTGGAGCTTGCGGACAGCTTTAAAGAAGAAGCGGAAAAATGGGGCGGCCTCGGTGTGCTTTACGGCTTATACCGCGCAGACCCGTGGGCGAACAAGGATTATACGACCGGCCTTACCGGCGTGAACGCAATCCGCGCCTATAATCTGGCGCAGCACTATGTACTGGAGCACTCTCGCTTCGGCATTCCGATGCTGATGAGCAGCGAGTGCCCGCACGGCCACCAGGCGCTCGACGGCTATTTGCTGCCGGTGAACCTTGGCATGGGCGCAGCGTGGAACCCGAAGCTCGTTGAAGAGGGCTTTAAGGTCGTTGGCGAACAGCAAAAAGAAATGGGCGTGGATTTTGCGCTCGTTTCCATGCTGGACATTCTGCGTGACCCGCGCTGGGGCAGAAGCGAAGAGTGCTACGGCGAAGATCCGTACCTCTGCGGTCAGAACGCTGCTGCGGCGGTGAAGGGCTGTGCGAGCGCCGGTTTGGAGGTTGTTGCGAAGCACTTCTGCGCACAGGGCGAAACGACCGGCGGCGTAAACGCCAGTGCGGCGCGCATCGGCGAGCGCGAGCTGCGCGAAATTCATCTGCCCGCGATGAAGGAGGCCGTGAAAGCGGGCGCGACGGGTGTGATGGCAGCATATAATGAGATTGACGGTGTGCCGTGCCATGCGAATGAGTGGCTTTTAAAGGACGTGCTGCGCGAGGGGCTTGGTTTTGACGGCATCGTGATGGCGGACGGCGTAGCGATTGACCGTCTCGATATGCTGACGGGTAACGACAAGGCGGCAAACGCCGCGTATGCTTTAAATGCAGGCGTGGACGTGAGCCTGTGGGACGACAGCTTCCCGCACCTGGAAGAAGCCGTGGAGCGCGGGCTCGTTTCCGAAGAAACGCTCGACAAGGCGGTTCTGCGCGTGCTGGAGCTGAAATTTGCGCGCGGGTTGTTTGAGCACCCGTACCTTGAAGAAAAACCGCTGACGGAATACAATGTGCCGAAAACATTTCCGCAGAGCCTTGAAATTGCGCGGCAGTCGGCAGTGCTGCTCAAAAACAACGGTGTTCTGCCGTTGAAAAAGGAGAAGAAGCTGCGTATTGCAGTCATTGGCCCGAACGCGGACGCGCTGTATCAGCAGCTTGGCGACTACACACCGCCGCTGCGTGACGGTGTGGGTGTGACGGTGCTTGACGGCATTCGAAACGAATTTAAGAACGCCGATGTACGCTATGCGCTCGGCTGCACGATCTGCGACGACGATACTTCCGGTATTGCGGAGGCGGAGAAGCTTGCGGAGGAGAGCGACCTCGTCATTTTGGCGCTGGGTGGTTCTTCAAGCCGCTTTGCGGGCGCGGAGTTTGACACGAACGGCGCGGCAATCGTCGGTACGAAATTGCAGATGGATTGCGGCGAGGGCGTGGATACCTCTGATGTGCGTCTGCCGGGCGCGCAGAACGAACTGGCAAATGCCGTGTTTGAAAGCGGCAAGCCGGTCGTGACGGTGCTCATTTCCGGCCGCCCGCATGCTATCCCCGAGATCGCGGAAAAGAGCGATGCGGTGCTGTGGTCGTTCTATCCGGGCCCGTGGGGCGGCACGGCCATTGCGGAAGTTTTGAGCGGCGCGGCAGATCCGTGCGGCTGCCTGCCGGTTTCTGTGCCGCGCACAACGGGACAACTGCCGGTGTACTACAACGCCCGCGCTTCCTACGATGTGATGCGCTACCGCGATTTGGAGAACACGCCGCTGTACCCGTTCGGCTTCGGTTTGCACTACACGACGTTCAAGACGACCGTAAAGGACGGCACGCCGGAAATTTCTATTGCGGCACTTGAAAACGGAAAAGCGCATACCGTGACGTGCGAGGTGGAAAACACCGGCAGCACGGCGGGCCATGCGACGGTGCAGCTGTACATTCAGGGCGTGAGCGGCACAATCGTCCGCCGCGTGCGCGAGCTGAAAGCGTTTGAGAAGGTGTATCTCCAGCCCGGCGAAAAGAAGACGGTAGAACTGAAGCTTGACCGCGACGCACTGAGCATCTGGAACCGCAAAATGCAGTTTGCGCCGGAAGAGAGTAAAGTGGAGCTTTACGTTGAGGAAAGCGGCAGCAAGGTCTGGAACGGCGAGCTGAAAATTACGAAGTAAACGAATATAGTCAAAACAAAAGCACCGTGCCTCACAAGGACACGGTGCTTTGTTTATTTATGCTTTAAGAGAAATTATTTGTGCGCTTTCATATATTCGAGATTTTTCTCGATGAGGGCACAGCGCTGGCGGACGCAGTCTGCGGAACGCAGCGGGTCGGCCGGGGTGCCGAACGCATAGTCGAGCAGCTGTGCAATGCTCGTCTCCGCGACGTGCATGCGTGTATCGGAGGAAGCGTAGTAGACGTAGACCTTGCCGTCGTCATCAGCGATGGCACCGTTCGTGAACACGACATTGGAAACATCGCCGACGCGCTCTTTGCCCAGCGGGGCGATGAAGAAGCCGCCCGGTTCTGCGATGAGCTTTGCAGGGTCCTGCAGGTCGGTCACGAAGACATACAGCACGTAGCGCAGGCCGGCTGCGGTGTTGCGCACGCCGTGTGCAAGGTGGATCCAGCCCTTTTCGGTCTTGATCGGCACAGCGCCGGCGCCGTTTTTGGACTCGGTGATGGTGTGGTAGCGGCGCGGACTGACGACTTTTTCTTCGTCGATGACAGCGTTTGTGATGTCGTCGCATAGACCGAAGCTGACGCCGCCCTGGTCGCCGGCTTCAATGAAGCTGTCCTGTGGGCGGGTGTAGAACGCATACTTGCCGTTGACGAATTCCGGGTGCAGCACGCAGTTGCGCTGCTGGGGAGATTTCGTCTTGAGGTCCGGCAGGCGCTCCCAGTTGACGAGATCCTTTGTGCGGACAATGCCGGCAGCGGCGAATGCGGCGGAGAGGTCGTTCACGGTCTTATCCTTGCTTTCGCTGCAGAACACGCCGTAGATATAGCCGTCTTCGTGTTGCGTCAAACGCATATCGTAGACGTTCGTTTCCTCGGGGGAGGTGTCTGGCAGGATGACCGGGTAATCATCAAAGCGGAAGCCCTGCACAGGGTTATTGCTGCGCGCGACGGCGAAGAAGGACTTTCTGTCATTGCCTTCTACGCGGGCGACGAGGCAGTACTGACCGTTCAGCTTGATGGCGCCGGAGTTCATGACGGCGTTCACGCCGAGACGCTCAAGACCCAGCGGATTTGTCTCCTCGTTCAGGTCAAATTTCCAGAACGGCGGAATGTGGTCGCGGGTGAGGACAGGATTCTTGTAACGCGTGTAAATGCCGTTGTAAAAAGCGGCAGGCTTGTTCTCTTTTGCGATGAGCGCTTCGTAATCGTGAAACGCCTTTTCAATGTTCGGGTTCATGTTTGTACCTCCATACAGAATATTACAAGCATACTATACCACGCGACGTGCATTCGGTCAAACGGTATGTGTTGCCTATTATTGCAAAAAGGTTGTTTAGCGGATATCCTTGTACTCGGATTTTTCTGCGCGGCGCTGCTGGATGTAGGTGATGAGCTCAAAGAGACCGTCTGCTAAAATGCTGATGCCGAAGAACATGATGGCGGCTTTTGCGGCACGGAACGGATTTACGAGCAGCACGATGCCGAGAATGAGCGGCAGTACGGCGGAGATGAGTACCCAGAAGCGGTAGGGGCTGTACACCGAGAGGGCATCAACGGCGAGCGGCATTTTTCCGATGCCGTCTACAAGCAGCATGATGCCGAGCGCGATGGGCAGGAAAGAGAGGACGACGTACGGGCGGGAAAAGCAGAAAATACCGAACGCAAGGCAGAGAACGCCGATGACGAGCGTGCCGCCTGCAGTGAAGCCGAGGTTTCTGGCTTTTATAAAATACCAGAAGCTATGTGCGGCGTACAAAATGAGTGCAGCGGCGATGCCCCAGCAAAAGACGGTGCCGGACATGCCCGGCCAAAACGTGAGCACAAGGCCGAGCGCCATGTAAAGGACGGACGCCCAAAGAGACGTGGTGCGGAAGAAAATGTTTTTCATGAAGATAAGTCCTTTCTATAATAGAGTAATGGAGTGTGTATTTCTAAAGGCGGTTTTGACCGCCTTTCAAGACCCCCTTGATAGGGGTTCTTGCGGCGCAACAATTCACCGGATTGTTGCGCCTATTTTCCTGATCTTAGTTAGGCAAAAGGTGTTTCGACTTTTGCGAAAGTCGACTCAGGGCTTTGCCCCGAGCCCCCACCAACTTTTTGAAAAAAGTTGGATCAAAAACTTTATTCGTCTCGCTTTCCGTCAGCTTGTGCGTTTTAGTTCAAAATGATTTTTGGAGAAGTTTAAAATGCCTTCGTCGCGCATTTTACCCATTTCTTTGGAAAGTGCGCTGCGGTCTACGCTGAGGTAATCCGCAAGCTGCTGGCGATTGAACGGGATTGTGAAGCTGTCGCTGTTTTCGCGGATGGCCTGAAACGACAGGTATGAAATGAGTCGCCCGCGTATCGTTTTCGGTGCGGTGTGGAAAATGCGGCGCGAAAGCGACAGGTTTTTCTGCGCGCTGACGAGCAGCAGGTTTTCAATCAGCTTGCCGTGGTGCCTGCAGTTTACGGCGCACGGGGAGAGAATCTGCGCGGTTTTCAAAAACAACACGGTGCAGTTTTCTGCGGCGGCGACATTGACGAGCATCGGTTCATTCGGCACACAGGCATAGGTCTCTGCAAAGACCTGACCGGGACCGACTTTATCGAGAACACTGCGGTTGCCGAAAATGTCGTCGCTTTCAATCGTCACGCTGCCCGTGAGCACGATGCCGAGCGCGTTTGTGTGCTCGCCCGCGTGGCAGATGAGATCGCCCTTTTTATAGCTGCGCGTTTCCGCTTTTAGGTGCTCGAGCAAAACGCCGAAATCGCCTGCGGGGATGCCCCGAAACAGCGGCGAGCGCCCTAAGATGCTGTAATCCGTAAAATAGCCTCCTTTTTTCAATCTTCGTTGTTATAACAACATACTTTACAGCCTAATCGTAGTATACTGTGTTCGTAAAGTCAAGAGAAAACCTTGTGGCTTTTGCAAAATTTAAAAATTGGAAGGAATTTTGAATATGATCCGCACCATCGTTCACTTTGATGAAGAAAAATGCAACGGCTGCGGCCTGTGCGCGAATGCCTGCCAGGAGGGCGCCATCGGCATTGTAAACGGTAAGGCGAAGCTTCTGCGCGACGATTACTGCGACGGACTCGGCAACTGCCTGCCTGCATGTCCCACGAACGCAATCTCTTTTGTGGAGCGCGAAGCGGCGGCGTTTGACGAGGAAGCCGTGAAAATGGCTATGGCAGAGAAAGCCGCGAAGAAAGAGGCAGAGAAAATGGCAGAAAAGCTCGGCACGCCGAAGTTCACCGGTTGCCCGGGCAGCATGGCACGCGCTATTGAGAGAAAGTCTGTAAATACGGATAACCGTGCGGTCAGCGGCAAGATTGAATCCGAGCTGCGCCAGTGGCCGGTGCAGATCAAATTAGCGCCGATCCGCGCCCCGTATTTTGACGGCGCGAACCTGCTGATTGCGGCGGATTGCACGGCGTATGCGTACGGTGATTTTCACCGCGACTTTGTGCACAACCGAAAAGTGCTCATCGGCTGCCCGAAGCTCGATGAGGGCGATTACACCGAAAAGCTGACGGAGATCATCCGTCAGAACGACATCAAGAGCCTGACAATTGTGCGCATGCAGGTGCCGTGCTGCGGCGGCCTTGAGCACGCAGCAGTGAACGCACTGAAGGCGAGCGGCAAGTTTATCCCGTGGCAGGTGAAGGTCATCGCGACCGACGGCAGTCTCGTAGAATGAGGACGGGAAATCAAACGTGGGATGCGCTGCTGGGGGCGCTTGTGGGCGTTGTCCGCGCGGAGCAGAAAAACGCGAAGACTGTGGAAACGGACAGAGTGCTTTTTGAGGGCTTTGCCGCGCTTGCGGAGGATGATGAAACGGCGTTGCAGAACATGCTGGCGTGCGCCCACGCGGAGAAAAACCGCATTGCGCCGGACTGTGCGTATTGCGCCATGCCGTGCGGCAGCACGAGCGATTTAGATTTCGGCACTGTGCGCAACGCGCGGGAGGCTGTGCGGAAGCAGAAATTTGCCATCACCGAACGGTTGATCGAAATCGCGCCGGGAATGCTTTGCAAGCTCGAAAGCGGTGAGTTGGGCGAAGACGAGCTTTTTGTGTTTCACAAAGCCGTGTTTGCGCTCGGCGAAGATTGGAGCCCGGAGGAGCTTGAAGAGATGCTTGAAATTCTAAACTGAACTGTTTTGTTGCAAGGAGGAAGCTGCGGCTTTCCTCCTTGACTTTTTTAACTTGATATTGTATGATGAGTGCAAAGAGGGTGAGATTTGTGACCGATTATACATTGCAGCCGATTCCCGGCAAGACGCTTTCGCACCGGCTGCCTGAGGGCACAGCGCTCGTTTTAGAGGGCGGCGGCCTGCGCGGCTATTACAGTTGCGGCGTGATGGAAGCGTTCATGGAAAAAGATCTGCTGTTTCCGTATATTATCGGCGTTTCGGCGGGCGCAGCGAACGCGCTTTCGTACATATCGGGCCAACCGGGGCGCAGCCGAGAAATCATTGAACACTATGTCGGGAACCCCGACTATGTGAGCACGCGAAATCTTTTGACAAAGCACACGATGTTCGACTTTGATTATATTTTCGGCACGGTGCCGGAAAAGCACATTTTTTTCGACTGGGACAAGTTTCATGAGCAGGATACGCGCTTTTTGACCGGCGCGATGAACTGCGCGGACGGCAAGACCGTTTGGTTTGAAAAGGACACGCTAAAAGCGCCGTTTATGGCTTCGCGTGCATCGTGCTCCGTGCCGCTCATCACGAAAATTCAGCATTATATGGGCTATGACCTCTTGGACGGCGGCATCAGTGACCCGATTCCAATCGAAAAGTCGCTTGCAGACGGCAACACGTTCCATGTGATCGTTTTGACGCGCAACAAGGGCTACCAAAAGGAACCGTTTGGGCACACGGCGTTTTTGAAAGCGGCGTTTCGCAAGTACCCTGCTGTGGCAGAAGCGATGCGCACGCGGCATGAGATTTATAACCGCCAGTTGGCGTTGTGTGAAAAGCTTGAAAAAGCGGGCAGGGCGGTCATCATTCGTCCGTTAAAGCCGCTCAACGTCAGCCGAACAAAGGCGGAGGTTCCCGCGCTGCTCGCTTTACATGACGAGGGACTTTATGAGGGGCGCACGGCACTCGGTTCAATTGAAGAAATGCTTAGTATTAAACTCTAACAGAAATAAAGGAGGTATTTTCATGACACTTTTTAAAATGGAAAACCGCAGAAACTTTGGGTTTTCCGCAGAAAATCCAACAGGCACAAAAGGCGGCGGCACACGCGGCAAGGACTGTGAAAAGCTGAATCCATGCATTCAAATTCAGCCCGGCGAGACCGTTACGCTGTGTGACACGGACGGCCCGGGCATGGTGACACACATGTGGTTCACGGGTTACGTGGGACACTCGTTTATTCTGCGAATCTACTGGGAAAACCATGAACAGCCGTCCGTGGAAGCACCGTTTTCGGCATTTTTCGGTTGCGCGTATGACGAGAATTTTTCTGACCGCGACGGCAATTACCCGGTTTTGAACTCAGCTGCGATGCTCGTCGCACCGGGGCGCGGGTTCAACAGCTACTTTGAAATGCCGTTCAGAAAACACTGCCGTATTACAATGGAAAATCGCGGTGAAAAGGCAGAGACGCTTTTCTATATGATTTCCGGATGGTATGGAGAGATTCCCGAAAACAGCGGTTATTTTCACGCGACATATCGGCAGGAGCACCCTGTGCAGAAAGGACGCTCGTATGTGATCTTGGACGGCGTGCACGGCAAGGGCTGCTTTGCGGGCGTGACGCTGGCTTCCGGCATGAACGGGCACAACACCTGCTGGGTGGAGGGTGAAGCCAAAATGTACATTGACGGCGACACATATCCCACGATGAACTACACGGGCACGGAGGATTACTTCGGCGGCTCGTATGGCTTTGGCAATGACATTTACCTCAACCGCTACCAGACGTTCAGCGGGCTTTATACGGGCTTGTATGCGATTTTGGGCGACACGAAGGAAATGTATAACCACCAAAAGCGCTTTATGCTGTACCGCTGGCACGTGAAAGACCCGGTTTATTTCGATGAGGACTTTAAAATGACGATTGATAACCTCGGCTGGACGGGCCCGCGCTACGACGATTACACGTCTGTGGCATATTGGTACCAGACGGAGCCGAAGCCGGTGCCGTTTACGCTGCCGGAAGACAAAGAGCTTATCATGGAATAAAAAACAGCTTCCGTTTTGGGATTTCTCCGAACGGAAGCTGTTTTGTTTTTATTATAGGGTTACTGTGCCGTTATTTGATGCAAAGAGCCGGCGCATTTCGGCGCGCAGGCCGCGCAGGGCGGGGGAGCTGAGCTCCGGGTCGCGCTCGGTCAGCTCTTTGGCGCACTGTTGCGCTTCCTGTAAAATCTGCATGTCGTTTAACATATCGGCAATTTTGAGCTTCGGCAGGCCGTGCTGACGCTCGCCGAAGAAATCACCCGGACCGCGCAGGCGCAGGTCTTCGTCCGCGACCTTGAAGCCGTCCGTGGTGCTGCAAAAGAGCCTTAAGCGCTGTAATGTTTCATCGTTTTGTGCTTCCGTCACCAGAATGCAGGTGGAGGCGTATTTGCCGCGGCCGACGCGCCCGCGCAGCTGGTGCAGCTGCGAAAGGCCGTAGCGCTCGGCGTTTTCAATCATCATGATGACGGCATTCGGCACGTCCACGCCGACCTCGACGACCGTGGTGGACAATAATAATTTCGTGCGGTTTTCTGCAAAATCGGTCATGACGGCGTCCTTTTCCTTCGGCTTCATTTTGCCGTGCAGAATGCCGATGGGCATGTCACCGAAGTAATCGCGCACGATCTTTTCATACGCCGCGATGCTTGCCGCGTCGCTTTCGCCCTCTTCGATAAGCGGGCAGACGATGTACGCCTGTCGTCCCTCGTCGATGTGCTTTTTGATGTACCCGAACGCGCGGCGGCGCTTTGGCGGGTCGATGAGATACGTTTCGATGGGCTGACGTCCCGGGGGAAGCTCATTTAGAACGGAAACGTCGAGGTCACCGTAAATCATCAGCGCCAAGGTGCGGGGGATTGGTGTGGCGCTCATGACAAGTGTGTGCGGGAAGTTGCCTTTTTTTGCGAGCGCGGTGCGCTGATTGACACCGAAGCGGTGCTGCTCGTCCGTGATGACGAGCGCGAGGGACGAGAACTCCACGCCGTCACTGATGAGTGCGTGCGTGCCGACGGCAAGCTGAATCTCGCCGGTCTTGAGTCCCTGGGTGGCTTCGCGTTTTGCTTTGGCGCGCATGCTGCCCGTGATGAGCACCGTTTTGATGCCGCAGGGGGCGAGGAGATTGGAGAGGGACTCGTAGTGCTGCGCCGCCAGAATTTCCGTAGGGGCCATGAGCGCCGCCTGAAATCCGTTTTGAATGACCGTGTGGCACAGCGCCGCCGCCACGGCCGTTTTACCGCTGCCGACATCGCCCTGAATGAGGCGGTTCATCGGGTGCGGGCTCTGCATGTCGCGGATGCCGTCCTGCACGGCACGCTGCTGTGCGCCGGTCATCGTGAAGGGGAGCAGGGCGGCAAACTCTTTTGTATAATCCTTTTTGAGCGGATACGGATTTTCGCGCACACCTGCGCGGCGGATTTCTGCCATGCCGAGCTGCAAGACGAGCAGTTCCTCGAACACGAGTCGTCTGCGCGCCGTGGAAAGCGCTTCGGGCGAATTCGGAAAGTGGATCGTTTTGAGCGCGTATTCAAGGCGGCACAGCGCGTATTTCAGGCGAAGCGCATCGGGCAGCGGGTCTTTGACGGTCTCGGGGAGCAGGCGCAGGGCTTCTTTTACCGCATTTGCGATGATGCGAGAGGTGAGGCCGCTCGTCTGCGGGTAAACAGGCACCATGTCCTGCATGCGGCTTTCGGGAACGAACTCCGGGGAGGCCATTTCGCGGCGCATGAACGTGCCGGTTACCTTGCCGCGAAACGCGTAGACCGCGCCCTCCGTGAGCAGACTTGTAATGTAGCGGTTATTGAAAAATGTCAGCTGCATGTCGTCTTCGCCGTCCGTGATGGTCGTCTTGTAAAGCGTCATGCCGCCGCGGATACGCTGCTCGACAGGACGGCGCAACACTGTGCCTTTTACGATATTCACTTCGTTTAAGAGTGTATTGCGGATGGGCACCGCGTCGCGCCAATCTTCATAAGCGCGGGGATAGAGACGCAGCAGATCGCCCACCGTGGGCGCGCCGAGCTTGCGGAACAGCTCCGCACGCTTTGGGCCGACTCCCTTTAAAGACGCAATGTCCGCTTCAAATAAAGACGCCATGAAACCTCCGACATAAAACGAAAAAGGGCAGGGCATAAAGCCCCGCCCTAAGCTGCTTTGAAATTATTCCACGGAAAGAATGAAGTAGTAGACCGGCTGGCCGCCGTTTACGAGGTTGATGTCCACACCGTCGCCTGCCTTGTTCTTGATGAGACGCAGTGCTTCGTTGGCTTCTTCCTCGGTGATGCCTTCGCCGTAAATGAGCGTGATAAAAGAGGTGTGCTTATTCATCAGCGCCTTTGCGACCTTGTAGACGGAACGCACCGGCGTGTCACCGACAAACTCGAGCTTGCCGTTCGTCATGCCCATGGTGTCGCCCTCTTTGATTTTGAAGCCGCCGAATTCGGAATCGCGTGCGGCGAACGTGACTGTGCCGGTCGCGACGTTTTCCGCTGCGGAAAGCATGGCAGAAGCGTTTTCGTCTGCGGAAGCATCCGGGTCAAAGCTTAAGAGCGCGGAGAGACCCTGCGGAATGGTGCGGGTCGGTACGACGATAATCTTGCGGTCGGTGACGAGCGGCACGGCCTGCTCTGCCGCAAGGATGATGTTTTTGTTGTTCGGCAACACGAAAACCGTCTTTGCCGGGGTGGCAAGAACGGCTTCGACAATGTCCTCCGTGCTGGGGTTCATCGTCTGGCCGCCGCTGACAACCTGTGCACAGCCGAGTTCTTCAAAGAGTGCACGCAGACCGTCGCCTGCCGCTACGGAAACAAAGCCGAGTTCCTCTTCGGGGGAAACGGGCTTTAAGGTCTCCTTTTCCTCTTTGCTGGCCTGCGCCGCTTCGTAAGCCGCGCGGTTTGCGTTATTGAGTTCGGCAGCTTTTTTGTGCTGCTCTTTCATGTTTTCGATTTTTACGGTCAGCAGGGAACCGAATTCCAGCGCTTTTGTGAGCGCCATACCCGGCTGTTCCGTGTGTACGTGCACCTTGATGATCTCCTCGTCATCGACCACAACAACGCAGTCGCCGAGGGTTTCGAGGAACAGGCGCAGCTCGTTCGGCTCGGTGGTGACTTCCGGGTCGCGGCCGACGATGAACTCCGTGCAGTAGGTGAAGTTGATCTCGCTGTCAAATTCCGCCGCAACGCTTGCAAAGAACTGGGCGGTCTCCTCGGCCTTTTCGGCTTCGGTCATGTCGGTTTTGACGATCTCACCGTACTTGAAGACCTGCATCATGCCATCGAAGATCATGCAGAGGCCCTGACCGCCGGCATCGACGACGCCTGCTTTTTTCAGAACGGGGAGAAGATCCGGTGTGGTGGCCAGTGCTTCCGCCGCGCCCATGCAGATGGCATCCCAAACGTAAATGGGGTCGTTGTCGATCTCGGCTGCCGCAGCGCCTTTTTCCGCCGCCACACGGGCAACGGTCAAAATGGTGCCTTCGGTCGGCTTCATGACGGCTTTATAAGCGGAATCCACGCCGATGGCGAGCGCCGCTGCGAGCTGTGTACCGTCTGCTTCTACGGTGTCCTCGAGACCCTTCGAGAAGCCGCGGAACAGAAGGGAAAGGATAACGCCGGAGTTGCCTCTTGCGCCGCGCAGCATGGCGGAAGCCGCCGTCTTTGCGACCTTAGCGGTTGTTTCGTTATCCGCAAGCGCCTGCATGGCGTCGCTGCCTGCACCGATCGTCATGGACATATTCGTGCCCGTGTCGCCGTCCGGAACGGGGAAGATGTTGAGGTCGTCCACAAATTTCCGGTTTTTCAATATGCTGTTCGCGCCGGAGATGACTGCGTCGCGAAGCTGTTTACCTGTAATCACTGCATACACATCCTGTCTAAAAACGTTCGGAAGGTGAAAAAACGGCTTCCGATAGATATTTGCATGTATTTTCAAACTACACTATACCATAGTTTGCGGGAAAAAACAAGGGTAATACCGCACAGAAATCACGTTTAGCGCAGGGAGAAACGCTCTGTGCTGCGGGTGAGGCCTGTTTTTTCATCGATATCGAACAAAATGCAGTCGAGCTTGCACGGACCGTCCGCAAAATCGAACCGCACGGGCATTTTGCTTATCTGCTTTTTGATGACGAGCTCCGCTCTGACGCCGAGTACGGAGTTGATGGGGCCGGTCATGCCGACGTCGGTGATGTATCCGGTGCCCTTCGGCAGAACGGTTTCATCGGCCGTCTGCACGTGTGTGTGCGTGCCGAACACGGCGGAGACGCGGCCGTCTGCATAATAGCCGAACGCGCGCTTTTCGCCGGTGGCTTCCGCGTGAAAATCCACGATGCAGATTTTCGGAAGGTCGGGCGTTTTTAAAAGAGTATCGAGTGTGCGGAACGGGCAGGCGAGGTGCTCGTCAAGGTATACATTGCCCATTAAGTTGATGACGGCGATCTGCGTGCGGCCGAGATCTAAGACGGTCATGCCTTTACCCGGGGCTTCCGGCGGGAAGTTTGCGGGGCGGATGACGCAGTCGCTTTCATCGATATAATCGTAAAATTCGCGGCGGCGGTAGGTGTGGTTTCCGGTGGTGATGATATCCACGCCGCTATCGAGCAGGTGGTTTGCGGAGGCAGGGGTGATGCCGTTGCCGTCCGAGGAGTTTTCGCCGTTTGCGATGACGACATCGATGCCCTTAGTGCGCTTGAAGGCGGGGAGAGTGCGGCGCAGAAAGTCGCACCCGTGGCTGCCCACCACGTCGCCGATACATAATATCTGCATATAGGGGTCCTTTCTTTTAGTCAATATGAAAATCCAGCGTTTTGGCGTTTCTCGGCAAATCTTTTGTGTATTTTAAAAAGCTTGTGACGCGGCGGTCGTATTCGTCCGTGACCGTAAAGCCGAGCGCTTTTGCGGTGCGTTTGGTGAGTTCCGTGAAAAGCTCGCCTGCCTTAAACAGTGCGCGCCAAATGTCTTCTTCGGTGCATGCGGCGAAGGTTTCAAGGTAGCCGTTCCAGATGTCTGCGGGGAGAAGATCTTTTAAGGCGTCACCGCATTTGCCGGCGCTGTAATCAAACCCATGCAGCGTTCCGGCGTACCATTTCATCATTTGCAGCAGCATTTTGCGAATACAACTTTCCATGTGTGTCTGCGCAAACAGGAGCTGGCCGCGCCACAGACCCTTGGAGACGTACGGCGAGACCCACCAGAACTCCGTGCGGCAGTCAAAAAACATACGCTCGGTCGGCTTTTTGACGTAGTGCGTGCTCTCATTCGGCTCCGGCAGCTTCGGCAGGGCGTTGTCTTTATCTAATAATACGACTGATATTGTCAATATTGGTTGACACATTTATCTCAAAGATATCACTGACTATGCA